>Ga0315542_1002788_pt1 | contig 10490 bp, 11 predicted proteins | sample SalMarSW160120MG_FD_202541 | JGI IMG/M metagenome (GOLD analysis project Ga0315542, IMG submission 202541) | Salt marsh sediment microbial communities from the Plum Island Ecosystem LTER, Massachusetts, United States - Salt Marsh Sediment SW1601-20 ... | reverse complement strand
AACCGGTTCTGGCTGGATGCCTAAAGAGTTGTTGGAGCAGATCGTGCGCTAGTAGTTTTGGTTATTCCGCCTTAGGTGAAGATTACGCGTTAACACATGCGGAATGGAAACCCGGACCCGGGGTCGATTGTTCTGGCTTGGTCAATAAGACCTGGACAATCCAAAATGCAAGTGGATCCACCAATTTTTATCGATGGGATACATGGGAAGTAATCCCTGATGGGGGATATACTGCGGGTGGATTTTATTACGAATGTAACTATCGCACGAATGTCTGCCACCGAGTATGTACCGGAGGTTCTTGCCCAATGAGCAGAACTGATTATATGGATGCTTTTGCAACGCTGAATGGCCCAGGAAATGACGATAATCACATAGGATTAATCTATCAAGAGATAAGTGATGGGCGAGATCAAATACTCGAGGCCGTTAGCCCTTCAGTCCATATAGAAGAGAAGACCTGGAGGACCCAGTCATCGTATCGAGGAATAAAACGAACAAATATCACAACTTATACATGCCTGTGTGGCACATGCAACTAATGTAAGCTTATTATGGAATGTTATGATTCCAAGCCAGGGCCTTTGATGGACCTGGCTTGGGACAGCTTAAGTATTATCATGGTCTCAATACAAGGAGCAACATATGCTTAATAGGCCCCTCCCTTGGACCGTTTGTATAATAATTACCCTGGTAGCCGGTTGTGGAGGGTATCCATCTAATACGACAGATACAACCCTCGTTACACCTTCCGTTGATGTCACACCCTCTCCACAGCTTATAGTAAGTGCCGATCCTACACATACGCTTCCGACAGTATTTATGGATTCCTCTGGACCAGTTCCAACGCTTACAAAATTACCAGTTTCAACACCTTCACCTACCCCAGAGAGTATCGATATGCCAGAAGGCTTTGACCTGGACGTCCGGCCCGTGGTTGGTGTAAGCCATAACTCTCCGGAAATTGCCCGATCAGACGAAACGGTTACTCTGGCCTTTAATTTCACCTGTGCAGCACCTGGGATACCGTGTGGTAATCCAACCCTTCTCTTCACCTATGGCTATAGCGAAAATAAAGAATTTACTCCAGTTCAACTTAGAAGAGAGATCATTGATGAGACAGAATATTGGGCGGTGCATCTCCCGGCTTTGGATGCGGAAGGTGGATCCTTGCGATATTATTTGCAATGGATGAATACTCAGGGTCGTATGATTGCTCGTTATCCAGTAGAAGGCACGATCGATGTCTTTACTGTATCCGAATTCATACCGGTTAAACTCCCCAAGCAGAAAGCTGTCCAGCCCGGCGAGCTGGCGCTTTCCTTACCCTGGGGCAGCGGTCCCGAAGCGGTTGGCATTCAACAGAGGGAAGGCTATCCGCTCAAAGAGGGACCGGTTGCAATCGGTGTGGCGGAAGACGGAAGGATCGCGGTATCGGACCATGTGAATGGGCGTATTTTGATCTTCGATCCAATCAATCAGAGCTTTAGCAGCGTTCCTCTTCCTTTCGAGTACGTTCGAATCCGGGCTTTGCTTCAATTCGATCGAGATGGACAGCTTGCGATACTCGACCCGGTTGGCAAGCCAATCGACTCGTCTGAAATCAAAATTCCCCAGTTGTATCGGGTGAATGGAAACGGGAGTATCCAGGAAGAGGCGCCAGTATTCGCGGCCTATCCAGCCAAATTGACGGAAGATCTCGAAGTACTCGATGATGGTGATGGAAGGTGGATCTCGCTCCTCGGCCCTGATGGGAGAATCAAGTCGCGCGAAGAACAAAGGCATAAACACGCCCAGCAACTCCCTTACCGGTTTGTCGAGAACATGGATCCATATGTGGCTCGTTTTGGAGACACAGACGCGAACATCGCCTTTGAAATCCAGTCTGTTTCTCCGCTTGGGGCTATCATTGATTTTGAAAAATATACCCAAGGATATGCCGCCATCTTCTACGGCGATCTGATCCGGGCTGTCTGGTTTGACCCATCTGGAAATGTTCTGAAGGACGTCACCATGCCAAATGACCAATATTCCGAGGTGTATTTTCTCTCTCAAGTAGCGATCGATCAGGATGGATCTGTTTATGTTCTTGGATCCAAGCCGGGAGGGATAGAGGTGCGTTTTGGTAAAGCACCAAAATAAAGGGATGGAAACAATTGAGGCTACCAATGATGATTCGATCCCCGGCATGGATGGCTATCAATTCACTTCTGTTGGCTTTATTATCCGCCTGTCAAAGCTCTACCACTCCTACCCCGACCGCTTCCAAGCTGCCAATGGTCGATCGCGCCCCCACCCAGGCACATCCAACCAGCATACCTGAGCCAACCTCAACGACCAACCCGACCCAGACGGTTGCCCTATCGGTTATAGAACCAACGGCTGCACTTGAGCATGCCACACCCCTGGATGCGCCCATTGAATGGGAAAAAGGGATACCGGTCACCTCCTTTTCGCTGGATAGTAACTGGACTGCCCAGACCATCTATTCGGAGAGCCGGCTTCTGCTCCAAGTGATTCCCCGAAATGGAGGAACGACCTGGTTGGTGATTGACAAAAATGAGTATTTATCCAGCGACTATCCTTTCCCCACCGAGTTCCGCTGGTCGGCTGATGGTCGCTATCTGTACTATTATGGTAGTACCGGACGATACTACTATCATCCGGGCCCCGATGAAATTTGCGATATGGGGGGCATCAACGTCGATCCCAGGCGCCTGGACCTGGAGAGTGGAGAGATCGTACCTCTGACACCCTACCAACCGAGTGAATTGGAAAAATTTAGCATCTCCCCAAGCGCTCGCATCTTTGCTTATTTCGATCCAGACCGGACGGTGAATGCACTCACCCTGCGCGATCTAGCGACCGGGAAGGAGCAGCGCTTGATGTTCTACGTTCCGCCCGGTGAACCCTGGACTGTGACACGAATCGAATGGGCCCCGAATGAGAGCGCACTGGCCTTCACTGTCGTAGCCTCCCCGTGCAATGCTACGGGGATCTACCCGATATCGTTCATTGTTGTGGACCTGGAAGAAGGGATCGCTCGAACGGTGATATCGGACGATCCTATACTCGCCTGGCAGTTCGAATGGCTTGGGAACGATGTTCTGCTTGTGCATGGCCAGGGGATGCAGCGCCGCATTGATGTGAATGCTGGAACGGTTATCGTGGAAGAACGAATGCCAGTACTCTCTCCAGATGAGGGCCAGGATCTCGGTTGGCTGACCTTCATCGCTGACCCAGGAGGCTACCCGGCGGTGTTCGCCGTGCGCGCCGATGGCAGCGGACTTGAGCAGCTGTCGGAAGACATCTCGGGACTGTTTGCTGACATAGACCACCCACGAATCGAAGACTGGTCGCCAGACGGCGCCTGGATCGCCTTTACCGGGCTGCCTCGAAATGCTAATGACGTTGATGTTTTTGTTGCTAGGGTAGATCGCTTGGAGCGGACAAATCTGACTGACAGCCGGGCAACGGACGGTGATCCGGACTGGTCACCGGATGGCGAGCAGATTGCCTATTCCTCCCAATTGCCAGGATGGAACAGCCAGCCAGATATCTACATCATGCCGGCACATCCGAGAGAGCCAATCCAGCCTTCCCGCCTGACAGAGACCCTCACCTTTGATTCAGCCCCGGCTTGGTCACCGGATGGCTTTCGAATTGCTTTTGCCAGTACAAGGATGGATCAAAACGGCAGCGATCTCTATCTCATCGGCGCCGATGGTTCAGGCCTCCAAAGGTTGACGGATGATCCGGCGGGTGAAGCCGGTATGGTGTGGTCTCCGGACAGCAGGCGGATTGCGTTCACCTCGGATCGGGATGGCTATTCACGAATCTATGTGATTGACGTCGCAGATTTGGAAATCACCCAGGTTACCAAGACCGCGTCGAACCAGACCATCGTCATGAATAACAGCCCTATATGGTCGCCAGATGGCAATTATATTGCCTATATCTCAACTCGGGGCGAGACCCCGGGCATTTTCATTGCCCGCGCAGACGGTGGTGGGGAATGGGCAGTGATCGAAGCCCCGGTTTGGGCAAACTCCTTATTTTGGGGCATCCCGGCTGGTTTGCAGGAGCCATGAGTTCTCCAAAGGGTAACCACAATCAGTAAAAACAGGGATTGGGTTCAGGCTGGCGAAAGGAGGGAATGAGATAGAACCCATGTCTTAATATTTCTATCAATCTCAATGAATGCCAGCGTGGAGGTTGTGGCTGGGCCTGGCAATACGACCGGACTATGCATAATCAGAAAGAGCATTTTATAGTTAAAACTCCCTATCACGGACAAGACAGGGAGCTTTTTTTCGGATGCAGCCGGAAGCCATCGATTGAATAATGATGGTAAAACCGGTACTGGAGCTAGGGTCAAAGTCATGGTCGAGTAGGGCGAAAGTCATTGGGCAAAACATGACTTTGACCTCATGACAAACATCCCGTTTTTTGCTAAATATATAAAGAGCATCGTAAACCTTTGCCGATTGTTCATTCCGATCGATGAATCAATTGAATCACCCAAAAGGGAAGGTCTTGTCATAATAATTTTAGGCTCTTCCGGCTTTAACGGGAAACCGGATCAAAAGCGACCAGAATATGCAAGCGAAATTGCTCGAAGTTGCGATAGCCAAACGCTCGGCGGTGGATCAACCGGATCTTCAGGTTTACCCCTTCGGCAAATCCGTTGCTATGCCGGCCCTCAAAGTAGTTCAAGATGCTCTCCTTCCAATTCTGAAGCGTTTTGACGAAGGATTTCAGCGCTCGAAAGCTGCTGGCTTCCACTCGTTCGATCCACGCCTGCAACTCCAGAGCGGCACTTTCCCGGTCACTTTTCTGTTCGAACCAGTGCCGAAAGTCTTCTTTCAACTGGTAACATTCCCGTAGTTCGGGTGAAGCAGCCAGGGCTTTCTCCAAGTCGGTCCGGTCTTCTTCATCCAGGTTCTCTTGGTTCTTTACCATCAACCAGCGGCAGCCTTTGAGTACGGCTTTGGTCGCTTCATCGGCTTGGCTCTGAATACTGCGACGGGCTTTGGTAATCGCATCCGTCAAGTTCTTCATCACATGAAAGCGATCCACCACCCGTTTGGCGTTGGGCAGCTTCTCAGCAGCGGCTTCGTGGTAAGCATCCCACATGTCTGCACAGCAGATTTCGACTTGTGCGCACCACGCTTCGCCTCGCTCTTCGAACCATTTGACTAACGTCTCTTTGGTGCGTTCCTTGAGCACATCCAAAATGACACCCAGTTCTGGAGCGGAGAGGATCAGTCGATAGGAGCCATGCCCTTTGTGCTGAGCGATTTCGTCCAGACACAGGACCTTTATGAACGGGAAGCCACGTTGGGTGAGCGTTTTTTTGCCCAGCGTTCAAAGATGCCTTGGACGATTTCTTCGCTCAGTTTCTCATCCTTGGCGATCTGCAGAATGGGTTCCTTGCGGGCTCGCTGGTAGATGTGCTGCTCGAAACGCAAGGTGTAATCCCGACCCGGTTCTCGCCAGGCCAGGCGCTCCACGAAAGTCTTCTGGCAGGAGCCGCACTTGAAGCGCCGCGGAGTAAGCCGCAGCCAACACTGACGATCCCAAATGGAGAGATCCCGGATCATCTGCGGCTCGCCTAAATCGTGCAGGCTAGCACTGGCTTGTTGGCAGTCGGGGCATAGCGCCATTTCCAGGGTCGGCTCAACGAACAAATTGATGCGGTTTGGACCGACCAACTGGTAATGAACGACTTTGACATTGGAAAGGTTCAAGAGTTCGGTTAGGACGGAATAGTCTGCCATTGGAGCACCTCGCAACAAAAATTGTGCGCCCATGCTACCAGTCCGTCACCGTTTCGTCAACTTCCCGTTGTTAACGGAAGAGCCTAATTTTATAAATCGATAAGGGAAAAGACGATGCCTTTCATCCAATCTTTAGGGGTTAGGACACTAGAAGCTATGCGCAGAAGAAAATTTACGAGTTACCTTTGGGTATTGATGGGGACAATCTTTTTTTTGCTTATTGCCAACCTGAGTCTATTTCTTCGGATGATTCAGATACAAGAACAAGTTATGCTAGTATTACAACCACTTCAAATTTCAAGAGGGCTTGAAGTTGGAGCCAAAGCTCCCGATTTCAAATTAAAGAATACCCAAGGTCAAGTGGTTTCTCTAAATAATATTCTAAATAATATTCATAATAATGAACTTCTAATAGTTTTTTCATCCACCACATGCCCTGCCTGTCAAAAATTTTGGCCGATACTGAATAAGTTTGCCCAGACTCATCCTGAGGTTAATGTGCTCATGATATCCCGTGGTTCGGATGACGAAAATAAAAAGATGGTAATCGAGAACAACTTTGATTTTCCAATCATTGCTTGGGACGAAAAGATTGCTCAAGATTATAAAGTTCCAGGTACGCCTTTCTTATATCTTCTATCAAAAGAGCAAAAAATCATCTTTGCCGGATTTGCCAATGAGATGGAGAAATTAGATGCAGTGAATTTAGCCAGGTGACAAAATAATTTGATGAGATTTCTAAAATTTGAGGAGGAATAAGATGAACGCCCTATATATGGCGGTCAAAAGATATTCACTAAGCATAACTTTGGCAATCCTATTCGTATCTTTGGCATTAGCACTTGCAGGTTTAATGGTTCAACCTGTCAATGCAGCTTCACGCCTACCAGAAGCAGAGTGTGAGGAATGTGATTTGATATCAATTGTTGTTGAGTGCGATGAATGTAATTTTCCAAGTCCCGACCTTAGGATCGATTATTACGAATGTTGGGATCGTTGCAGCAGCGCACACTGGTATCAAACATATGAATATTGTGTATACAGTGTATATTGCCACTAGTTACGACAATCAAATGGAGGGATTATGATGAATAAATCTAGGACATTCAGTGTGATTTCGGGATGCATATCTCTGGCAATCCTGTTAACATCCCTGGTCTTAGCATTTGCAGGATTTGTCGTTCCATCTGCTATTGCCGCTTCGCCACAGCCACAAGTGGAGTGCGATGATTGTACATACTTGGGGTACACTATTTTGTGTGATTCAAGTTCATGCCCAAATCCACCAAACAGAGATTTATGGATCGATCGTTATAGATGTTGTGATGTTTGCTATGGTGGTGGCTGTCAATACGTTAATCTCTACAGTTGTGTTAACGCCTGCCCTTGATCGAAGTGAGACACGATTCTGTCACACAGCATCTAAATAATCGGTCAGCAGGGAATAATGAACCATGCCGACCAAATTCTATATACTTTGGTACCTGAAGGACTTCGACGATAGAAAATAGCAGGAAGTTTACCATGATTAAAAAGATCAGCATTGTACTTCTTGTGGTAATTGTTCTTTGGATCTCCATCCAGGGCTCGCTTAAGACAACGATTGGAAGTAACTCCGGAAGCACAACTGTAAAAACATTTCCTTCCCCGGGGAACCTGATTCGAGGAGATCATCGTGACTTAAAAAAAATCACCCAACTCATTGTGCCGGATCTGGATCGAAAAGAGGTGGTTACCTATACTGTACAAGTTGGAGACAATGTCTTTAGTATCGCTCAAATGTTCAATATCAGACCCACAACGATCATATGGGGAAATGAAAAGATCCTCTCGGGTAACCCGCATCGGGTTCAACCAGGTATGGTATTAAATATTCTTCCGGTTGATGGAATTTATTACGAATGGGAATACGGTGATGACATCTTACAGGTTTCAAATCGATATAAAGTTACACCAGAAGCTATTCTTAATTGGTCGGGTAATCATATCCAAGCAAAATACTTTGAGTCAGGAATGTATCCGTTAATCGACCCCGGTACGATGCTTGTTATTCCCGGAGGTCAGCAACCATTAACTGAAAAGATTTTCATTGTAGATAGGCATTTATTCGAAATCTGGGAGTTAGATAATATCGATGGCCAGTGTAGTGTTGATATTACTACGAGTGAAACGATTGGGACAGGTTCATTTACCTGGCCTATCATTCACCACAATTCCTTCATTTATGATACTTCTCAAAGTAATAAAAATGATATGGATCTAGTTGGCCAATCAGGAGATTCCATTTATGCTGCAGACACAGGTGTGATTATATTTTCAGGTTGGAGTAGTACGGAGTACGGTAATACAATAGTCATAGATCATGGCAATGGATGGCAGACTCTATACGGGCATCTAAATACAATTTTGACGAATTGCGGACAAATCGTTCATCAGAAAGACACAATAGGAACGATAGGTATGACGGATGACCAGCAAGAGATATATCTGCATTTCGAGTTAGCCTCTATTGAACATGGCAGAGTTGTCCCGTTGGATTATTTACCTAATCCGTGATAAGACATGGATCTCGTACCATCATTGATAAAATGATAGAAAAGCGTTGTGTATCCTTTCGCATGCAATCCTCGGCTTTCTGCATAAGGCCCGAATCTTAACTTTAGTCAAATGGCTTTTCTGACCAAAATAAACTGGAACTCAAGATTATGGGGGAAGATTTCATTAATAATTGCTTACTTCTTCATGGCCGGTTGTGTCCTTTCAACGAAGCAAGTTCCTGAAGTGACAAGGTCTCAATTCACATCCATTATTGAAACGCCTACCACAGTAAATTTATTTCCTTCATCAACGACACCTCCAAAATCAACAACCCCACCAGTGTACTCAACCCCAAATCCAATCGAAGTGTCCACCGAAATAATAACAAAGACAATAAACACGCAAACACCAACCATTACGCTTACATTCGGCCCTATTGGTCAACTTCACCTTAAGACTTATGATTTAGTTATGGATTACAAAAGAAGCCGGTGGCAGGAAGATAAACCGGATGAGTATGGCCGTAAAGTGCTTACCCATACGATCTTTTCAAATTGTCAAATTAGAGAATTCGGACCGGCGCACATCCTTGGGGAATTCATAGATAAGTTTGTTTTAGGCCAACACATGTTTTCAGTTTATGAATATATCGATGAGAAGGAAGATGGAGAAGTACTGGTCCGTCAATACGTGATCGACAGGCAAATTACTGCTCCAAAGCAAACCCCGGCGCCTACGCCAGTTGACAGACCACTTTTTCTTGTATTTGCCCCAAAATTAAATCCAGAACCCTGCTTTGTAAGTGCTCAAGTTGTACTAGCTACTCTACACAAGCCATTGACTCCGTAGTTTGCATCCGGAATAATCAGCCTTCGATAACTTTAACCACTCTGTCTCTACATTTGGCGCTCTTGAGATACGAGAAATTCAACAACAATAAGCAGCAACACGATTTATGCGTTTGGAGATTTACTACTGTGCATAGTTGGAGGCGAGTTCCTCGAGATTGCCATCGCTGGCCAGCGGCTGTTCGCTCAATGGATCGGGTATGTCCACCATCAATGTTACTTTTTATCATCTTCCGCTATATACAGGATGAAAATGGAATGAAGCATCCTGATCTGGCGCGATGATCTCCAAATGGAAACCATTACCCTGGCAAGAAGCGAAGCAGACCCGACCATCGACGACGAAGCCTCTCTGGTGGAAGCTGCCCGGCGCGATCCGGCGGCTTTCAGCCGGCTGTATCGCCGCTACGTGACGCCGGTCTACCGCTACCTGTACAAGTGGGTTGGCACCTCCGCCGAGGCCGAAGACCTGACCTCCCAGGTCTTCACCGAAGTGCTCGAAGGGCTGGCCCATTACCAGGAGAGGGGGAATTTCGCCGCCTGGCTGTTCACCATCGCCCGCCGCAAAGCCATCGCCGCCTATCGCCGCCGGCGTCCAACATTGCCTCTGGACGAGGCCGAGGGGGTCCCAGAACCTGCCGAAGACCCCCTGGAGCAGGTCGTGCGGGGCGACCAAAAGAATTCGAAAGGAGGAATTACACCTTAAATTTGCTCAATTTCGTGTCGAAAAACCTTGACCACCTAAATTTCAATCCCTAGGATTGACCTGACGGCTGCCTATGCCATTTTGGCAGAAATTGGCAAAGAGATGTCCGCCTTCCCGACGGCCCAGCACATTTGCTCCTGGGCCGGCCTGGCTCCCGGCAATCATAAAAGCGCCAATAAGCAGAAAAGACGGCGCGTCACGCCGGGCAATAACTACCTCAAAACCATGTTGTGGGAAGTGGACTGGGTCATCTAATTTACATTGTAAATAGTTTGACAATGTCAGATTAATTTCTCTATATTCAAGAGTTGATGGAGAAAAAGCCAATGAACATTCTGATAACCAAACAGAAACCACAGGTAAGTTGGCTAATTGTTATTTTAGTTATGCTTTCTCATTTCTTTTCGGCTTGTGCGAGCGCAACACCGGTCCAGTCTACAGCGAATATAAAGAGTCTAACAACTCCAACTACCTTTTCCCCAATGCTCCCCCCAACTGAAGCAGTAACATTTACGTTGAACATCCGACCATAATAGAAATTCGAAACCGGATCAAAGATAAGTGACAAGAATATTCGATTATTACTTTTTTCCGCCCTCCTCGATATATTATGCTTAT
>Ga0315542_1002787_pt1 | contig 10492 bp, 7 predicted proteins | sample SalMarSW160120MG_FD_202541 | JGI IMG/M metagenome (GOLD analysis project Ga0315542, IMG submission 202541) | Salt marsh sediment microbial communities from the Plum Island Ecosystem LTER, Massachusetts, United States - Salt Marsh Sediment SW1601-20 ... | reverse complement strand
TGCGGGCGGTGAAGGTGCCGCCGAGGACCTGGTTCATCGCCTCGATGGCCACCTCGTCCGCGCCGCCAGCCGGAGGTGCGACCTCAGCTGCGAGCACCATGGACTGCTGGGAGCCCGGACGATCGATGAGGTACACCTTGGAGGCCGCAGCGGAGGGGACCGGCGCCACGTTCTTGCTGGGCACGTCGCCCGCCTGCCAGCCCGCAAACGCCTTCTCCAGTCGCGGCACCAGATCCTCCATCGACACCGCGCCCACCACCACGAGGGTGGCGTTGTTGGGTCGGAACCAGGTGCGGTGGAAGGCCGCCAGCTCGTCCGTGGTGAGTGAGGCGACGGTCGCCTCGGAGCCGCTCCCTGTGCCGGGCACCGCGTAGGCGTGCCCCGCCGGGAAGAGCAGCAACGGCGCCACCCGGAGGCCCATGGCCCGGGGATTGACCTTCTCACTGCGGATCGCGGCGAGCTGCTGGGCGCGCAACCGCTCCAGCTCGGCGGTGGGAAAGCTGGGGTGCTCGATGACGTCGGTGAAGATGTCCAGCGCCTCCGGCAGCGAGTCCGACAGGGCGGACAGGCTCACCGTACAGGTATCCAGGGAAGAGAAGGTCCGCAGCCGCGCGCCGATGGCGGCCAGGCCATCACTGATCGCCAGCGCCGAGCGCGAGGCGGTCCCCTCGTCGAGCATCTCCATGGTCAGGTTCGCGGTGCCGGGCGCCTTGCCGTCCGCCGCCCAGCCGGCATCCACCAGCAGCCGCATCTCCACCGTCGGCACTGCATCGCGGCGCGCTGCGATCACCCGCAGGCCGTTCTGCAGGCGCACCGACGTGAACGCGGGAAAGACGGGCTCGGGCGGCTGGGCCACCGTCGGCAGGGCCGCACGATCGACGCCCTGCTTCTCGGCCGCGAGCTGCGGGAAGGGATGGACCTCGAGGACGTAGACGCCGTCCGACAGCCAGGTGCGCGCCACATCGCGCACGTCCGACGGCGTAGATCCGAGCATGATGGTCATGCGGGTCCTGTAGTAGCTGGGATCCCCGGCATAGACCATGTTCGACGCCAGGATGTCCGACGTGCCGCCGAAGCCGCCGATGCGCTCGGCGCCGCGGATGAAGCTCGCCCGTTCCTCGGCCTTGGCACGCGCCAGCTCCTCCGAGGTCGGCCCGTCCGCCAGGAGCCTCGCCAGCTCCTCGTCCACGGCCTCCTCCACCTTCTTCAGGTCCTTGCCCGGCGCGGCCGTGGCCACGATGTACACCTGACTCCCCAGCTCTTTCTCCCAGATGAAGGCGCTGACGTCGGTGGCAACCTGGTCGTCGTAGACGAGACGCTTGTACAGGCGGGAGCTCTTGCCGGAGGCCAGGACGTCGGCGACCAGGTTGAGCCGGATGGCGTCCGTGGAACCCCACTCGGGCACGTTCCAGACCTTGTACAGGCGAGCCTGGGGCACCCGGTCCTGGACGACCGACCGGTGCTCGCCGGTCATCTTCGCGATCCACCTCGTCTGCTTGGCGATGGGCGGACCGGGAGGGATGTCCCCAAAGTAGTCCTCCACCTTGGTCTTCACCTTCGCGGGATCGATGTCGCCAGCGATCGCCAGCACCGCGTTGTTGGGCCCGTAGTACGTCTTGAACCACTCCTTCACGTCGTCGAGGCTGGCCGCGTCCAGGTCCTCCATGGAGCCGATGGTGGTCCAGTGGTAGGGATGGCCCACGGGGTAGGTGTTCTCGGACAGGAGGGTCCGCGTCACGCCGTAGGGTTGGTTCTCCCCCTGGCGCTTCTCGTTCTGCACCACCCCCCGCTGCTCGTCCAGGCGGGCCTGGTCGATGGCACCCAGGAGGTGCCCCATGCGGTCCGACTCCATGAACAGGGCCGTGTCGAGGGCGGACGTGGGCACGTTCTGGAAGTAGTTGGTCCGGTCGATGTTGGTCGTGCCGTTGAGGTCGGTGGCGCCGACCCGGTCCATGGCCTTGAAGTAGTCGTCGTTGAAGTGCTCGCTCCCGTTGAACATGAGGTGCTCGAAGAGGTGGGCGAACCCGGTCTTGCCCGGCTTCTCGTTCTTCGAGCCCACGTGGTACCACACGTTCACCGCGACGATGGGCGCCTTGTGGTCCTCGTGGAGGATCACCGTCAGCCCGTTGGGCAGCACGAAGGTCTCGTAGGAAATATCCGGCACCACGCCCTCCGATCCCGCCAGCGCCGGCGCCGCCGCCGCAGCCAGACTCAGGGCCATCAACACACCGACCAGTCTCTTCATTGCCTCTCCCTTTGTTGCTCGATCTGCCACCGCCGGCCGCGGTGCCCACGGCGGTCGAGCCGTGCGGACCGCCGGTCACGGCGCCCGTCGTGTCGTACTGCCGTATGATACATCGTTCTCTCCCCCTTTCGCGTCCGCCCCCGCGCCCGCGCCCGGATCCGTCTCCGCGTCCCCCGGCAGCCATCCGCTCACGCGGGCCAGCAGTCGTCGAGAGAACAGCACGTCCCTCGAGCGTGCCACTGGTGACACCTTTGCGAGGTGGGGCGGACCGATCATGCGTGGAGTGCGGTCGTGAGCGTGTCAGCGGTGGCAACCGCGGGGAGCGCGGCGACAGAAGGGACGCGTCGAGAGACGCATCACTCCGGGTAGGTCAGAGCGGGTGCCAGGCACCGTCGAAGCCGCATCGGAGTACTCCATCGCTTCGTTTGCGGCGGTGCCTGGCACCCTCTCCGCCCGGCGAGCCGCGGCGTGCCTCAGGGTGAGCCCGCGGGCGGGGCGGCCAGGGGCAGCGCGAGAGTGCTCGAGCGCTCCGCATCGTGGAAGATACGGATATGCGCCACCCGTGCATCCGCCATGGACTCGTGGCCGATGCGCCCTCCCGAGTTTGTGTTCTTCTGGTAGAAGGGCGAGTTCAGGGGCGCCACGGTGAGGCGCAGGCGCGCCCCGGCCGGGATGCGGCGGGCCGTCCAGTAGAACTGGAAGGGGATCGCCACAACCTCGTTCGGAGTCAGCAGCTTCTCGGTGAACGGCCCGTCGCGGAACCTGGCCCTCCGGATGTCCTCGCCGAGCTGCACCGCCGAGCCGTCCGGCAGGACCATGAGCAGCTCCGCCCACAGGTCGAAGTCCGGCGCGTCCGCCTGCACGGTCAGGCTCACGCGGGGCTGCCCGGCGATCTCGGTGTCGACCGGGAACGGGTCCGAATGAAAGGTGATGGCCCTCTTCTCGTAGGCGCGGAACTGGCTGGTGAAGTCCTCGTTCTCGGCGTAGGCGGCGACCTTCAACTCGGGCAGCTCCCTCGGGTCGCTCGTCAGCAGCGCCGGCGGCTCATCCGCCGCCGCCTGGTGCACCAGGCGGCCGGAGTGGAAGAGGTCCCCCGGGGTCCCGTCGGGATCCGACAGGTAGAACGTGAGCTCCCGGCCGGCCGACGCCTGCTCCAGAGTGGGCGCATATCGCCATGTATCCGCGCCCGGCATGAACGTCGTGACACGGTCCTCGAGGAGCGAGGGCCGCGGTCCCCGGCCCAGGACCCAGTCGAACCAGTCCGCCCGCAGCTCGTCCATGTCCAGGACGGCGGCGGCAGGCACGGCGAGCCCACCGATCTCCTCCCGCGGCTGCTGCGCGCCGCCGTGGTCCCAGGGCCCGATCACCAGGTAGTGCCGCGCCACCGCCGCCGGCGGCCCGTGCTCCACGTGGCCACGGTAGTAGCGCAGCGCGCCCGGCTGGTCGTCGTCGAAGAACCCGGTGACCGTGAGGATCGGGATGTCGATGCCCGCGTAGTCGTCCGCGGTGGGCGCCGCGGCCAGGTTGAACGCCCTGTCTCCCACGTGCTCCAGCCACATGTCCATGAACGAGAGCTTGCGCCCCGCCGAGTCCACCATCCACCAATCGTCGGCGGCGATGCCCATGTCGTCGTCCAGCTCGGTGAAGGGGCGTCCCGCGGCGTAGTGCTCGAGCATCTTCCCGGCCCAGTAGTCGCGGTTGGCGATGAAACCGGTATTGAGGGAGCGTCCCGACGTGTAGCCGAGAATGACAGCGCTCCACGACTGGGGAATGCCGTTGGTGTTCGGCACGTCCCAGCCCGGGTAGATGGGCACGTAGGGGGTGATGGACGCGAGGTGCGGGGGGTGCTGGGCCGCGGTCCGCCACTGGGTCATGCCCACGAAAGAGCCGCCGTACATCACCACCCGGCCGTCGCTCCAAGGCTGGCGCGCGATCCACTCCACCAGGTCGTAGCCGTCACGGCCCACCTGCAGGCCCAGGTTGTCGCTCTTGTCGCCCCCCGACCTCCCCCTCCCCCGCACGTACGCCTGGACGAACACGTAGCCCCGCTGCGTGAACTTCGACGGCGTCCCCCGCCGGGCGCCGTCGATGTCGTACTGCGTCAGCGTCAGCACCGCGGGCGCGCGCCCCTCCAGCGCCGACGGGCGCCAGATCCACGCCTCCAGCTCGACCCCGTCGCGCATGGGGATCATCCGGCTCATCTCGATGTCGTACCCCGGCCCCACATCCCCTGCATGCACCGCCATGGGCGATGTCAAGCACACCACAGTCACGGCGAACAGCAGCGCGCGTCGGTACATGGTCCCTCCCCGCCCGCACATTAGCAGCTCTCAGGAGGTGGAGGCGGGCGCGGACACCGGCTCTACCCCGAGCAGCCTTCCGCACGTTCCGGGCAGTGCCCCATGGCATGACACATGCAGGAGCAGCCTGCCATCGTGACGATGGGACCGAACCCCAGCCTGTCATTCCGAGGAGCGAGTCCCCGAGCGACGAGGAACCTGGGAGGGGGGGGCAGAGGCGCCTCGGCTGTGCCCCCTGCCCAGACCCCTCGGTCGCTGCGCTCCTTCGGGAAGAGGGCGTGGCGTAATGTCGTCAGGAGAGCGCGACACCGAGCCCCAGCTCGCGGCAGCGACGGTACACATGCTCCGCGGCGGCCAGGTCCTGCGCCCCGACGCCGAGCGATTCGAACAGAGTGATCTCGTCGTCTCTCTGCCGCCCCTCTACCCGCCCGGTCAGGACGTCCCCGAGCTCCCCACGCAGGTGGTCCCGTCCGATCGCCCCTTCCGCGAGCGGGATCAGGAAGTCCCCGGCCTCCGCGAGCAACGACTCCCGGCTGTCCGTGTACACCCGCGCACGAGCCACGAGGGCCGAGTCGACCTCCCGGGCATCGGGCGTACACGCACCGACAGCGTTGATGTGGGCGCCGTCCTCGACCCACTCCGAGCGCAGGATCGGCTCCTTGGACGGCGTGAGCGTGCAGATGATCTGGGCGCCGGCGACCGCCTCTTCCACCGTCTCCGCCATCTCCACAGGCAGGCCACATCGGGCGCTCTCGACGCGCGCGAACTCCGCTGCACGCACCCGGTCGATGTCCCAGACCCGAACCTCCCGCACCGGCCGCACAGCCCGCATCGACTCCAGGTGGCCCTCCGCCTGCACGCCCGTGCCCAGCAGGGCCAGCGTGCAGGCGCTCTCGAAGGCCAGCGCTCGGGTCGCCACGGCGCTCGCCGCCGGCGTACGGACTGCGGTGATGGACTCCGCGTCGACCACGGCCAGCAGCCGACCGTGCTCCGCTTCGAAGAGCAGCACCACCCCCTGGTGCGACGGCAGCCCGATGGTCGCGTTGCCCGGGAACACGCTCAGCGCCTTGATCCCGGCCACGCCACGGTGCGAGCCGTCGGCCGGCATCAGGCCCAGCAATCCCCGTCCACTGACCAGCCTGATCACGCTCCGCAGGGGCTGCCCGATGCGTCCCTCCACCAGGTCCGCGAATGTCTCCGCCATGACCTCGATACAGTCCGCCACCGGCAGTACCCGGCGCACCGTCTCACCGTCGATGAACAGCGTCTCCATGCTCCCTCCCTCGGTCCGGATGGGGTTGAAGTGTACTGCCGAGAACGCCCTCGGTCCCGCGCCCCCATCGCTGACGGTGCCCTCCCCGAAATCGTTGCCCATTCGAACACATGTCCGATTCCTCAACTAGTAGTTGGGTTTTCTGTCCCGAACGACGTATGATGCGGCGTCAGCTCGCGAAGGAGGTCCCATGGCGGAGCAGCCGAAGGGATGTGCACGTGTCACCGGGGCGGTGCTCGGCGACCCCCACGCCGAGGCACCAGCCTCCCCCTCACCCACCCCGGCCCCCAAGGAGGAGCGCATGACCGCTCGCGTCGGACAGAAGGCACCGGACTTCAACGCCCCCGCCTACCACAACGGCGGCTTCACCAACGTCCAGCTCTCCGACTCCTTCGGGAAGTGGATCTTGCTCTGCTTCTACCCCGGCGACTTCACCTTCGTGTGAGCCACCGAGGTGTCGGCGGTCGCCGACAAGTACGAGGAGCTGCAGAAGCTCGGTGTCGAGGTCTTCTCCGTGAGCGTGGACAGCCACTTCGTGCACAAGATGTGGAACGACCACGAGTTGACCAAGATGGTGGAGGGGGGCGTCCCCTTCCACATGCTCGCGGATCAGGCCGGCAACATCGGCCGGGCCTACGGGGTCTATGACGAGAACCAGGGCATCGAGCTCCGCGGGCGGTTCATCATCGATCCCGACGGCGTGATCCAGGCCATGGAGGTGCTGACCCCGCCGGTCGGCCGGCGCATCGCCGAGACCATCCGCCAGGTCCAGGCCTTCCAGGTGGTTCGGGCCAGCAAGGGCGCCGAGGCCACCCCCGCCGGCTGGATGCCCGGGGAGCCGGTGCTGCGGCCCGGCCCCGACCTCGTGGGCAACGTCTGGAAGGTCTGGAAACCCAACGAGTAGGGGGTCGCCGGCGGATCCCCCACCGCCGCGCTCCGGGCCGGCGAGAGAGGGGTGCGAGGCACCCTTTGGCGTCGGGTTGGACAGAGACGGTGCCAGGCACCCTTTCGACCGCTGCGATGTGCGTGCGATCGAATCAAGGCGGGGTGCCTGGCGCCGGCCTTGACGTCGCGGTGTCCATCGCAAGGGTCGCCCGTCTCCCCCCCAGCCTTTTCGAGGCCAAGGGTCACCGTTGCGCGGGATGCAGAACCCGGGTCCGCGCAGTCTATCGTCGCGACGGCGCCTCGCCGGTGCGCTCGGCGGCAAGAGCTTCCGCCTCTTCACGGCTCTGCACCGGCGTCACGTCCACGATGCTGTAGACGCCCACGCTCCCCTGATACTGATAGGTGAGCGGCGTGCGTCTGCCGGAGCACACCCTGGGGAAGTTCGGCGACACCTGGATGTTCCAGACCCTGCTCAAGGGTGCGGAATCGCGGTTCAGCGTCAGCAGGTAGTGCCTGTTGGTCAACACCTGGACGTAGACGTAGGGCCCCGGCAGAGGGTCGAAGCTGTTGATGTCCATGGCGTTGAAGCAGGTCGTCGCGGACTGGGGCGCGGCTCGCTCCGCGTTTGACGCCGTCGCGGAGGCGCACGCGGCACCGCCCAGAGCCAGGGCCAGCACCGCCAGTGTTCCCAGGATGCGTTGTCCCGTGCCCATGATCGTCTCCTCTCTGGGGCCGTCGCGACCCCGCGGATCCGAGATGGCAGGCCGACCCCGACGGATGGCGGCTGCAGGGGCCGCGCCCGCCCCCCCTTCCTGCATGCTACGACGGGGCCGTTTCGTTCGCCACATCGGCCCCCGGTTTCGCGCCTTCCTGCCGGGGCGCGAAACCCGGCACGTCTCCGCCTCGTAAACGGAATACGGGTTCGTCGCGTCCGAGTTTTTCGAATTGACACGGCGCGGACGTGCCGGAATTGGAAGGAGCGATCAGTCCCCACTCGCGAGAACCCGCCGACTGCTCCCACGGACACAGGCCCAGTACGGGCAAACGAAAGGAAGACAAGATGCAAACCTGGATCAAACGAACACTCCTGCTCCCGGTCCTCGCCCTGACCCTGCCCGCCCTCGTCGGATGCGCGTCATCGACCACGGGCCAGCAGGCCGCCGCCACTCCCCGTGAGGGCGAGACCTGCTTCAACGCATCCATGGCCACCAGCTTCGACTACATCGGCCCGCGGTACATGTACGTCACCACGGTTGGCGATGACCACTACCTGCTGACCCTCGCTGAGGAGTGCATCAACCTGCAGTCCGCCATGGGCGTCACCATCCGGTCGCGGTTCGAGCAGGTGTGCTCCGGCAGCCAGGACTCGATCATCTATACCGCCTTCGGCCGTGCGAACTACTGTCGGATCGTGAACATCCAGAAGGTCAAGGACCGCGCGGCGGCGAACGCGATCGTGAGCGAGAACAACCGCACCGGCAACCCGGGTTACTGATCCACCCCGGGCGCGGCCCCGTTTCTCGACCGACGCGGGTTCGGTGACCCGGGGTTGTCGTTCTGCCACTCCGATTTCAGAAAAGCGAGGGCGGAACGACAACCCTGGGGCCGGAGACCGGAACGAGGTTTTCGGAATAGGAGTTTCTGCGGGATACTGGAAGGGTGAAGCTGCTTCGTGCCGCGATCACCCTTTCACTCCTCGTGGGTCCCGGGTGCGCGAGCGGCCCTGCGGCACACCACGGGAGCCGGATCACCGCCGCCCAGCTCCTCGCCGGGACGCCTCTCGGAGCACCATCCCACGCCACGGGGGGTGCGCCCAGTGCCACCGACGTGCTCGCCCTGACTCCCGAGATGAGGGCGTTCCTCGACACCCAGGTGAACCGCAACGCCGGCGCCAACCTCAGGTTGCGCCAGCTCGTGAGCGCCGTCATGAGCCGGGACACCTTCGGGCTCGAGTACGACGAGAGGACCCGCACCGCCTCCGAGACCTTCCGGGCGCGGCGCGGGAACTGCCTGTCCTTCTCCACCATGTTCGTCGCGCTCGCCAGGGACGTGGGCCTGAGCGTACAGTTTCAGGAGGTCGACATCCCGCCCGACTGGACCCAGGACAAAGAGACGTTCGTGCTCAACCGGCACGTCAACGTCCGGGTGCTGATGGAGCCCATCGGCAGCGTGGTGGTCGACTTCAACACGGCCGACTTCAGAACCAGCTACGACATGCGCCCGATCTCGGACGATCAGGCACTGGCCCACTACTACAACAACGTCGGCGTCGAACGCATGCTCTCCGGCGACCAGGCCGGCGCCCTGGCCGCGTTCCGAGTGGCCATCGCCGACCACGACCCGCACTTCTCACCCGCGTGGGCGAACCTCGGAACCCTCTACCTGAGGCACGGGAGCCCGTCCTGGGCCGAGGCCGCATACCTCCACGCCCTCGACGCCGATCCGGACAGTCTGGTGGTCATGAGCAACCTGGCGCGCCTCTACGATCGCCAGGGGGACCCCGACCGGGCCGACCATTACCGCAGGAGGGTGCTCCGCCACCGCACCCACAACCCCTACTACCGCTACCAGCTCGCCCGGGTAGCGTTCACCGAAGGCGACTACGACGGCGCCATCCACCACCTCAAGTACGCCATCCAGAAGAAGAAGAACGAGGAGTGGTTCTACTCCCTGCTGGGCGAGTGCTACGAGAAGAAGGGGAACCGGCGCGCAGCAGAGCGCGCCTTCGCCAAGGCCCACGCCCTGTCGGCCGCCGAGGTCTCGAACCGCGGCTTCCGCCCCTCCGGCAGCGGCCCGAGCGGCGGGTAGCGGAGGCAGCGGCGATGCGCCGATGCTGCCGACGCGTTGCCCGTGGTTGCCACCGCTGACCACGGCGAAGCTGCAAGCCGAGCCGGGTCACCAGTGGCACGCCCGAGGGAGGGGCTGGGGCGCAGCGCTTCGGGAGCACCAGAGAGGGTGCCTGGCACCCCGTCTTGATTCGATAGCACGCTCATGCCTTCATCCGAAAGGGTGCCTGGCAGCCGCTCTGACGTTCCCGACGGGCGAGGATGGGCGAGTGGGGGCTTCGCGCCTTGGCGCCTTTGCGCCTTGGCGTCTCTGCGTTTGTTCTTCTCCCGGGCGGGTGGACGGCTCCGCGGACACGAAAAAAGGGCGGTCCCGCGAGGGACCGCCCCGATTGTCGTCGCTGGTGCGAGCCTAGAAGGTGAACACCAGAGAGGAGTGGATGAAGCGGCCGTAGGGATCGTAGAACCCGTAGAACCCTGGGCCGTAGTCGTTGTCCTGGAAGCCGACCGCCAGAGGCGCTTCCTTGTCCATGATGTTGTCGCAGCCCAGCGTGAACTGCACGTTCTTGGTGATGTTGTAGGTTGCGGTCAGGTCGAAGTAGTTGTACGCGGCGTTCTCGTAGCTGCCGTTGATCTTGTACAGGTCGACCACGTTCGGGTTGTAGAGGTACTCGTTCTTGGGATCCACGGCATCGGCCTTGACCGAGCCCTGGAACCGCCAGCCCAGAGTCAGCACGAGGTTCCCGGTCTCCCAGGAGGCCTGGAAGCGGTGCCGCCACTCAGGCATGGGAATGCCGCAGGTGTTGCCGAACAGGCCGGAGCAGTCGTACTCGAACAGGCCGGTGTTGATGTACTGCTTGATCAGGTAGGTTCCCATCATGTTGAAGTTGAGGAAGCTGTTGCCCAGCGGCATCAGGTAGCTGCCGGTCACGTCGACGCCCTCGCCCTCCATCTTGCCAACGTTGGCGTCGGTCGAGATGGTGTAGCCCTCCGGCGTGACCCACAG
>Ga0315542_1002784_pt1 | contig 10495 bp, 6 predicted proteins | sample SalMarSW160120MG_FD_202541 | JGI IMG/M metagenome (GOLD analysis project Ga0315542, IMG submission 202541) | Salt marsh sediment microbial communities from the Plum Island Ecosystem LTER, Massachusetts, United States - Salt Marsh Sediment SW1601-20 ... | reverse complement strand
TTTCCTCTGTCAGTGACCATAATTTTGCTATTGCCTGAATCCCGTACTTTATCTATGGCAAATTTCATCGACGACCCTGAAAGGAACTGGCCTTTTTTTATATTAATCCATTTGCCGGTTAAAGCCGCAGCAACCAGAAGGTCAGTTTGCCGGCATAAAAAAGCAGGTATCTGCAATATATCAACATATTGGGCGGCAATATCTGCTTCGTCCGGATTATGTATGTCTGTAATAACCGGTACGGAGAACCTCTTTTTAACTTCAGCCAGTATCTGTAATGCTTTTAAATCACCTATTCCCGAAAAAGAATCAATCCTTGATCTGTTTGCTTTCCTGTACGATGCTTTAAAAATGTATGGAATATTATATTTACCAGTTAGTGATACCATGTGTTCAGCTATCTCCATTATTACATCCTCACCTTCCACAACACACGGTCCGGCAATCAGCAGAAAATTACCTGATTCCCCGAATTTCAATCCTGGAATATTAATCCCTTTCATGTTCATTTGAATGTAAAACTAATAAATTATTATTCTAAAAATAAACTTCTGTTGACGAACACATTTCTTGTCACCCTTTTCCGCTTTGCGGAATCTTCCCTTCGTTCCGATCTCCCCTTCACCCATTCACCCTTTCATTCTTCAAAATCGCCCTGCGCTCCGCGCCCTTAGCCCTGCGCCCTGCGCTCCGCGCCCTTAGCCCTGCGCCCTGCGCTCCGCGCCCTTAGCCCTGCGCCCTGCGCCATTACTTATTCCCATAATCATACCGGTCTCTCCACAAATCTTCAAGCCTTTTCCTTATCTCCTCTTCTTTCGGATTAACCCCCGGGCCATAAAATCTCGTACCTTTTAGTTCCTCAGGAAGAAAATTATCTTTTATGAAATTACCGTCGAAACTGTGGGCATACTTATAATCTTTCCCATAACCCAGGTTCTTCATGAGCTGTGTAGGAGCATTCCTGATATGCAAGGGGACCGGCAGATCTCCTTTTTCCTTAACAGCACCGATAGCTTCCTCAATTGCCATATAGGATGAGTTGCTTTTTGGAGACGTTGCGAGATAAATTGCTGCCTCTGAAAGGATTATCCTTGATTCAGGCCAGCCTATTACATTAACAGCCTCAAAACATGTCTGTGCCAATAACAGTGCATTTGGATTTGCAAGTCCTATATCCTCTGCGGCAAGTATTACCATTCGTCGCGCAATGAATTTGGGGTCTTCGCCACCCTCGACCATCCTTGCAAGCCAGTAAACGGCAGCATTGGGATCGCTTCCTCTCATCGATTTGATAAATGCAGAGATTATATCGTAATGCTGTTCTCCGCTCTTATCGTATAAAGCCAGATTTTTCTGAACATGGTTCAGGACTTTCTCGTTGGTGATTATTATCTTTTCGTTGCTTCCCACTCTGGCCTCTGATGAAACAACCAGTTCAAGAGCATTCAGCAGTTTTCGTGCGTCTCCTCCAGATATACGAATAAAGGCTTCATATTCTTCAATTTCAATGTTATATGCAGCAAGATACTGATCTTTCTTAAGTGCTCTGTGGAGTAGGTCAATAAGTATCTCTTCCCCAAGTGGATTCATAATATATACCTGGCAGCGCGACAGGAGCGGGGAGATAACTTCAAATGAGGGATTTTCTGTTGTGGCTCCAATCAGGGTTATTATTCCCTGTTCCACAGCACTTAACAATGAATCCTGCTGCGATTTATTAAAACGATGTATCTCATCAATGAATAATATAGGATTTGGCTGGTTGAAGAACTGCTGTTTCTTTGCCTTTTCGATAGTCTCCCTTACATCTTTTACACCTGAATGAACTGCACTGAGATGAAAAAAAGGTCTTTTAAGATTGTTTGCAATTATACGGGCCAGGGTGGTTTTTCCTACCCCAGGAGGACCCCATAAAATAAATGAAGGGATATTTCCTGACTCAATCACCGTTCTCAGTACGGCATTCTTACCCAACAGGTGCTCCTGTCCGCAAAACTCATCAAGATCTTTAGGTCTCAACCTGTCTGCAAGCGGTTGGTTTGAAAGCATAATATGAAGTTTGTGCAAAATTAATAAATTAATGCTTTATGCCCGGAATTAATTGTTTACGATGCTTATTATTATTTTTTAATACGTGATGCACCAATTTTAATAAATTTGAGGTCTATACATAAATATTCTAATATGACCAGGTCTCTCATCTTAATTTTACATTTGCAATACCGACAACCTGCCATTCATGTACAGTTAAAAATTCATTCAGGGTTTCAGAGGGGAAAAGCATTCTTGTACACCATGGCACGGTTGTCTCTGCTCATTGATACAATCACTCTTTGAAGTTTAACATCGATAGAATATTTGACTAGAGAACGGCCTTCTATAGGGAGCGTTAATGCTGTTGAGATATTTCCTTACGGCGTAATAGCCACTAAAACTGATAAAAGAGGAGATAATTCAGCCTACGGATACTGACAATTTTTACTGTTTAATAATTTTTACTAAATTGCTTCACTTTTATTTTCATTAAAAAAAATAAATTAATACTTTTAACAATTGAATTTGAGTTTTATATATAATTTTCCGGTCACTTTGTTGTATTTGAATATTTTCAGATATTAATTCAGTTATGAAAAAACCTCTGTTAATTGTAGTTATTATTCTGGCAGTAATTCTCATTATGCCGGTAATCAGCCTTCTTCGATGGACTTTTCAGCCTAAGAAGCCTCTGGGTATAATTTTAGTCGATAAGACTGTCCCTACTCCTGAACGTGTCAAACACAAGTCTTTTAACTGGATTATTACTAATGACAGATTTGTTAAAAAGGTCAAGAAAACCAGCTATTCCTATCGTAAAGATTATTTTGGATTTATTCCTACACGACCCCTGAGAGAAAGACTGTGGGAACATAACGATTATCGTCTTGTCGACATCCTTGGCGATCTGAGCAAAAAATCAGACGCCGTTTATTTTACAGACACATACGGGGTATTTTTCAATGACTGGTACCAGGGAATTAATAAAAGCAGAAGATCAAGAAGGCTATATGGCGGGCTCAACAGCAACGACAACGTACTTTTAAAAACTATGAAAGACAGCAATAAGCTGGTGATACTTGAATATAACTCCTTCGATTATCCGACTGACGAATATAATTCGTACAGAATACAGGAGAGACTTGGAATAACCTTCTCAGGCTGGACAGGAAAATATTTCAGCTCTCTTGATACAACCAGTAAGGATTTTCCAATCTGGATGACGACTATGTACCGTAAACAGTACAGACAGCCATGGAAATTTACCAAAGCTGGAATGGTCATTCTTAGAGACAAATCTATCCTTGTATTTGAGGAAGGAACCCATCTTTTTGATCCGATGCCTCATATTATTACTGATTCGGCCTATTGTGCAAAATATAATCTCCCTGAATCGATTGCCTTCGACAAATGGTTCGATATAATTGACCCTATCTCAAACAATGTGGTTTCGAAATTCAGTCTGGAAACCACTGAACTGGCTGATTCTCTGCTCGAAGAGTATGGACTTTCCAACAAGTTCCCGGCTGTGATTCAGGAGCCTGTAGAACAGAGAACTTATTATTTCTCAGGCGATTTTGCTTCTATTCATATACCTGTATGGACAGCCAGGTTTAAGGGTATCGAAAAACTGAAAGGCATCCTTTATTCCAAAAAACCTGACGATACCAGGAGGTTTTTCTGGTTGTATTACAGGCCCTTGATTGAAGGGATCTTCAACGATTATTATAACTCGATGGGAAAAAAATAAAGTTACATGGATAACAATGAAAAGAAAAGTACAGACGCGAAAAAGGTCTGTGCTTTTTTTATTTATTCTTAATTTTGATCTCAATATTTAATAATATGACTATTGGCAATCAGGAATAAAGCAATCATTTATATCATTTAAACCCCCTTCCCAACCTTCCCCCACGGGGGGGACCGACCGTAAAGAAATTAGCCCTTTGGCTAATTTTAGGGAGGGGCCAGGATGAGCAATGGCCTCGCGGCAAGCTGGCTCCTTCACTAAAATTGCCCACCGGGCAATTTTTAAACGCTCGGCCCTCCCTTGGGGGAAACGGGAAAGGGGGTCATTTAGAAAAAATAGAAATAATTGATTATTAGCACTGTAAAGCTAGCAATTTTTTAATATTTACTTTTTATTATTGATTCCCGATAGTCATATATAATAATATGAGAATCTCAATTGTACAGCCAGATACTTTATGGGAAGATAAAACCGGAAACTTCAGGGAACTTGAAAAACTAATTAAAAGCCTGGATAATACTGACATTGTTATTCTGCCTGAAATGTTCAATACCGGCTTTTCTATCGATCCGGTACGTCTGAGTGAACCACCAAAGTCGATAACATTTGATTGGCTGATAAGCATTTCTGAAAAGGGCAACTTAGCAGTTTGCGGAAGCTATATAGTAAAAGGAAAAGAGAAGTTTTTTAACAGGTGGGTTTTCGTTACACCCGAGAAGAAATCGTGGCATTACGATAAGCGCCACCTGTTCAGGATCTCAGGCGAGCAAAAAGTATTTTCTCCGGGTACAAAAAGAGTGTTTATTAAGTACAGAGGCCTCAGGATTGCTCCCAACGTGTGCTATGATCTCAGGTTTCCGGTCTGGAGCAGGAACAGGAATGAATATGACCTGCTTATCAATTCAGCTAACTGGCCATGGGCACGACGTGACGTATGGGTTACTTTACTTAAGGCCAGATCTATTGAAAATCAATGCTTTACGGCTGGTTCAAACAGAACTGGCGTTGATGGTGCCGGTATAAAATATTGTGGCGATTCAATGATAATAAACCCGCGTGGTGAAATAATAGCTTCAGCAGGTCGTAAAAAAAATTGCACTATCTCAACTGATATATCTCTTGAAGAACTGTCAGCATTTCGTAAGAAATTTCCTGTTCTCAAAGATGCAGACAAGTTTATAATAACGGCATAACGGCACGATGGCATAACGGTGCAAAAGCCTGATAACAAACTCCTCATTGTCCTAACGCCTTAGCGCATCGTAAAGAATTTCCACCGGGTGTCTGGCTATTTTGCCCGTGCCATCTTTAATATGATGCCTGCAGCTCGTCCCCGGAGCAGCAATAAGTATTGACTCCCCGCTATTCCTTATTTCCGGAAAAAGAACCAGTTCCCCGATTTTGTTGGAAAGATCAAAGTGTTCTTTTTCATAACCGAAGGATCCTGCCATACCGCAACATCCTGAAGATATTTCCCTGACAGAATAATTAACAGGAATTGAAAGCATATTAATTGTCGGCAGAGAAGAAGATATTGCCTTCTGCTGGCAATGTGCGTGCAACACAATATCTGCTTTATTATCTGAGAAGGACTCTTTTTTAATTCTTCCAGCCGTAAATTCGCTGCTTATAAATTCATCAATAAGGAAACAGTTCTGTGCAATTTTTTCTGAAGCCTCTTTGAGATCCGCTCCGGCCAGCTCGGGATATTCATCCCTGAAGCCTAAAATGGCCGACGGTTCAATGCCGACAAGAGGCAGCTCCCTGCTGATAATTTCTGAAAAGACCCGGATATTGTCTCTGATGATCTTCCTGGCTTTTCTGATGAGCCCTTTGGAGATAAATGTTCGTCCGCTTTCTCCATGATCAACGGTGATTACCCTGTATCCTAATGAGTTTAGAAGTTTAATTGCTGTTATACCCGTCTCCACATCATTATAGTTGGTAAATTCATCAATGAACAGGCAAACAGACTTTACCGCACCAGGCGGATTAATGTTTTCCTTGTTCTTTTTTATCCATCTTTTTAATGTTACAGTATATAATAAAGGTATGGATCTCTGCCGGGCAATGCCGGTGACCTTTTTTATCAAAGAGCTGCTTACTTTGTTCTTAATAAAAAAATTAAACAGTGACGGGAGCAGGGAGCCAACTTTATTAATTGACGATATATTAGCTATTAATCTTGTTCTGATCGGGATCCCATGTTTATCGTACCAGTGCTGCAGGAATTCAGCTTTTAACTTTGCTATATCAACACCTGAGGGACACTCGGATTTACATCCTTTACATCCTATACAAAGATCAAGAATATCATATATCTCTTTATGATCCCATGGATTCGTCTCATCCTTTGACATGAATTCCCTGAGAATATTAGCCCTGGCCCTTGTGCAATCTTTTTCTTCGCCTGTTGCCATGAAGGTAGGGCACATTGTCCCGCCGATTATATTTGTTTTTCTGCAATCACCTGATCCGTTACATTTTTCTGCTGCCCTTATTATACCATCTGTAGAAGAGAAATCAAATAATGTGCTGATGTCCGGTGTTAGCCAGCCTGGTTCATACCTCAGGCTGGAATTCATTCTGGGAGTATCTGTGATTTTTCCCGGATTAAAAATATTCAGAGGATCCCAGCTTTCCTTAACCTTTTTAAGCAGATTGTAATTATGTTCACCTAATATCACAGGAATGAACTCGCCTCTCAGTCTTCCATCACCATGTTCTCCGCTCATCGATCCCCTGTACTTCTTTACAAGCTTTGCCGATTCAAGACCCAGCGTTCTGAAGAGCTTCACATCTTCAGGATCTTTAAGATTCAGTACAGGTCTGATATGTAATTCACCGGTTCCAATATGCGCATGGTAAACAACCTCCCTGCCGTAATGGTTAATTATTTTTTCAAAATCAGCAATATAATCAGGCATCTGCTCAACGTTTATTGCTGTGTCCTCTATCAGTGAGACTGGTTTCGGGTCGCCTTTCATATTGGAAAGAACACCGAGGCCGGCCTTCCTCAGGTCCCAGACTTTCGAGACATCTTTTCCTTTGACAATGGGATATGCATATCCATATCCGGCAGATCTTAATTCGTGTATCATCGCGTTAATAACGCTGTCGGTTTCTTCCGGTTTCTCTTCTGCGAATTCAACGATAACAATGGCTGATGGATTCCCTTCGAGAAAAAATCTGTTTTGACGCTGGCTGATATTATTTTCGGTAAGTTCCAGAATCCTGTCATCCATCATTTCCACAGCCGCCGGTTTGTACTTTAAAGCCACAAGATTGGCCAGAAAAGCATCATTGCGCTTCTTAAGATGAATGCAGACCAGCGCTTTATGCGACGTGGGCAGTTTTACAAGGTTCAGCTTAATTTCAGTCGTTATGGCAAGAGTCCCTTCAGAACCGGCAAGCAGCCTGCAGAAGTTGAACTGACCTTCTGATTTTTCATCAAGAATCTCATTGTCCAGCAGAAGATCAAGTGCATAACCCGTATTTCTTCTCGGGATCTTTGGATCGGGATAACCTTCCCTTATATGCTGCCTGTTAACCGGATTGTCAAGTATCTCATTTATATCCCTGTATATCTTTCCCTCAAGATCTGTCTGGCTGCATTTCTCTTTGAAACCAGCTTTGTTTAATGGTCCAAAGAGAGCTTCACTGCCATCGCTTAAAAGTACTTTCAGTTCGATGGTATGATCCCTCGTCGATCCGTATATTATTGAATGTGAGCCACAGGCGTTGTTCCCTACCATTCCCCCTATATTGCAGCGGCTTGAAGTAGAGGTTTCGGGACCGAAGAACAGACCGTATTCCATGAGTTTTAAATTAAGCTCATCAAGAACGACACCAGGCTCGACCCGGACCCACATCTCTTCTTTGTTAATCTCGATAATTTTTTTCATATATCTCGAGATGTCAACAATGATTCCCCCACTTACTACCTGTCCTGCCAGAGATGTACCCGCAGCACGTGCTGTAATACTGATCTTTTCATTATTGGCAAACTGAATGATCTTCTTCAGATCTGAAACGCCCCTTGGCCATATTACAGCAACAGGAACCTCTTTATATACCGAAGCGTCAGTTGAATATATTGTTCTTGTAATATTGTCGTACCTGAGTTCCCCTTCAAGTTGGCTTCCAAGAAGATCGAGATGTGAAAAAATTGTGACAGTTTCCATACTTCATTTTAGAGCTGCTAATTTAGAAAAATGATTTGATCAGATTTTTATACAGTGCATCTATCTTCTCTGATTTGATAAAAAAAATGAGACTCTGACATTAATCATGTATTTTAGAATTGTATAATCGGACTTTTTTTTCGTACATTTAGAAAAAAATTTCGAATTCATTAAATTGCTGATATACAATGGAATTATTGGATACCATCAAACTAAATGCCAGGAAATATAATAAAAGAATAGTACTTCCGGAGGGTTATGAAGAGAGGACAATTAAGGCGGCAGATATTGCAATTGCCGAACAACTAGCCCGAATAATTTTAATTGGAGATCCTGAAGAGATAAATTCACATGCCGCAGAACTGGGATTAAAAAATCTTTTAAAAGCTACTATTATAAACCCAAAATCACACCCTGCAAAACAACATTATATAGACCTTATGGTTGAGCTTCGGAAGAGTAAGGGAATGACAGCAGATGAAGCTTCAAAACTTATTGAGGATCCGCTCTATCTGGGAGTGCTGATGATAAAAAACGGAGATGCAGATGGTGAGGTATCCGGGGCAGACCATGCCACAGGCGATGTTTTGAGGCCTGCTTTTCATTATGTTAAGACGGCACCGGGAATTTCTGTTGTGTCGGGGGCGTTTTTAATGATTTTACCTGATAAAAATTTTGGAGAAAATGGTGTCATTATTTTTGCAGATGGCGCTGTTCATCCGAATCCCACAGATAAAGAGCTTGCCGAAATTGCAGTTGCAACTGCCCATACTGCGAAAGCGATTGGTGGATTTGAACCAAAAATCGCTCTTCTCAGCTTCTCAACAAAAGGGAGCGCAAAGCATGAAATGGTTGATAAGGTAGTAAATGCCACAAAAATTGCCCGGCAGATGGCTCCTGATCTCATGATCGACGGCGAACTTCAGGGTGATGCCGCACTTATTGAAGCTATAGGGCAAAAGAAGGCCCCTGGAAGCAAGATAGCAGGTAAGGCAAACGTACTTATCTTTCCCGACCTTAATTGCGGAAATATCGCATATAAGCTTGTCCAGCGTCTTGCCCATGCAGAGGCTATTGGTCCGATACTACAGGGGATGGCAGCTCCAATAAACGATCTTTCACGTGGGTGTTCAGTAAGCGATATTGTTAGTATGATCGCTATTACTGCAAATCAGGCTGCTGGAATCAGATAATTCTTAATATCAAAAATATATCAGTCAATAATGATAGTATTAGTATTAAACTGCGGAAGCTCTTCAATAAAGTACCAGCTTTTCCAGATGTCAAATTGTTGCGACATGCTTGCCAAGGGACTTTTGGAGCGGATAGGATTGAACGAAAGTATTCTTACACATAAAGCTACCGGAAAAGAAGCGCATAAGGTTATTACAGATATCCCTGATCATACGACAGGGATCAATATGGTAATGGAGGTATTGTGCGACCCTGAATATGGAGTAATAAAAGATATACATGATATAAAAGCGGTTGGTCACAGGGTAGTTAACGGGGGTGAGAATTACAAGGAAAGCGTTATGGTCGATAATGATGTCAAAAAGAATATCGAGATGTGCATCGAGTTGGCGCCACTCCATAACCCCGCAAACCTCAAAGGGATCCTTTCAGTGGAAAAACTGATTCCCGGAGTGCCACAGGTAGCTGTTTTTGATACATCTTTTCATCAGACTATGCCTGACTATGCTTATATGTATGCAATTCCTTATGAGTATTATGAGAAATACAGGATCAGAAAGTACGGTTACCATGGAACCAGCCATAAGTATGTTGCCAATAAAGCAGCAAAAATACTTGGGAAAGATATTAAGGAACTGAAGATAATAACCTGCCATCTGGGCAACGGAGCATCAATTACAGCTGTTAACAAAGGAAAATCGATCGATACATCAATGGGATTTACTCCTGTCGATGGACTGATAATGGGAACCCGTACAGGGGAGGTTGACCCTGGTGTTCTTGTATATATTGCTGATAAAGAGCATCTTAATGTAACAGGAGTTAGTAATATGATTAACAAGAAGAGCGGGGTATTCGGTATCTCACAAATATCTTCCGATATGCGCGATCTTGAAACAGCAGCCATCGCCGGAAACAAAAAAGCCATTCTTGCCCTGAACATGTACGCATACAAGGTAAAGAAATTCATAGGATCGTATATGGCAGCACTTAATGGTTGTGATATCCTTGTATTCACCGGGGGGATAGGAGAAAATGATTTCAATATGCGCAAAATGATCTGTTCGGAAATGGAAAGTCTGGGAATTATTTTCGACAATGAAATGAATGACGGTGCCAGGGGAAAAGATCTCATCATTTCCAAACCTGAATCGAAAGTTATTATTATGGCTGTGGAAACTGATGAGGAATATGTTATAGCATCAGATACATATCATATAGTTGAAAACCGAGTAATTTGATCTTTATTTAAACCTGACAATAAATGGTATTAAAGAGCCTTAATGACCTTAAAAACATAGTTACCGGTAGCCCCAGGAAAAAGCTTGTTCTG
>Ga0315542_1002781_pt1 | contig 10512 bp, 10 predicted proteins | sample SalMarSW160120MG_FD_202541 | JGI IMG/M metagenome (GOLD analysis project Ga0315542, IMG submission 202541) | Salt marsh sediment microbial communities from the Plum Island Ecosystem LTER, Massachusetts, United States - Salt Marsh Sediment SW1601-20 ... | reverse complement strand
GCTTGAGTGCGCCGACGACGCTTTTAGCCGTCGCGCGCATGCTCTCCTCCAGCGCCTCGTCTTCGGCCATGCCGGCCAGCATGCCGAGCGTGTCCGACTGTGGCGAGCCGTTGCGCAGGCAAACGATGGCCAGTCGCCGCACCGCTCCGTTGTCGTCGCGGCTGGCCAACGTGTGCAGGTTGGAGCGAACCGAGTTGACGGCTCCTGGGTGGCCGCGCGAGAGCAGTTCCAGCGACACCAGCGCCGAGCCGCGACAGCCCGGGCTCTCGTCGTCGAAACCGCGCTTCAGCAGCTCCAGCTTCTGGCGAAAGCGAAACTGCCCGATCGCCTTGTAGGCGACGGCGCGCTCGCGGAAATCCTCGCTCCGAGCCGCAGCCTCCAGCTCGTCGTCCCACTCGCTACGCAGCTGGGCCAGCTCGCGCTGGGCACCGCGCAGGGCCAGCTCGTCGGCCTCGGCTGCCGCCTCGGCGAGGGTGGTCGGTTGCACTTCGCCTTGCTCGCTCATGCTCGCTCCTGGCTTACCGGAAGCTCGCGCGCCGGCTGCCCTGTGTAGTTGATAGTGGGCCGAATAATCCTGTTGTCGAGGTGCTGCTCGATCACGTGCGCCGACCAGCCGACGACCCGGTTGGCGGCAAACAGTGCAGTCAGCAGGTCGATCGGGAAGCCCAGGTAGTAGAGCACCGAGGCCGAGTAGAGGTCGACGTTCGGCACCAGGCCCTTGCGCTCGAAGACGCGGCGTTCCATGCGCTCGGTCATCGCAAACCAGTTCGGCTCGCTCGTATCGGCACGCTCGAACACCTTGCGCCCGATCTCCTTGAGGATGATCGCGCGCGGATCGGTGACCTTGTAGATGGCGTGACCGAAACCCGGGATCTTCTTTCCCTGATCGAGCATCTCGTCCACCCAGGCGTCGACCTTTTCCTCGGAGCCGATTTGCTTCAGCGTCGCCATCACCCACTCGTTGGCTCCTCCGTGCAGGGGGCCCTTGAGCGCGGCGATGGCGCCGACGATGGCCGAGTGCATGTCGGTGCAGGTGGCGGCGATCACGCGCGCCGAGAAGGTCGAGGCGTTCATCTCGTGGTCGGCGTGCATGATCGAGACCGCGTCGAGCACCTTTGCATCGTCTTCGCTGGGTAGCTCGCCGCGCAGCATCCAGAGGAAGTTGGTCGCGTAGTCGAGCTCGGGATCGGGCCCAACCGGCTCGAGCCCGTAGTAGCGGCGCCGGTAGCGCGCCATCACGGTCGGCACCTGAGAGATCAGGCGAGTGGCCTTGCGCAGGTTGGCATCCAGCTCGTTCGAGGCCTTGTCGGGGTCGGAGAAGGAAAGCGCCGAGCACATCGAGCGCATCGCTTCCATCGGCCGCGCGTAGTGCGCGGAGTCGTCCACGACCGCCTCGACCTCGGTCGGAATCGTGCGCGCAACGAGCAGATCTTCCTTGAAGGAGGCGAGCTCCTCTGCGGAGGGAAGCTCACCGCGCAGGAGCAGGAAGCAAACCTCCTCGAAGCAGCATTGCTCGACGAGATCGCGGATGTCGTATCCGCGATAGCGCAGAATTCCCCGCGCGCCGTCGATCGAGGTGATCTTCGAATCGACCGCGACAATGCCGCGTAGACCTTTATCGTTCTCGGGCATGAACCTTCACTGTACCCAACGAGCCGAGCCGAGACGTCGCGGACACCGCCCGGGAGGCGGGCGTAGAGCCTTTTTTTCAGGTCCGCGCCGCGATCCGCAGAACGAAGGCGGCGGCCTTGTAATACCCGTTGAACAGGGTCGAGATCGCCCGGCCGCGCACCAGCCTGCTGAGTAACGGGGTGTCGACTCTCGGTTCCAACATGCGCAGGCACTCGTGACCACTGGCGACTCGTTGACGGGAGATGTAGTGCCTCTGCCGCAGAAGCCGCGGCAGCAGGCGAAGGAAGGAGCCAACCGCGCGGATCCTGATCAGCAACCGACCCTGGAAGACGCTCACCAGCCAGAGCCCCAGCTCGGTCACGACCTGAAGCGGCAAGAGCACGATCAGCAGCGAAAGCGGCCAGGTACGCAGGATGAAGACGTATCTGTTGCGCTCCAGGAAGAACCACTTCTGCCGACTCTTGTCGAACTCGTAGTCGTGAGCGATGTGAGCATCGGGCACGATGCCGAGCACGAGGTCCATCGACTTGAGTCGGAACGAGAGGTCGGTGTCCTCGTAGTAGAGGAAGTAGTCGGGCGCGAAGCCGCCGAGGCGTTTCCACGCCTGCGTGCGCACGATCATGTCGGCGCCCGAGAGTGAGATCGCGGAGGCGGGCGCTGAGCGATAGTCGCTCGGCGCCACGCCGTAGTCAGTGCACCAGGAGAGCCCGGAGACGTGAAGGGTATTACCGGCAGCGTTGATCCTTCCGTCGGGTAAAAGCAACAGGCCCGACCAGGCCGCCCACTCCGCCTTTCCACCCTCGCGCAGGCGCGAGATCGCACCTGCCTCGGGCGAGCTGTCGGGGTTCAGGAAGAGCAGCAGCTCGACCTCGTCTTCGATCGCCGCCGCACCCTTGTTGCAGCCGGCGCCGAAACCCACGTTCTGCGAGCGTACGACCAGGTCAACGGCGTCGATACCCTCGGCTAGGTCGGCGCAGGCGTGCGCGGGATGATTGTCCACCAGCACGATCCTGTCGCCGGGGCGCTTCTCCTCGCTCAGCGCCGCAAGCAGCTGTCCGATCGAGTCGGCGTTGTCGTAGACCACGAGGACGATTCCCAGGCAATCGTCCGCACCCCGATCGGCTTCAGGTTCGCTATGCATCAGGCAATCGATCGTAGCCGGCTCGTCGCAATGAGCTCGATCCTACTCGCGGCGCGTAGACCGAGGCTGACACGGGCGGCGACCTCCCCTCCGCTGCTGCCGGAGCCCCGGCTTCCGTCTCGCCGGCGGCGGCTCGTCGGCGGTACTCCGCTAACCCCCGGGGACCCTCGTCGGCGGCAGCGCCGACTCGTGATAGTGCACGACCTTCCATTCCTCGCCGATCTTGGCGAACACGAAGGTTGCTCCCGCACTCTCGAACAGGTCGCGCTCTCCGGTTTTCAGAGTCGCTTCTGCTTTGTATATCCAAGACAAGATCGCCAGGCGGCGATCGTAAACCCTTATCTGCTCGTTCAGCGTCGTCAGCTTGAAGCTCGAACAGGTCCGTAGATAGGAGACGTTGTTGTCCACGTACTGTCGGTAATCACACAGCGTTCCATCCGCTCCGATCATCACGAACTCCGGAGAATCGAGAAACACTTCGAACGCCGCATCCACATCGAGAAGCTCGCATCCCCCGACAACGCTCGAGAATGCTTCTCGAACTTCTTCTTCTATCTTTTCTCTCTCGATAGGCGAGAGATCGTCGGTACTCATGGGAATTCCGATCGTGCCGGTTGCTCGGTTCAAAGGGCTGCCGGGAGCCACACGATAACAACTTTGCCGATCCTCTCGAATACCCCGCTTATCACGTGCTCGTACGGGTATTTGCGAGGCGGTTGGCTATGATGGTGGCCGCGTAATACGCGAACGCTCTACAGTGCTCAATCCTCAGGACGAGACGCCGGAAGTCACGAGACGCGAGTGTGACGAGAGCTTGACGATCGATACGTTGAAGAGCACTCAGCCCGAACGGCGGCTCGAGATCGAGCTCGAGGCGCTGGAGTTCAGCTCGCTCTGCCCGCTCACCGGCGCGCCGGATTTCGGTCGCCTGGTCATCCGCTACGTCCCGAACGAGGCACTGCTCGAGCTGAAGTCGCTGCGCGACTTCCTGACCTCGTTCAGGCAGCGAAAGATCCTCCAGGAAGAGGTCGTAGGTGCGGTGCTCGACGAGATCGTGGCTGCGGCCGCGCCCCGCTTCGCCGAGGTCGAGTGCTTCTTCAACGTTCGCGGCGGGCTGACCACGCGCGTTCGGGCCCGTTTCGGAGAAAATCCACCCGGCGATGCTTGAGATAGATCTGCGAGGCAGGACTGCAATCGTCTGCGGCGCCTCCTCGGGCATGGGCCTGGCAATCGCCGAGACGCTGGACAAGGCGGGTGCCAACGTCAGCATGTTCGCCCGCCGCAGAACGCTGCTGGAACGCCAGGCCGATCGCATCGGTGCGCTGGCCGTACAGGGCGACCTGACCAGTCCACGCGATCTGCGCAACCTGGTCGAGCGCACGGCGAGCACCTTCGGCGGCATCGACATCCTGATCAACAACGGCGGCGGCCCTCCGGCCGGATCGGCGCTCGAGATCGACGACGAGGCGCTCGAGGAGGCGCTGACGCTGCTGCTCTTCTCGGCGGTCAGGCTGACCAACCTCTGCCTGCCGCACCTGCGGCGTAGCAAGGCGGGAAGAATCATCAACATCGCATCGGCCGCCGTGCGCGAGCCGATCGAGAATCTCGCCCTTTCGAACGCCGTCCGCCCCGGACTGGTCGGCTGGGCCAAGACGCTCGCGCGCGAGCTGGGCCCCGAGGCGATCACCGTCAACTCGATCGCGCCCGGCCGGATCGCCACCGAGCGCCTCGGGCAGCTCTACAAGACCCGTTCGCCCGATGCCGACCTGGCGCAGATCGCGCTCGGGCGCTTCGGCGAGCCGCACGAGGTCGCCGCCGTGGTCGCTTTCCTCGCCTCCGACGCCGCCAGCTATGTCACCGGCACGCTGATTCCGGTGGACGGCGGCGCCGGCCGCGGACTGCTCTAGCCGGCGCGCGCTCGGCCGCTCCGGTGGGGCCGAGCGGCGTCTGTATCCTCGTTCTCGATGAAACCACGAATGCTCGTAAAGGCGCTTGCGTCGGTGGCCGGAGCGCTCCTTCTCGCTCTCGTCGCCCTCTTCGTCTACGCCCAGCTCACCTACTCGAGCTCCTTCCTGCTGCTGCCGGACAAGCCGCACGCCCTGGCGCCGCTCATCAAGGTCAAGGAGCCGCGAAAGGCCGACAAGGGCGGCATCTACTTCGTGGACGTGATCCAGCGGCGAGCGACCCTGGCCGAGCGCTACCTGCCTTTCCTGCGCCGCGACGCCACGCTCGTCTCCCGGCAGGAGATCGGGCCCAGCAACATCAGCGACAAACAGCGCGCGCGCATCGACGCGGCCTCGATGGCGCTGTCGAAGAGGATTGCCAAGGCCGTCGCCCTGCGCAGGCTCGGCTATGACGTCGTCGTTCACCCGCGCGGCGCGTTGGTGCAGCAGGCGGTAGCGGGCACGGCCGCTTCGAACAAGTTGCTGCCGGGCGACGTGATCACGGCCGTCGACGGCGAGGCGACCACGAAGTACGAGCGGCTGCGCGCGCTGGTCACCCGGCACCGGGCCGGAGAGCGCGTTCGCATCACCTTCATTCGCAACGGCCGTGAGCACACCGTGTCGCTGCGCACCTTCGCCTCGCCGACCCCGCCGCATGTCACGCTGATCGGTGTCGCCATAACCCAGGCGGCAAGCATCGAGCTCCCCAGCGGGATCGGGATCACGATCGACGCCGGCAACGTCGGTGGGCCGTCGGCCGGGCTGGCCTTCGCGCTCGAGCTGACCGACAAGCTGGGCAGCGACATCGATCACGGCTACCGAATCGCGGCTACCGGCGAGCTGCTCCTCGACGGCAGCATCGAGCCGATCGGGGGCGTCAAGCAGAAGGTCATCGGTGCGCGGCGCGCCGGAATTCAGATCATGCTCGTCCCCGCTGGGGATAACGCGGACGAGGCGAAGCGCTATGCAGGCACTATGAAGATCATTCCGGTAAAGAGTTTTCAACAGGCGTTGCATGCCCTGGCAACAGCCGAGCGAAAACGCTAGTTATCATCCCTTTTGGCAATATCGAATCGGCCGCAAATTGCGGCTTTTTTAGCTTTCCGAGCCCTTGTCTATCTCGGACTAGCCCTTATCATCCAGGCTTGTAACCGGGTCGCCGCAGCTAGAGCAAAAGAGGGGCATGAGCAAAAACATCGATGTAACGTGCAGTAATTGCTACTTCCATGGGGCAGGGCTCTGTGCGCTTCGCTGCGACGAGCCGTGCCCGACCTTCAGGTACAGCATCAAGGCTTCGCAGATGCCCCCGCACCCATTGTCGCATCGCGCCGCTCACCCGCTGGCCACACTGGCGCACGAGCACGCCGTCGTCTAGCCCGAGCCGGCCGGGACGCTCCCGTGCTGCGGTACCTCACCCGTTGGCTCTGCCTTTTCGCTCCACGCCGGGCGAGCGTTTAGACTCCCTCCATGAACGAGAACGAGTCCGAGAAAGCGCAGGCGCCGGTCGGCGAGAGCGGCGAGCTGAAAAGCCCGGAGCCGGATGAGGCCTGGCAGCCCCAGCTCTGGTCGAAGCTGATCCTCCTCCTCGTCTTCGTCGGCTACGGCATCGCGCTGGTGGTCGCCAACTCCTCCAAGGTCAAGATCTCGTTTCTGTTCACCTCGATCAACGTCTCCAAGATCTGGCTGATCCTGCTCTGCTTCGTGCTCGGGTTGGTGAGCGGCGTCTTGCTCTCGCAAGTGCACCGGCATCGAAAGGCGAAGCGCGCCGAGCTGGAATGGCAGGCCGAGCAGGCCGGGCAGGCCGGGAAGCTCTAACCGGCGCGCTCAGGCGCTCTGCATATCCCTGGCCAACTCGGCCAGGATCGCGACGCCGTGCTCGATCTCCTCGGGCAAGGGCGAGCTGTAGGCGAGACGGAGCGAGCCGGCGCCTCGGCCGTCGGGATAGAAGTCGGTGCCCTTGCAGTAGGTGACGCCGGCCTCGGTCGCCCGTGTCAAAAGCTCGCCCGCGTCGACACCCTCGGGCAGGTCGAGCCAGTTGAAATAGCCACCCTCCGGTCGGCTCCAGCTCGCGCTGTCGCCGAACTGGCGCTCGAGCGCGCTCAACATCGCGTCTCTGCGCCCGCGCAGAAGGCCGTTCATCCGCTCCAGGTTGGGCTCGAAGTAACCGCGGCGTACAAACTCGTAGACCGTCGCCGCGGGCAGATTCGAGGGCGAGATGGTGGTCGAGGTGGCGATCAGCTCGAGCGGTTCGAGCAGCGGCTTGGGCAGGATCAGATAGCCGACGCGAAGCCCCGGCGAGATCGTCTTCGAGAACGAGGAGGTGTGGGCAATCTGGCTGGCGACCGAGCCCTCGATCTCGAACATGGTCGGCGGCGCGGTGCCTTCGTAGCGAACGAAACCGTAGGGATCGTCCTCGAGCACCAGCAGGTCGTGCTCGTGCGCCAGCTCGACGATGCGCTTGCGGCGCTCGACCGAAAGCGTGCGCCCGCTCGGATTCTGGAAGGTGGGAATCGTGTAGAGGAAGGCCGGTTTGGGCCCGCGCTTCAGCTCGCGCTCGAGCGCGTCGGGGTCGAGCCCCTCGTCGTCCATCTCGACCGTGCTCACCTCGACGCCGTGGTTGCGCAGAATCAAAAGCGGGCGGTCGTAGCTCGGCGCCTCGACCAGCACGCGGCCGCCGATGCCGCTCCAGAAGAAGTGCTGGGCCAGATAGACGAAGCCCTGGAGCGAGCCGTTGGTGAGCAGGATCTGACCGGGATCGATCCCGTAACGCTCGCCCAGCCACTCCCTCAGCGGCGCGTAGCCAAGCCCGCTGCCGTACGAGAGAACGGCGGTTCCGTCGCGCTCGACCGCCCCCTTGGCGCACTCGGCCAGGAGATCGACGGCAAGACATTCGGGCGCCGGAGCGCCGCGTGCAAAGGAGATCACGCCCATGGAGCCGCAGCCTAGCGAAGCGCGTCGATACGCTGCCGGTATGAGCGACTGGATCGAGCGCGACGCGACCAGGGTATGGCACGGCTTCACCCAGATGGCCACCTTCCCCTTGCAGGAGCCCGTGATCGTCGATCGAGCCGAAGGGCGCGAGCTGATCGACAGCCAGGGAAGGCGCTATCTCGACGCTATCTCCTCGCTCTGGGTGACGACGCTCGGCCACCGTGTTCCGGATCTCGACGCGGCGCTGACCGATCAGCTCGGCAAGGTCGCGCACACGACTCTGCTCGGGAACGGCAACCGGGCGGTCGTCGAGCTTTGCGAGGCGCTTGCCCGGGTCGTGCCGCTCAACGATCCACACTTTCTCTTCGCCTCGGACGGCGCCTCGGCGGTGGAGCAGGCGCTCAAGTGCGCCGTGCAGTACTGGCGCAACATCGGCCTCGATCAGAAGTCGGGCTTCCTCGCCCTGCGAGACGCCTACCACGGCGACACGGTCGGCGCCCTCTCGCTCGGGGACGGATTCCACAGCGAGCACTTCGACCGGCTTCGCTTCCCGGTGCTGCGCGCCGCCGGATACGCCACCCCGGGCTGGGCCGAGCAGGCTTGCGGCATGATCGCATCGAGCGCCGAGCGGCTGGCTGCGGTCGTGATCGAGCCGCTCGTGCAGGCCGCTGGAGGCATGCAGATGGCGCACCCCGACGAGGTGCGCATGCTGGCGGAGTGCTGCCGCGAGAACGGGGTGCTCTTGATCTGCGACGAGGTGGCAACCGGGTTCGGGCGCACGGGCAGTCTCTTTGCCTCGCGCCGCTGCGGCATCCAGCCCGATCTACTGGTGCTCGGCAAGGGCATCACCGGCGGCTATCTGCCGATGTCGGTGACCGTGGCAAGTGGGCGCGTCTTCCTGGCCTTCATGGGCGAGGATCTGGGGCCCAGAACCTTCTACCACGGTCACTCCTACGGCGGCAACGCGCTCGCGGCCGCGGTCGCCTCCAGGCACCTCGAGCTGCTTGCCGAGTGGAACGTGCTGGCGAACGTGGAAGCGCGCTCGCAGGAGCTGGGACAGATGCTGGGCGAGCGCATCGCGCCCCTGCGCGCGGTGACCGACGTGCGGCTATGCGGGCTGCTCGGGGGAGTGGAGCTGGCGCCCTGGCTCTCGGCACGAGACGTCTGCTGCGAAGCGGTGCGAAGAGGAGTCCTACTGCGCTCGCTGGGTCAGGTGGTCCCACTGGTACCGCCGCTGACGATCACGAGCGAGGAGCTGGAGCGAATCGTCTCGGCGTTGGAGCAGGCGATCGCCGCCGTCGGCGAGAATGGCGCCGATGTCTGAGACGCGCTGGGATTCGCTGGCCGAGCAGGCGCTCGCTGGTGAGCAGCTCACTCTCGAGCAGGCGCTCAGAGTGCTCGCGGCGCCCGACGAGGAGCTCGTCGACCTGCTTGCCGCCGCCTTCCGCGTCCGCCGCCGCTACTTCGGAACTCGCGTGCGGCTCAACTTCCTGGTCAACGCCAAGAGCGGGCACTGCGGCGAGGACTGCGGCTACTGCTCGCAGTCGCGCGTCTCGACGGCGGAGATCCCGCGCCACCAGCTTCTCTCCAAGCAGGAGCTGGTCGAGGCGGCCGAACGGGCGCTCGAGCTCAAGGCTTCGACCTGCTGCATGGTCACGAGCGGTCTCAAGCCATCGGCGCGCGAACTGCGCGGCGTGGCCGAGGCGGCCGAGGAGATCAAGCAGCGCCACCCGGGTCTCAAGCTATGCGCCTGCCTGGGTGAGATCTCCTCCGAGCAGGCCGGAGCGCTCAGGGAGTCGGGCATCGACCGCTACAACCACAACCTGAATACGGCCGAGAGCCTCTATCCCGAGATCTGCACGACCCACAGCCACGCCGACCGGGCGCGAACGGTCGAGACCGTTGCCGGGGCCGGCCTGTCGCCCTGCTCGGGACTGATCGTGGGGCTCGGCGAGACGCGAGAGCAGCTCGCCCAGGCCTGCTTTGCGCTCAGAGACTCGGGCGCCGACTCGATTCCGGTCAACTTCCTGCTGCCGATCGAGGGCACGCCGTTCGCAGACCACGACCCCGGGCTCGATCCCCGCTACTGCCTGAAGGCGCTCTGCATGTTCCGGCTCGCCTGCCCCGAGCGCGAGATCCGTCTGGCCGCCGGGCGCGAGGTGCATCTGGGCTCGCTGCAGCCGCTGGCCCTCTATCCGGCCAACTCGATCTTCGTCGCCGACTACCTGACCGAGCCGGGCCAGGCTCCCGAGGACGACTGGCGAATGATCGAGGAGCTCGGCTTCGAGATCGAGCCGGTCGGCGCGGCGAGCGCTGAGCTCGAATCGAAAAAATGACTCGTCGACTGGGTGCGATTCGCGTTTCTCGGAGTTCCGAGCGCCTCGCTAATCCACCCTCCTCCCCCCACCCACCCACGGGGCGTGACACGGTATCGAAGAAGCGTGCACCGGAATTCGCCGACTTCGTACCGAATCTGTCTCGAGGTACTCGATGAACGGGCGCGGTTACTTCGTCACCGCCACCGACACCGGTGTCGGAAAGACGTTCGTGACGGCGGCACTGGCCGCGGCGCTCAGGGAGCGCGGGCGCGACGTCGCCGTCTTCAAGCCGGTGCAGAGCGGCGCCCTGGCCGACGATCCTTCCGGCGACGCTGCCCTGCTCGGCGCCGACTGCGTCTATGCCTTCGCCGCTTCGCTGGCTCCGCTGGTTGCCGCCCGCGCGGAGGGTCGGACGATCGCGCTGGAGCCGATCGTGGAGCGGGCTCGGGAGCTCGCGCGTGAGCACGAGATCCTGCTGGTCGAGGGGGCGGGCGGACTGCTGGTACCGCTCGCCGAAGACCTCGACATGGCCGACCTGGCCGTAGCG
>Ga0315542_1002779_pt1 | contig 10512 bp, 9 predicted proteins | sample SalMarSW160120MG_FD_202541 | JGI IMG/M metagenome (GOLD analysis project Ga0315542, IMG submission 202541) | Salt marsh sediment microbial communities from the Plum Island Ecosystem LTER, Massachusetts, United States - Salt Marsh Sediment SW1601-20 ... | reverse complement strand
AAACCAGTATATATAATATAACTTACGCCGTCAATTATTTTTGTAAATTATCTGCTTATACTTTAATATTAAATGTTTCTAATATTTACTTATATTTAAATAAATTTGAAAATTTTATATTCGCGTCAGTTTGAAAACATTTTTTTACCTATCTTTTATCAAGTTTATTCACATTTGACCGAATATCTATAATAGAAACTCAAATTATACTCCAGGAACCTACCCATGAAAATATTCCCCCGCGGACTGATGTTTGCAGTACTTTTCTCAGGTTGCCTTTTCCCGGGATTTTCCGCCGTCGCTTCGATTATCTCGGCCGATCCCGCCGACGTGGGTTTTGACGGTCAGATCCTGGAGGCCACCAGCACATATAATGTAGTGGCCTGTGTTCCTATTGTGGCGGATGGGCAAGGTGCCACCCTGAGCGGTCTAACGATAAACAATCCCGATTGGTGGGACGATTACCCTGCCGCTGAACCTCTCGATATTGCCGCCAACTCGGTGAGGCTGTGGTACGTTGCCGCGGACACGGGTACTCTGAACACCACGACCGCGCAATTTGTCGGAAGCCTTACCACCGTCGGGCGTGGAGGCATCACCTGGGAAATCACCGGCCTGACCCAATGGACTGGCAATGGCGGGGCGCTGTACATAACGATTGACATCACGGCCTCGCCTTCCCCGGACGTGGGCTGCAGGTTTCAATTCATGACCAGTGATATCAGTTTTACCGGCGGCCAGTATTTTCCCGCCACGGACATGCCCATTCAGCCTCCGCGCATTCTGGTATCTTCTTATAACCCGCCCAGCCAGTTGAATGTGGGCCACACGGGCTCCACCCAGATTATCCTTTCCACCGGGCAAAATTTCACGCCTCTGACTTTGAACCTCGCCAATCCCGACCCGGACTGGCCCCTGACTCCCGTAGCCCCGATTTTCCTGACCGGCCTCACGCTGACCGTAAGGGATGCGGCGGGTAATACCCTGGCCCCGAATACGGCTTGCGATCAGCTCGGCGTCCGGGACTTGGACAGCGCCTCGCTTCCCTCCCTGGTGGCGGCTCCGGCCTCCTCCTCCGGCACGATCTTCATCCCCCTGGCGGTCACCGTGACGGCCCTGGACATCCAGCACCGCTTGGAAGTGTTCGGCACGGTCTGCTCGAACACCTTCACCGCCGCAGCGAATTTCCGCCTGGAAATCACCGCCGGCGCCGCCGTGCAGGCGCAGGATGCTTTTACCTTCCGGGTCGTGCCCGTCCTGGCCAGCAACGACAACTTCCCCATGCAGAGCAATCTGTTTACGGTGCAATATGCCGCCACGCGGGCCTTGGTCTACCACACGCCGACCCTGGCGCAAAACACCGCCATCATCAAGGGCCAGACCAACATCGTTCCCTTAGCCCTCACCTTCAGCAACTCCGGCAACACCGGCAGCGCTCAGCTGGACATCAAGCGCCTGACTTTTTCCGTGTCGGATGCCGCCGGCGCGACGCTGGCGCCCGCGGCCGTTTTTTCGCGGATCGCGGTCTCGGGCAGCGTGTTTCACGGCGAAACCACGGCTCTGCCCGCGACGGGCGGCTTGATCACCCTGACGCTGACCAACAGCTTCATTTCCGTGCCCGTGTATCAGCCCGTCACGGTCAGCGTGGTGGTGGATATCCTGCCCGACGCCGCCGCCACAGCCTTCCGCTTATCGCTGCCGAACGCCGCGTCCGTGCTGGCCCAGGACTCCAACAGTCTCTTCCCCGTGAACGCGGCCAATGCCTTTGCCTCGGATCCTTTCCCCATGTCCTCCCATGTGATCCTCTTGGCCAGTTCTTTCCGCGTGGCGGGTTCGTCCCTGGCTCCCAAAACCCTGTATCCCAATCAGCGGCGGGCCCTGCTGGATCTCACCTTCTCGCATCCCGGCCCGACCGACGTGGGCGTGCTCCTGCTCCAGGGCCTGACGGTCACGGCCCGCGACGGCGGCGGCACTGCGCAGAACCTGGCGGATGCGGTTTCGGACTTGTATATCCTGGATGCCGGCGGTTCTCCCTTGGCGCAGATCTCGGGCCCCTTTGCCGGCAGCAGCGTATTCGTACCCCTGCCGAATGTCAGCGTAGCGCCTTATGCCGCCGCCACCCTGCGCCTGGAAGCCCGGATCCAGGATTCCCCGCAGGCGAAAACCCTGGCCCTGGGACTAATAAACGGCGACGCCGTGGCCGTGCTGCAGCCCTCCGACCCCACGCGGAAAGTCTACGTGGCCGGAACCTGGCCTGTTTTCAGCCGGTCCGCCGCGGTCGGCGGAGGCGAGGGGCGGCTGCGCCTGTCGAATTACCCCAACCCCTTCGCCGCGGGCAGGTCCCGGACCCAAATCGCGTTCTATTTGGAATCCCCCGCCACGGTCACCGCCACCCTCTTTACGCTGGCAGGCGACCAGGTGGCCGCATTGATGCGGGGGGAATTGTTGGGCGCGGGAGAAACCCTCCTGGCCTGGGACGGCAGGACGGAAAGCGGCGCCGTGGTCACCAACGGCGTTTATCTCCTGCGCCTGGAGGCGGTCCTCACCGGCAGCGATGAGAAGATCGTCCAATTACGGAAAATTGCGGTGGTGAAATAACATGACCCACTCGATCCGAATCTGCCTGACCGCACTGGTGCTCGCCGCTTTCTGGATCTCCAGCGCGCACGCCGCCTTGGACTCCGGCACGGAACCGGCTTTATACTTGGGCGGCGGGGCGCGGGCCGTCGCCCTGGGACGGACCGGCGCCACGACCTCCGGCTCCGTATTCGCCCTGGACTGGAATCCGGCCGGCTTGGCCCAGGTCCCGCGGATCCAGGCGGGTTTGCAGCACGCGCAATTGTTCGGCGGGGCCGCGCACAATATGCTGGAGCTGGCTTATCCTGTCCTGGATTGGGGCACCGTGGCCGCCGGCTTCACGCGCCTGGAACTGGGCGGCATCGAACGCCGGGACGAGGAGAATCAACCTGCCGGACAATTCGGCTATACCGAGCAGCAGGCGGCCTTGGGCCTGGCCCGGCAGATTTGGGGCCCCCTGTCCCTGGGTGTGGTCGGCAAGGTCCACACCCTGCGCTTGGACGGCGTCGAAGGTTCGGGACTGGGGCTCGACGCCGGCGCCATGCTGGTCCTGCCGCATCCCTTGGGCGCGCCCTCGGCCGGGGTGCCGCAAATTCTGCAGGCCGTGCGGGCCGGTGCGTCCGTGTGCAATGTCGTCGGCCCTCAATTGAAGCTCCGCAATGCAACGGACCGCTTCCCCGCCGTCTACCGCCTGGGCGGGGCCGTAGATCTGGACTTGCTGGCGGATATCCCGGACACCCTCAGCCTGCTGGTGGACGTGGAGAAACCGGAGCTGGCCGGCCCGCGCTGGCACGCCGGCCTGGAATACTCTTTCTACCGGTATTTCGCGGTCCGAGGCGGCTGGGACCACGAATATTTTTCGCTCGGCGCCGGGCTCCAATACGCGGGCGTGAGCCTGGATTACGCGCTGAGTTTCCCCGTGCTGGGTCTGCGCCACCTCGTTACCTTAACCGTCGCCTTCGGGGAGGATTTGGACCAGATCCGGGCCAAGCGCCAGGAGGAAGCCGAACAACAAAAGCAGCGCATCGTCCAAAAACTCAAGGATACGATCACCTCCCAGTACGTCCGCGAGGCCAAAACCGCCGCCGGCCGGGGCCTTTATCGTGAAGCGGCCCGGCTGTGGCAGAAAGTCCTGGATTGGGAACCCGAAAACCGCGAGGCCAAGGAAAAACTGCAAGCCGCCCAGGAGGAACTCCGGCGGCGGCAGATCGCCACCTCGCTGGAGAATGCGCGCAAATATTTCGACGGGCAGCAGTACGTCAACGCCATGCTCGAGTGCCGCCAGGTGCTGGAACTGGACCCCGCCAATGGCCAGGCCATCCAGCTCTATGCCCAGGCCGAGAACCGGGCCTCATCGCTGGGCGAGGCGGCCACCAGCAAGGAAGTCACAGCCGTGGCCCGCATGCGCAAACTGTACCTGCAGGGCATGAAGGCCTATACGCGCAAGGACTGGAAGGCCGCGGTGGCGAGTTGGGAACAGGTTGCCGCCGAAACGCCTCTGCAGCAGCAGGTCTCGGCCTATCTGGAACAGGCCCGCCGGCAATTGGCGCAAGCCGGGGAGGCCGGCGCCGTGGCCGAACCCGCCGCCAAGCCCGTCCCGGAGGAAGTCGAACGGAAACTGTACAAGGAAGCCGTGGATCTCTCCCGCAACGGCAAACTCAAAGACGCCGTGCATACCTGGGAAAAACTCCTGGAAAAGAATCCCGCCGACGAGGATGCCAAGGAAAATCTGGAAAAAACCCGTCAAGACCTGATCGACAGCCAAAAACGCGGCATTCGCTGGTAGGGTGAGGACCTCGCGAGACCCCGGCCGGGTTTAAGCCCGCGGTGGAAAAATTCGGAACGCGTGCCATGCACCGACCGGGATTGCGACGTGCGTGGAGGACTTAGGATTTGGCCTTGGTTTGCAGAATTTCGTGGATTTGCTCGCCCAATTCATAGGGATCGAAGGGCTTGATGATGTAATCATCCGCCCCGACTTCCAGCCCCCGTTCGGCGTCTCCACGTTGGCCTTTGGCCGTGAGCATGACCACGGGAATGTTGCGCGTGTTCTCGCTGGCCTTCAGGGACTGGCACACCTCGTAGCCGTTCATCTCGGGCATCATGATATCCAGCAGAAATAAATCCGGCAGGTTCTGCGCGACTTTGGCCAGGGCCTCTTTCCCGGAATAGGCCTCGATCACTTCGAAATTGGCCATTTCCAGGGAAATCTTCACCAGTTTGACGATATCCGGCTCATCGTCGATGACCATCACCTTAACTTTCGCCATGGTGTTCTCTCCTGTTAGCGTGTTGTCCAGCGGTAATACAGGGCTCCGCCGAGCAAGGAACAAATGCCGCCGAGCAGGATGCTGGTCAAGGCCCACATCCGCCACTGCAGCAGGTACGTGGTCATGGTGTTGATCTCCTCCACCGTGCGCATCCAATCCAGGCGGGGCATGAGCACCAGATAGGCATAGGCGTGCATGCCGACCGAGAGCAGGATGAAAACCGCGCCGAGAAGCGGAAACAGCCAGATCGCGCGCTCATGGATGATTTTGAGCATCCGCCTCAGGATGCTACTATACCACATCAGGGAGACGGCCAAAAGCAGGAATCCAATTTCGTAGAGCACGGCTTCCACCGGATAATGCTGCAGGGCGCTCCAAACGTTCATGGACGTTTCACCCCCGGGTCCCCGCTGGCGGGGTCTCCGGCCTCCGCGAGCGTCTTGTGGGTGATGTGGGACAGGACCCTGGAAAACCGTCCGACGCCGATCAGGCACAACAGTCCGGAAAGAAACAGGCTGAGGTAGGCCACCCATTGCGCGGGTGCGGCCAGCTGGGGATTCTCCAGCAGGGGTGTGGCCTTCAGGAGCAAAAACAGGGTGTACACCAGCAACCCGGAGGGCGCGAGCATCACCAGCGTGCTGAAGGTGGCCCGCCCGAACACCTGCCGGTAGCGGCGCGTGATCAGCCCGAACAGGGCGTAGCTCACCCACAGGACGATGCTGCCGAAGACCGCCACCACATAGCTTCCCGCTTCCCAGATGTCTCCCGCCATGGGCCTGCTTCCTTTCCTTATCGGTTTCGTCCGGGGGAACGCACCTTCCGGACGGGAGCCCTCCGGCCTTCCGGCCGGCCCCGGGTCCGGCGTCCCGCCGTCAGCGTTTGGCGCCTTCCCACATGCGGCCGACGATGGCCGCGGCCCGCGTAGGTCCCAGCAGCAAGGTGATGCTGCGCTCCATTTCGTTTAACAGTGCGATCAGCTGGCGCATATGCATGCGCGCCGGATCCAGTTTCAACTTGCGGAAGGTTTCGCGCACCAAGGCTTCGCCCATGTTTCCCAGCTCCTGCACGGCGATCTCCAGGACCTGGGGGATGCGGTACCGGATCTTGCGGAGCAAGCCTGCGGCCAGCAGCCCGTAAATCACCTGCACGGCGCGGTTCTTCGGCAATTCGCTGTTTTCCATGAGCAGGCGCATGGGATCCTCGCCGTTGACCTTGGTCAGAAAATTCCATTCCTCCCGGCGCAGATTCAGGCGGAGCTGCTCCCGCCGGCCGAAAATCGGCGCCAGCTGCAATACCGTGTCGCTGGGCGGCAGGAATTCCGTCAGCGCGCGCACGTCCTGACGGCGCGCGGCTTCCAGGATGACGCTTTCCACCTCCTCCAGCTCTCCGCGGCGAAGGTTGGCCGGCAGGGTTTTCTTCGCTTCGAACTGAAAGTTGCCTTCCGGCAGCAGCAACAGACGCAATACTTCCTCCTGCAGGGTCTTTTTGGGGGAGGAGGCGCCGACGAGGATTCCGTCCTCGATATAAATTTCGCCCTCTCCATCTTTTCCGGTCACCCGGAAAACCCCGGTTTGCTGGTAGTTGGACAGGAGGCGCAGCATGCCGGCGACGCTGACGTTGGTCAACTCTCCAATCATTTCTCAACCTCGGTCGGAAAAATTAGACTGGCGGACCTACAGATATTTTCGGAAATAATCGGTCAGACTTTAGGGGAAAATGCTCTGGGGGGAAAGAATAATTAATCCTGATAAAGGCGGTGGCGGCGGATATAGTTGTCAACGGCATCCGGCACCAGGTAGCGGAGCGAGTGTCCTTGCCGTGCACGGCGCCGGATGTCGGTGGCGGAAATGTCCAGGGCGCTGACCGCCAGCAAGTGGTACGTCCCTTTGCCCAGGGGCCGCCGATCCGGGCCCAGCAGGCGCCGGGAATCGGCGCGGCGGTGCCCCGGCCGGGTCAGGGCGACCAGGCGGCACAACTGCAACAGCCGCCGGGGTTCCTTCCAGGAGGCCAATTCCGCCACCTGATCCATGCCCACCAGGAGGTAGAAACTGTCCCGGGGCCGGGAGCGGGTCAGTTGCAGCAGGGTGTCGACCGTAAACGACTTGCCGCGACGGCGGATTTCCAGGTCGCAGGCCGCAAACTTGGGATTGGAGGCCAAGGCCAGGCGCACCATGGCCAGCCGCTGGGCGGGCGCGGCCTTGGGCTTCGGCCGGTGCGGCGGATCCCCGGCGGGGACAAATAATATACGACGCAGCCGCAGGGCCTCCGCCACCTCCTCCGCCACGCGCAGGTGCGCCAGGTGGATGGGGTCAAACGTCCCGCCTAAAATGCCTATGCGCATGCCTTCGCTCCCTGCGCCGCCCGCGGAGCTCTCAGGGGAACCACAGGTTCCCCTGACGCGGACGCCGATGCGTCCTGCTTTTCTTCCTAATTCAGTCGCGGGCTTCACCGCCCCGAACCCTAAGCCTCATCATTCTAATGAGGTGAGGAAACACGGCTAGCTTCTGATTTGTCCCTGCCCCCGGACCACGAATTTCGTCGTGGTCAGCTCCCGGACGCCCATGGGGCCGCGGGCATGGAGTTTTTGGGTGGAAATACCGATTTCCGCGCCCAGGCCGAATTGTCCGCCGTCCGTGAAGCGGGTGGAGGCGTTCACCAGCACCGCGGCCGCGTCCACCTCCCGCAGGAAGCGTTCGGCCCGGAAATAATCCGAGGTCACGATGGCCTCGGAATGTCCCGTACCGTAACGGGCGATATGATTCAGAGCGGCGTCGAAATCCTCCACGACCTTCACCGCCAGGATCAGGTCCAGGAATTCCGTGGCCCAGTCCGCCTCCGTGGCCGCCTTCGCTTCCGGGAACAGGGCCCGCGTGCGTTCGCAACCCCTCAGTTCCACGCCGGCCGAGACCAAGCGGGGCAGCAGGGCCGGAAACAGCCCCGGTGCCTCGCTGGCGTGAACCAACAGGGTTTCGGCCGCATTGCACACGCCGGGACGCTGCACCTTGGCATTGAAAACGATTTCCTCGGCCATCTTCGGATCGGCCGTCTGGTCCACGTAGACGTGGCAGTTTCCCTCGCCGTGGCGGATCACGGGCACCGTGGCGGTCTCGGCCACCCAGCGCAAAAAGTCGCGGCCGCCGCGGGGAATGACGCAGTCAATCCATCCTTCCAGGGTCAGCAATTCCTCGACCGCCTTGCGGTCCGGCGTCGCCACGACCTGCACGGCTTCGGCCGGCAGCCCCGCCTCGCGCACGGCCTCGGACACCAGCCCGCCGATGGCCTGGTTGCTGTGCAGGGCCTCGCTGCCGCCGCGCAGGATCACGGCATTGCCGGCTTTCAGGCACAGGCCGGCCGCGTCCGCGGTGACATTGGGCCGCGCTTCATAGACCATGCCGATCACGCCCAGGGGCACGCGCATGCGCCCCACGCGCAGGCCGTTGGGTCGGGTGATTTCCTGATCCACCTCGCCGACGGGATCGGGAAGCGCGGCGATTTCCAGCAGGCCCGCGGCCATGTCCCGGAGGCGCCGGTCGTTCAGGGTCAGGCGGTCCAGCAACGCCCCCGAAAGGCCGGCCGCGCGCGCGGCCTCCAGGTCCCGGCCGTTGGCGGCCAGGATCCGGCTCTGCCCCCCGGTCACGGCGTCGGCCATGGCCTGCAGGGCCCGGTTTTTCCGGTCCGAGCCGGCGGCGCCCAGGACGCGGGCCGCCCGTTGTGCCTTGCGGGCCAAGTCCGTCATCTGCTCGCGCAAGTTTGCCATCGTGCCATCCTTTCCGGTCGGAAACCGCCGCGCACCCTTCCGCCGGTTACTCGGTTGCGGCGGTCAGCAGGACCAGATCATCCCGGTGGATGATTTCGTCGGTGTATTTGTAACCCAGAATACTTTCGATGTCCTTGGATTTTGCGCCCTTCAGTTTGGCGATTTCCTCCGCGGCGTAATTGACGAGGCCGCGGCCGAACTCCTTGCCGGCTTCATCCTTCAAGCTGACACAGTCGCCGGGCTTGAAACTCCCCTCGACCTTGCGGACGCCCGAGGGCAACAGGCTCTTGCCGCGGTCGCGGACGGCGGCCGCGGCGCCGGCGTCCAGCCAGAGCGTGCCGCGCCGGCGCAAAGCGAAGGCGATCCAGCGCTTGCGGCTGGCCAGTTTGTCCCCTTGGGGGAAGAATACCGTCCCCACGTCCTCGCCGGCCAGGATTTTTTTCAATATGCCGGGCACGCGGCCGTCGGCGATGACCATTTCCTCCCCCATGCCGGTGACCATTTTCGCGGCCACGATCTTGGTGACCATGCCGCCGGTGCCCAGCCGGCTGCCCGGGCCGCAGGCCATGTTTTCCACGGCGCGGTCGATCCGGTCCACCTGTTGGATGCGTTGCGCCCGGTCTCCCAGGGAGGGATCGCAGGTATACAGGCCCGCGACGTCCGTCAGGATGATGAGAACGTCGGCCTCGGCCAAATGGGTGACATGCGCGGAGAGGGTGTCGTTGTCCCCGAACTTGATTTCCTCCACGGCCACGGTGTCGTTTTCATTAAAGATCGGCACCACGCCCAGGCGCAGGATTTCGGCCAGGGCGTTCCGGGCATGGGAATAGCGCTCGCGGTGATGAATGTCCTCGGAAGTGAGGAGCACCTGGGCGGTTTGCAGTCCGAAGCGGGAGAAAGCGCGGGCGTAGTCCTGCATGAGCTGCGGCTGGCCGATGGCCGCCAGGGCCTGTTTGGCCGGGATGGTTCTCGGTTTCTCCCGGCGCCGGAGCACGGCCAGGCCGCTGCCGATGGCCCCGGATGTGACCAGGATCACCTCCCGCCCGCCGCGGCGCAAAGCCGCGACTTCCGCGGCCAGCTTGAGAATGAAGCGCTTGTCCAGACCCGCCCCGTCCCGGCTCAGCAGGCTCGTCCCGATTTTGACCACCACGCGCTTGGCCTGGCGCAACAATTGTCGCCGTTCCATGGGCCGTTCACACCTTCCGCTCGCTTGGTTGCGCCCAACCGCGGCGTTTCCGGCCGTTGCCGGCCGTTTGATCCAAGCGGGTTGAAAAAACCGCCTTATTATAAGCCCAAAAACCTAATCACACCATCCCCTAAACATCTTCCTGGAAAAGAAATTCCTCTTCCCCGACTAAAACCGTGTCGCCCTCGGCCAGGCCCGCGCGTTTGAACTCGGCGGTCAAGCCGATGCGGTTGAAGATATCGCGCAATTTGGTCAGGGCTTCGTCGTTGTCGAAATCCGTCATGGCCACCCATTTTTCCACTTCCCGCCCCGTCACCCGCCAGCGTCCGGCCTCCAAGCGTTCCACGGTGAAGCGGGGCGCCGGCGGCGCGGGACGAGCCGCGGCCTCCGTAAAAACTCCGGGCTCCGGCAGGGTCCGCACCCAGGCGTAGGTCCGGCGGGCCAGCTCCCAGACGCCTTGCCGGGTGGCCGCAGACAAGACGAAGACTTCATACCCCCGGCGCTTGAAATCCGCAACCAGCCGTTCCAGGACGCGCGGCTCCGCGACCAGGTCGGACTTGTTCAAGGCCACGAGTTGCTTGCGCTGCGCGAGCCGGCGGTCATAGTGGGCCAGCTCCGCATTCACGCTCTCGAAGGCAGCCCGGGGATCCGCCCCGGGGGAACCGGCGTCGAGCAGGTGCACCAGCAGCCGGGTTCTTTCGATGTGCCGCAGGAACTCCAAT
>Ga0315542_1002778_pt1 | contig 10513 bp, 5 predicted proteins | sample SalMarSW160120MG_FD_202541 | JGI IMG/M metagenome (GOLD analysis project Ga0315542, IMG submission 202541) | Salt marsh sediment microbial communities from the Plum Island Ecosystem LTER, Massachusetts, United States - Salt Marsh Sediment SW1601-20 ... | reverse complement strand
CCGCCCAGCACGAGCGTATCTTGGGCCTCAACGGCGCCGGGCGAAGTCACATTCACCGCATGCACCCGAAAGTCCGGCATGTGCAGGTCGCGAAGCAGGATCCCGCCATTGGCGTGCGGATTGGCTCCCATCCTCCGGTCCCCTTCGGGCGCGAGTTCAGCCAATTCCGGAATGAGACGGCCGCTCTCATCGAAGAGTTCCTCGGCTTTGTAACTTTTCATCCAGCTTTCAAGCTGCATGAGATGATCTGGATGCTCAGAATCCACTATGATCGGCACCTGGTGCGCACGGAAAGTGCCCTCGACTTTCAGGCCATCGACTTCTTTCGGTCCTGTCCAGCCCTTGGGTGACCTGAGCACGATCATCGGCCAGCGCGGCCTGGTAGTGTCGTTCTTTGACCGCGCATTTTTCTGGATCCTGTGGATATCATCAACGATCTTATCCAGTGTAGAGGCCATGAGTTGATGCATCTTTTCCGGCTCATCACCCTCCACAAAATAGGGTGCCCAGCCGCAGCCTTTAAGAAACTGCTCCAGTTCCTCATGATCGATGCGTGCCAGGACAGTCGGATTGCTGATCTTGTAGCCATTGAGGTGCAGGATCGGCAGCACGGCTCCATCGGAAATCGGGTTAAGAAACTTGTTAGACTGCCATGCGGTCGCCAGGGGGCCTGTCTCCGCTTCACCGTCTCCTATAACGCAAGCGACTATCAGATCGGGATTATCGAATGCTGCCCCGAAGGCATGGCTGAGCGAATACCCCAACTCACCACCTTCATGAATCGATCCCGGCGTCGTCGGTGCAACATGGCTGGAGATCCCGCCAGGCCACGAAAACTGCATGAACAGCTTCTTGAGCCCGGCTTCGTCCTGGCTGGTGTCCGGATAGATCTCACTGAAGGTGCCTTCGAGGTAAGTATTGCCCACCAGCGCCGGGCCTCCGTGACCGGGACCGGCGACGTAGAACATATTCAGATCATACTTTTTGATGACCCGGTTCAGGTGCACATAGATAAAGTTCTGTCCCGGCGTTGTGCCCCAGTGCCCGACCACCAGAGGCTTCACGTGCGAAAGCTTCAACGGCTCCTTAAGCAGAGGATTGTCGTAGAGATAGATCTGGCCGACCGACAGATAATTGGCGGCGCGCCAGTAAGCATTCATCTTGCTGAGCAATTCGGGCGTCAATGTCTCAGCCGTATCGCCCTTCTTTTTTGCTTTCATGTTCTCTCCCCATTTCAAGTGTTTTCAGGAATGACTCCTTCTTCCTCGTTCAATCCCAATGAAGCCAGTTTTGCACTGGTGGAACCATAATCCGTGTGAAGGATGCTTCGAATCCCCAGGCCTTCCGCGATTTTTACGAACATCGGTGTGTTTTCGATATAGACTACCTGCCCGGCGGGCGTCTGGGAGACGTCCAACGCAAGCCTGAAAATGTCCGCGTCGGGCTTGCGAACGTGGACAAAGCATGAGGAAATAAAAAAATCCACGACACTATCCAGCTTGAACTTTTCAATCCGGAACGAATTCAACTCCCGTCCTTCGTTGTTGACCGCGGCGGTCTTCAACCCGTATTCTGTCTTTAGCCTGCGGATCAAGGCTATCATCTCTGGAAAAGCGCTGGACTGAGCGAACATGAATTCCCGGAACTGGTTTCGCGTGAATGTCCGCTTCCGGTAAAACACCACCTGGCTCAGGTATTCTTCAAGGGTGATCTTGCCGGATTCGTACGTGCTGTCGACCATAAGATGGCGGGCATTCAGATCCTCGAGATCGAGACCGAACTTCTTCGCCGCAAGAGCCCTGGATCGATGCTCCCACCCGTTGGAGAGCAGGACGCCGCCGATATCCAGAAACAACGTGGTAACGGGTATTTCTTTCTTCATCTGACTTCGCTTCATCATTTACGGTTCGTGCGCTACTGGTTTTATGCACTGTCTGTTATTTTACATGCCACAATATCTGCCCGGCCTCCAGGGGCACCGCAGCGCCGTTAAAACAGGGAATGATCCTTGGCGTATAGTGTTCTGCGGGCCGAAGAGACGGGATACTTGCACGATAAAGATAGCTGTTCGACTTTTCAACATTTTCGGGCACTTCCATGACATGAACTTCGGCTCCACTGCCACCCTTCGGTTCGGCATAGAGCTCTACCTGCACAAAATCCCGGTCGAGCTCATTGAGATAGACCTGAACCTCGAATACGTGCTGCTTGCCAGCGGTCTCGACCTTCATCTCGCCGAAGCGGAGCGTGGCCCATTTCTGCTCCAGAATACGACGCCAGTCGACCAGCCTTTTGCCCATGGCCCCTTTATCCGCAGCCCGTTCGCAATAGCTCCCGGCCGCCGGAAGGTAGTGTTGCTCGGTATATTCCCGCACTGTGCGGTTGGAAGAGAATTGCGGCGTCAGCCGCGCCATGCTTTCACGCATACGCGCGACCCAGGCCGTGGGAACGCCCTTCTCATCACGCGTATAGAACTCGGGTATCACCTCACGTTCGAGCAAGGCGTACAGCGCCGTTGCTTCGACGGCGTCCCAGACCTGTTCGTCGACGTGCTCCTGGCCGTCCCCCAGCGCCCACCCTACTTCCGGCGCGTAGGCTTCAGCCCACCAGCCGTCCAGTTCCGAAAGATTGAGACCGCCGTTGACAAGCACTTTCATGCCGCTTGTGCCACAAGCCTCCCAGGGCCGCCTCGGCGTATTGATCCAGACATCCACTCCCTGCACCAGATGTTCGGTCAGGAGCATGTCGTAGTCACTGAGGAAAATCACATGCGGGCGGACCTCTGGGCGCCGGATGAATTGCATCCACCGCTGTATAAGCGCCTGGCCGGCCTGATCCGCCGGATGGGCCTTGCCGGCAAGAACGAGTTGAACCGGACGCTGAGGGTCGGCCAGGATGCGCAGCAGGTGTTCCGGATCGTACAGCAGAAGGTTCGGCCTTTTGTACGACGCAAAACGGCGCGCGAAGCCCAGCGTCAGCGCGGCGGGGTCGAACATCTGCTTCGCGCTGTCAACTTTCTCTAGCGGCTCGCCCGAAGCATCCAGTTGCCGGGATAATTGCTCGCGCGCGTACTCGACGAGAGACTTTCTGGAGACGTTACGCATCTGCCAGAGGCTGGCGTCGGAGACGCGGCGAATGTCATGCTCAAGAGTCTCCGTCGTACCGATCCAGCGATCCTTGCCACTGGCCTCCGTCCAGACATCGTCCGCCGCCGCGGAGTCCCAGGTCGGCGTATGCACTCCGTTGGTCACATATCCGACCGGCACTTCCTCCTCCGGCCAGTGCGGGAAAAGAGGCGCAAAGAGGCGCCTGCTCACCTCTCCATGCAGACGGCTCACGCCATTGACCGCGCTGCTTCCGCGGATCGCCAGGTATGCCATATTGAAATCCTCCGCCGCGTTGCCTGGATTCTGGCGGCCAAGGGCCAGCAGATCACCCAGCTTGATGCCAAGATCCTTCTCGGCATAATCACCGAGGTATTGCGCGATCAGGGACGGAGTGAAACGGTCGAACCCGGCGTCGACTGCAGTATGGGTAGTAAAAAGGTTGCCCGCCCGTGTGACTGCCAGCGCGACATCGAAGGGTTGCCCCGTCTCTTTCATGAAACTCCGGGCGCGCTCCAGAACAGCGAAGGCCGCGTGCCCTTCATTGAGGTGACAGACTTCCGGCCGGATGCCCAGGGCTGCAAGCAGCCGCCAGCCGCCTATCCCCAGGAGCAGTTCCTGCTGGAGACGCAGTTCAGGACCACCGCCGTAAAGCTCGCTGGTGATCCCCCGGTGAACCGGGAAGTTCGACACGACATTGCTGTCCAGCAGGAAAAGCCTGGCCCTGCCGACCTGGACCTGCCAGGTACGCAGCCAGACCGAGTAACCTCGGAAGGCGATCTCCAGGTGCAACCATTCCCCGTTCTTGTTGCGCAGAGGCGTGACGGGGAGTTGTCCAGGATCGTTGTATGGGAAATATGCCCGTTGCGCGCCGTCCTTGTCGATCACCTGGCGGAAATATCCCTGCTGATAGAGCAGGCCCACGCCGATCACAGGTACGCCCAGATCGCTGGCAGCCTTGAGCTGATCGCCGGCCACATTGCCGAGTCCCCCCGAATAGATCGGCAGGGCTTCGCTCAGCATGAATTCCATGCTGAAATAAGCGATACCGGCAAGGGGGGGCTTCGGATAGCTCTTTTGAAACCACGCTGACGATTTCTCGGAGAGCCGTTTCGCCCGGACAAGGCCATCGACCTTCTTGCGGAAGGCGGGATCGGCCATAGCCTTCTTGAGTTTATCCCGTGAGACCGTCTGAAGGACGACAGAAGGGTGGTGCGTGAGTTCCCACAATGCGGGATCGAGCTGCTGCCACACATCGTCGGCGGCGTGGTTCCACGACCATCGCATATCCAGTGCAAGCTCGGCCAGGGAATCGGCTCCCTCGATGTCCGTAGGGAAAAGACTGTAGAGCGTCTCTCTGTGAGGTATTTTATTGCTCATTTTTGCCTTCATTCTTTTTTGACGGGTGGCCGGCCTGCGCCGGGGCGGCCAGAGCCTTGCTGACTATTGCCTGCGCGTCCTCGAGGATGCGGGCCAGATGATCCTTGCCGCGGAAACTCTCCGCATAGATCTTGTAGATCTCCTCTGTCCCCGAGGGGCGCGCCACGAACCATCCGCTTTCAGTCACTACCTTTATTCCTTCTATCGGCGCCGCGTTACCCGGCGCTTCGGTCAGGATGGCCTGGATCTTGTCGCCGGCAAGATCGGTGGAAAGGATGTCCTTGGGCGAGAGCTTTTTCAGCATCTCCTTCTGCTCGAGCGTCGCTGAAGCTTCGACACGGTCATAAAAAGGCTCGCCGAACTCGCGAGTGAGCTCGCCGTAGATCTCGCCGGGATCACGGCCCATCCGTGCTGTAATCTCAGCCGAAAGCAAGGAAGCGATCATCCCGTCTTTGTCGGTCGTCCACACACCACCGTTGAGACGGAGGAAAGAAGCGCCCGCGCTCTCCTCGCCGCCAAAGCCAAGCGAGCCGTCGAGCAGGCCGTCAGAGAACCACTTGAAGCCGACAGGCACCTCGTAGAGTCTCCTTCCGAGCTTTGCGGTGACACGGTCGATCATCTGGCTGCTCACCAGAGTCTTGCCGATCGCCGCCGTCCTGCTCCAATTCGGCCGATGCTGGAAGAGGTAGTGAATGGCGGCAGAAAGGTAGTGATTGGGCGGCAGCAATCCGGCGCTCCGGGTGACAATCCCGTGCCTGTCGTGGTCGGTGTCGCAGGCAAAGGCGATCTCGAAGCGATCCCTCAGGTCGATCAAACGCCGCATCGCATAGGGCGAAGAGGGATCCATCCGGATCTGGCCGTCCCAATCGACCGTCATGAACCGGAATGTCGGATCGACGGTCTTGTCGACGACGGTGAGGTTCAATCCGAAGCGCTCGGAAACAGGTTCCCAGTAGTGGACCCCGGCTCCTCCGAGCGGATCCACTCCCATGCTGATCTTCGCATCGCGAATGGCGTCCATATCTATCACGTTACCTAAATCTCCGACATAGGCGTCGAGATAATCGTGCCGATGGGTCGTCTGAGCGCGCCTCGCCTTTTCGATCGGGACCCTCTTTACGCCTTTCATCCCGGCTTCGAGGAATTCGTTTGCTTTCGCCTCTATCCAGTCGGTTACGGTGCGTCCCGCAGGGCCACCCTGTGGAGGGTTGTACTTGAACCCGCCGTCATGGGGTGGATTATGCGAGGGCGTGACCACTATGCCATCGGCGAATCCTGTCTCGCGTCCATTGTTGTATGTGAGTATCGCGTGAGAGATCACGGGGGTCGGGGTATAGTCGTCCCTCTCAGCGATCATGACGTCCACCCCGTTGGCAGCGAGCACTTCCAGCGCGGTAGCGAGAGCCGGTACGGAGAGCGCGTGCGTGTCCATCCCGATAAACAGCGGGCCGTCGGTCTTCTGCCGCTTGCGCCACAGGCATATGGCCTGGCTGATAGCTAGAATATGCGATTCGTTGAATGCTCTATCAAATGCGGAGCCACGATGCCCGGAAGTACCGAACCTGACCCTCTGCTCCGGCACTGAGGGGTCAGGCACCTCGGTATAATAAGCGGTGATGAGTTTCGGGACATCGATGAGCATCGATTGTTCAGCGGGTTTTCCTGCAGTAGCGCTTATCCTCATATATATCTTTCTTCTATGGATAAGATAGATCCGACACCTATCCCGGTTCCACTCTCCATCTCACACGGCCGCATCTGGCTCAGGAGAAAGAACCGCATCCGCTGCTGACGGTTTGTGCTTTAAAGAGAGATGAGATCCTGGAACATTATGTTCCTGCTTCTAATTCTTTTCAAGCACCTTATCTTCATTCAGAGATGGGAAACATCTCCGTGTCCGGGAATCCGTCTCCCGGTCCTTGACCTCGTGCCGCAGGCTCAATTCCTGGACGCATGCACCGGCTTGAAATCGATAAAGCCCTTCTCGACATCGACTGAGATCAGTTGCACGCGGACCCGGGCGCCGACATCAAGCCCTTCGAACCCTCTGATCAGCTTGCCTTCGACCGGTATCTCGAGAAGCCGCACCCAGGTACCTTTCTCCGAAGCCCCCGTGACGATAGCCTCGAATTTCTCGTTGATCCTGTTTTCAAGAAGAAGCGCCGCCGCGGATTTGCCGACGAGCCGCTCGACTTTGTCAGCGGCGTCCTCATTTTCGCTGCAGTGCCTCGCCAGGGCATCCAGTTCATCTTTGCTGTAAGGCCAGGGATCGCCCTCCAGGGCGGCCTTGAGCAGACGTTGGGTGATCACATCGGGATAGCGGCGATTTGGCGCCGTGGAATGCGAATAATCTCTGACCGCGAGGCCAAAATGTCCAGGGGCCTTCTCGCCTGGAAGCTCGGCCATGTATTCGCCCGCTCCCAGAAGCTTTATGACCGTAAGGGAGAGGTCCGGGAATCTAAGTGGGTCAGCGGCTTTCTCCTTCATGAGAAACTTGTCCAGTGCTTTTGGATCCGGATCGGCGGGCAGCTCGAATTTGCTTTCCCCGGCCAACTCGACGATCCTATTCCAGCGCTTTGGCTCATGGACCACACGGCGGATCGAGGGGAATTTTCTGGACTCGAGATACCGGGCAGTCACGCCATTGGCCGCGATCATGAAGTCCTCGATGATGTCCGTGGCGCGGTTCTTGTATTCCACTTCGATATTACGGATCTGATCGCCGTCAAACGCCGGTTTGGCCTTTATAGTCTCCAGGCTCAGCGCCCCCTGCAGATGCCGCAGATTCCTGAGACGCTGCGCGGCCTGATCCTGTGTCCGCAGGTTCTCGTCAAGCCCCTTCACCTCAGCGACGGCTTCCGGTACAGCTCCCTTCTCTTCAAGCCAGGCGCCTACGCTGCTATAGGCCAGCTTCGCATGATTGCGGACGAGCGCCCGGTAAATATCGGAACCCTGAAGCGACCCATCCTTGCTTATCACCATTTCGATGACCATCGATAGACGATCGGAGTCGTAGTTCAGGGATGTGATGTCGTTGGAAAGCTTTTCAGGCAGCATTGGAAAGATCATGACCGGAGTATAGACCGAAGTCGTATTGTGGCGGGCGTGCCTGTCAATTGCTGATCCTTTTTTGACGATCGAATCCACGTCGGCAATGGCTACAAGGATCTTGATATTGTCTCCAGGCAGGATCTCGGCCACAGTCAGCTGATCCAGGTCGCGGGAGTCGTCATTATCGATGGACGCCCATGGAAGATCGGTGAGGTCATGGACGGATTCACCATCCGCGGTGGCAGGAGCCTGGATCCTGCCGAGTTCATCGATCACTTCGGGAGAAAAGTCAGGGAACAGGCCTCTATCGATCATCGCCCGATGAGCGATTCTCTGTAATATGGCCCGGTGCTGCTTATTATCCGGCCCGGTCGTTTTCATGTGCTATTCCTTTTTCGTTACCTTGTCCTCTGTGCATGTTATATCCCGGATGTTCGCTTAGAGATTAACTCTATTGCCCGCTCGGCCACATGAGCGGTGTTGAATCCGAGTTCAGCTAGAACCGTTTCCCCCGGCGCCGAGGCTCCAAAACGGTCAAGCCCCACGACATCCCCGTCTGGACCCACGAGATCGCGCCATCCCAGCGTGACACCCGCTTCTACGGCGAGTCTTGGGATGCCGTCCGGGAGGACCTGCCGGCGATACTCCATTTCCTGCTCACTGAAGATCTCCCATGAAGGCATGGAGACGACGCGCGCATGTATCCCCTTTGCCAGAAGGGCCTCACGGGCTTCCAGCGCGAGGTGCACTTCCGAGCCCGTCGCGATAAGCACTATATCGGCGGTGTCTTTATCAGCCTCGGCGAGTATATATCCGCCCCGGGTTGCCCCCTCTTCGACCGGATACAGATCTGGGTCAAGAACGGGAAGCTTCTGCCTTGTAAGGACAAGGGCGTGCGGTCCCCTGCGTTTCAACGCGAGGCGCCACGCAGCGGCGACCTCGTTTGCATCGGCGGGGCGGATCACAGTGAGGCCCGGGATGGCTCGAAGGCTCATCAGCTGCTCGACCGGCTGGTGGGTCGGACCGTCCTCTCCCACTGCGATACTGTCGTGCGTGAAGACAAACGTCGAGAATGCCTGCATCATGGCGGCCATCCTCAGCGCAGGGCGCATGTAGTCCGAGAACACGAAGAAAGTCGCTCCGAACGGGACCAGCGCTCCGTGTGCGGCCATGCCGTTGACTATCGAGCCCATCGCATGCTCGCGCACGCCGAAATGCAGGTTTCGCGAATTCCCCTCTTGCGCGCTGAAGTCGCCCTGCCCTTTGAGCATGGTCTTGTTCGAAGGGGCGAGATCGGCGGATCCTCCGATGAACATCTTCAGGCGATCCGCAATGGAATTCATCACTATCCCGGAGGTGCTGCGTGTTGCGATCGGGCCGTCCCCGGGACGGAACCGCGGCATATCCGCGTCCCAGTCCCCGGGCAGATCACCACTTATCGCCCGCTGAAGCTCTTTGTACGCTTCGGGATGATCTTCCCTGTATCTTCCCATCAGATCCAGCCAATCCCGCTCGAGCTCCTTCCCCCGCTCCGCGGCGAGCTTGAAATGGGCACCAGCTTCTTCGGGAATGAGGAAATCGGGTTCAACAGGCCAGCCGAGCTTCTTTTTCGTCTCTATCAGGGCTTCCTTCCCGAGCGGCTCGCCATGAGCGGACGCCGAGTCCTGCTTCGGGCTGCCGAACCCGATATGGGAATGGACCATCACTATAGAAGGCCTTGTCATCTCCGCCCTGGCCGCTTCGACAGCAGCTTCGATCCCATCGAGATCATTTCCATCATGGACATGGACGACGTGCCAATCGTACGCTTCGAATCTGAGCCCTCTGTCCTCGGTGAAGCTGAGCTTGGTATCACCTTCGATCGAGATATGGTTGTCGTCGTAGAGGACGATGAGCTTGCCTAACCCGAGATGGCCGGCGAGAGAGGCGGCCTCTGAGGATACTCCCTCCATCAGATCCCCGTCGGACGCGAGAACGTAAGTACGGTGGTCGATGACGTCGAAGCCGGGCCTGTTGAAGATACCTGCAAGATGTTTCTCCGCGATCGCCATCCCGACGGCCATCGCGAATCCCTGGCCCAGGGGACCTGTAGTGACTTCCACACCCGGCGTGCGGCCGGATTCGGGATGACCTGGCGTCCTGCTTCCCCACTGCCGGAAACGTTTCAGCTCTTCCAGCGGCAGGTCGTACCCATAGACATGCAGCAGCGCGTAGAGCATAGCCGATCCGTGCCCCGCGCTCAGAATGAAACGATCGCGGTCGAACCAGTCCGGATTCCGCGGATTGAACCTCAGGAAACGGTCCCAGAGCACGAATGCCGCCGGGGCCGCTCCGAGCGGAAGGCCCGGATGCCCCGAGTTCGCCTTTTCGACAGCGTCAACGGCAAGGAACCGCAGTGTATTGACACACGAATTGTTTGGAACACTCATTCAGGCATCTCCCGGAAACTGAACATGTCTTATATCATCGAGTCCTGAGATCTCTTTTAGTTATTTATGCAATAGATCCAGTATACACACTTCTCTTTAACATGCCAGCCCTGAAGTTCACTGAATAGCATTTATTCAGATATAATAAGGATAATGTGGTATGATCTGGCCACGCCTCGCGGGCATAAGAAGGCGATCGACCAGGCAGCCGTAGCTGTACGTCTGCTTAGATAAATGTTTTCGTCTAAAACAGAGGAGGATGTGATGGACATATTCGAATTCGCCCTGCAGATGGAACAGGAAGGAAGAGATCTCTATCTCGAAATCGCCAGGAAAAGTCATGACAAGGGGATAAAAAAGATATTCGGGATGCTCGCTTCCGATGAAGAAAGGCACCAGGACGTCATACGCAAGATGAGGGACAGCGACGCTCACGTGGAGGAGACGGAAGTCCTCTCGAGGGCAAAGAATGTTTTCGCCAGCATGAAAGACGATGGCGACAAGATAGATGTCTCACAGCCGCAGTCCGATCTGTACCGGAAAGCGATG
>Ga0315542_1002777_pt1 | contig 10514 bp, 6 predicted proteins | sample SalMarSW160120MG_FD_202541 | JGI IMG/M metagenome (GOLD analysis project Ga0315542, IMG submission 202541) | Salt marsh sediment microbial communities from the Plum Island Ecosystem LTER, Massachusetts, United States - Salt Marsh Sediment SW1601-20 ... | reverse complement strand
CAGATCTGCAAAGAGAATGGCACCGATGCTCTTTTTTCCCTGGAAAAATATGATACAGATACACATATTTCCTATTCAACCAGAAATGTTAATATAAAAACACCTCTTGGAACCGTGCCCGGCATTGAACATCAGGCCAATATGGAGACGCTTGTTAAAACAGGCTGGAGAATATATGATCCGGTTGATAAAACGCTTCTGGATGAATACATGTACCAGGAGTCAGTAGTATTTACCGGAAAGGGAATCAATCCGTTGCTTGCTGCAGCTGCTCTGACAGGAAGAAAAGATGCGGTAAATCAGGTAAGTTACAAAGCAGGGAAAGGATATGCATTCAGGATTATTCCTTATCAGCTAAGAGTAATGCGTGATTATTATGTAAAGGGAACTGTTAATTTTAAAATTGCCATGAGAAAAGCCCGGATGGGTAAATGGGATGAGGCCGGCGAATTATGGAAGATGGAGACGACTAATCCAAAAAGGAAAGTTGCGGGAAGAGCTGCTTATAATATGGCGATAATCAATGAGATCAATGGTGATCTGGATTCAGCTCTGAAATGGGCTCAGAAATCATATGAAGACTATAATGATAAACTTGCTGTCAGATATGTCAGAATTCTTGAAAACAGAAAATACAAGACTGACGTTTTAAAGGCCCAGGGTCAGGAATAAGAATTTTATTAACTAAGAATTATTGACGATATGAAAAAATTCATTTTACCATTATTTTTGTTTATGGCAATGGACTTAAATGGCCAGAATTATCAGCCAAACTGGGAATCGCTTGACAAACGTCCTGTTCCTCAGTGGTTTGAAGATTCTAAATTCGGGATATTTATTCACTGGGGGGTCTATTCCGTACCCGCCTGGGGACCCACCGGCGATAGTATTGGCGTTTACGATAAATATGCTGAATGGTACTGGAGAAAACTGGATGAGCCAGGTAAAGTTCAGAAATATTTCAAAGATTTTCATTTGAAAACATACGGACCCGGTTTCAGATACCAGGATTTTGCCCCCATGTTTAGAGCTGAACTTTTTGATCCCGACAAATGGGCTGAATTGTTTAAGGAATCAGGAGCAAAGTATGTTGTTCTGACCTCAAAACACCATGAAGGCTTTGCTCTCTGGCCAAGTGCTCAGAGCTGGAACTGGAATAGTGTCGATATTGGACCTCATCGTGATCTTTGCGGTGATCTTTCGACTGCCGTTAAAAACAAAGGCCTTCATATGGGATTTTATTATTCTCTTTATGAATGGTATAATCCTATCTACAATAGTAATTTGGAGGAATATGTCGACCAGCATATGATTCCTCAGATGAAAGATCTTGTTACTCGTTATACTCCGGATATTCTATGGACTGACGGAGAATGGGATCATTCAAGCAAGGAATGGAAAAGCGAAGAATTTCTTGCATGGCTCTATAATGAATCGCCAGTAAAACAGAATGTGGTTGTAAACGACAGGTGGGGAAGCGAGACGAGGAGCAGTCATGGTGGGATATATACAACAGAATACGGACTTGTAGGAGATAAGGAAGGTATTGAAAATCCTGTTCCTCATCCATGGGAAGAATGCAGAGGTATCGGAACATCTTTCGGATATAACCGTACAGAGGGACTTAGCGATTATTCGACTGCCAAACAGCTGGTTAAACTACTGGTATCTACCGTGTCGGCAGGAGGAAACCTTCTGCTCGATATAGGTCCGGCTGCAGATGGTACTATCCCGGTAATTATGCAGCAGCGTCTGATGGAAATAGGCAACTGGCTTAAAACAAATGGTGAGGCAATTTATGGGACACGGCCATTTATCAGAACAAAGAAAGATCAAGCAATAAATCCTGACACAAACAGGAATCTCTTTTTTACTCAGAAAGACAAGGTTCTTTACGTAATCTGTACTGACTGGCCTGTTGGAAATATTCTGTTGAAGGGAGTAAATCTTACCGGGAAAGTTAATGTCAGCCTTTTAGGCACTGACAGGCGGATATCTGTAAAATCTTCGGGAAGAGATTTGACAATCTTAGATCCCGTGCTTACTCCTGACGACTACCAGCCGGCTTATGTTTTCAGGGTTACAGGACTTCTGAAATAAAATTGATGGTTGAAGAAATGGATTAATGGGTTTTATGAAACTTTAACAATACTGTTTGAAGGAGAATCAATCCTTTTTTTAACTTTATAGCCTTTAAAAATTAAATTAACCTGGTATTTTTCGGTAATTGTGGAAATATTCATTCATGTACAGATATAATATTCTTTTTGTATCATTACTGTTTTTCTTATCGTCTTCAGTTTTTTCAGAGAACCGCCCCGTTGATTCAGGCTGCCAAAATGCGTATTTAACTGAACATGATTCCCTGCAGGGCAATCAGATCCTTTACAATGGTAGACTATGGCGAAATTTATATCTGAGAGTACAGGATAATCAATTCCTTTTTTCAAACGACTTTCTGCAGGGATCAGTATCTATGAGCGGGAATGAATTTAAAGGCCTTTATATTAAATATGATATTTATAATGATGAGATACTTGTTCCAGGAAGTAATGGAGCAATATTGCAACTGAACAAGGAAATGGTTGACAGCTTTACTTTCAGATACCAGCTTAAAAATTACAGGTTTGCCAAAATTACAGAGGATAGTGTAAAAGGATTTTTTGGGTATGTAAATATATTATATAAAGGAAAATCTACACTTTATATTAAATATAAAAAAGAGATTGATCTGCTCGCTGTTGATGATAAGTATGATAAATTTTTTCAGATTAACAAAATATATCTTGTCAAGGACGGCATTGTTCATCTCATTAATAACAGGAGGGATTTGTTAAAAAATATGGAGGAACATAAAGCACAGCTCAAAGAATTCATTAAAAAGAATAAAATCATAGTGTCGAAAAAGGATCCGGGTAGTTTTCTTCCTTTAGTCAGGTATTATGATACTTTACGTAACTAGATTCCTTTATATGAAACTTAAGATCCTTATTCCTGTTTTGCTTCTTTTCTTCGCCATAAATATGGAGGCACAGGAAAAATATGCTATTTCCGGAAGTATTAAGGGTCTTACTTTTCAAGAATTTGTAGTAAGAGCTGAGAGTCAGTTGCATGTAAAATTCTTTTATAAGGATGAATGGGTGAAAGACCTCGTGCTAAATGATTATCCCGATTGTTCGGCATTGCCTTGTGTGCTTGATAACCTCTTCACCGGTACGGCACTCTATTATTATATTGACAGATCAGGTAATGTTGTCATTACACAGACTTATGCAGTAAAAATTTCAAATACCCCTGTGGAGAACGAAAGTAAATACATGGCTCCCACTGAGTATGGAGAAGCAGGGGAGAGACAGCTGATAAGCGGCAACTCATTCGTTGAAATAGGCAATCCGGCTGAGAAAAATTTGCCCGGGAATGTTACTCTTTCAGGATATATTATGAATAAAGACACAAAAGACCCCGTGGCCGGAGTAACTGTTTTTGTCAGGAAACTCTCATCCGGGACTATCTCGAATGAATACGGATATTACTCCTTAACCTTATCCAGGGGAATTCATCAGGTTCAGTTTTCGTTTATCGGAATGAAAAATAAGGTGGTGAACCTTAATCTTTATGGAGCTGGCGATTTGAATGTGGAAATGAACAGTGTATTAATTCCACTTAAAGAAACTGTCATTTCAGCCCAGAAAAGCATGACACTTCAGCGATTTGAGGTTGGAGCGGAAAAAATCAATATAACCTCTTTCAAATTATTACCGACTTCCATGGGAGAATCAGATATTATCAAAAACATTCTGCTTATTCCCGGGGTTCAGTCAGTTGGTGAAGGTTCTACAGGGTTCAATGTGAGGGGTGGTTCAGCTGACCAAAACCTGATTCTTCTTTACGGGGCACCTGTTTATAACTCCTCCCATTTTTTCGGATTCTTCTCTGCTGTTAACTCGGACATTATAAAAGATGCCACCTTGTATAAAGGAGGAATACCTTCCAGATATGGCGGCAGGATATCTTCAGTTCTTGATATAGGTACAAGAGATGGCAACCGGCAGCAGTTTGGAGGCAGTGCCGGAATTAGCCCCATTACAACTCATTTTTTAGTGGAGGGACCAATTAAAAAAGACACCTGTACATTTATCCTTTCCGGAAGGACAACCTACTCAAACTATATACTTGGTCTTATTAATGATCCGTCTATAAAAAACAGCAAAGCATCATTTTATGACCTGAATGGAACAATTACATATGACATAAACAAGAATAACAAAATAGATTTCTCATCATATTTCAGTCACGATTCATTCAGGTTCAACTCCGATACTGTATATAGTTATGACAATAATATTTTTTCTTTGAAATGGAGACACTTTTTCAACACCAGGTTCTTCTCATCCATGATATTAAATAACAGCTCATATAATTACAATGTAACGAGTCAGGAAATTGCCACAGAGGCTTTTAGCCTTTCACATAAAATAAACAGTACAGGTCTCAAAGCCGATTTCAACTGGTTTCTTGGAAGGAATGAGATTAATTTTGGTCTCGACATGAATTATTATTCAGTACTGCCCGGCAGTTTTCTTCCTGTAGGTGATTCATCACTTGTGATTCCCAGATCAATTGAAAGAGAAAAGGCATTGGAAGGAGCCATATATATTGATGATAAATTTATTCTGAATGATTTCTTTTCGGTTAACCTTGGGTTTAGAATGTCTGCTTATGCCTCCTTTGGCCCTCAATCGGTAATGATTTATAATCCCGAGTATTCAAAAAGCACCTCAACGATTACCGATACTCTGAACTTTCGCCCGGGAGAAATTACCAGCAAATATGCTGGTCCGGAATTACGTGCCTCATTTAATTTCAGGATATCTGAAAAGAACTCAATTAAGCTCAATTACAATAGAACAAGGCAATACCTTCATCTGCTTTCAAATTCCACATCAATCTCACCAACTGACACGTGGAAACTGTGTGACTATTATCTGAAACCTCAAATAGGTGATCAGGTTGCAGTAGGTTTTTACAGGATGATGTTTGGCAGCAGCTTTGAAATGTCTACGGAGCTTTATTATAAGCAGATAAAAAATATTGTTGATTTTAAGGGAGGCACAGACCTGGTAATGGATGATAACATTGAGAAGGATGTTGTGAAGATGAATGGAAAGGCATACGGGCTGGAACTGGTATTCAGAAAGACAGAGGGAAAAGTCCGTTATAGCCTTGGCTATACCTATGCAAGGACTTTCATAAAAAGCCTTGGTAATTTCAGTGATGAGATTATTAATGAAGGCAAGTGGTTCCCCGCCAATTATGATAAGCCAAATGATTTGGTTGTTACTTTCAATTATCTTTTTTCACGACGTATAAGCTTCTCTGCTAATTATACATATAGCTCCGGCAGGCCAATAACATACCCGGTTGCTACCTATTTTATTAGCGATAAGTTGCTGGTTGACTATTCAGACCGGAATAAGTACAGAATACCTGATTACTCGAGACTTGATGTTTCATTGAGAGTAAGCGGGAATCTAAGGTCACACAGAATAGCTCATCCGAACTGGACATTCTCATGTTATAATCTGCTTGGCAGAGAAAATGTTTATTCCATTTACTTCATGCAGGAAGGCAATCATTTAAACGGATACAAATTATCGGTTTTTGCGAGAGCAATTCCTTCAGTAACTTTTAGTTTTGATTTTTAATCAGGATATGAAAATTATATTTAAGATATTCCTCTTTACACTACTACTGCTTATTACTGGTTGTGTTACGCAGTTTTTCCCTGAAACGACTGAGGACAAGGATATCCTTGTTGTTGAAGGACTAATTACAGACCAGCCAGGAGTAAATACCATAAAATTGTCAACATCAATGCCTCTGGGAAATTCATCTTCTAAAAAACCTATGTCAGGCTGTTTTGTCACTGTTTCCGACGATATTGGCAGTGCTTATATTTTTCATGAAAGCAGCCCCGGAACATACAGCTCTGATCCTGCTGTATTTCAGGGGATTATTGGAAGATCCTATACCTTGCATATAAATTCTGTCGGCACGTCCGGCAATCATATCTACGAAACCTACCCTGTTGAAATGAAAGCAGTTCCACCTATTGACAGCCTTTATTATGATAAAGTTGTTATTGCAAACCCTGATCCATGGACTCCGCTTAAAGAGGGTTGCCAGATTTATTTAAATACCCATGACCACTCTAATGGCTGTCAATTCTATAGGTGGGAATTTACGGAAACGTGGGAAATCCATATTCCCTATCCAATTCCACCTAACAAGGTATGCTGGGTGACTGATAACTCCGATATGATCAATATTAAAAGCACTGCAGCTTTGGAGGAAGACAGGATAAACAGGTACCCGTTAGATTTTATTAGCAATACATCGGACAGGTTGAGATCTAAATACAGCATCCTTGTCAGTCAGTATTCTCTGAATGAGGATGAATATCAATATTGGGAGAAATTACAGAATGTCACTGAGCAGGTTGGCGGACTTTACGACATAATACCGGCGGCTGTTCCAAGTAATGTATCCTGTATTGATGATCCAACCCAGAGAGTGCTTGGTTACTTCAGCGTCTCAGCAAAATCAACCAGGAGGCTATTTGTAAAAGATCGTTTTTCAGGAACAGTTAATCCATATACTGATGATATTTGTGTTTCAGATACTGTTTCCTGGAGCGCGAATATACCAAATCTGAATGTATCTGTCTGGATCATTATGGAGAACCCACCCCCTGCATCGCCATCCTACAAGGTGCTAACAATGATCAAGGGATGCGCAGACTGTACTGTAAGAGGCACCAATATTGAACCTGATTTTTGGAATGATGATAAATAATGAATTTTTGAAGAAAGTATAGCTAATGACAAAAGGGTTAAAACCGGCAATTTCTTTTATTATTTATATTCTGTTTTTGCAGGTTGTAGATGGACAGACACAGTTGACTATGACTGATTATCTCAGTCAAAAATTTGTGCAATACTTTAAAGCAGTGCCAAGAGAAGAAATTTATATTCAAACAGACCGGGAGGAGTACATCTCAGGGGAAAATTTGTGGTTTAATGCATACCTGATTGACAGACAAAGTTTCAAACCTTCTTCAAATAGTAAAATTGTCTATTTTGAATTGCTAAACCCTGAAAATCGTCCTGTGGTGCAAAAACGCATCGGCCTGGACAAAGGCTTTGGTCCGGGAGAAATAAATATTCCGGACACTCTGACTACAGGAACTTATACCATAAGGGCATATACAAGCTGGATGAAAAATTTTCTTCCATATAACTGTTTTATTAAGGATATTAAAATATATAATGCATTAAGCTCAAAAACATTTAAGAAGAAATCGAATTCAAATGATTATAAGGGAAGTGGTGCTGAGCATAATTTACCCTATTTCGCGCCTGGAAGCGGAATATCAGTGAAAACAAATAATAACGGTCCCGATGTTTTGGAAGTTTTCGCAATAACTGACCAAAAATACAGATCCGGGAATAATAATCTGTTATACCTGATTATTCAAACGCATGGAAAGATTGATTATGTGGGTACAGAGCTGCTTTCCGGCGATACCGCAAAGATTAAAGTACCAAAGACCTCACTTTCGCCAGGTATTAATCAGATAACATTTTTTGACCTTAGAGGCGCTCCGGTTTGTGAAAAATATATTTTTACTCCTGTCAGGAAAAATCCGTGGATAACTCTTAATTCTGCTGACAGCATCGGATTAAGGAAAAAGATATCCATTGAAATTGATATGGGGAAAAGAGTGTCATCTTCATCTGATACCGGGCATCTCAGCATCTCAGTTGCCCCTGAGACAAATGTCCCTGTTGTTGGAGATATAGATGATTATCTGATACTTGGTACCGAATATGGGATTCATAAATGGAGTATTTCAAAAAATAAAAAAATAAATGAGATTGATCCTGAAAAAATGGATAGTCTGCTCCTGACACTGCATAGCAACTGGATAGACTGGGGAAAGATAATATCCGGGATAAAGTCGGATTTTAAATTCAAGTTCGAAAATGAAAATCATTTCCTTTGGGGAAAACTTCTTGGCGGAGATAAAAATACACCTTTGGCAAATAAATATATCTTTCTGTCAACCCCTGGTAAAGTAGCTGTTTTCCAATATGCGAAAACTGATGAGGACGGAAATTTCAGCTTTAACCTTCATATCGATGAAGCGGTCAACGAACTTGTGATTCAGCCGGAAGTGGTTGTTAAGGGGCAAAATATTAATATTGAATCATTATTTTTTGATCAGTATTTTAAACCGGGCTATGCAGATTCTTCCGATATTTATGTCCCTTCTTATATATCTGACTGGAGCGCCAGTTATCAGGTGAGGAAAATATACGGTGTTACATCCTCAGGTGACCCTTTACCCCCGATAGCTTCGCCTCTCCACCCGAAAAGATTTTATGGCAGACCCGATGATGAAATAGTAATGGCTGATTATATAAAGCTGCCAGTTATGCAGGAAGTGTTTTTTGAGCTTGTTACCGGGGCTTTTCTAAAAAGTAAAAAATCGGAGTATGAGATTACTATCTCTGATCCTGTTGATAATAAGATTTATGATGTTCCTCCATTACTGATGATCGATGGTGTTATCATTAAGGATCCTGCAGTAATAGCAAATCTTGAACCTGAATTAGTCGAGAAAATAGATGTGGAAAGGGAAAAGTATATGGTTGGCGATTACCTGTTTTATGGGGCAGTGAATATTATCACAAAGGCAGGAGATTTCAGTAACGGAACGCTTCCTGATAATGCTGTAAGATTGCCTTACAGAGTCCTTGATCCTGTCTTATCGTTTGTTTCGCCGGATTATTCATCCAATGAAATGAAAAACAGCCGGATACCTGATTTCAGGACTACACTTTACTGGAACCCGTCAGTTGAACCTGGTAAAGATGGCAAAGCCCGGGTCGAGTTCTGGTCCTCCGATGTTCCATCTGAATACGAAATTGATATCCAGGGCATAGATTCTGACGGCTGTCCTGTTTCACTCAGGAAGACCATTAAGGTAAAGTAGCCTTATTTTAGTAACAATGATTATTTGTAATTCATTAAAAGTCAAATCCTAAAACTTTGCATAATGGTACAGAGCAGGAGGAAGTTTATTGAAACCCTGGCAATTGCGGGAGCATCGTTGCCTTTTGCCACATCCCTGGGGGCTTCTCAAGGGGAAGGCAATGGAAATAAATTGCAGGTGAGATTGTTTTCAAAGCCCCTCGATAAATATGATTTTGACTTCATGTGCGAGTGTGTAGAAAAATCAGGTATAGGAGGGTTTGATCTTACTGTTCGTAAAGGAGGTAAGATTGAACCTGAAAATGTCGAAAGGGAACTGCCGGAACTTATTGAAAAAGCTAAGAAGCATAACCTTGCTGTTGATATGATTGTTTCCGATATAACTTCTGCTTCTGATCCTTACACTGAAAATGTTTTGAAAACTGCATCAGCCGCAGGTGTAAAATACTACAGGCTGGGCTGGTTAGACTATTATGATAAGGAAGAAGTATGGAATACAGTACTGAAATATAAAAGTCAATTCAGGGATATTGCAGGACTTAACGGAAAATATGGTATTCACGGAGGGTATCAAAATCATGCGGGTAAATTCATTGGAGCTCCGGTATGGGATCTTCATGAGCTATTGAATGATTTACCTGTTGAATATATTGGCAGCCAGTACGATGTCAGACATGGAATGGTAGAAGGAGCTGATACCTGGATACTGGGAATGCGCCTTATCGCTAAACATATCAAAACACTTGCAGTTAAGGATTTTACCTGGAAGGATGTAAACGGAACCCCCGAAACCATTACAGTACCTTTGGGTGAGGGAATGGTAAGATGGGATCAATACTTCAAGACAGTGAAAGATTATAATATTACCGGACCTATAACTCTCCATGTAGAATATGATCTTTTAAATAAAGAGGAGGAGAAGCTATCTTTTACAGGGCAGCAGGAGATAATTGTAAAGAAACTAAGAAAAGATATGGCTTTCCTCAGTGGTTACCTGCGGAAATATGATCTTGATTAAGTTGCGAAAATCAGCTTCTACAAGAATCTTTGCTTAGCTTCAATAAGCATTTTTTCAGTTGCAGTTGCTCCCGACCTTGTAGCTCCTGCCTCCTTCATTTTCAGCAAATCATCAAGAGTGCGTACTCCCCCGGCACATTTAACCTGCACATTCTGACCTGAATGTTTTCTCATAAGTTTTATGTCCTCAACCGTTGCGCCTGTATAGTTGTAGTCACCGTTTGGTTTTTTGACAAACCCATATCCTGTGGATGTTTTTACAAAATCAGCCCCGGCCTTTGTACATATCTTACAAAGTCTTATTTTACCCTCTGCGCTAGTTATATAGTCAGTTTCGAATATCACCTTTACGATAGCCCTGTTCTGATGACAGGTATTTGTAACAGCTTTAATTTCTTTCTCCACATAATCCCAGTCATCACCCAGTACCTTCCCGATGT
>Ga0315542_1002776_pt1 | contig 10515 bp, 10 predicted proteins | sample SalMarSW160120MG_FD_202541 | JGI IMG/M metagenome (GOLD analysis project Ga0315542, IMG submission 202541) | Salt marsh sediment microbial communities from the Plum Island Ecosystem LTER, Massachusetts, United States - Salt Marsh Sediment SW1601-20 ... | reverse complement strand
CTTTTGGGGTCCTTGAGGGTCAGTTTCCTGCCGTTAATATCTCTGGACCTCAGCTTCAAGACCTCGCCCACTCTCATCCCTCCTCTGGCCATCAGTTCCAGGATGAGGCGGTTTCTGGGTTTCACCGTTGTAAAGATGATTTCGTCGATCACATCTTTTTCGATGATCTCCCAGGAGACGATGGGTCTGGCCCAGAACATCTTTTTTAACATCGGGTTGTCGCAGGGGTTGCGGAAATCTGTATTGACATTGGCTCTGATGAAGTTGAAGAAGGCTGAGAGGTGGGCATATTTGATGCGTTTGGTTTGTTCCTGGCCCAAGATGGGAGGTTGGAAAGATGGAATACGGCTTGACACCCCGGCGGGAGTTGGGTAAAGATTCTCAGAAGAGAGGGAGTCCTATTCCCTGTGGGATAAATCATAAGGTTCAGAGGGCTGCTGGAAACATTAAAAGTTGTCCCGGAAAACGGGAGAAAGAGAGCATGGTCATGAAGGGGAGAATCAAGCGGACAGGGTCTATAAGAATAGTGGCAGTGGCCGTCCTCATTGCCTTCACCCTAGCAGGATGTGCGGGCAACGGGGGGATGACAGATACCACCAAAGGTGCCCTTTTTGGCAGTGCAGGTGCTGCCGCCCTGGGTGCCATTATTTACCACGGCAATCCACTGGCCGGCGCCCTGATCGGCGCTGCGAGCGGTGCCCTTGGCGGTGCTCTTGTGGGGCACTTTATGGATGAACGAAAGAAGGACTTGGAGAAGGCCCTGGCCCCCCAGATCGATGCAGGGCTGGTGACGGTGCAGATTCTTGCCGACCATGCCATCTTGGTCACCACAACGAAGGAATCGGCATTTGCTCCAGGTTCTTCGGTGGTCAGCCAGGGGGTAATCCCTACACTTAGGACCATTGCAAACGTGGTGAAGACCTACGGCAAGACTACCATTGCGGTGATCGGCCACCCTGATGCCACGGGCACGGTAGCTGAGCGAAAGACCCTGGCTAATCAACGGGCGGAGGCCGTTCGAAACATGCTCCTGGGAATGAACGTCCCTCCGATTTTGCTCACCGCATCGGGAAACTCCAATAGCAACTATTTGGACGGCAGAGTTGAGATCGTCGTGCATCCATTGGTTTCGGGATAGGCATGGCGGGGATAATGCTTTAAGCATTGTCCCTTCATGACACACGCTGACTTGCCCGAAATGTTCCGGGAAGATGAAAGTCATCAGCGTGATCGAGGATCAGGACGTCATCAAAAAGATCCTCAAGCATTTGCGTTTATGGGAGGTTAAGCCCCGGCCCCCACCCAAAACGAACGGCCCAACAAAGATTGACCAATACAGCATCGACTATTCTACCTCTCAACTATATGACCTCATTTATGATCAGGGCATAGATCGGGCAGTACCAGGCATCAACTTCCTTCTGCTAAATGAATACGCCAATTGTGGTCCAAAATACGTCGACTGTGATGGAAATGCCGGAAATGGATGTGAATTCTATTTAGGTGTTTTTCAAAACGCTTTATGCACCTGCCCCACGGCTGAGCGCTGTTTCTCTGACGCTATCTGTGGAGATAAAGGTTGTGACACGGTCGAATGTACAGGTGTTGGAACGAAATGGTGTAAATTGAAGGTAGAAGAATGCAGCGATTTGGATGATTATTTCCATATCAGGCTTCGTGTGCCACAGGAGCTACCATCTGGATATCTCACACATTCAGCACCACCAAAAAGCTGTGATACCTGCCATTAGGCTCAGGCTTTCTAAACCAGAAATTCCTTTCATGTCATTTGGCTATCGCCTCTCGTAGTCTTGGTCTGTTTGGTTACTGTCGTGGCAAAATATTGGGCCGAAACTCTTCTTCCCATTTCTTTGATCTCATAAGTAAGGGACTCTGGAATCGCTCTTTTTTTCATGAGTTTCATTGGAAACGAAAATCGATATTTTTCTGCGTCATCTACCGTGCCCCACTCGTAAAGACCCTGAAACTCCCCGGTTCTTTTTCCGAACATCCAGATCTTTGATCGGAATCCGGGCTGGGCTAAGATGAAGGGGATCGGGATGATTGAGAGTATTCTGTTCGTTTTCAGAGAAAATCTTCTGAATTGAAAACGAACCGCTAAGATGGCTCCCGGTCTCTCTGGCTGCGTTGGGTCCGGGTCAAGCACGACCTGCCGAAATACGATGAAATCCTCCTTTCCTTGGAAGACTTCCCCTAAGCGGTTTTTCGGGAAATGGATCCTGCCGCACCACCAGTAATAGGCTGCGCGTACCACCAAGGCAGGTGGCAGCCGGGTCAAACTCTTTATCATGTCTGCCCCCTTCGATTTATTGTGAAACTCCTGTTCGATAAATCCCCTATTACGGTCTCAGGTGCTTGGTTATCCAATCAACTGTGTAGGGGATGACCTCATCGAGATAATTAGCACATACGTGCTCGCCATCAGGGTAAAACTTCAATTCCTTTTCACCCACAGCCCAATCCATGAACTTGTCTGCGTGCTTCTTCCCATTGGGAATGATTTTGTCTCTTCCTGAATGATGAATGAGCATCGGGCGATCCAGTGGCGCATCAAATAGTCCTTTTCCACTGCGGAGTCATAATTAACGGCACCTGCATCCATCGAAATCAGATTATGGTCCCCATTGACTTTTCTTATACCCGTGATTTTCATTAATAGGATACCGCTGGTTTCAGTTATACTTCTGCCTGGCTCGATTACAATAACAGGCTCACCTATGCTTTTCAAAGCCGCTGTCGTTTTCATGGTTTTACCAAAAACCTTAACGTTGCCGACAAAAATAGCCTCAAGCATACGGTGCTGCGAGTATTCGGAATAAGATTTTTCCCCGGACCAGTCGTTGAGGTCGATTTTCCCCGTGGCCGGGTCCATGAACATGGCGGGAGTTCCCCCCCCAGACCCAGGTTTTAGAGTCGTCACCTTTTTGTGCCAACTCATATCCTTTGCGTATCCTCTCCAAGGCCTCATCCCATTCTTCAAGACTTTCGTAATAGCTGACAGGGAATCCTCCGCCAATGTTAATCATCCTGGAATTCCCGCCATTATTATTCAGAGCTTTAGAAAACTCAATCATTTTACCAAGTACGATGAGATAAGGCTCAAGCGCTGTAATCTGGGAGCCGATATGGATATGGAAACCGAGAAAATCGATATGGGGATGCTTGGGCAGCAGGGAATAAAAATGCGGTAGGTCTTCGATATCGGCACCAAACTTACACCACTTACAAGCCGTGAATGAACCCTCATCCGTCACATTATTAAGATCATAGCCTGTGGTCCGCAATAGCACTCTGGGCTTCGAAGAATATTGTTTAGATAGCTCGGATATGTGGAGAAATTCCTCAATACTGTCGGCCACCAGGAGCATCTTATTTTTTAGCGCCATTTTAATCAGTTCGTCCGGCTTGGAATTTCCGTTAACATCAAGATGCTTGGGATCGATTTTAGCCTGAAGAGCGCATCTCATTTCGTTCCAGGAGGCCACATCCGCTCCAGCGCCTTCTTCTCGGACGAGGGACAGGATGGTGGGGTGGGTATTGGCTTTCACGGCATACCGAATCTCACCCTTGGGATAGAGTTTTTTGAAAACGTCTTTGAAGTTCCGGATGTTTTGACAGATATCAGGGGCATAGTTGATACACAAAGGAAGTCCGAATTTATCTGCCCACCACTGAACCGGATATCCGGCAGCAAGGATATTTCCACCCTGTTGATTAATAAATGTGCTTCCTCTGGCAAGGCCGGGGATAAATGCTTTTTGATCCGCCCACATTCGCTCTACAGAAGCAAAAATATACGCGGGGGAAACCATTGTTGATGCCGCAATTCCTGCCGCTGAAAGCTTAACAAAAGATCTCCGTGATATCTGCATGACAATTCCCTTTTTCGTGTATAGAGGCTTGATTAATCTAATTAAACCATCGTTCTGGTGGTGCGAGACATATTACATATGGCAAGACCAACCTATTAGTAGTGCATGCTGGGATCTGTGCGGGGCGTGCCGGACAACTGCCATTCCTGCCGCGATCTTACCCCCCCATTGCATGCTCAATAGGATGGACATTCACTAAAATTCTTTTGTGACGAACAATTGTCCAGGAAACCTTCGGGTATGGTGACCCCCATCTCTTCGGCGATCGCCTCAAGATACTTCACGCGATTTTGAGCAGCCGCAGCCCCCGGATTGGTGGCGCCTGGTCCACACTCGAGGCCGCCATTGATGATATTGATGATGACGCCGAAGTTGGCCTTTGTCCGTCCACAGGCTACATCTTTGTCTGTGGACTTCCAATTACCAACGACCACATCATGAGCCGATGGTTTGAATGGAATATCGGGGGGCGACCAGTCGGTTCTCACCTCATGTCCCCAGAACCAGATGGAGCCGGCGATACCGATCTCGGGTTCCTTTGTAAGTACGTCAGGGTCATTCATATAGTCGTCCCCAACACCCATTGTTTTCCCAAATGCCTTATAGTTGTAGTCATAGGAAAGCTGATGCGGTCCCCTTCCACAGTATCCTGCACCTGTTGGCGCAAGGCCACCGTAATCCGGATTATGCCACGAATCTTCTGCACCATAGCCCTCCTGTATGGCACAGCCGGGTCCTCCAAATGGGACGTCGGCACCTGCCCCGGTCTCCTGAGCGATATTTGCCAGAAAAGCGGCAATCTCAAGCTTCCTTGTATTCTCATCCCCCTCATTGGCAAACTCCTCAAGCTGTGCCATCCCTCTGATCAGGTTATCGTATGTATAATACCATTGGCCGTTCAGCAGGTCCGAAAGATCCAATTGCTCCCGGTTTCTTTCCCAGCAGTCATCATTGTTACGCGATCCTGCGGTGATTGTATCGTATGTCTCTTCGGGCAGGAGACGTTTCAGGTCCTCTATCCTCGCCTGCACGTCTGCCGGGGGCGTGTGATGGAAATCATCCCCCTGTTCCGACGTGATGGAATTATCGTTATCGGAGCAGCCGATACACCAGACGCCGAGGGCGAATGCGAGAATCACCCATATCCCTTTGAAACTACTGCAAATCATCAGTATCCCCCCCCTTCTTTTTGTTTTTTTTCGCTCTTTTGTGCCCTCCTACATCACAGGGTTTTTAATGATAAGAACTTCAGTCCCGTCCTGTCAAAGATGAAATCCTTAGACGGCCAAAAGCCCTGATTTGTATACGCTCTTTAACTGCCTTGAGTATCTGGAATTCTTTTTGCCGTAGCTTCTGCCTCCACTTATCCTATCCAGTTTGATCAGCCCCATATCACCGTGCCCTCAAGTGAACATAACGTGCATTTGTCCTCTTACGACATCTGCCAAATCCGTGCAAGAGTACCAGACCTAAGTTACACTTTTTGCCTGGAAAATCAGGTGGATGGTTATCGCAAACCTTCACATTTGGATTAACAATCTGAAAAGGGGTCGACCACAAGATATTGTGGCCATTTTTTCTTTGAAACACAAGGACAAATCCCGCATAGTCCGAGCCCAAAAAAAGGAAGTTCTTATCACCTCACCTTGGCGAGTTGCCGGGCCTCTTGCTCTTTTATTAACGGGTTGCAAATGCAAGTCATGGATGGCTATAGAAAAAAACCTGCGCGATAAAGGAACTTTTTCCCGACTTTCTGCGGTTCCCTCTACTCTTTTTTGCTCTGGCTTAACCCGCCTGTATCACCAATCAACTGAATTGTGGCAACGTCGGCAAGAAGCGATCCAATGGTTTCAATGGTTTTTCTAAAAGGTGTATTCCTCACATACTTCCATCTTACATCCTCAATATAATGCTCGGGCATTTCTATATTGTAGATTATGGGGGCTTTGGCGTCGTCAAGATTATTGAAATTCGGTGAGTGTACCCTGAGCCATGCCTCCCCGGTGGGTAGGATGTCGGTCAGATAATCTATTGCCACCTGGCCATTATCAAAAATGGTTGTGGTCAATTCCCGCCCCTCTTCAAAGTTTCCGATGGTGGCGTCAGACACAACCTCGGCAAGATTCCAGCCCGCAAGAACAATGCCTTCTCCAACCCTTATGGCGCTGCCGCCGACCCCTTGAACAAGGTCACCGAAGATTGATTCCTTCATCTTGGAAAAAAAGAAGCTGATCCGTTTCGCAAAACCCGCAGGTTCCGCCTCACCATCCGGACGCCAGTATCCAAAGCTAAAGGCGCTTCCCAGATCCTTGAAAAGATCTACAACTGAGCCGATGAGACCGCTCTGAGTTGCTTCCCGGATTTGGTTGTTTTCGTCCCGGTATCGTATTTTAGATCCGAAAAAGAGATCCTTGAAGGACTTTTTCAGGTTGTCGAAAGAATCCGAAAGGTCTTTGCCGAGCCTCCCCCAAAAGGACTTCTGATCCTCGGAATCAGACACCACCTTGCCTTCCTCCAAATAATAGCAGTCCCCTCCAGGGTTGCTGAGAAGCTGGTCATCCTTATATTTCTGCCAGTCATTGATTTGGGGATTATGGCTTACTTCTTTTTGATAGGCGGGTATCACCTTCGCCTCCGACAAAACGCCGGGTATGTTTTCGATCGCAATATCGTTGGGAAGAAGGGTAAAAGCCGGATTGACCACAGGTTCACTGCCGGGACCTGATGACGCCTCATCAAGATGAGATTCGAAGTCACCCCTCAAACTATGAGATGAGCGGGAATCTTCGGCATAATGGCCCGCCGCTACCTGCGTGTTGTCAATATTTCGGATTTCCATAATAATTATTTTGGTTTGGATTAAAAAAAACCCGAGCAATGTCATCTGATTCCGGTGTCTTAAGGCTATCTAACCGTCACAGAGACCGTTTACGAATTGGAAGTACTGTCACTGACAATTACGGTGGCGGACCCGACGGCAACATCCGTCCACCTCAATCTTCAAAGACTATAACACCAGTTGTTCCACAGAACAATTTCTCACCCTGATTTTGCAAATTCCATTCCAAAAAAAAAGATCATGCTTTATTGGGCTAAATCGCTAATAATCGACTACGTTATTACTATTTGCCATTATGATGTTTTGAGTAAAAGGAAAAATCCGCCGGGAAATTGACGGTTAGGGTGATACGTCACGAATTTGGTGGCACGCGGGTGCTTTGGTGTGTCTTTTGCCAATCATCCCTTATCCAGGTTGTCCCGCGATTCGCGGGATGAGAGGCCCGGGATTTCGCGGGACCGGCCTACAGGCCGCTTCTTCTCCTCCTGGTCCTTTCAGGGGTGTACACCTGGGAGGCTTTCATATATAAGAGAATGAAAATGGGTGAGCGGTTGCCTCTGTTTCGTGCACAAGACAGAGGGGAAAGGAGTTAGAAAGGGGGCCTTTCAAAATGGATGATGATCATAAGAGCAGGACCAGGAAGAGGAACGAGGACAGGGCTTTGCAGGCCCTTGGCGAAGAGTTGATGGCCCTGTCGTCCCACCAACTTGAACAGATCCCTATACAGGAAAGACTCCATGAGGCCGTCATGGCCGCCCGGAAGACAAAAAGCCACGGGGCAAGACGCAGGCAGATGCAATACATAGGCAGGCTCATGCGGGATGTGGCCCCAGAACCCATAGAAAATGCCCTCAAGAATATCAGGATCGGCGACTCCCGGATGGCCCTGGCCTTCAAGAGGGTTGAAAAGTGGCGGGACGAGATACGGGACGGAAACTCCCGGATTCTCGAGGAGATCCTCCGGACCTGTCCCCATGCCGAAAGGCAGCGTCTGACCCAACTGGCAAGAAATGCACGCAATCGGAGGGATGGGGAGAGGGGCACAAAGTCCTCGAAAATACTCTTTCGTTATCTCAAGGAGATCTCATGCCTTTGAGGATAAACCTGGAAATGCAGTCACTCCCCGGGGGCCGTGCCCTTGCCGCGGGCAGGGGGTTCTTTGAACGGTAACATACCCATAGCGGGATCTGCCGCCCATGGAAGACTCATTGTGTTCCTGGCCACCATTGTCTTCTTCTCGGTCCTAAATACTACCATGTTCAACGTGTCCCTTCCGGATATCGCAGAACAGTTTCGCCTCCTTCCTTCACGGGTGAGCTGGGTGGTGAGCGGGTATGTGATCATCTTCGCCATCAGTTCGGTCACCTATGGCAGGCTTGCGGATACCTATTCCATCAAAACCCTTGTGACCATAGGGCTGATTCTGTTTAATACGGGATCCATCATCGGTTTTCTGTCACAGTGGTATCCCATGCTGATCGCCGCGCGCATAGTGCAGGCCTCGGGAAGCGGGGCCATCCCGGCCCTGGGCATGATCATCGCCACGGCCTACTTCCCCGTTTCCGAAAAGGGCCGGGTGCTCGGCGTTCTGGCGTCCACCGTGGCGGTGGGTGCCGGCATAGGCCCCGTCCTGGGCGGGTTTTTGACCGGCACTTTTCACTGGCGGTATCTGTTTATCATCTCTACGGTCACCCTGTTTACCATCCCGTCCTTCCGGCGGTACCTGCCCCACCAAACCCGGCGCGAAGGCCGATTCGATACCCCGGGGGCGCTCCTCATGGTGGCTGCCATCGGCTCCCTCCTCCTCTTTATCACGGCCACGTTGTGGTGGACCCTGCCGGTAGGGATGATCCTGATGGCCTGTTTCCTGGTGCATATCCATCACACAGAATCTCCCTTTGTGAGCCCCTCCCTGTTCGGCAATGAGGCCTACCGCAACATGATCATCATGGCCTTTTTAGCCCTGAGTACGGTTTTCGGCGTGCTGTTCATGACGCCGTTGATGCTGCGGGACCTGAACGCCCTGGAAACCGGCAACATTGGGCTTGTGATGTTTCCCGGGGCCATGGTCGGCGCTGTTTCAGGGATCACGGGCGGAAGATTCGTGGACAGAAAAGGAAGCGCGCCCGTGGTATATACCGCCATGACGCTACTCATGTCGGGGTTTCTGCTCCTCTCCACCTTCGCAGGGTTGCGCCCCTGGGTCATCTCCCTGAACCTGATCCTGTGCTACATGGGGTTTTCCCTGCTTCAGTCCTCCATCGCCTATATGGTCTCTTCCACGCTCCCACGGGAGCAGTTGGGGGTGGGGATGGGCGTGTATAACCTCTTCTTCTTCATGTCTGGGGCCTTCAGCGCGGCATTTATCGGAAAACTGCTGGACATTTCCATGGATCACGCCCCCATCAATCCCCTGACGGCCACGGTATCCGCAGGCCCCTACAGCAACCTGTTTCTGCTCCTGGGGGCCGTCCTGCTGTGTGCCGTCTGGCTGTTCTATGTGACGTTACGTAGTGCTTCGAGACACGGAGGCCTTAAACCCGGGCCATGAGGCGTCATTCCCTCAGTACCGCCCAGACAATTTCCAGATCGTAGGCCTTTTGTTGGGGTCCAAAACATTCTTCTGCTGATATATGGCCTGGGCCTGTTTGATGGCTTCGCACAGGCATTAAGGTCATGGATCGCCAACAAAAGAAGCGATCTTATGTCAAAAAAGACCAACCACGGCATTTCTGAACCTGAAAGAACCCCCTGGGGCCAGCTCTTTCTCCTCGTTGCGATTGTTGGGTTTGTATTCATTACAGCCACCGCATGCCCCCCTCGGATGATCGAAATGAATGGGCACAGGGTTTTCAATCCGGAATACCTATGGTATCTTGAGTCAGAGAATAGAGACGAATGGCAGAAGCCCGACCGGGTCATTGAGGCCCTCGAACTCTCCGAGGGGGACGTCATCGCGGACATGTATATGCCGTTGATGTTCAGAGTATTATGATCACCCTGTTGAAAAACAGGGTCAACAAGGATAAACTCAATAATGTGACCGTAATAAAGGGCAGATTTGAAACCCCCATGTTACCGTCAAAGTCCGTTGATATCGCCTTTTTTTCCAGCGTGTATAAAGAAATCAGTGAGCGGATTGAGTATATGAAAGAAGTGCGTAAGTGCCTGAAGAGAGACGGTAGGGTTGCAATCCTCGAATTTTACAAAGAAGGCGGATTCGCGGGACCTGAATATGGAGACCGCATGTACCAATCCCAGGTCATAGAAGAGCTCAAAAAAGCAGGGTTTGTTCTGACCCGGAATTTTGATTTCCTGCCAAAGGAATATTTCTTACTCTTTGGAATTAGAGATGATACAACAGTCGCCAACTGAGCCTATGCCAGCAAACACCACACCACCTTCAAAATCGCGCCGGATCGCAAGATGGCTGCTCTGGTCCTTCGGGGGAATCCTTTTTGCCCTGATACTTGTGCTCGTGGCCCTGCTCCTCGTTCCACGTTTTGCCTCCACCGAGTGGTCTAAGGAGCAATTAGAGGATCAGGCATCTCAGGTGATTCACCGTCCTGTGCGTATCGGCTCCCTGATCTGGACATGGGACCGTGGGATATTGCTGAAAGGGTTAGAAATTGCCGATGATCCTCTCTTTTCCCGGAAGCCGATTGCCTCCATTGACAGAATACTCATAGACGTGGATATTCCACAGTTGGCCGACGGCAAATTAGCCTTCAACCTGGAGGTCGAAGGTCTTCAGTGTAACCTGATCCGGGACAAAAACGGCCA
>Ga0315542_1002775_pt1 | contig 10515 bp, 7 predicted proteins | sample SalMarSW160120MG_FD_202541 | JGI IMG/M metagenome (GOLD analysis project Ga0315542, IMG submission 202541) | Salt marsh sediment microbial communities from the Plum Island Ecosystem LTER, Massachusetts, United States - Salt Marsh Sediment SW1601-20 ... | reverse complement strand
TTTGGCAGCGCGCCCGCCGGCTGTGGAAAGCGTTCCCGGTAGTAGCGATGGGTGTGAATGGCGCGGAAGTGGATCCCGCTGCCGATGTTGCGCCGCTTCAGCTCGGCCATGAAGGTGGTGCGGTCCATGCCCGCCCGGTCGCTGTCCAGGCGCACCACGAAGAGGTGCCAGGCGTGGTCCATGGGCCAGGTCGGATCTGCCAGGGGCAACACCTCGTCCACGCCCGCCAGGAGCTCCCGGTAGATCCCCGCGAGCTCGGCGCGCCGGCGATTGAGGTCCTCCAGCCGCGCCAGCTGGGCGAGGCCGAGGGCGGCCGCCATGTCGGTGAGGTTGTACTTGTAGCCGGGCTCCATGACCTCGGCCTGGGGCGAGCGTCCCTGCATCTCGCGGTCGTAGGCATCCACGCCCAGGCCGTGGAAGCGCACCCGTCGCACGCGCTCCAGGATCTCGGGAGCGTCGGCGCAGACGGCGCCACCCTCCCCCGTGGTGAGGTTCTTGATGGGATGGAAGGAGAACACCGTGGTTCCGACCCGGCCCACGGGACGCCCCCGGTAGGTGGTCCCGATGGCGTGGGCGGCGTCCTCGATCACCTCCACGCCGTGGCGTCGGGCCACCTCGCGGATCGGGTCCACGTCGGCGGCGGCGCCGGCGTAGTGGACCGGGATCAGCAGACGGGTGCGCTCGGTGATGGCGGCCGCGAAGGCGTCCGCATCCGCCATGAGGGTGTCCCGATCCACGTCCACGAACACCGGCGTCGCCCCCGCCAGCACGATGAGGTTGGCGGTGGACGCCCAGGTCATGGACGGCGTCACGACCTCGTCGCCGGGGCCGATCCCCAGGACGTGCAGCAGCAGGTGCATGCCCCCCGTGGCGGACGCGAGGGCCACCGCACCGGCGGCCTGCACCCGGGCCGCGAAGCGCTCCTCGAGCTCCGCACAGCGTGGACCCGTGGTGATCCAGCCCGAGCGCAGCACCTCGGCGACCGCCGCGATCTCCTCCTCGGTGATGTCGGGCCGTGAGAACGGCAGGAACTCGCTACGCACCTTCGGACCTCCCGCCAGGGTGGCGACCGGTTGGGTGCGGCAGCCGCACCGCCCCATGGCACTGCTCAGACCGTGTCAGTATGCCCGTCACAGCTGCGAATGCAAGAACGCGGAGATGTGTCCCTTCCCCCCGTCCCCGTCCCCTCACGGCTTCTCCCCGCGCAGCCGCCACAGCTTGAGCATGTTGGTCCGTCCGGGGCCGCTCATCTCCTCCACGCCGAGGGTGATGGCGACGTCGTCGCCCGCCGAGGCGACGGCATGGGCGGTGAGCACGCGCTCGACCTGGTCGACCGCCTCGGCGACGTTCGCCGACCAGCGCTCGATCCCCACCGCGCGGACCCCCCAGCGCAGCGCCAGCCGGCGCAGCACCGCCGGGTGGCGGGTCAAGGCCAGCAACGGCGTGGGCGGCCGGTAGGCGCTCACCAGCTCCGCGGTGTGCCCGCTCTCGGTGTACACCACCAGGGCCGCCAGCTCGAGGTCCCTCGCCGCGTTCACCGCGGCCCTGGCGACGGCGTTCGAGAAGCTGTACTCCTCCAGGCGCAGGGGCTCGGGACGCAGCCGGTACAGGTCCGAACGTTCCACCTCCTCGATCACCTGGGCCATCTTACGCACCGCCTCCACCGGGTACTTCCCGACCGCGGTCTCGCCCGAGAGCATGAGGGCATCGGCGCCGTCGAGCACGGCGTTGGCCACGTCCGACACCTCGGCTCGGGTGGGCGTCGCGCTGGAGATCATGGACTCCAGCATCTGGGTGGCCACGATGACGGGCTTGCCCCCGGCCGCGGCATCCCGGATGAGCTGCTTCTGGATGAGGGGGACCTTCTCGACCCCCACCTCCACCCCGAGGTCGCCGCGGGCCACCATCAGGCCGTCGGCCGCGGCCACGATCCCCTCGCGCCGCTCGACCGCCTCCGGCTTCTCGATCTTGGCGATCACCGGGATCCCTCCGGCGTGGCGCTTCGCCTCCTCGAGGTCGGCGGAGCGACGCACGAAGGAGAGCGCGAAGTAGTCGACGCCGAGGTCGACCGCGAAGGTCATGTCGTGGCGGTCCTTGGCGGTGAGCGCCGGCGTGGAGAGCGAGACGCCCGGCAGGTTCATCCCCTGCCGGCTCCCGACCCGGCCCCCCACCTCGACCCGGCAGTGCACCTCGGTCCTTGCCGTGTCCTCCACCCGCAGCCGCACCTCTCCGTCGTCGAGAAAGATGCGGTCACCCGGCGTCACCTCCCGAGGCAGCTCCGCGTACCAGGTGGAGATGCGCTGCGGGGTTCCCAGGACCGGCTCGGAGGTAATGGTGACCGAGGAGCCCTCGACGAGCTCGACCGCGCCGTCCGCCATCTCGCCGACTCTGATCTTGGGTCCGCGCAGATCGGCCAGCACGGCCACGGGCCGTCCCGCCCGGTCCTCCTCCTCTCGGACCAGCTCGTACAGCCGGCGGTGGAACTCGTGCTCGCCGTGGGAGAGGTTCAACCGGATCACGTCCACCCCGGCCGCCAGCAGGTCGCGGATGGTCCCGCGCTCGGAGGTCGCGGGCCCCAGGGTAGCCACGATCTTGGTCCTCTTCATGGGCGCACAAGGATAGCAGCACGCCGTGTCCCGCGGGCCACGGATCCCCCTTCCGCTGTGTTACATTCCCCCCATCGGAAGCGAGGTCGGGGACGCCGACCACCTGGAGGAAGAGGATGACACGCCCACTGGTGCTCATCGTGGTCGCGCTCTTCGCGCTCGGCCTGTCCGCGCCCGCGGCGGCAACGGGCATCGACTTCAACCTCACGGGAGGCATCGACGTCGCCGGCAGCTTCGACCTCGGCCTGCACAGCACCGACGCCGATCCAGGCTTCACCCTCGGGCTGGAGGCCATGTTCCAGGTACCGGTCGTGGAGGCGGGCGTGGGCCTGGAGTACGGCTTCGCCCGCGGCACCGACATCCAGGACGTGGACGTGAGCTACACCCACCTGTACGGGATCGCGCGCCTGTTCGTGTTCGGCCGCATCTACCTGGTGGGCCGCCTCGGCTACTACAACCTGTCGGTCAGCCACCTCCACGAGGGGAACCTCGACAGCGATCTCGCCCTCGGGGCGGGGGTCGGCGCCGGCCTCCTACGCAACCTCAAGGTGGAGCTCATCTTCAACAACCTGGCGGGCGACTTCGACTACGAGACCTGGGCGGCTCGGGCGGTCTTCACCTTCTGAGCACCGCGGGCCCCGCCGCGTCACCCGGCCACGGCGCCGAGATCTCCGTCATGACAGGATGAGCGACCCGCTCCCACGGGCCGAGACACCTCCGCACCGTGGTACATTCCACCCTCGGCTGCCCGCGGATGGGGGCCGAATCGGTCGCGGGAGAGGGGATTGGCGACACAGACTGGGGAACCGCGCATGCCCACTCGCCCGATCTCGGGCGAACCGCTCCCACCGGCGTCGGAGAGCGCCGCGTCCACCGGCGCCAGGGCAAGCTGGCGGGCCCGTGTCGTGATCGGGGCGCTGCTCGCGACCATGTTCACCCTCGCCCTCGGTCGCCTGCCGCTCATCGACCCCGATGAGGGCCGCTACGCCCGCATCCCCCAGGAGATGCTGCAGACCGGCGACTTCATCACCCCCAGGCTGGACGGCGTGCTCTACTTCGAGAAACCGCCCCTCTACTATTGGCTGAACGCCGCCGCCATGGCGGTCCTGGGACCAAGCGAGGCCGCCAACCGCGTCTGGAGCGCGCTGTTCGGTCTCGCCGAGCTGCTCCTCGTCTTCGCCCTCGCCCGCTCGGTCGCCGGGGAGCGCGCCGGCCTGCTGGCCGCCCTCGTGCTCGGGACCTCGGTGCTGTTCGTGGCGGCTTCGCACTTCAACAGCATCGACCCGACGGTGACCTTCTTCATCGTCGCGACGCTCGCCTCCTTCTGGTTCGCCCACCGCGGCCGCGGCCGAAAGGCGCTCTGGTACTGGCTCGCCGCCTTCGCCGCCGCCGCCATGGCGGTGATGGCGAAGGGTCTCATCGGCGTCGTCATCCCCGCCGGGGTGGCCGGCCTCTACCTGGTGGTCACCCGCCAGCTCGGGGTGCTCACCCGGGTGCCCTGGCTCCGCGGGTCCGCCCTCTTCGCCGCCATCACTGCGCCGTGGTTCGTGCTGGTCTCCCTGCGCAACCCGGGCTTTCTCTGGTACTTCTTCGTCCACGAGCACCTGCTCCGCTACACCACCGATGTCGCCTCCCGTGGCGAGCCGGCGTGGTTCTTCGTGGTCATCGCGGCCGTCGGGCTGCTGCCGTGGACGGGGGCGGTCCTCGCCTCGGTCGCGCTGCTCCGCGACGACGCTCGCACGAGCCGCCCCGACGCCGCCCACCTGGTCCAGCTGCTGTGGATCTGGGCGCTGGTGGTGCTCATCTTCTTCTCCTTCTCACACTCCAAGCTCGCGGCCTACATCCTGCCCGCGCTGGCGCCCATGGCCACCCTGGGAGCGCTGGCCCTGGATCGGGCCTTCGACCCCGCCCAACGCCTCCTGCGCCGGCTGACGGGCGCCGGCATGGTGGTGGGCGGCCTCGCCACGGCGGCCGTGGCAGTTGGCCTGTGCGGGGCTCTCGCCGGCGGCCTCCCCCACTTCCACTTCGCGGACGCCGTGCGGCCCTGGGACCTGGCCCTCGCCGCCGCCGCCGCGGCCATGGCGGTGCTGGGAGCGTTCCTGTGGCTCCGCGGCCGCGTTCGCGGCGCCGTCGCCTCCGCCACCGTCATCGCCGTGATCACCTGGGCGCTGCTCCTGCACACGGCGGGCGCCGCCGCCGCGTCCGCCTCCACCAAGGGTGTGGCCGAGGCGCTCAAGGCCCAGGGCGCGCGGGAGGGCGAGGTCTACACCTTCTACTCCTACCCCCACAGCCTCGCCTTCTACCTCGGACAGAACCTCCGCGTCATCGCCTTCCACGGCGAGCTCGACTACGGCATCCACCACGCCGCCGAGCCCCTGCGCCACACCTGCTTCCCCTCGTTCGCCGAGTTCAGGGCTCGCTGGACCTCCCAGACGAGGACCTTCGTGGTCGTCAAGCGCAAGGACCTGTCGTGGTTCCAGGACGAGGAGCTGCCATTGGGGCGGGTCGTCTCCGACGGCTCGTGGCTGGTGGTCATGACCAACCAGTGACCCGCTCTCGCGTCCGATGGACCGGAATATTCGGGTCGTCTTTCACCATGTGACGGTCGGGAGGACAAGGTGGCACAGGGCAAGCGCGTCCGCAGCAGCTACGGCCTGGACAATCACGGCCTGTTCAACGTCCAGCACGAGCACTGGAATCACAACACGCCCATGCTGTACGAGGACATCATCCGGCACGGGGAGGGGCACATCGCCCATCTCGGACCGGTGGTGGTGCGCACCGGCATGCACACCGGCCGCTCGGCGAAGGACAAGTTCATCGTCGAGGAACCCCAGACCCGGGACAAGGTGTGGTGGGGCGACGTCAACCGTCCCACCACGCCCCTCCTCTTCGACAACATGTTCCGCCGCCTCCAGGCCTACCTCCAGGATCGGGACGTGTGGATCCAGGACTGCTTCGCCGGCGCCGACCCTCGCTACCGGGTGCCCATCAGGGTCATCACCGTGCGGGCGTGGCACTCGCTGTTCGCCCGCAACCTCTTCCGCAGGCCCGGCGTCGACGAGCTCGCGCGCCATGTCCCGGAGTTCACCGTCATCCACGCCCCGCCCTTCCAGGCCATCCCGGAGGTGGACGGCACCAACTCCCACGCCTTCATCCTCGTCAACCTGGCCCGCAGGCTCGTGCTCATCGGCGGCACCTCCTACGCCGGGGAGATCAAGAAGTCCATCTTCACCATCCTGAACTTCGTGCTGCCGCAGCAGCACGTCCTGTCCATGCACTGCAGCGCCAGCGTCGGCGCTTCCGGCGACGTCGCGGTCCTCTTCGGCCTGTCCGGGACCGGCAAGACCACCCTGTCGGCCGATCCCACGCGGCGCCTCATCGGCGACGACGAGCACGGCTGGTCCAACGACGGCGTGTTCAACTTCGAGGGCGGCTGCTACGCCAAGGTGATCCACCTGAGCCGGGACTCGGAGCCCGAGATCTTCGCCACCACGCGCCGCTTCGGCACGATCCTGGAGAACGTGGGCTACGACCTCGTCAGCCGCCGTCTCGACCTGGACGACGACACCCTCACCGAGAACACACGCGCCGCCTACCCTCTCAGCCACATCCCCGACGTCCTGCCCGAGGGGCGGGCCGGTCATCCCAGCAACATCGTCATGCTCACCGCGGACGCCTTCGGCGTGCTGCCCCCCATCGCCCGGCTCACGCCGGCCCAGGCCCAGTACCACTTCATGTCCGGCTACACCGCCAAGGTGGCGGGCACGGAGGCCGGCGTCACCGAGCCCGAGGCCACCTTCTCGGCCTGCTTCGGCGCGCCGTTCATGGTGCTGCCGCCCTCCCGGTACGCGGCACTCCTGGCCGAGAAGATCAAGACCCACGACGTCAGCTGCTGGCTGCTGAACACCGGCTGGACCGGAGGCCCCTACGGCAGCGGCCGTCGAATGCCCATCGAGCACACCCGCGCCCTCCTCAACGGCGCGCTGCAGGGCGCGCTGGACGACGTCCCCTACGAGGAGGACCCGGTGTTCGGCCTTGCCGTCCCCACTGGATGCTGTGACGTGCCCCCCGCCCTCCTGCGTCCGAGGAGCACCTGGGAGGACCCCGAGGCGTACGACCGCGCAGCCCGCGAGCTGGCGGGACGTTTCCATACGAACTTCCAGCAGTTCATCGGGGACGTGGCGCCGGATGTGCGCGACGCCGGCCCGAGGCCGGCGTGACGGGCCCTGCGCCCCACGGTCCGACAGGATGTGGCTTGATCTGCCCGGAGCGCGGGGGCACACTCGGGCGCCCATAGGGACTGAGGGGACGCGACTCGTGAGGGGAGGGCCGAGGCGATGATGGTCTGGTGGCAGCTTCTGCTGCTGGCGGCAGCCGGCCTCACCGCCGGGTTCATGAACGTGATGGCCGGGGGGGGCTCCCTGCTCACCATGCCCGCCCTGATCTTCCTCGGCCTGCCCCCGGCGGCGGCCAACGGCACCAACCGCGTGGCGATCCTGCTGCAGAACGTCAGCGCCGTGGGATCCTTCCGTCAGCGTGGCTTCTCCGACTTCAAGCGCAGCCTCGGGCTGGCCGCGTGCACCGTGCCCGGCGCCGTGGTGGGCGCGGTGGCGGCCGTCGAGGTCGACCCGGTGCTCTTCAAGCGCATCCTGGCCGGCGTCATGGTGGTGGCACTGGTCCTCATCCTCAGGGGGCGCCGGGGCGATCAGGGTGCGGGCTCGGCGCATCCCGTGTGGGCCCACATCGCCGCCGTGTTCGCAGGGGTCTACGGCGGGTTCATCCAGGCCGGGGTCGGCTTCGTGCTCATGGCCATCCTGCACCGGCTCCTCCGGCTGGACCTGGTGCGGGTGAACATGCACAAGGTGTTCATCGTCGGTGTGTACACCGTGCCCGCCCTGCTCGTCTTCGTGCTGGAGGGCGAGGTGAGCTGGGTGGCCGGCCTGGTTCTGGCCGCCGGCAACTCCCTGGGGGGATGGATCGGGGCGCAGGTGACCATCAGCCGCGGTGAGCGCGCCGTGCGGTTGGTGTTCGTGGTGGCGGTCCTGGCCATGGCCGCCCGTCTCGTCACGTCCTAGGGGAGCTCTCGCGGGCCGGCAAAAACGAGACAGCGCCCCGATGCGGCGGATTCTTGTGTATCATGGTCGCCCCCCGCTCCCGCGGACGGGTGGAGGTAGCAACGTGATTCGCCCCTCAATCCTCGTCAAGATGTCCACGACCCTTTTGGCCGGCGCCCTGGTGGTCGGTCTCGTCGGCTGCGGCGCGAAACCGACGGTCGGCGTGCTCCTGCCCATGACCGGGTCCGCTGCGAGCTACGGGGTGTCCATGAAGGAGGGCATCGATCTCGCCATCGCGGAGGCGCGGGAGAAGGGCACGGTGCCGTCGGGGACCCAGTTCATCTGGGGCGACTCCGAATCCAACCCGGACCAGGGCGTGGAGGAGCTGCGGCGGCTCTCCAAGGCAGGTGCGCGGATCGTCATCCTCGGCACCACGAGTGACACCGCCAAGGCCATCCTGCCGGCCCTCGAAGAGACCGACACCCTGGCCCTGTCGCCGTCGGCATCGGCGCCGTCTCTGACCAAGGACAGCCGCCTGTTCTTCCGGATCTTCACCTCGGACGAGCTCGAGGGCCGACGTGCCGCCCGCTTCCTGTATGACGATCAGGACCGCCACTCGGTCCTGATCTACGCCCAGAACTCGGAGCAGGCGCGCGGCATCGAGCCCCCCTTCCGTCAGGTGTTCGAGCAGACCATGGGTGGAACGGTGGTGGGAAAGGTCTCCTTGGACAACCCCGACTGGCAGAAGGAGTCGGCCGATCTCCTGGCCGCCGACCGTCCGGAGTCGGTCTACGTCATCGCCTACGCCAAGGACACCATCGAGGTGCTCAAGCAGCTGCGCGCGAAGAACTACGAAGGCACCATCTGTCTCACCTCGGCCTTCTACAGCAGCCAGGTCGTGGACAAGTACCCCACCCTCCTCGAGGGCGTGTTCTTCCCGCAGCCCGCCTTCGACATGCAGGACGAGCGTCCCCTGGTGCAGGACTTCGTCAAGAGCTTCCGGGCCAAGTACAAGCACGACCCTGACATCTACGCCGCCCACGCCTTCGACGCCACCCGGGTGGTGCTCTACGTCCTCCAGCAGACGTCGGCGTACGACACGTCCGAGCTGCGCAAGACGTTGATGTTCGCCATCAAGGAGTTCCCCGGCGTCACCGGCAGCATCCAGTTCAACGAGTCCGGCGACGTCCAGCACAACCCCATCATGTTCACCGTCCGCGGCGGCAAGGTGGTCAACTACGAGCGCTACGTGAAGGAGCAGAAGGAGCTCATCCGCAAGCGCATCCGCCAGCTGCTGCAACAGGGCGGCTAGGGGTCCCTCGCCCCGGGCGTCGCGCCGGATGAAGGTCCGCCTCGAGTCGCTCGGCTGCCGCCTCAACAGCGGTGAGATGGAGGAGGTGGCGCGCGAGCTCCGGGGCCGGGGCCACCAGGTGGTCGGGCCGGACGAGCCCGCCGATCTCTGCGTGCTCAACAGCTGCGCCGTCACCGCCGTCGCCGCCCGTACCTCGCGCCACGCGTTGCGTCGGCTCCGGCGGGCGCACCCTGACGCCACCCTGGTGGCCACCGGCTGCCTGGCGCAGCTCGAACCGGCCGAGCTCGATACCCTGGGGGTGGACCTGGTCGTGGGTAACCGGGACAAGGGTCGCCTGGCCGGAATCCTCGCCGACCTCGACCTGCTGATCACACCGTCGGCCCCCGCGATCCCGTCGCGCCGCGCCGATTCCCTTCCGGGAGGCGGGAGCAGGACCCGCGCGTTTCTCAAGGTCCAGGACGGGTGCGACCTGAGTTGCACCTACTGCGTCGTCACCGTCGCCCGCGGGGCGAGCCGCAGCCTGCAGGCGGAGGCGGTCGTGGACCGGGTCCGGGAGCTGCGGTCCCTGGGCTTCCGGGAGGTGGTCCTGTGCGGCGTCCACCTGGGGTCGTACGGGTTCGATCGCGGCGATCGCGGCGGGCTGGAGTCCCTCATCCGCCGGCTCCTGGACGAGACCGACCTGCCGCGTCTGCGCCTCTCCTCTCTGGAGCCCTGGGACCTGGGCCCCCGGTTCTTCGAGCTGCTGGCCGAGCCGCGGCTGCTGCCCCATCTCCACCTGCCGCTCCAGAGCGGCTCGGATTCCGTCCTGCGCCGCATGGGTCGCCGCTCGGACCGGGCCTCCTATGCCCGCACCGTGGCAGCCGCGCGGGCGGTGCGCCCCGATGTCGCCATCTCCACCGACATCATGGTGGGCTTCCCAGGGGAGCGCTCATCCGACTTCGAGGAGTCCCTGGAGTTCGTGGAGCGCATGGCCTTCTCGAGGCTCCACGTCTTCCGCTTCTCGGCCCGGCGGGGGACCGCCGCGGCAGGGTTGCGAGGCCAGGTCCCCCAGGCCGTCTCCCGCCAGCGCAGCCGCTGCATGATCGACCTCGGCCGGCGCCTCGAGCACGCCTACGGTCGCCGTTTCGTGGGTCGCACGGTCACGGTGCTGTGGGAGGACTCCGCGTCACGTGACGCCGGCCTGCGCTGGCGCGGCCTGAGCGACCACTACCTCCGGGTCAGCGCAGACACACCCGCCGGCACCGAGCTCGGGAACCAGGTCACCGAGGCCCGCATCCGCGCCGCGATGGACGGAGAGCTGGTGGGCGAGGTCGTCGGCCCCGTGTGATCGTCAACAACGGCCGCATCCAGCGGCAGCCCCAGAGAGCAGAAACGCAGAGACGCGGAGACGCAGAGCCACCCACCCACCCGACTCCTGCGCTGCGAGCGGCGGCAGTGAGCGGCGGCAGTGAGCGGCGGCAGTGAGCGGCGGCAGTGAGCGGCGGCAGTGAGCGGCGGCAGTGAGCGGCGGCAGTGAGCGGCGGCAGTGAGCGGCGGCAGT
>Ga0315542_1002773_pt1 | contig 10522 bp, 11 predicted proteins | sample SalMarSW160120MG_FD_202541 | JGI IMG/M metagenome (GOLD analysis project Ga0315542, IMG submission 202541) | Salt marsh sediment microbial communities from the Plum Island Ecosystem LTER, Massachusetts, United States - Salt Marsh Sediment SW1601-20 ... | reverse complement strand
AATTAGATTCGCAAAATGAAATCTTGCTTTTAAACTGGGCAGCTTTTTTTCAGACAACCCAGGATTTTAAGCAAATGCATGAGACATTGTTAAAAATGCTGCAAAAAAATCCCAAAGATGCAGATATTATTTTCAAACTGGGCATGTCTCTCTTGGCCTTGAAAATCCATGAAGAAGCCGGTGAGCGTTTTTTAGATGCTCTAAATTTAGCGGAGCATGCTGACCTATGGTCGATTACTAAATGCCGTCTTGGCTATGCCTTGGCCTTAGACCAAAACGGGCAAAGAAACCGAGCTGGTAAAGTAGTCACTGTGGCAATAACTGTTGTTTACAGCCGATTTAAATCCAATACAGTTGCCAGTCTTCGTTTCTTGAAAAAACTCGAGGCAGCCTTAGTTGATGAGTTCCCGGCAATTTTCACCGAGAAGACACTGGGCATTGATTTTAAGGCTGAATTGGATTATTTAAAATCAGTGATTGAGAAAGCCAGGCAAGAGCGCAAAAAACCTGCCAATCAAGAACCAGGGGAAGAATTTGACCCTGCGGCTGAAGAAGAGGACGAGCCAGGATCAGCCGGAAGTTCAGATTCGGACCCAGAAACTTAAGACCCACCTTAATTTTAAGGCGGGTCTTTTTTCTTTTCTTTAAAATTATTGCAGTATTTTTAATTAATTATATTAATTTGGATTAACTCTCTTATTCTGATATCGCTTTTAATATTGCCGCTTTTACCTCTTCATTAAAGCCAGAAAAGGCCTTGCCTTTAATAAAAATTATGGGATAATAACCAAAATCCTCCGAAACTCCGGTGCTTTTATTGAAATTATTTTTATAACTTGCTAAAACATTATTAAAATTTTCATCTCCAACTAAATATTGCTCAACAGGATAATTCAAAGTTTTAATAAATTCTAAAAATTCCAGACACATTGGGCCTTGACCATTATGAAAGGCAACAATTTTATTATCGGCTAAGGCTTCTTGACTAACAGGTTGAGTATTTTCAGTATTAATCACAGCACAGGGATTTTGCACTTTTTCTTCTTCTTCGTAAGGAACCAAAGGTCTGATTTTTTCTTCTGTATAAGGATTATTTTTATTTATTGGTATTTGCCATAAAGGAATTGTCCAATCAGGTTTTGCTGTAAATTCATCTAAGCTTACCCAGTTAAGATTAGCCTTATCCCAAAAATCAAGCCACATATCATTCCATGATTTTAAGTCTCCGCCGATATAGGTATGTGATACAGGTGTAATTCTGTTATATTCACCAAATCTAACTTTTTCCGTTGCGGTTAAGGGTTCTATTGATCTCATTAATTCTTCTTCCATATCTTTTGGAGTTCCTGCTCTTTCATAAAATGAGTAATCGCAAAGACTGCCATAGGCAAAAGGTACTAATGTAATATTTGAAACAGATAAAATCTTTACGTGATAACCTTCTGGCTGATAGACAGTCGCTTTAGTTCCTGTAGTTCCTCTGGCGGTGATATAAGGTATGCCTAATTCTTCTGCAACTTTAACTGTATTCATATCAGAAGCCATGTAACGGGAAGAAATAATTCTCGGTTTTTTGCCTGTACATTTTTCAATCCCGTCTAGCATTTGGACAATTCTTGTTTTTTGTTCTGCATAAGGCATATCCCAAAAAGGTGAACTAACATTTGATGCAACAATTTCTATGTTTCCGCTACTTAGTACATTTTTTATTTCTTCGCAATTGGCCTGGGTAAATTCAGGAGTAACCATTAAAAGGCCATAAATATTTTTTTCTTTCATTTGATTAACCAAATTGGATAAACCCGTTGGTTTGTCTGTGGATTCAATAAGAATCATTATTCCCTGGGCTTTCATCGCTGCTTCCTCGCTTACTCTTAATTTTTTAATCCCAAATTTAAGATAACAAAAACTTAGTGCCACACCTAAAAAAAATAAAAGTAAGATTAAAATAATAATTCTAACAGTCTTTTTCATAATTTTTTCAAATTTATTAATTAAAATTTATTTTTTAATAATTTCAATAGCTTTGCCATTTATAAGGGCATCAGCTATTTTTTTATAGGCAGAACTTAAAATTCTTTGAAATGTAGATTGAGATGTTTTCATTTTCTGAGCGGCTTTTTCTTGCTCTAGATTTTCTATATTTTTCAACCTAATAGCTTCAGCTTCTTCCACTGTTAATTCTATCACTTCTAAAAACCTCATAGGCACCCCTTGAGGTTTAAAATATGTAATATTGGGATTGAATCTTATTCTTCTGCGAAGTTTTGGTCTGGGCATATTATTCTTGAATAAAAACCGCCACTGCGAGCACGGTAGTCCAAAGGCCGATTTTATTTCCTTCCGCAGATTGGGTTATATTAGTTGTTTTAAAAATATGCCCTGATGCTTTATAAGCTTGTTCTCTTTCCTGCCAAGCAGTATCAGGATTAAAATCAATTCCTAGCGTGGTCGCCAGCATTGTAGCGGCTAAATCTTCTGCGTATTCACCGGCCTTTTCTCCTTTTTCGCCAAAAGCATGATGCTCTGAAAGATAGCCATATTGGCTGCCATCTTTGGGAATAGCCAAGCCAATGGACGCTGAAATTAATCTATTTGGTTCATTACTTTCATTTTTAGCCATAACGCAATAAGTTATTTCTCCGGGTTTTAATATATTCATCCCTTCAACTTTTGGAATCATTTTGCAGTTTGGCGGAAAAATTGAGGATACGCACACTAAATTGCACCTTTCAATTCCAGCATCTCTCAAAGCCAACTCAAAACTGGCTAACTTATATTTATGCACTCCGACTCCTTTGGTTAAAAAAACTTTTTTGGGAACCATATCATTTTCTTTTTAAATTAATATTACAAATAGGGCATTTTAAACTTGAACAAGGAATACCTCGCTGATGGGGTGTTTTATAATCGCATTTAGAACAAACGCAATAACCGCTCGGTCCCTTGCCTTCTGCTTCTTTAACTTCGCCGATATGTTTACCTTTTCTTTGCCAGCCAAAACCCTTACCAATTTCTGGTTTATAATATCCAGTTTCTAGATCATGACTCATGATTTGGATAGCAACATACTCGAGTCTTTCAATTGTTTGTATAAGTTTTTTTCTTAATCCGTTAGAAATTTTAGTTGCCTCTTCTACTCTCAAGTCGCTTGGTATATTTATTTCCAAATTAGCAGTCACAGCAGAACCCTTTTTTTGTGTTTTTATAGAAGATATTTCAATATTTTGATCTTTGGCGATTGATTTTATCTTTTTTTCTATTTCTTCGCCAGCTGAAACATCAAGCAAAGAATCAACCGCTTCTTTGCCTAATGAAAATGATTCTTTGATAATGTATAAACCGATAAGTAAGGCTAAAACTGAATCAACATAAATCCAGTATTTTGTTAAAAATAATCCTGCCAAAACCACCAATGAAGCATAAACATCAATCCTGGAATGAACCCCGTCGGATAATAAAGAAACCGAATTTTCCTTTTTGCCATAATAAATTTTTAACCTTGCCATTACTTCGTTAATCACGGCTGATGCTAACATTACGATTAAAGCCAAATAGCCAATGCTTACCGGAGAAGGATTTCTAAACTCGCGAATTGATTCGCCCACAACAAATAAGCCTGTTAAAAATAAAATTATTGTTATTATTAATCCGGCTAAAACTTCAAATTTATAATGGCCGTAAGGATGTTTTTTGTCTACGGGTTTTTTGGCAATTTTTATGCCAATGAAACTTATGGCAGAAGACAAGATATCCATTCCCGAATGCAAACCTTCAGCAAAAATAGCGCCAGAACCAGCTATAAATCCGGCTGTTAGCTTGCCTCCGGCTAAAATTATATTAGCCAATATTGATACTGCGGCTACTCTTTCTTTCATGATTATTTAATTGCTAATTTTATTTTTTTTATAATTTTTTGAAATAATTCTTGATAATCCGGATTTATCTCGGTTACCGGTTCCATTTTAATGGTTGAATCAACAAAATCTTTTTTATAAGGAATTTTTTCAATAATTGCAATATTATTTTTTTTAGCGAATTTTTCTATTTTCAAACAAAACCTTTCCGTCAAATCATACTTATTGATAACTATTCCGTGTTTAATCTGGAAATGATTAGCTAGATACAAAACTCGTTTTAAATCATGCAAAGCAGAGGGAGTAGGTTCTGTTACTGCTACAATATAATCAGTGCCGACTAAAGAAGCAATTACTGGGCAGCCAATTCCGGCCGCAGAATCTATTAAGACAATCTCAGTTTTTAATCTTTTATTAATTTTTTCAGAATATTTTCTGACTTCAGCAACTACTTCACCAGAAGCCAATTCACCCAATTTAAGCTCGCCAGAAATTAAATTTACATTATAATTTTTTCCCGTATAAATCGTGCCGATTTCTTTTTTGGTTTCTGAAATGGCGCTGGTCGGGCAGGTGACAATGCAAGCCCTGCAACCAATGCAAATATCCTTTATAAAAGCCGGATATTTATTTTTAACAAAAACAATCGCATTCTGCTTACAAACATTGGCGCACTTGCCGCATTTTGTGCATTTCGCAAAATCCCATTTGGGTATGGGTTGATAAATTTTGCTATATTGTTTTCTTTTGACGGAAAGCAAGAGGTGATCGTTCGGACATTCCACATCAACATCCAAAAGGGCGGTTTTGCTATTCTTTGCAAATTCAACCGCCAAAGAAGTGGCGACCATTGATTTGCCAGTGCCTCCCTTTCCGCCTGTAATCGCAATTTTCATATTTTATGTTGTTCGCAGACATCTTCTATGCCTGCTTTTTTAAGTTTATTATCTTGCCATAGTTTAAAGCAATCTTTGACTGTTTCTGCTTGGCAGGTATATACTTCTATTCCCAATTCTCGGCATAAAGTTAAAGCTCTTGGACCAAGGTCTTTGCAAAGCAAAATATCTGCTCCATATTTTTTCATCAGTTCTGGCGGTAGACCAATGCCGCCCATATGCTCACTAGTATTATCTATTATTTTAATTATTTTTCCTTCTTTATCCAGAAAAGTATAAGTTAAACAACGACCAAAATGTTCTGCTATTTTATCATCTAAGCCAGTTTTATTATTTGTAGGGATAACTATTTTCATATTAATTAATTTTTTTAAGTTTTTTGTTTATAAATTCCTGCAAAACATTTTTTATTACGCCTTTCCCAGAATAAACTTCAATATTAAATTGTTTTAAAACATCTATGGCCCGCGGTCCCACGTTCCCAGTTATAACAGCGTTAACATTTTTTTCCGCCATTAGTTGGGCTGTTGAGATGCCGGCGCCGCTATTTTGATCAGTATTTTTATTTTCTATGGCTTCGGTTTTTTCTATTTTATCGTCTTTAATTTCGGCAATGATAAAATATGGACACCTGCCAAAAATATCAGAAACATCGCTTCCAATGTTTTTGTTCGTTGAACTTATTGCTATCCTCATATGTTTCAACAGATTAGTTTTTTAAGTAAAAAATTTCTAATAATTATATTATTAGTATAACAAAACTCGAAAATTTTCTAAAATAAAGAAAATTTTCGAATTCGGTTATTTCTTTAGGGTCCTTTTTTCTTTTTGAATTTCTGCTAGTTCCTTTTTTAAAAATTTTTCTTCTGCATCCAAGTCTTTTGCGGTGGGCTGCCAACTCCTGAAAAATCTGCTTCCTAAACCTCTGCCAGAGCCTCTGCCTCTTCTTAACCCTGCACCACAAGGGCCGCGGCCCCAACCAGTGCCAGAGCCTAAACCTAAAGGACCAGTTCCATCTTTATAAGGCATAATTTTCTTCCTTCTTTTTTAATAAATTAATAAAGTCGACCTTATATAATGAATATATACCCATAATGAAAATTTGTCAAGTAGTCTTTTTTTATTTTTCAAAATGTGCTAAAATATTCGTAGTTAGAGGATTAAGTAAAAAAACTTAATCCTTGATTTACTTTATTTTACTAAATTTAGAAGAAAATATGATCATTAACTGGTTAGGCCATTCAGCCTTTAAAATTCAATTTAAAGATGTAACTTTGGCCATAGATCCTTATGATAAAATAGGGCTTAAAATGCCGAAATTTCAGGCTGATATTCTTTTAATTAGCCATGAACATGATGACCATAATAATATGGCAGCTATTAAAGGAGAGCCTTTTTTGATTAATGGGCCAGGAGAATATGAAGTTAAAAATGTATTTATTTATGGCATCCCAGGGTTTCATGATAACAAACAAGGAGCAGAAAAAGGCAAAATAACCATGTATTTAATCGAAGCTGAAGGCATAAAAATCGCTTATTTGTCTGATTTAGGGCAGGCTAATCTGACGGAAGCACAATTAGGAACATTAGAAGGCGCTGATATTCTTTTGGTTCCTGTTGGCGGCACTTATACTATTGATGGCGTCGGTGCAGTGAAAATAATCAGCCAGATACAGCCGCGCATAGTGATTCCCATGCATTACAAAATATCCGGAGTTAATCTTAAAATAGACGGAGTTGATAAATTCTTAAAAGAATTTGGAGTCACCCAGCCAGAAAAAATGGATAAGCTAAAAATAAGCAAAAAGGATTTGCCGCAAGAAGAAACAAAAGTTATTATTTTAAATAAATCATAAACTAAATTTTTTTAGATTATGCCAAAACAAAAAACAAAGAAAAAGAGACCAGCGGCTAAAAAGGTAGTTATTAAAAAGAAAAAAAATAGCCGCAAATCAGCCATGAAAAAAAAGAAGCCAGCTAAAAAGGCTGTTAGCAAGAAAAGAAGCAGTCGCAGTTCTAATAAAAAGAGTGCGCCAAAGAGAGCAAGTAAAAATTTGGGCAGAAGAATTCCAGTTAAGACTTTAAGCGGAGAGACAGCCGAAAGTATTTTGGGTTCTGCCTTAGCAGAAGATAATAATAAACCTGGATTAAATGATAATTATAACTTTTCTTTAGCTTCAGCTTCTCAGCCTGTTCCGGAAGACAATGAGGCGCAAACCAATGAATTTGAGGATTTTGATTTTGGCGAGCTACAAGAAGAAGCTGAAATGAATCAATCTGACAGTTTAGAAATTGAAGAAAATGATGGATATGAAAAGCATGCTGATTTGACACAAAGACAAAAAACGGCCTTAATGTATATTGCAGTTGCTTGTATTATGGTTGTGATCGGATCTTTTTGGTTTTTGGCTGTAAAAAATAGCTTGGGCCAATTTATTGTCAGCAATTCTTTAGATGAAGAGCAGCAAAAAGCTAATCAAGAGACAAAGAATGCTTTTGATGATCTAAAAAATGATCTAAACAAAATTCAGGATGTGATCAATCAAAGTAGTAATTCTGTAGATGATTTTACAAATCAGGCAAAGACAAAAGTTATTGAGACTCAAATAAAAAATAATGTTGCTAATAAAATTCAGGATGATTTAGAAAAAGGGCAGATAGATAATACTAACTCAGTTAATAATAATTTAAATACTAATCCTTAAGATAAAAAATGCCAGCTAAGAAAAAAAATAGCAAGAAAAAGCTCAAGAAACATTTGCCTGCCAAGCGCAAGATTAAGAAGATTAAAAAAGTCAAAGCCGTTAAGAAAGATATTGTCAAAAAAGATGAAAAGGCAAAAAAGGCTGATGGCGCTGAAGAGAAAAAAGTAGATAAGCTAAACCAAGAAAAATTAGAGGTTGTTGAAAATGGCAAAATTGAACTCAGGTCTTTAGTAGAAGAAATGCAGGATTCATATTTAGATTATGCAATGTCTGTTATTGTTTCACGCGCTTTGCCAGACGTACGTGACGGGCTTAAACCAGTGCATCGCCGCATTTTGTATGCAATGTGGGATGTTGGCTTAAAATCTTCAGCTAAATTTCGCAAATCAGCAACTATCGTTGGTGAAGTTATTGGTAAATATCATCCTCATGGAGATGTTGCAGTTTATGATTCTATGGTCAGAATGGCGCAGGACTTTTCTATGCGCTATCCTTTAGTTTGGGGACAAGGTAACTTTGGCTCGATGGATGGTGATGCGCCGGCTGCTTATCGTTATACTGAAGCTAAACTGAAAAGTTTAGCTGAAGAAATGCTTCTGGATATTGAGAAGGAAACCGTTGATTTTGTGCCCAATTTTGATGGTAGCCAAAAAGAACCGCTGGTTTTGCCAGCTAAATTGCCTAATTTGCTTTTGAATGGCACCATGGGTATTGCTGTTGGTATGGCAACTAATATTCCGCCACATAATTTAACCGAACTGTGTGATGGAGTTACTCATTTAATTGATAATCCTAAAGCAACGATTGAAGATTTAATGAAATACGTCAAAGGCCCGGATTTTCCTACAGGCGGCATTATTTATGATATTAATGAAATCCAAAGAGCCTATGCCACAGGTAAAGGCAGTATTGTAATGAGAGGCAAGGCGGAAATTGAAGAAGCTAGCGGCGGTAAATTTAAAATTATTATTTCAGAAATACCTTTTCAGGTAAATAAAGCAACTTTAGTGGAAAAGATAGCTGATTTAGTAAGAGATAAAAAAATTAAAGATATTAAAGATTTAAGAGATGAATCTTCTAAAGAAGGCGTCAGGATTGTTATTGAACTGAAAAAAGATTCTTATCCTAAAAAAATCTTAAATCAATTATATAAAGCCACTCAATTGCAGGAAACTTTCCATGTTAATACTTTAGCTTTGGTTGATGGTTTGCAGCCTAGAGTTTTAACTTTGAAAATGATTTTCGAAGAGTACATTAAGCATCGAGAAGAAGTTGTCAGGCGCCGGACTGAATTTGATTTAGCTAAGGCTAAAGAGCGAGCCCATATTTTAGAAGGTTTGGTTAAGGCTTTAAAAAGTATTGACAGTATAATCAATACTATTAAAAAATCAAGAGATCGTGATGAGGCCAAGAAGAATTTAATAAAAAAATTCAAATTTACAGAAATTCAAGCTGTGGCTATTTTGGAAATGAAACTGCAGCAATTGGCTAATTTGGAAAGACAAAAATTAATTGATGAACTTAAAGAAAAGAAGAAAATCATTGCTGAACTTGAAGCAATTTTAAAATCAAAGCAAAGGATTTTAAATATTATAAAAAATGATCTTAAAGAATTAAAGGATAAATATGGAGATGAGAGAAAGACTCAAATCGTCAAAACGCCAGTGGGTGAATTTTCTGTCAAGGATTTGATTCCTAATGAGCCGGCAATTATTATTGTGACGCAAGATGGCTATATCAAAAGATTACCGCCGGAAACATTTAAAACACAGGCGCGAGGAGGTAAGGGCGTAGTTGGGTTAACAACCAAAGAAGAAGACATTGTGGAGCATTTCTTTGCTACCAAGACTCATTCTGACTTATTATTCTTTACAACTAGCGGACGTGTTTTTCAACTTAAAGCATATGAAGTGCCGCAAACAACCAGAACCGCCAAAGGCCAGGCTTTGGTTAACTTTTTAAATTTAGCGCCTCATGAAAATGTCACTTCCATTTTAGATTTAGCCGATTTAGGAGAATATAAATATTTGGTTTTGGTGACCAAAAATGGTTTAATTAAAAAAGTTGATATCAAGGAAATAACCAAGGTAAGAAAAAGCGGTTTGATTGCGATTAAATTAAAGCAAGGCGATATTTTACTATGGGCAAAACCTTCAACTGGCAATGATGAAATAGTTTTGGTGACCAAAAATGGCATGTCAGTCAGGTTTAAAGAAAAAAATATCAGAGCAATGGGCAGGGCAGCTGCTGGTGTGCGTGGTATTCGTTTGAAAAAAGATGATGAAGTGGTAAGAATGGACATTAATGAAAAATCAGTTAATGATAAAAATTTAGATTTGCTGGTAGTGACAGAAAATGGTTATGGCAAAAGGACCTCAATTACAGAATACAGGATTCAGGGCCGAGGAGGGACTGGCATTAAAACTGCTAATATTACGAGCAAGACTGGTAAGATTGTCGGCTCTCGTTTGATTAATAATAAAGATTTGGATCATGACATGATTATTATTTCTGATAAGGGTCAGGTTATTAGATTGCCGCTAAAGAGCGTTAGTCATTTGGGCCGTTCTACTCAAGGCGTGCGTTTGATGAAATTTAAAGATGTCAAAGATAAAGTGGCTAGTATAACTTTGATATAGTCATTAGTGATTAGTCATTAGTGATTAGAAATAGAGTAATTATTATTTATATAATAAAAATCCCGCAAGAGCGGGATTTTAGTTTGAAAAACAGAATTGATTATTTTTTATTTGCAGCCGTCAAAACGGATCGAGATTATGCTTTCCTCCTTTCAATATTTTTTGATCTTACGCCAGTTCACAATGCCTATTGGCAAACCAGCTTGTTTTAATCTTTTCTGCAGACTGTGCAATTCTACTTCTGGGCCCTTGAAAATTATTTTTATCTTGTTGCCAGATGTTTTTTTTATACTAATTTGTTGCAGTCCATGAGGAAATAAAAAAATATTTTGGCTGAGAATAAAAATAGTTTGGGTTAGAATTTTAGAGGCTGTTTTTTCTGTTACAAGGGAAGTGAGTTCTCCAAAATATAAATAATCTTCAAG
>Ga0315542_1002772_pt1 | contig 10523 bp, 5 predicted proteins | sample SalMarSW160120MG_FD_202541 | JGI IMG/M metagenome (GOLD analysis project Ga0315542, IMG submission 202541) | Salt marsh sediment microbial communities from the Plum Island Ecosystem LTER, Massachusetts, United States - Salt Marsh Sediment SW1601-20 ... | reverse complement strand
CGGTCGGCGACTTGGTGCTTATTGGGGCGCTGATTCTCATTATTTATAATCCGATTAAAGACCAGGAAAAACCCCCGTTAATTTTTCTGGGGGGGAGCCTGACGATAACGATCATCACGGATTCCATTTATAGCGGTCAATCCCTCCTGGGGACGTATGTCGGCGGCAGTCTGCTGGAGAGCGGCTGGGTGGCGAGTTCGCTGTTGATCGGATTGGCGGGTGTTTCTCAATGGGTGGCGATGCGGTCAACCGCAGGTTCCGGGAAAGCCGCATCCTGGGATGGATGGCTGGAGCGGTTGAAAGGAGTAAATCCTTATCTGCCGTATGTCCTGCTTGTAGCCGTGTTGCTTGCGCTCGGCTCGCCCGGAGGGGAAACCGTCCCGGCGCCGCTGGGATTATTCCCGCTTTCACTGGGAGCGGCCGGGATTGTGGCGTTGGTCCTTGTCAGGCAGATTATCGCCGTCTCCGAGATCAGCCGGCTGAACGTCCGGCTGCGGAAATCCATGGGGCAAATTCAAGCCCAATCGGCCGAGTTGGAGGAAGCCAATCGAAGATTGCACCGCGACATCGCCGGTCGCGAACTGGCGGAGATGGCGCTTCAACAAAGCGAAGCGCTGTTCCGCACGCTGTTCGATCTTTCTCCGGATGCCATCCTGCTTGTCGATCCGCATGATACGAGCGTCACCTGGCCGATCGTGGACTGCAACGCGGCGGCTTGCCGGATAAACGGATATACCCGCGATGAATTGATCGGGCACCCCATCGACATGGTCAACCTGACCCCCGGCAGTCCGGAGTATCGAGGCACATATCTGCAGCAAATACGCGAGGCGGGCGTTTATCGATTGGTGACACAGCATCGCCGCAAAGACGGCGTCGTATTCTTTACGGAAGTTACGACAACCCTCATCACCGTCGGCGGGCGCGAACTCATCGTCGGCATCGATCACGACATCACCGACCGCAAGAAAAAGGAAGATGAAATTAAAGGCCGGCTGGCCGAGCTGGAAGCCATCAACAAGGTCTCCTCCATCCTTCGCTCCGCGCAAACGCTGGAGGAGATTCTTCCCCTGTTGATGGATACCACGCTGGATGTGATCCATGCCGCGCAAGGGAGCATCTGGTTGTACGACCCGGTCAGGGAAGTACTGTCCCCGGAGGTGTCGCGCGGGTACGATGAGCGATCGGGGGTTCAGCCGTTGCGCGCCGTCGCGCCCGGCAAGGGGATTGTGGGGCGCGTCTTTGCCGGCGGGCAGCCCATTATCACGAATAATTTCCAGCAGTATCCGGGGCTCTCGGATACGACGCGTCCATTGGTTCCATCCGGTATCGGCGGAGCCGCCCTTCCCATCCGCGCCGAGGAGGATGTGATTGGCACGCTGGTCGTCAACGTGCCGCTGCCGCGGGAACTGACACCGGATGAAATCCGCCTCCTGACCACCTTGAGCGAGATCGCCGGCATCGCCATCCGGCGCACCGGCCTGCGCCAGCAGACGGACCGCCGGTTGCGGTACCTTGTTTCCCTGAGTGAGATTAACCGCACCATCACGTCCAGCGTCAACTTGGACCTCAACCTGAGCCTGCTTCTTAACCAGGTTATCGCGCAATTGGATATCGACGCCGCCGATGTGATGTTGTTCAATCCCATTTTGGGGACGCTGGAATACGCCGCCGGCAGCGGCTTCCACAACCCGGCCGTCGAACGGCCCCGCCAGAGCATGGGGGAAGGCCATGTGGGCCGTGCTGCAATGGAACGCCGCATTGTCCACATCCCGGATCTGGCCGGGCGGGACGACGATCCGCTCCTGAAAAAGGCTCTGGCGGGCGAGGGGTTCGTCAGCTATTTCGCCGTGCCGCTGCTGGCGAAGGGGCAGATCAAGGGGGTTTTGGAAACGTTCCACCGCGTTCCGCGCGAACATGATGCCGAGTGGCTTGATTTTCTAAAAACCCTCGCGGAACAGGCGGCGATCGCCGTGGATAATGCTTCGCTGTTTGAAGACCTGCAACGGTCGAACCTTGAGCTCGTCATGGCGTACGACGCCACCATTGAAGGCTGGTCGCGCGCGCTCGACATGCGCGACAAAGAAACCGAAGGGCACACCCAAAGGGTGGCGGATCTGACGGTGCGTTTGGCGCGCACATTCGATCTGGCAGAACCGGAATTGGTCCAGGTCCGCTGGGGGGCGCTGTTGCACGATATCGGCAAGATGGGGGTCCCGGATGAAATCCTGCACAAGCCCGGCCCGCTGACCGATGCGGAATGGGTGATCATGAAACGGCATCCCGTGCTGGCCTTTGAAATGCTTTCGCCGATCCATTATCTGCGGTCGGCGCTGGACATCCCGTACCGCCACCATGAGAAGTGGGACGGCACGGGGTACCCGCTCGGCTTGAAGGGCGCGGAAATTCCTCTTACGGCGCGGATTTTCTCCGTGGTGGACGTATGGGATGCGCTGCGTTCGGACCGCCCCTACCGCTCCGCCTGGTCCGCGGATAAGGTGCGCGAGTACATCCGCTCGTCGGCGGGAACCCATTTTGATCCGCGGGTAGTGAAGGTCTTTCTGCAATTCGATGTGTCGGAGAGTTTGTAGCACGGCCGACTGGCCGGCATGCCCGCCGCCGGCGCCGCGGATAGGGGATGGCCGTTCACTTTTTTTTAATCCCGGGGGGAATCTTTTTCTGGCCGGGTGACGATGACGGAATTTAATCCCTTTGCCATTTACGTTCTGGTATGCGGGGCGATGACGGTCGCCATCGCGTACTATGCCTGGAGGCACCGGACCGCCTTCGGGGCGCCGCCGTTCGCGCTGTTCATGCTTGCGCTCTCCGTTTACATCATCGGGTACAGCATGGAGCTCGCCAGCACGGAGCTGGCGGCCATGCTCTTCTGGAGCAAAGTCGAATATATCGGCATTCTCGCCTTCCCCGCGCTGTATCTGGTTTTTGCCGTGGAGTACACCGATCATGAAGCCCGGCGGACCCGCCGGACGCTTTTTCTGCTGTTTGCGGTACCCGCCGTCCTGTGGTTTTTTAAAGTCTTCGATGAATCATTCCATTTAATCTATACCGCGGCCTGGGTGGATGCCAGCGGTGTGATCCCCTTGCTGGCGTTCACGCGCGGCCCCCTCTATATGGTGGTTTCCGCATTTAACGTGGTTCTGCTTCTGCTGGGGAATTATTTTCTGTTGGCAAAATGGCGCTTCGCCTCCCCGTTGTACCGGAAGCAAACGACCCTTATCGTGGGGGCGGGATTGATCATTTTCGGCATGTATGTTTTTTATCTGACCGGAATCCCGGTCGTTCCCGGCCTGAAGACTCTGGATATCAACCCGTTCGGCTATACGATCTGGAGCCTTGCCGTCGGCTGGGCCATATTCCGTCACCGCCTGTTCGACCTGGCGCCGATCGCCCGCGACGCGCTGCTTGAGCGGTTGAGCGACGGCGTGGTGGTTCTGGACGGGCAGGCCCGCGTGGTGGATGCCAATCCGGAAGCCTGCCGGATCTTCGGATGGCGCGAACTTCCGGCGGGGCGGCCGATGGAAACATTACTGGACTGCTGGACCGATCCCGCCCTCCGCCTGCCCGCATTGGAAAAGCCCGTCCGGCGGGAGATCCAACTGGAGAAGCGGAATGCCCCAGCCTATTACGATATCATGATTTCCCCGCTCAGCGGAAACGAGAAGCAGAGAATCGGCTACCTGGTGGTGGCGCACGATATTTCCGAGCGTAAGGAAACCGAGCAAAAACTCCGCGAACTCTCCCTGGCGGACGAGCTGACCGGTTTGGATAACCGCCGCGGATTTAAATTGCTGGCCGGTCAACTGATCCAGGTGGCGCTCCGGATGAAACTCGACGCGCTCCTGTTCTACATCGATCTCGACGGCTTGAAGGGCATCAACGACAATCTGGGGCATGCCGCCGGCGACCGGGCGCTCATCGAAACCGGGAGGCTGCTGAAAGATTCCTTCCGCTCCTCGGATGTGGTTGCCCGGCTCGGCGGCGATGAATTCGTCGTTCTGGCGATCGAATCGGCCGTCCAATCGGATCGCTTTATGCTGTCGCGTTTGGAGCGGCGGGTCCAATCCCAAAATGCCCGGCCGGGACGTGAATATCCGCTGTCCCTGAGCATCGGGACCGCGCGCTTTATTTGGAAGGAGCCCGTCTCCATCGAATGGCTGCTGGATGCGGCGGATAAGGCGATGTACCAAAAGAAACAAGCCAAAAAGGCCGCGGGAATCCGTCCGCCGATATCTGATCCCGGCGCGACGGGGTGATCCTGGCTGTTTGCTGCGTTCTTGCCGGAAGTCTCCAGATCCATTCTCCACGCGCTTTCCTTGATACAATTCCCCCATGCCGCCCATCCGCCTCGTCCACTTCGCCGATCTGCACGTCGGGATGGAAAATTACGGGAAGCTGGATCCCGCCACCGGCACCTCCTCCCGCACGCGGGATTTCCTCGACCGGCTGGACGAGGTCATCGAGTTCGCATTCGCCCGCAAGGCCGATCTGGCCGTGTTCGCCGGCGACGCGTTTAAAACCCGCGACCCCGAACCCACCCAGCAGCGTGAATTCGCCCGCCGCATCAAGCGCCTCGCCGAAAAGATTCCCACGTTACTGCTCGTCGGAAATCACGATCTACCCGGCACGGTCGCCAAGGCCACCAGCCTGGATATTTACCACGTGCTGGAAATTCCGAATGTGATCGTCGGGTACAAGCCGGATTCGCGGCTGATCCAAACCGCCTCCGGGCCGGTGTTCCTCGCCTGGATGCCCTATCCTTCCCGCAACCGGCTGCTGGTGGATGAAGATCATAAGGGAAAGTCGCTCCCCGAGCTGGAACAGGCCTTGCGCGATGTGGTGACGGATTGGATCCGCACCCTCTCGGAGCAGGCCGCCGCACAGGATGCGCCGCGCATTCTGGCCGGACACTTCACCGTTTCCGGCGCGGTGTTCGGGTCCGAACGTTCGGTGATGCTCGGAAGCGATGTGGCGGTGACTAAAAGCGCGGCCGCCGGCTCGGCCTGGGATTATGTCGCGCTCGGCCACATCCATAAATATCAGAACCTCACCAAGGGCGAGGAGGGTGCTCCGCCGGTGGTGTATGCCGGATCGCTCGAACGGATCGACTTCGGCGAGGAGAACGAGCCGAAGGGATTTTGTTTCGCGGAAATTTCACGCGGGAAGGCGGAGGTGGAATTCATCCCCGTCCGCGCGCGGCCGTTCCACACCATCCGGGTCGACGTCACAACCGAGACTCAGCCGACTCAGGCGGTTCTGGAGGCGATCGCGCTGCGCAAGCCGGACCTGGCCGATGCGGTCGTGCGCGTGATCGTTTCGATGACCGGCGCGCAGGCCGGGATGCTTGACGAGCGCGCCGTTCAGAAGGCGGCCGAGAGCGCCTCGCATATCGCCATTCAGCAGGAAGTGCGCGAGGAAACCCGCGCCCGGCTCGGCACCGACAACGCCGAAAGCCTTCCGCCGCTCGAGCTGCTGAACCGCTACTTCCGCGCCAAGTCCGTGGATGAGGTTCGCATAGCGGAACTCTTGCGGGCGGCGGAAGAGTTAATGCGGGAAGAAACCGACCATTGACGATAAACCATCGATCATCGTCGATGATTATTGGGAGTATATGCTCTTGTGCGGTGAAGTGTTTTTTCGATGGTCGATCGTCGATGGTTCAAGAGAACGGTTGCCATTGAGAGAAAGAACGATCCTGCAAATAAAATGATACCGGTCAAACTGGAGCTGCATAATTTCCTCGCCTACCGCGATCCGGACCCGCTCAATCTGGAGGGGATCCACGTTGCCTGCATTTCCGGTGAAAACGGCGCCGGGAAATCCTCGCTGCTGGATGCGATCACCTGGGCGCTGTGGGGCAAAGCCCGCGCGGCTTCGGCCGACGACCTGATCTACCAGAACCTCCGTGAAACGCGGGTTACGCTCGAGTTCGAGATGGCCGGCGCGCGGTATTTGGTGATCCGCCAGCGCAGCATCGAGAAGAAGACCGCGCTCTCGCTCCTGGAACTGCAGGTCTGGGACCCGGAGGCGGATGCCTGGCGCGGGCTTTCGGAAGCCACGATGCGCGGCACCCAGGACCGCATCGACCGGCTGTTGCGCCTGGATTACGACACCTTTATAAATTCCGCGCTGCTTTCGCAAGGGCGCGCGGATGAGTTCACCGCCAAACCGCCGTTCCAGCGGGTTCAGATCCTGGCCGCGATCCTTGGCCTCGACATCTGGGGGCGGTTTGAGGAACGCGCCAAGGAGAGGGTCCGTCAGTTGCACGAGAAGATCGACCGCCTCGAGGCGCGCCGGACGGAGATGGAACGGGAACTGGCGCGGAAACAGGAATACGAACTTCAATTGAAGGATGCCGCCAAGCGGGCCGCGACCGAGGGGAAAGCGCTGGCCGAATTGGAAAAAGCCTGGGCGGCGGTCGAACAGCAGCGCGCCGTCCGCACCGAGCTCGAACGCCGGGCGGAGGAAACCGCCCGCCGCAGCCGGGACGCCCAGCGTGAGTTGGATGAAGCGCGGGCCGAGTTGGATGCCCTTGCCAAGAGCGCCGACCCCGCCGCGCTGGAAACCCGGACGGCCGGGTTCCGCGCCGAGCGCGAGGCGCTTGCGGTCCGTTCGTCCGAGCAGGCGCGGATCCAGACCCAGATCCGTGAGCTCAGCGGATTGATGGGGGCGCTGCGCGGTGAAAATGACGCTCTCGCGCCCCAGACCGAGCCGCTCAAGAAGCGCCTGGAAACGCTCGAGACGTCGACCGCGCCCGAATGCCCGACCTGCGGCCAGCCGCTCACCCCCGCCCACCGCAAGCGCGTGATGGAGGAACTCCGGCGCGAAATCGAAAGCCGGCGCGCGAAATACAAAGCCAACACCGCGCGGCTCAAGGATCTCGACGCGGAATTGAAAGCGCTCCAGAAGGATTCTCTGGATCTGCAAACGGCATTGCAGGCGCTTCCCGCGCTGGAAAGGAAACTCGCGGAAGCGGAATCCGCGTTGAAAACGGCGCAGGCCGCGCAGGCCAAGCTCCCCGCCGCGCAGGAGCGCGTCACACGCTGGCAGAAGGCGCTGCTCGACGAAACGGCTTCCGCGAAGAGAATCCAGGACCAGCTCGGGAAGGCCGGTGCGAAGCAGGTGGATTCCGAAAACCTGCGCCGCCGCCTGGAAGATGCGCGCCTTGCCAAGCGCCTCGCCGACGAACGCGTGGGCGGGGCGCGCCAGATTCTCGCCGCGCTGGAGGAGATCGCCCGCCAGCGGGAGGCGGGAGCCTCGGAATTAGAGGCGCTCCGGCTTCACCTCTCGCTCTTCGACGACCTGCGCGAGGCGTTCGGCAAGCGCGGCGTGCCGACCATGATCATCGAGACGGTCGTCCCCGAACTCGAGCTGGAGGCCAACCGACTGCTGTCGGAAATGAGCGGCGGAAGAATGCGCCTGCGCATGGAAACCCAGCGCGAAACCAAAGCCGGCGACTCGCGCGACACACTCGAACTGAAAATTTCCGACGAGCTCGGCACCCGCGCCTACGAGATGTACTCCGGCGGCGAGGCGTTCCGCATCAACTTCGCCGTACGTATCGCGCTTTCCAAACTGCTCGCCCGCCGCGCCGGCGCGCAGTTGCGTGCGCTCTTCATCGACGAAGGGTTCGGCACCCAGGATTCGGCCGGCCGCGAACGGCTTGTCGCCGCGATCCAATCCATCCAGAACGACTTCGACCGGATCCTCGTCATCACCCACCTCGACGAACTGCGCGATGCCTTCCCCGTCCGGATCGAAGTAACCAAAACCCCCTCCGGCTCGAACGTCCGCGTCATGTAAGGAAATCCTTTTCCAGGTAAACTTTCGCTTTCCCGCTGATCCGCCGCGTTTATTTTATTTTTTATTTTCATCGCGGAGGACCCGCATGGCGGCGTGATTGGCTGAAAAACTCATTATTAAATTTACTGTAGAATGGAAATGAGCGGTGATTCAGCTATTAGAGGGATTATTCCATGAGACGGAATCCGGTTATTCCATGGATTGTGCTGGGTGCGGCGGTTGCCTGTATCGCCGTGCCCCCGGCCGGCGCCACGTCCCAGGACACGTCGCCCACAACCGGCGCGCCGGGCGGAACGGCAACCGCCGCGTCCTCCTTGCCATCCAAAACCGCCGAACCCTCCTCCAGCCCCACATCCGCTTTTCCACCCGTCACCGGAGCGGAACCCTCCGACCGGGTGGCCGCATTCTATTACCCGTGGTACCGGACACTCGCAACGGACGGGTATTGGGATCATTGGATCACCTCGCGCTTCCAGCCGCCGCTGGATATCCCCAGCGATTATTACCCGGTGCTGGGCGCATACAGCGTCGCGGATCCGGTTGTCGTCGCGCAGCATTTCGCCTGGCTGCGCGGGGCGGGAGTCGGGGTGATCATTTCCTCGTGGTGGGGACAGGGAACGCGCGAAGACAAGGCCGTGCCGTTGCTGCTGGATATCGGCGAACGGTACGGCATCAAGGTGGCTTTTCATATCGAACCGTACGGCGGGCGTACGGCGGATCGGCTGCTGCAGGATATCCGCTACCTCTACCGCCAATACGGAGACCACCCGGCTTTCTTCCGATCCGCCGCCGCCAGCCGCTGGAGCCAAGAGGGCGTTTCCAAGGGCTTGTTCTTCGTCTGGGCGATCGGGTTCCCCGACTTCGATAACCCCGGGGTCGGGCCGGATTATTGGCGGGAGGCGATGGACTCCATCCACGGGCTTTCGGACGGCGGACTGGTGATCGCCAATACGACGGAAAGCAACTGGATCGACGGCGGGCATTTCGACGGGTTGTACAACTACGCCACCCTGAACCTCGGCGAAAGCGGCGGTTTCTCCTGGGCTCGCGGCCTTCCACCGGATGCCTGGTACGTTCCAAGCGTCCTCCCCGGATTTTCCGCCAAGCGGATTGCGTATCCCGAGGAGGATTATGTTCCGCGGTTGGCCGGCGCAACCTACGCCGAGCAATGGCGGCAGGCGCTTGATACGGGCGTGGAGCCTGCGCTCGTCACCATCACCTCCTTCAACGAATGGCACGAAGGATCCCAGATTGAACCGGCGGCGGAAGGGGCGGACAATGGTCTGGGGTACACATACGAAAACTACAGCCCACTGCCGCCGGAAGGCTACCTGGCCCTCACCCGCCAGTTTGCGGACCGATTCCTCGCCACCGTCTGGCCGGAAACCCGGCGGGTGCGCATCCGGCTGACGACCACTTCGGATTGGACGACCCTCTCGTTGCTCAGCGGCGCGGTCTGGCTGCGGCCCAGTCTGGTATCGGCCAGCGACGAGGCGCGAGATGCGGGGATGGAAGCCGATCATCTCCTTCTCGGTCAGCCGATCGGCCGGGCGCAAGCGGGCGGAAAGGTGGAGATGACCGTCGATTTTCTCCTGACGGGCTGGGAAAGCGGCGGGACTCTGGTGTTCGAGATCGGCCGCGGCAACTTGGGATGGACCAATGTGGATTTTTTCAACGTTTCGGGTCCGGAGCCTATTATGGTGAAAACCTTCACGTGGGCCGGGATCGACTCGGGTCCTCGAAATGCCTTAACGGTGAAATTCCCCGTGGAGGTATTATTGACGGGATAATAATCCCGCGAACGACGGGGGATCGAAGAAAAACTTCGACCGTTCGTTTTTTGTGTACAATGTCCACCGGGCGCAGGCCGGTATGCCGATGAGCAACACCGCCTGCAGAGTCTCTGCGCGGAGAGGATTTGCTTTCGAGAATGCCGTTCCCATTCACGGGCTGTGATTCACCACCTTTGGAGGAGGCCGTATGATGAAAACCGACCGTTTCCGACGACTGCTGCTTGTATTACTCGCGCTGATGCTTGCCGCCGTCGCCTGCGACATCCCCGGGGCCACACCGGCCGGGGAAGCCGCCACCGATACGCCCACCCCATTCCAGCCAACCGATACGCCGACCGCGGCCGTCCCGCTCGACACGGACACGCCCACCCCGCTTCCGCCGACTCTGACGCCGACCCAGGAGCCGGAGACAGCCACCCCGACTCTTTCCGCCTGGCTGTTTGTCTATGGAACGTGGTCCGGGTGCGTCGGTTCGCCGACGCCGCTTGTCCCCTATTATGCGACTGCCTGCGCCGCCGCGAGCGGGAATTTCGTCACGCTGTATTTGAAACCGCACTGCGTCGTTGGAGAATATTGCGGCAACTATATAAAGGGTAGGTTTGAAAGCGAATTTATCCTCCTCAAGCTTTCGCTGCTCGGGATCCAGGGATCGACGGTATGGATGCACGGAGACGCCGGAAGCGGGATGTTCTCTGGGGCTTCAACGGATGTGACGATCGAACGCGAGGGGAACGCCGTGCGCATCACCGAAACGGGAGCGAATCAGTACATTCATGTATTACACAAGGGTTGTGATGCCGTCATACATAACGAAACCGGAGGTGGCTGCTTCGAGTACCTGGTGTAAGGAACCTTGAGCCGGCACGCTCTGACCAATCCCCACCATGGAGCCGGCCCGGATTCCGGGCC
>Ga0315542_1002771_pt1 | contig 10526 bp, 14 predicted proteins | sample SalMarSW160120MG_FD_202541 | JGI IMG/M metagenome (GOLD analysis project Ga0315542, IMG submission 202541) | Salt marsh sediment microbial communities from the Plum Island Ecosystem LTER, Massachusetts, United States - Salt Marsh Sediment SW1601-20 ... | reverse complement strand
CTGAAGGCTGATACCGATGGGGACGGCTTGAATGATGGCGCGGAAGTGAATCAGTACAAAACTTATCCACTAAATGCGGACACCGATGGCGACGGCTTGAACGATGGCGCGGAAGTGAATCAGTACAAAACCGATCCACTCAAGGCTGACACCGATGGTGATGGTTTGAACGATGGTGCTGAAGTGCAATATAAATCTGATCCTTTGAAGACAGACACTGATGGCGACGGCCTAAGCGATGGCGCGGAAGTGAATCAGTACAAAACCGATCCGGCAAAAGCAGATACGGATGCTGATGGTTTAAGTGACGGCGACGAAGTGAATAAATATAAAACCGATCCGATAAAAAGCGATACGGATGGTGGTGGCATGGCCGATGGTGCTGAAGTAAAGATAGGAACGAACCCATTGGATCCGAAAGATGACATAACGTCGACGATTATTCTCGAGAAAGGGAAAAAAGTAATTCTTAAAGGCGTTAATTTCGAAACCAACAAGGCCACTCTGACGCCAAACTCTGAGACCATTTTGGATGAAGCCTATAAAGCGCTGGTTGCCAATCCCGATATACAGGTAGAGATTTCCGGTCATACGGACAACGTGGGCAGCGATGCATATAATCAGGCACTCTCGTTGCGCCGGGCGCAAGCAGTGAAAAATTGGCTGGTGCGAAGAGGTATTGCAGGGAATCGCATGAAAACTGTCGGTAAAGGCGAAATGGAACCCGTTGCCACTAATGACACAGCAGAAGGTCGAGCGGAAAATCGGCGCATTGAATTCTATGTTGAGCAATAGGCTGGATGAGGGAAGTTTGGAAAGCCGATGAAGCTAGAATATCGGTTACAAACATAAAGGTAATCTGGGGGGCGCAGAGAAGGTGCCTTCGGTCAATTATAATGGCACCGAAGGCAGCCCTCTCATTCTTATCAACGTCTCATTTGCAAATTAAAAAGGAGGTGTACCTATGAAAGTAAAAATGAATATTGTCATCGCGGTGGCGCTTTGTATTTCAATCATCCTCTTGATGGGGTGTGCCTGGAGTAACAAAGCCAAAGGCGGAGCGATCGGCGCAGGCGCCGGAGGAGTTGCTGGCGGGGTTATCGGAAAACAACTGGGAAACACAGCACTTGGCGCCATTATCGGGGCGGCGGTCGGCGGTACGGCCGGGGTTTTGATCGGTAATGAAATGGACAAGCGAGCCGCGGAAATGAAGCAGGATATGCAGGGAGCGAGGATTGAACGGGTCGGTGAAGGAATCAAGATCACCTTTGATTCGGGGCTTCTATTCGATGTGAATAAATCGGACTTGCGGCCGCAGGCAAAAACGAACATCGAGAGTCTCGCCAGGATTTTGAACAAATACGACGACACGAACATCCTGATTGAAGGAGATACGGATAACACCGGCACTGAAGACTATAACCTGAAGTTATCCGAACGTCGTGCACAATCTGTTGCCAGCTATCTAATGGGTCTTGGTGTTCCCAACTCCCGGATTTCCACTATCGGCCTGGGTGAGACGAACCCGGTCGCCTCAAACGATACCGACTATGGTCGTCAACAAAACCGGCGCGTGGAAGTCGCTATTTTCGCGAACGAGAAATTGAAGAAAGCCGCCGAGAACGGCAAACTTAACTAACCCGGGCTAAATTCGTTATGCCAATTGTTAATCGAGGCGTGCCGGGGGAAAAACACTACATTCTTTAAACTAATTACAGGAAGGAGGCCCAAATGCCCCTATTAAATCTTTTATTCGTTCTGATCGTGGTCGGTGTTCTCTTATGGTTGGTCAATCGCTTTATACCGATGGATCATAAGATTAAATCGATCTTGAATGTTGTTGTGGTCATTTTGGTGGTTTTGTGGCTGTTGAATGTTTTCGGAGTGTTCCACTCTTTCTCCAACATCCGCATTGGGTAGTGATAATTAATTAAGGGGGTGAGATATGATAGTGTCTCTTGTTTTTCACTCTATTCCTGAATTATTAGAGGATCACGAGAAAAAAACCGGAAGTTTGGGGGGTGGGATGCCCTTAGCTTATCCCAGCCCCCTAATCTTATCTCACCTCCCCAGATAACGCCACACCGTCCAATTCGTTGTTATGGTGTGGGTAACTAATCAATTTCATTTCAATTTTATGGAGGTAACAACTATGTTAGCAAGAACAGTTTTCGGAGTCATGGTCATGATGTTTGTTTTGGTTCAAGCGGCAAATGCGGGAGGGAAAGACGATATTCAGAAGTACTTCAACGACACCGCAACCAAAGTGAAGGCAACGACCAACCCGGCGGAGAAGCGTGCAATACTCAACAAATCATTACAAACGATGAACAAAGCATTGGACAAGGTTCAAAGCTCGCGGTTGATTTCCAAAGAAGATCGCGCCGGCATTGATCAATTCAGAACTGTTCTTCAAGAAAACCAGGACGAGCTCAATGGCAGGAATGGTTATGAGCCTGTATCCGATGGACAGCTTAATGCCTTTTCAGATTACGTTGTGCAGAATATGGAACAGGCCGACAAAACCATAACCATCAGCCTCGTCGCGGCGTTGCTGATCGTCATCATTATAATTCTTTTGGTATGATAAGCCCGCTTAAACGATCTTTCGCGAGTGCCAGGCCACCATGCTCGATGCTCCCAGGGAGCATCGGTGTCCTGGTGCTCGTGTTATTTCTGCTTTCGTGCAGCTCCATTCCGCTTTCGCAGCGGGGAATCCCGCCGGTGAAAGAGAGTGGTCTCCCGCTACGCTACTCAATTATATTCGTCATCCACGGCGACAGTGACTATCTCTATCACGACACCCAGGGCAATGCGCGCAGAGCAGACGAGGAAGCTTTCATCGGAGCAACAATGGTGGCAGTGCAAAATCCATATGCCGAAGTGTTCATTTTTTATGAAAGACCCCGGCGGCACACCTTGTTCTTTTTTCCGCGCCGCGATGGAAAATTCTATTACTATCGAAACAGTCGACTGTTGGGAACGGAATCATACTGGCGCGACCAGGGATCATCCCGCTTCGAACCGGAAATAGCGCTTTATCAGCGTTTCCATGCAGAAGAACAACCCCAACTGGTAAGATTGTTCCTCTACTTCGGTCACGAAATCCCCGAATTCGGCGGCGCGGGCTATGATGCATCGTACCCGCATCGGACGTTTACAGTACCTGATCTTGCCGACGGATTGAAACACTTTACACCTCATTCCACGAAGTTCGATCTTATCGTGCTCTCCACCTGTTTCAATGGCACGCCCTTCACCGTTGCCGCGCTTGCTCCATACGCCCGATACATCATCGCTTCACCGGACAATCTTCACCTCTCTTACTTCGATCTCCATCCATTTGAGCGGTTAGATGTCGGTTTGCAGGATGAAGATATTGCAGCGTTTGCAAAAAAGTTCGCCCGCCAGGATTTCGACCGGCTGACAGAAGATATCCAGACAGCGGTGACTGTTGCGGTGTACGATGTGGATCACGTGCGGCGATATTTACACGAGGTGGACAGTGTTTACGATTATACCTTGACTACATTGAAAGGGCAGAAACCGAGATCCGTTGAGCATTGCGATTGCGCCGAAGACTCTGCTTACGTTCTGCCAGGGATGAGCGAGGGGGTAGATGTATTCTACCGCCCCCCGCACTTCGGACGCTTAAAGCACAAACAGAGCCATTCCGGATGGGAATGCTGGAGGCTTCTGAAGTAATCGATATTCTATTGATCAATCACATAACCACGGGAAGTGAGCCATGAAAAAGTTACAAACCGGATTATTTGCCTTTCTGGTTGCGGCGCTTCTGTTCCAATTTTGCAGCCTTGTGCCGCTCACCGGAAGGCGTCAGCTCTCCCTGGTCTCTGATGCCGACATGCTTTCTACCAGCTTCGTGCAGTACGACCAGTTTCTGAAGGAGAACAAACTTAGCACGAACACGGCGCAGACCAATATGGTTAAGAGAGTTGGCAACCGTATCCAAAACGCAGTGGTAACATATTTTGCCCGAAATAATTTATCCCAGGGGCTCGATGGGTTCGCGTGGGAATTCAACCTTATCGAAAGTGAGGAAGTCAATGCCTGGTGTATGCCGGGAGGAAAAGTGGTGGTTTACTCCGGAATCCTTCCGATAACGCAGGACGAAACCGGGCTGGCAGTTGTAATGGGGCATGAAATCGCTCATGCGGTTGCAAAGCACAGCAACGAGCGGATGAGTCAGGCGCTGCTCGCCCAGCTTGGCGGACAGACACTCGCTCTTGCACTCCAGCAGCAACCCCAGCAGACCCAGCAAATCTGGATGGGCCTCTTCGGCGTCGGGGTCCAGGTTGGTGCAATTCTGCCCTATAGCCGTCTTCAGGAGAGCGAAGCAGATCACCTTGGGCTAATCTTCATGGCCATGGCCGGGTACAACCCCAATGGCTCCGTCGCCTTCTGGCAGCGCATGGCTCAGCACGCGGGAGCCAAGCCGCCGGAGTTCCTGAGCACGCACCCCTCCGACGAGACCCGAATTCGGAAAATCAAATCGGAGATTCCGGAGGCAATGAAGTATTACAAAAAGTAGCGGTGAAATGGCGTTTGGATTTTCTGAGGATACTGTGATAATACTGTAAATCCGATTTGCCCGGGATGACTTGGTAGCAGTCTAAAAGAACCGGCTCCTTTTTCATCGCTTCAGGCAATTTTTTTGTTGGATGCGAGTCATTCAATTTAAACAATGTGCGTTACCATTTTAAAAAAAATATTATTCATTTTCTGCATGGAGGATTCAAATGAACAAGTTTAGAATTAAAGGAAACTGGAATGTAGCCAGAGGTAAAATCAAGCTAAAGATGGCCAATCTGAGAGACAATGAATCGCTCTTCAAACAGGGTCAGGAAGAGGTAATGCTGGGAAGACACCAGAAAAGGATTGGAGAAATGAAATCGGAAATTCACACGCTGCTCAAAAAGATATAACGGATCTGTTTGGGCAAATGCTAACCGTTTTTTATTTTAACAGGATTGATCAATGAAAAAAATGTTCATTATTCTGGGGATATTGGCTTTTCTTTTTATTACAGCGATTATTGTTGTCCCGATAATCTTTAAGCCACAACTGGTAACGCTGGTAAAAAAGGAAGCCAATAAAGATATTAACGCCACGCTGGACTTCAGGGACATCAGCCTGAATTTATTTGAAAGTTTTCCGAATCTATCCCTCAATATCAAACACCTGACGCTGATCAACATACCGCCTTTTGAAGGAGACACATTAGTACACATTTCAACTATTAAATCCACTCTTGATTTGATGAGCCTTATCAAAGGAAAAACGGTGCGGGTGGTTTCAATTGCTCTGGATCAACCTCAGATTCATCTGACCGCTTTAAAAGATGGTACGGTAAACTGGGATATTCTGAAGATTTCGGAAAAGAAAAAACCCATACCTGCGACCCAGGCGAAAAGTGATTTTAACCTTATGCTTCAGAAATATGAAATAAAAGATGGAATCATTCTTTATGATGATCAGGCTTCCGGATTACAGGTTACTGCAAATCATCTTGATCATAAAGGCAGCGGAGATTTCACTAAAGATCAGTTTCAACTTCTCACCTTTACGAAAATCAATGAATTGTCGGTCGGATTTGGCGGCATCAATTATTTGAACAAAATAGAAACCCAATTAAAGGCTGATATTGATGTCGATGTAAAGGATAAAAAACTGACCTTTAAGGAAAACGAATTACGGCTCAATCAATTGATCCTCTCATTTGATGGATTTGTCACGATGCCGGGAGAAGAGCTGGTAACAGATGTAAAATTTAAAACCAACCAGAATGATTTTAAAAACATACTTTCTCTTATTCCTGCCATTTACAAAAAAGATCTGGCCGACATCAAAACCTCGGGACAGGCAGAACTTCAGGGTTACATCAGGGGCACCTATAAAGAAAATCAATACCCTGCATTTCATCTCGGGTTATTAATTAATGACGGTATGTTTCAATATCCGCAGGCGCCGTCTCAGGTAAATCATATAAATCTGGATTTGGTCATTGATAATCCGGGCGGAATTGCGGACAATACCTTTATCGATCTTAAGAAATGTTCCGCCGAAATAAATCAAGCGCCCTTTAATGCCACACTTCAAATAAAAACACCGGTATCAAATCCCAACATTTCTATGACTGCGAAGGGCAATATAAATTTGTATGACGTAAAAAATCTTATGCCGCAAGGGAAAGACGTGGATTTATCAGGGATTGTCTCAACCGATCTTTTTATCGAAGGAAATTTAGCAAACATTGAGAAAAATCAATATGACAAGTTTCAGGCTCGCGGCGATCTATCATTCAAAGAAATAAATTATAGCGGGCCGGCAATGCCTGTAAAAGTTACGGTTCAGAAAGCGAGCCTTGAATTTAACCCGCGAAAAGTCAGTCTCACTAATCTTCAGGCTTTAATGGGAAAAAGCGATATTTCCGCGACCGGATTGCTGGATAATGTCTTACCTTATTTGTTGAAAGGTGAAACCCTAACGGGTCATCTGACCGTCAATTCATCCTTTTTCGATTTAAATCCCTGGCTGGAAAGTCCCAGCCAGCAACTCACCGCAATTGAGCTGCCGGCAGGAATAGATTTTATCCTGAATTCAACTTTTAAGGAGGTATTATTTGGTAAATTAAAAATAGCGGATGTATCCGGCATGTTGACCCTCAAAGAAAAAACGCTCCATCTGATTGATTTGAATATGAATTTACTCAATGGTTCTCTTGTCGCCAATGGAACTTACAGCAAATTAAAAGACAAACCGGCTCATTCGTTTTTTGGTTTAAAGATAAGTCATTTGAGTATCAGTGAAGCATTTCAAAATTTTGAAACAGTTCAGAAATTTGTGCCAATTGCCAAGAATCTTCAGGGGAATTTCGGTGCAAATCTGGATCTTATTACGGATTTTGATTCTACTTTAACCCCTGTATTTCGCTCCGTTAACAGCAGCGGCTCACTCATTATTCAAAAGCTGCTGGTCGAAAATTTTAAGCCACTTGAGGTTTTGGCGGATATCCTGAAAATGGAAAAATTAAAAAAATTAGCAATTGAAAATATCCGGCCCTCGTATACGATTCGAGACGGACGATTTAATTTGGCTCCTTTTAATTTCAAGGCCGATAATACGACGTTTCTGGTATCCGGTTCCAATGGTATTGACAGGTCTATGGATTATTTAATGGAACTCATGATACCCGCCAAAGAACTGAATAATCAGACCAATCTTGTTATCAACAATATTTTCAACAAAAAGCTGGATATTTTGCAGGAGGATCATATTATTCTCGACATTTCCTTCAAAGGAACAATTGACAAACCAGATGTGAACGTATCGGGGAGAGATATTCTAAAAGGAACGACCGGCAAAATGATTGATATTGCCAAACAGGAAATACTAAATAAAAAAGTTGTCCTGGTAGATACGGTGAGAACGGAAATTGAAAAACAAAAATCTCAACTGGAGCAGCAAAAAAAGGAGGCGGAGGCAAGGGCTAAAAGCGAACAAGAACGGTTGAAAAAAGAGGCAGAGAATAAATTAAAGAATTTGTTTAAAAAGAAATGAATTTAAGAAAATCTGAATTTTGCTCGGATATGTGGAAAAATAAGCTTCTTGAGAGACGTTTCGCTCGACCAGGTGTAGTGAAAAACCTTGTTCTTCCCGGATGGCAACCTCGTTGTTCTCCCGTGTCGCGGAATTAATGGGAGAACGCATACCGCAAAGTTCCGTCAAACTAACGCCGCGCGAGGTGGCAATTATCAACAAGATTGCCCAAGTGTTGACCAATAAGGAAATTGTCCAGCGGTTCTCCATCGAAGCGCAAACCGTAAAAAATTACATCCATAATATTCTTGACAAGCTGCAATTGCATAACCGCCTGGGTGCGGTGCAGTATGCCCGCGAGAGAAATCTGCTGAAAAGGAAATAATAGTACCAGGACTTTCCTACCGCAAGTACCAGACCGTTCCCTCCAAAAATCCGATTAATGTCCATCATCGAAGTAGTCCCTTCCATAGACCATATTTGAACCTTTCGGTCTATTGTATCCCTGTTCCGAATTGATCATATTGATGTTGTTCAAATGAACAGTAACCGAAACTTGCCATCGGAACGTTTTGCCCGGTTGTTATCACAGGTTTCCGATTCTGCATTAGCGGAGATTAAGAAACATAACCGGTGTATGGAAGTTGAGGGGAAAAGGCGGTATATGATGAAAAAAATAAAAGTATTATTATCGAGCCGGCCGAAGATGCTATCGGAAGTGATTCGTCACCTGTTAGAGCGGCAGCCGGACATGGTAGTGGTTAACCAGGTGCGCGATCCCCTGGAACTTTTCATAGTTGTGAAGATTAGCGCGGCGGATGTGGTTATTGTCACGCCGCTCGCCGGGAATGGGGTGCCCCACATATGCGACCAATTGCTGGCGGCATATCCGCTGTTAATAATCATAACGCAGTCCGAAAATGGAAGTGCTGCCTATTTGTATCAACTAGGTGTTTCCAAGAAGCGCATCAACGATCCATCCGCGCAGTCCATTGTTGATGCCATCCGGAACGCCATACGATTGATGAAAAGGAGCAATTAATGAAAGATAAAAAATCATCTGAACCGGATTCAGATGCAGTTTTCATCGGATGGCAGGAGACAAATTTAGGAGACATCTTACCACTCTTTAATGTAACCGCTGCAAGTCATCCGTTGTACGGCTCTACCGTTTCAGAAAAAACCTTACTCAGACTGAATCTGCAGCCCCCGAAACGACCTTTTTCTAATATAAAAGGAAATGATTCAGATACTCAAAATGTAGAGTAGAACAGAATTAAAAAGCCGGACTGCCTATTTGCACTTATCAGGCGCGGCTAAGCAGCGAATTGGCGAACCTTGCGCGAAATCCATTCTTGAAGCTATCTGGGAGGTCTTGATGCCGGTCGCCAGTAAATAAAAGTGTTTTGTTTTTAAAATGTAAATGCAAGTGTCGTAGGTGTGTTTAACTCAAAACTAAGGAGTAATCTGTGGAAGACAAAAAATCCTATTTGCAAAAGCAGGCCGACCAGCTCCGGAAGTGGGACGCCGAAATCGATGAATTGAAAGCGAAGGCAGGTAAAGCCAAAGCCGGGTCCAGGAGCAAGCTGCTCGAGCAAATCGCTGAATTACGCGCAAAGAAGGAAGCCGCGCAGGACAAATTAAAACAACTTCAGGAAGCCGGGGATAGCGCCTGGGACGATATGAAAAAAGGTCTCGAAAAAAGCTGGACGGAACTCAAGGATGGGTTTTCAAAGGCTTATGAAAGGTTTAAATAGCCAATAAGTCTTGAAGCGTTATTCTTGTTTCATCATGAAGCATCCTTGTTACAAACAAATGTCGGAGCTAATCTTGTGACAGATAAAATATCCTATTTAAAAAAAATGGCGGACCAGCTACAACAGTGGGACACCGAAATCGATGAATTGAAAACGAAGGCTGTTAAAGCCAAAGCCGACTCCAGGACGCAGCTTCTCAATCAGATCGATGAATTGCGTGAGAAGCATGTGAAGATAGAATCCGCGAGAGAAAGGCTAAAACTACTTCAAGCAGGAGGGAGTGGGTCATTGGACGATGTAATTGCAAGCTTCGAAAAAAGCTGGATGGAACTCCGGAGTGCGCTTTCAAAAGCCTCCGCAAGGTTCAAATAGCGGATAAATCACTAAACGCTGCCAGGTCTCCATCACGAGATATCCGAACTTGAGGAGTTGCATTATTCTCTAAAATGAAAAAGAGGTGACAAAATGTTACAGAAAGATTTGAACGAAGAAAACAAGGAAATAAAGAAGAAGGCGTATGAGCTCTACGAGGAACATGGTTTTAAGGACGGCAATGATTTTGTCGATTGGCTTGAGGCCGAAAAACAAACTGGAAAACCTGAAGTGAAAAAGCAAACTGCAAAACGGTCTGGATCAAAGCAGAATAAACTGATGAGAAAATTTCTTTTCGCTATTGTCGGAATATTATGTGTGATCGTGGTGATCCTTTTAATTATGCTGTTTAGTAGAAACAGCATAATGGAATTATCTGAAAAGAGCCTGTCTGATTTGAAGGTCATGATGGTGGTGCTCGACCCACAGGACAATGAGAAGGTAGTTGTCTTCGGTGATACCCATTTCGATTACGACCAGTCCACGCTTTCCGAAGAAGCGAAGATTTTGCTGGATAAGGATGTGCTGGTATTGAGAGAAAATCCCAAAATAAATGTCCGCATGGCAGGATATACCTCTGCTCAGGGTACGGAAGCTATCAATCAAAAAATCAGCGAAAAAAGAGCCAACGCGGTCAGGGACTATCTAATCGAAGAAGGCATTGCGCCGGACAGAATCACTGTGATTGGATATGGCAGGACAAGACCGGCACTGTATGAAGTTACACCGGGTAACACTAACTCAAAGGAAGCGTTGGCTAACATGCGCGTGCTTTTTGAAGTTGTCGTCAAGTAGGAATAATATGACTATAACATTAGGCGACGCAATCGCCGGAAA
>Ga0315542_1002769_pt1 | contig 10532 bp, 9 predicted proteins | sample SalMarSW160120MG_FD_202541 | JGI IMG/M metagenome (GOLD analysis project Ga0315542, IMG submission 202541) | Salt marsh sediment microbial communities from the Plum Island Ecosystem LTER, Massachusetts, United States - Salt Marsh Sediment SW1601-20 ... | reverse complement strand
GACGTCGGGGTTCTTGGGCGCCTGCACCCGGAGGTTGCCGCGCGCTTCGATCTCGACGAGGTGTACCTCGCGGAGCTGCGCCTGCCCTTGCCGGAAGGGCGCATCCGGTACCGGGAGATCCGGCGGCAACCGTACGCCGAGCGTGACCTCGCCCTGGTCGTTCCGCACGAGGTGAGCTACGCCGAACTGGCGGCCATGGTACGAGCGGCGGCGGGGCGCGACCTCGAGTCGCTCGAGCCCTTCGACGTCTACCAGGGCGAGCAGGTGGCGACCGGCATGCGCTCGGTGGCGCTGCGCCTGCGCTTCCGCCTCTCGGAGCGCGCCCTGACCGACGAAGAGGTCGACGAGCATATGCACAATGTCATGAAGGCCGTTCGGGACGCCGGCTATGATATTCGCGCATGAGCTGGCTCGACCTGGTCCTGGTAGCGGTCGTCGCGGCGGTGACGGCGCTGGGGGCCCACCGTAGGCTGTCGGGGTTGTTCGTGGGGTTGGGGGGCGTCCTGCTTCTCCACCCGCTGTTGGTCCTGGCGCACGCCAACCCCTTCCTGGCCCTGGTGGCCGCCCTGCTCGCGGGGCTGGGATTGAGCATGCTCGGACGGCGCCTGTTCCAGCAGAACCGCGGCGCCGTCGCTCTCACGCGTTCGCTGGGAGGGCTCGGCGGGCTGGCGCTCGGCCTGGCGTTGATGCTGTCGCTGGTGACATCGCTTCCGATCCAGCGCAACCCCAGCAACCCCAGTGAGATCTTCTACCCGCCTCGGAACCTCCCGTCACCGGTCTCGAGCGCCGTGCTCGATTCGCGTTTGGTCCTTCTGGGACGTGATATTCTGTTGTATCCGCTGCTCGAGAAGCAGGGCAGCGTGAACGCGAGTCAGGATCGCGTCTTGCAAGGGTTGCATCGCCTGTTCGTCGTTGGGGAGCCCTGGAACGAGACGTCGTGAGCGGCCCGCGGGATCGGAGGGCCCAGGAGCGCAACCGCAAGGACGCCGAGGAAAGCGCAAGCCCGGTGCCGTACGTGAAGCGACGCCGGTGACGAGGCGGAGGGCTTCCGGGCCCGGAACGGGTGCCGGAAGATAGAGCGTTTCCCGAATGGAAAGGCTCGAAAGCGCGAACCGAGGATGCCGAGGCACGGCCTGGCCGTGCGGCGACCTCGCCGCCCCCAGCGGGCGGCAAGTCTGCGGGCCCCTCCCGAGACGAACCCCTTGCTCGACGCCGTCCGGGTTCAACCAACGGGCTGTCCCCCCGATCGAAAGCACGACCACGCCGGCGGTCGGCGCATGCGGCGCCTCTGCCGGGAACCCTCGTAGCCATTGCGAAGGGACGTGCCATGTGTGGCATCGTCGGGTACATAGGCGGTCGTGAGGCCGCCGACGTGATTCTGGATGGGCTGGCTCGCCTCGAATACCGGGGCTACGACTCGGCCGGCATCGTGGTGTCGGGCACGGGAGCGGACGGAGGTTCGCGCCTGGACGCCATCAAGCGCGCTGGCAAGCTCAGCGTGCTGCAGGGGGCGCTTGCGGGCCGACCGCTCCATGGTCGGCTCGGGCTCGGCCATACGCGGTGGGCGACGCACGGCCGACCCAACGACGTGAACGCCCACCCCCACCTGTCCGAAGACGGCCGGCTCGCCGTCATCCACAACGGCATCATCGAGAACTTCCTGATGTTGCGGGAGCGCCTGGAACGCTCCGGTCATCGCTTCGCCTCCGAGACCGACACCGAGGTGCTGGTACACCTCATCGAGGAGCACTACCAGGCCCGTGCGGACGGCGCGGGCCCCGGGCGGCTGGTCGAGGCCGTGCGGAGCGCCCTCGCCGAGATCCGGGGCGCCTACGCGCTGGTGGTCACGCACGTCGATCACGACGTGATCGTGGCGGCCCGTGCCACCAGCCCGCTGGTGATCGGTGTCGGCGACGGCGAGACCTTCCTCGCCAGCGACGTGCCGGCGTTGCTGCCTTACACCCGGCGCGTGATCTTCCTCGAGGACGGCGATCTGGCACTGCTCTCGTCCGCCGGCGTGGAGGTCACGGGCTTCGACGGCTCGCCGCGCAGCAGGCCGGAGAGCACCGTGGCATGGGACGCGGAAGCGGCGGAGAAGGGCGGCTACGACCACTTCATGCTCAAGGAGATCTTCGAGCAGCCGGTCGCCCTCCAGAACACGCTGGCCGACCGCCTCGCCGGCAACGGCACCGACGTCCGGCTGGGCCTCGGGCTCGACCCCTCGACGGTGGACCGCGTCGTCATCACGGCGGCGGGCACGGCCTACTACGCCGGCTGCGTGGGCGAGGTGCTCATCGAGCGCCTGGCCCGGCTGCCCGTGAAGGTGGAGGTGGCGAGCGAGTTCCGCTACCGTGAGCCCGTGATGGACGGCCGAACCCTCTGTGTGGTGGTGTCGCAGTCGGGAGAAACGATCGATACGCTGGAGGCTCTTCGCGAGGCGAAGCGGCGGGGGGCGCGGACGCTCGCGATCTTGAACGTGCAGGGCTCGAGCATCAGCCGCGAGGTCGACGATGTCCTCTATATCCACGCGGGTCCCGAGATCGGCGTGGCCAGCACCAAGGTCTACAGCGCCATGCTCGTGGCCTTCGCGCTCCTGGCGGTCCACCTGGGACGCGCACGCGGCACGCTCGGTGACGACCCGGCGGCCGAGCTCGTCCACGGCCTGCGCGAGCTGCCCCAGCGTGTCGAGGAGGCGCTCGCACGGCGCGCCGAGATTGCTAGGGTCGCCGAACGCTTCAAGGACCGGCGCGACTACCTCTTCCTCGGCCGCGGCATCAACGTCCCGACCGCCCTCGAGGGGGCCCTCAAGCTCAAGGAGATCAGCTACATCCACGCGGAGGCGTACGCGACGGGTGAGATGAAGCACGGCCCCATCGCTCTCATCGACGACGCCATGCCGGTCGTCGCCGTGGCCACCGCCTCGCAGCTCTACGACAAGACGGTGTCCAACCTGCAGGAGGTCCGGGCCCGTGCCGGCACCATCATCGCGCTGGCCAGCGACGGCGACGAGGTCATCGCACGCCACTCCGACGAGGTCCTGTACGTTCCACGCGTGCCCGAATTGCTCTCGCCGGTGGTCAACGTCGTCCCGCTGCAGCTGCTGGCCTACGAGACGGCGCTGCGGCTCGGGCGCGACGTGGACAAGCCGCGAAACCTCGCCAAGAGCGTCACCGTCGAGTGAACGAGGGCGAGCGAGACGGACGGGGCCGGGAGCGGACGCGTCGTGCGCGCGGCGGTAACTTGCTGGCGGGTGGCCTCGCGCTGACGCTTCCGGTGGCCGTCTTCTGGGCTCTGGCCTGGGCCGCCGGCCCCACCGCTGGCGTGACGCGCCCGGCCCCGCCGCCGCTCGCCGTGCCTGCCAAGCCGAGCATCCCAGCGGGCGCGCAGCTGTACACCGCGAGGTGCGCCCGCTGTCACAGCGATCCGAACCGTTTCGCCGAACGTTCCTGGCGCGCCTCGCAGACGCCGGCCGAGGTGGCCCGCATGCTGCTCGGGAGGGCCGCCGCGCACCCGGCGGCCCTCCACGACCTCGCCACTGCCTGGGACGTCACCGCCTACGTCTGGACGCTGCCCGACGACGGCGACCGCATCCGCCGGGGCGAGAGCCTGGCGCTGCAGGCGGAGAAGGCGCTGCGCTCGGACGCCTTGAGTGTGCTTCTCCTGCACTGGCAGGAGCTCCAGGACCTCAAGAGCGCTTCGTGGGTGTTGAACCATACTGCGGGCGATGTCGACACGCTCATGCGCGGCCTGGCGGGGAGCCGCTACACGGGGCTCCCGGTGACGGACCGGCACGACCTCGTTGACTATGTCTTCGCGTCCTTCTACCGCTGGCCCCCCAGCTGGTGAGGTGAGGGCGAAGCGCCGCCGTTCGGCTGGCTCACGGTGCATCTGCACCGCGACCTGCGCCCTCTGCGCCCTATCATGAGCGCCAGGAGACAGGAGGCAGGATCATGGACGGCGCCGGTTTGGTGGAGCGCCAGCAGCGGATCATCTCGCGCCTCACCGACGTCGAGGACGCTTCTCTGCTCGAAGCGATCGAGCGCTTGCTCGAGGAGCACCTCACGCGGGCCAGGCTCCAACCGCTACGCGAGGACGACGTCGACGCCATCCTGCAGATCCTTCTCGACTGCGACTGATTTCGCCGCACGGGTTTCGACAACCCGGCGTCAGAGCACGCCGCGGCTGTGGAGCACCACGTACAGCGTGATCGCTACGGCCGCATAGAGCAGCCACCGCAGCATGCGGACCGAGCGGCCACCGGCCATCGACCCGAGCCGGTCGCGAGCGTCCGCCGCATCGCGCTGTTGCATGAGGCGCTGGGCGCGGCGGAGCGACCGAACGCTCCTGCCGAGCTCCCCCTTGCGACGGTAGGCCACGGCGAGGTTGTGGTGAGCGTTGGCGAAGCTGTCGTTCAGCTTGAGAGCACGCTCGTAGGCGGTGATGGCATCGTCGATGCGTCCCTCCTCGAGCGCCACGTTGCCGAGGTTGGTGAGCGCGCGGAAGTGACGCGGATCGACGTCCAGAGCTCGCTGGAAGCAGCTGGCGGCCTCCTCCAGCCGATCATCGTAGATCAGCGCCGTGCCTTGCTGGGTCTCGGCCTCGGCGGTGAACAGGCCGCTCTTCAGATGCTGCAGCTCCTCCAGGGCGTCGTCGGGACGGCGCCGGTCGAGCGCCTCTCCGGAGCGCTGCAGACACGCGAGGTCTTCCTGGAGCTGCTCCCAGGGGACGATGGCCGGCCGATCCTCGATGCGGTCGAACCGCTTGACGGCGCGGCCCCAGGCCTTGTCACGGACCAGGGACTCCACCTCGGCCAGGCCCGCCAGGGCCCGCCCCACCTCCGGCGCGCCGTCGCGCGTCAGCGTGAAGGCTCGGTGGGCGGCGTCGAAACGCCCGCTGGCGAGCTCGTCGCGCCAGTCGCCCAGCGGCGAGGCGGGCTCGGTGCGCTCGCCGTCTGAACCGGGGGGCTGGACCGTCATCGCGCCGACGCTACCACGGCCTCGTAGAGCTCGGCGTAACGCCTTGCCGAGCGGTCCCAGCTGAAATCGCGGCGCATGGCCCGGTCCACCATGGAGGTCCAGCGATCGCTGCCGAAGGCCTCCAGCGCCAGGCCGGCGGCCCACAGCAGCCCTTCGGGGTTGGCGTGCTGGAACAGGTAGCCCGTTTCCTGGTGGTCGATGGTGTCGTGCAGGCCGCCGGTATCGCGGGCGATCGGCAGCGTCCCGTAACGCATGGCGATCATCTGACTGAGGCCGCAGGGTTCGAAGCGGCTGGGGACCGCCAGCGCGTCGCTGCCGGCGTAGATGAGGTGGGCGAGCGCCTCGTCGAAGCCTGCGACGGCCCGGACGCGGCCCGGGTTGCGCGCAGCCAGGTCGCCGAGGGCCCGCTCGAGCGCCGCGTCCCCCGAGCCGAGCAGAGCGACGGACCAACCCTGGCGAACCAGGCGATCACCGGCGGCTTCGAGCAGGTCGATGCCCTTCTGGTCGGCAAGCCGCGAGACCACGCCCATCACCGGCGTCGAGGGGACCAGCCCGAGCCGCTCGGTGAGCGCGCGCTTCGCGTCGGCCTTCCCGCTCCGGTCGCCGACGTCGTAGGGACGGGGCAGGTAGGCGTCGTCGGCCGGGTTCCAGGCCTCGGTATCGAGTCCGTTGAGGATGCCGACAAGCTTGTCGCGTACGTGGCGGAACGTCCCGTCGAGGCCATAGCCGTACTCGGGCCGCTGAACCTCGGCGGCATAGGTGGGGCTTACGGTCGTCACGCTCCAGGCGTAGCCCAGCGCAGCCTGCATGGCATTGGCCGCGCCGAAATGGTTCATGTACTCGTTCGCCAGCGCGCCGGGCAAACGCAGCCACCACAAGGCTTCCTCCAGCCCCGAGGTGCCCTGGTACTGCACGTTGTGCACCGTGAAGACCGAGGGAAGGCCGGGGAAGCCCGCCGGCAGGTGCCAGCCGTGAGCGAGCACCAGGGGTAGGTAGCCGGTGTGCCAGTCGTTGGCATGCACGAGGTCGGGAAGGAAGCCGAGGCGCTCCGCCACCTGCGGCACGGCACGCGTGAGCCGGGAGAACCGGCGCACGTCGTCGCTGTAGCCGTAGAGCTCTTCACGCTGAAAGTCGCGGTGGCCGACGAAAGCGTAGCGCACGCCGCCCGCCTCGAGCGTCCCCACGCCCACCGGCTCGAGGCCCCCCGCGAAGGGCGCCTCGACGTCGCCGATCCACAACGGGGCCGGAGCTGCACGCAGCGACCGATACCACGGTGAGATCACCATGACCTCGTGCCCCTGAGCGGCGAGGGCGCGCGGGAGGGCTCCGGCCACGTCCGCAAGGCCCCCCGTCTTGCTGTAGGGAACCACCTCGCTGGTGGCGAACAGAACACGCATGAGGTCCACGATAGCGCAGGCCCCGGGAAGGCCGCATGTTCGTGACCGGCTTCGACCGCGCATGGCGGCCCGCGATCGACCTTCGCCTCAATCCTTAAGGTTCTAATGGCAGCGGCCGCATATACTCATGGGACATGTCCCAACCCTCTTGGAGGCTTCATGAAGCGTAGATGGCTGATCCTCGGCCTGGTGGCTCTCGCGTTGAGTACCGCGGTCGTGAACGCGCAGCTCTCCCAGGACTTCGCGGGCGAGTTCCTGAACAACCCCAGCGGGAGAGCGCTCATCCAGGCGTTCGGTGCCCTGAAGACCGGGTACCTGCACGACGTCAACGATCAGACGTTGATCCGAGGCGCCATCCACGGGATGGTCGGCTCCCTGAACGATCCGTTCACGAGTTACATCGAGCCCAAGGCGGCCGCCTTCGACAACCAGCAGATGACGGGTCAGTACGAAGGTATCGGCGCCGTTCTGACGTCCCACAACCGGCAGACAGGCAAGGGCGTGGAGATCCTGACCGTCTACAAGGGGGGCCCGGCCGACAAGGCGGGGATCAAGCGGGGCGACATCTTCCTCAAGGTGGACGGCGTCGACGTCAGCGACAAGACCTCGAGCGATGTAGCCGATCTGGTGCGCGGCCCCAAGGGCACGACCGTGCACCTCACGATGCGCCGCCCTGGTGTGGACAAGCCGCTCGAGTTCGCCGTGCAGCGCGCCACCATCAAGGTGATCGACGTGTCGTCGACCATGCTGCCCGATCACGTCGGTTACGTTGCCCTGAGTTCGTTCAACAACCAGAAGCTCAACGACCAGCTGATCCAGCAGCTCGACGAGCTCAAGAAGCAGGGGGCGACGTCGCTGATCCTCGACCTCCGCGACAACCCCGGCGGCCTGCTGACCGAAGCGATCGACGTGTCCGACGACTTCCTGAGCCATGGAGACATCGTGTTCCAGAGGGCGCGCGGTGTGACGCAGCGGCTGGCGTCGGCCGACCCACAGCAGGTGTTCAGCGGGCCGATGGTCGTGCTGGTCAACCACAACTCGGCGTCGGCCTCCGAGATCGTGACGGCGGCACTCAAGGACAATCACCGCGCCGAAGTGGTCGGGGAGCAGACCTTCGGCAAGGGCGTGGCTCAGTCGGTCGTTTCGCTGTCCGATGGCGGCCAGCTGCGCTACGTGTCGTTCGAGTGGCTCACGCCCGACCGGACCAACATCCAGAAGAAGGGCATCACCCCCAACATCTATGCCAAGGACACCCGCTACCCCAACACCATCTCGGTGGACGGCCGCGGAGCCGACCCCGGGCAGAAGATCTCGATCGTGGTGGGCGGGAAGACGGTGGGGACCACGACTGCGGACAAGGACGGCAACTTCCAGTTCGTCACGCTCGGGCCCAGGCCGCAGATCAGCGACGTACAAGGCCAGGCGATCGTCAACCTGAGCACCGATCACGCCCTCAAAGTCGCCTACGACACGGTGCTCAAGGAGGCCGCTTCGACCTCGAAGCAGGCGACGGCTTCCCACTGAGAAGGGTCGGGCGCGCCTCCAGGGCGCGCCCGCGCCCCATGGCCGCATGATCGAGGTCGACGGGCTCGTCAAGGCGTACGGCCGCGTCCGAGCGGTGGACGGTGTGAGCTTCACGGTCCGCGCCGGCGAGGTGGTGGCGTTGTTGGGCCCCAACGGCGCGGGCAAGTCGACGACGATCAAGGCCATCACCGGGCTGCTGAGGCCGACGGGGGGGCGGGTCGCGGTCGGGGGGAACGGGCTCGAGTCTGCGCCCCTGCGAGCCAAGGCGCTGCTCGGCTACGTGCCCGACCGGCCGTACCTCTACCAGAAGCTGACGGGGCGTGAGCTGCTTCGGTTCCTGGCGCGGCTTCGCCGTGTAAGGGACGGCGAGACGAGGGCCGAGGCGTGGCTCCGGCATTTCGACCTGCAGCGCTCGGCCAACGAGCTCATCGAGACCTACTCCCACGGGATGCGCCAGAAGTTGACGTTTGCGGCCGCCCTTCTGCACGACCCGCCGGCCCTGGTCATCGACGAGCCCATGGTGGGCCTGGACCCGAGAGCAGCGCACGATGTACGGGCGCTGATGCGCCGCCGAGCCGACGACGGCGGTGCCGTGCTTCTCACCACGCACTCGATGGAGGTGGCGGAGGCCGTGGCCGACCGCGTCCTGCTGCTTCATCACGGCCGGATCAGGGCCGCGGGGACGATGGAGGAGCTGCGTCGCCGCGTGGGCGTCCAGGACGCCACGCTGGAGGCTATCTTCCTGCAGCTCACGGAGGAGGCTTCGCGAGCCGGGTCGCCGTGACGCTCGTTGCCATGCGCCTCCGTGGCGCCGTGAACGCCCTCCGGCGGACGCCGGTACGAGCTCTCATCGGAATCGCCATGCTCTCCGGGATCTTCATCGGGGTGCTGGCGGCCACGCGTCATGGAGTGCGCTTCCTGGACCACTACCCCGGGATCGGCACCATCGCCGGAGCGGTAGAGCAGCGCAGCCTGGAGGCGCTGTTCACGGTGCTGATGCTGGCCGTCGCCTTCAGCGTGCTCACCGGCGCCATCGCCACCTTGTACGGTTCGCAAGACCTACCCTTCCTCCTCAGCCTTCCGGTCAGCCCGGTTCGCGTGTTCACGCTCAAGGTCGTGGAGACGTATGTCAGCAGCGCGCTGCTGCCCGCGCTGTTCACCGTGCCGGTGCTGGTAGGGCTGGGGATCGAGCGGCATGCGCCGGCCGGCTACTACCTGATCGCCATGGCCGCCTTGCTGGCGTTGTACGCCCTTCCCGTCGCGGCGGGGGCGCTGGCGGCCCTCGTCTTGATGCGCATCGCGCCGGCCGGCCGCGCCAAGGAGGTCGCCACGGCGGCCAGCGTCGGGCTGGCTGCCGCCCTGGTGCTCGGCATGCGGGCGCTCCGTCCCGAACGGCTCGGAAACCTCACACCCGCCCAGTTCGACCACGCTCTTGCGAGGTTCGCCGAGCTCAGGGTGAGCTGGTTGCCGTCCGCCTGGGGCAGCACGGCCGTCTGGAGGGCCTTGCAGGGTCACGTGTCCGTTTATGCGCTCGTGCTCGCGGTGGTGTCCGTCCTCGTCCTCGCAGGCGTCGCGCGCGTGGCGGCGCTGGCGTACCGCGCAGGCTGGTTCCGCTCGCTCGACGCCACCGGCCACCGGGGGCCGGTCGGCGTCCTGCCTGCGGCGCCCTGGGAGGCGCCGCTGGCGCGGCTCGGGCCTGCCGGGGGCCTGCTCGTGAAGGACCTGCGCTTGCTGGCGCGCGACCCGTCGCAGTGGTCGCAGCTTCTGGTGCTGGTAGCGCTCGCCGGGGTGTACTTCATCAGTACCGCGTCGCTCGCCACCGAGGTCCAACGATTCCGCGACGTCGTAGGAGCCCTCAACCTGGTGTTCCTCGGCTTTCTGATGGCGGGAATCGGTATCCGTACGGCGTTTCCGCTGGTGTCGCTGGAGGGGGAGGGGTTCTGGCTGCTCCGCACCGGCCCGCTTCGGGCTCGGCACATCGTGCTCGCGAAGTTCTGGGGCACGATGCCGATGATGGCGGTGCTGGGGGGCGGCCTCGGCGTGGCGGTCGCCGGGCGGCTGGGGGTCTCGGCGCCCCTGGCCCTGGCCAGCCCGCTCGCGGGAGCCTGCGCCGGCATGGCCGTCACGGGCCTGGGGGTCGGGCTGGGGGCGGCGTTCCCTCGCTTCGATGCTGCGAGCCCGGCCGAGGTGCCGTTGTCGACGGGGGGGTTGTTGTACATGGCGCTCTCGCTGGGCTACGCGGCCCTGGCGACGGCCCTGTTCGCCTACCCGGCGTATCGCACGCTGCGTGCGCCCGGCACCTTCCGATGGGACTCGTTCGACGGTGCGGTGGTCCTGGCCGCCGTCGCCGTCGTGACGGCGCTGTGGACGGTCCTGCCACTGATCTTCGGCAGTGCGCGCCTGGCACGCTACGAGTCGGGCCTGGGCTGAGCCGGCTCGTCAGGGGACGCGTGGGCCGGCGGCGGCGAGCTCGGCTCCCGCCTCGTCGGCGAAGCGAGCGAAGTTCTCCATGAACATCTCCGCCAGCTTCGTAGCCTGCCTGTCGAACGCGCCCGTGTCGGGCCACGTGTCGCGGGGGTGCAACAGCACGGAAGGCACGCCGGGAGCCCTGCGCGGCACCGCGAGCCCGAACGCC
>Ga0315542_1002765_pt1 | contig 10542 bp, 16 predicted proteins | sample SalMarSW160120MG_FD_202541 | JGI IMG/M metagenome (GOLD analysis project Ga0315542, IMG submission 202541) | Salt marsh sediment microbial communities from the Plum Island Ecosystem LTER, Massachusetts, United States - Salt Marsh Sediment SW1601-20 ... | reverse complement strand
ATTGAATTAGGTATTGAATTAGGTATTACCTTATATTGTTATCAAAAACCGCACATAAAATAAAGGAAAAATATAATGAGTAACACACTAAAAAACATTCACTATATGATTGGTGAACACAGCATTGAATTCACTTACAATGACGGTGAAAAAGCATGGTTACAATTACCTGATACTGGTGATTCTGTTCATAAAATCAACGGAATAAAAAAAGATAACTGGACTGAAAGGGAGTGGCAAATCTTTAATCAACTTACTGATTATTATTTCAAGTCATTTAATAAAAACGGTGCGAACTACGCTTTTGCATCTGCTGAAATTGGCAAAACTGTTGTAAAACTTATCAAAACAGTATATAGAAATCGGACTGTTTATGTAGCCATTGATGATGATAATAATACTCATGTACTTGTTAAAAATAGTTTTGGTAATCGCTATTTCAACAAAGATAATCTATTCCGTAAAGTAGACCCAATGACTGCTTTTGAACTGTTCGGAGATGATTACAACGAAACAGAACTTATTAATTCAGCACTATCTGGCTTAGGTATTATCTTATATTGTTATCAAAAATCTCACATAAAAAGGATATAAAACATTATGATCATGGATAAACATACTTGTAAAAGAAGACAAATTGAACTAGCTAACCGAAGATCTACACTTGAAGATATGGTAGAAAAATATCCCATTATATTTCATGATTCTACTCCTACAAATTTTAAATGTATTGAGAACTGTGGAGGATGTTGTACTACTTGTTACTTTTTTAATGAGGAATATTTAAACCTCCCTAAAAAATACCATAAATACATCGATAAAACATCTTATGATCGTTATCAGGTAAAATCGGAAGATAATAGATGTGTTTTTTCAAATACTAAAGGATGTCATATACAACCTTTTAAACCCCTACGATGCATAATTTATCCTTACTTTTTTGTCGTAGATGAAACACAAAAATGTATATATGTAATGGTTCAATCATTTTCTGATTGGCCTAATATCATGATAGAACATGATCCTGAAATGTGTTCTACATTATGCCCTGGACTTTTTAATGGCCCCGATATAACAAAAGAAATCTCAAGTCTTGCTCGTCCCTTTCTAAGAAGACTACTACAGGAAAGAGAAGAATCTAACTTCCTACATTTTTTTAAAGATACAGAAATTCTTATCAATAAAACATATATTAAATTGTATCTTCAAAATTTAACTTTAAGAGGATATATACCTTACATGGATAAATCCGGAAATTGGAAGGAATAATAAGGAATATAAAAAATGAACATACGATCTTATCAGGATGCTCTTTATGCCGTTAATCAAGACATCAAAAACATTATATATATACCAAAATCTTTAATTACCACAGAAATAATGCTCCTGATATATAAAAAAGATCCTATGTTCAAATTCGCTAAATATTCATTCACATCTGTTGTTCATACAACACCAAAAAGATATGTACACATAAATATAAATGAAATCTTTTCCCATAATTATTATGAAGAAGATAAAGATATAATACCTGAAAATTATCTTCTTGCTGTTCAACTAAATGGTAATAATCTTAAACATATTCCTATAGAAAAAAGAACATCCAAACTCTGTGAGATAGCTGTATTAAAAGATCCCCTTGCTCTTCAATTTGTTCCCGAAAAATATAAAACATATCATCTATGTCTTATAGCTACAAAAAATTCCGGAATGGCACTTGAGTATGTTCCTATAGAAAAAAAAACACCTGAATTATGTTATCTTGCTATAAAAAATAGTTTGCTCTGTTGGGATGATATACCTGATCCCATTAAAAAAGGACTGTTCATCGTTAATACTAATGATATAACACATCTTAAATGTTATATTCGTTTCGTTTCCAAAAAGAGACAAAAAAGAGAATATATAGTAGCTTTCTTTTATAAAGCTTCCTACAAAGATATAGAAGAGTTATCCAGCTTCATAGCTTTAAAAGGCATACCCACTCATTATTTACCCCTTCTTATTAACATACCCAATAGAAGACTTCGAAAATATGCCAGAAATAAACTAGGGAGAATATAATAATGAATGAAAAACAAACATTACAATATTTTAAAAAAGGTAATATAGGTTTAAATCTTGTCCCTTATTCATATAAAACTCCATTGTTATGTGAAATAGCAGTAAAAAATTTTGCCTGGGAATTAAAATATGTCCCTGTAAAATTAAGGAACTTAAAAATCTGTAAAATAGCACTTAGTTCTGATGGTGCTACTCTAAAATTAGTTCCCGAACATTTAATTAATAATGACCTTTGTCGAATAGCTTTAATAAATAATTCTGAGGCTTTTTCCTTTATACCCAAACATTTAATAACAGATGATTTTTACGAAATTATTGTCAATCATGATGCGAAAAATTTAGAACTTGTTCCTATAGAAAAAAGAACTCCTGAACTATGTGAAATAGCTCTTAATAATTCTTCTGGTAGGTTCCATTATGGTAAAATAGAATCTATCATACATCTTATTCCAGATCATTTAAAAACAAAAGAATTTTATGAAAAAATTATAGAACATAATGGTGTTGTCCTGGAACATATACCTGAACATTTAAAAACTCTTAACCTTTGTATAAAAGCTGTAAACGATACTGAAGAAGCTTATAAATTTGTCCCTCAACATATTAAAGAAGGTAAATATAAAGTAAATACATCTGATATAACAGCTTTGAAAAATTATCTTCGGCTTACTTTTAGAAATCACCAAACAACAAAAAACATAGAATCATTTATTTTAAAAGCTTCTGGTAATGATCTTAAAGAAATGGATATGTATATTAATGCTCGAAGAATACCAAAATACATGCTACCTATTTTTTTCTATTCTTCCAACGTTAAAATAAAGAAAGTTATTCAACAAAATTATATAGAAAGATGAGGAAATATCATGCTTGAAAGATATGTGTATATTGATCCTATCCCACCTATCCACGGACAGACATATAATGTTAATCAATTTATCCCTCTAGCAAACTCACAACATTCATCTCAAATATATCTTATCCCTAACCGTATTAATGATTTTGAAAATATGAAAGATTGTCTTACTCTATCAAATCACAGAGTATTCATGAAAAAATATTCACATCTTGATGGTGTATTTAATCTTAATTGCAATGGATCCGTAGGGGCAGCTATTCGATTATACCTTGTTTTAACTAACGCAGAGATGATTGATGATCTTCAATCCCATTATGCTATCGATGAAAATGATCTCAAAAATATGTTTGAGGAATGGGAACAAAAAGAAATTTCCAAAATGATAAATTAAACCTCTAATTAATCTGGAAAAATATCTTCCAAACTTCAAAGAAATAGTGGAAACATATAATCATAAAGATCTTAGCAGTTTAATAAAAAGAGCTATACTTGAACTTGGTTTTGAATGGTCTTATAATGATGATCCTGCAGAACAAATAACTCCTAATTATATCTTGCCCTTTATAGAAGATATGATCATTATAGATCATTGCAGTGATTATTCATCTATTATCGATAAACGTTCATGGTATTGTTCCTATACGGAAGACTTATTTTTGAACAAATTTCAGAAGCATAATTCCTTATCCCCCTTTTGATAACATAATTCTTCTTTAAATTACCACGTATTTTTGTTATCATTATAATGACTCAACCTTTTTAATATTAATTCACCTAACTTTAATCTATTTCATAAGGAGATTTTTATGAAAAAATTTTCTATTCTTTTTATTTTCATAACATGCACTACCTTGTTTTCACAATATTATGACAGTCCTGAGATGAAACGGGCTATGTATAATTACAAAAATAACAATAAAAGTGAACTCATCTCTCATGTAGAAGAGATGATTAGTAAAGATTACTTAACCATTCATTACATAGATTGTAAATTTATCGAAGTTGATCTTAATTGGCGTTATAATGCTTGTATCAAGAGCACTATTGATGAACACAAATTAAATATGCTAAGGATTATTGTATTTTATATTAAAAGAAAACGTGATCCTTCTATGCCTATTAAAAGAATAAATTTCTTAATGGATAAACCTCATCAAATTATAGCCCAATATGGTGCAATATCTGATGAAGTTTATTTTAATCTTTTCTAGGAGCTAATCATGAAAAATCTATTTATTCTTCTTATCCTTTTTATCTCTCTTTATAGTCATGCACAATACAGGAATGATTCCAATCCTATTACGGATTATACTTTTGACACAACAAAGTATCATCATCGCATTCGTACACTACCTCCCTCTATAGTAACGGAAATTAATCGTTTTATCAATAATCATTTGATAAAAATAGATATCACAAATGAAAAAGCCTATGTAAATGATTCCTGGTGGTATAGCCATACTAGTGAAAGTAAAAGAAGTATAACATTATCGATAGCTTTCTACTGTGGTAATTTTAATAAAAACTATAAATATCCCATTACAATAAGATCAGCAATGACAAAAGAAATCATTGCTACCTTCATAATGCCTAAGAAAGAATTAATAAGTATAAATAAAGAAAAGTCTATAAAAAATCTTCAAGTACGAACTCCCTATAAAAAATTTAAATGGGACTCGCAAATGAATGATTACTATGACAAAATAATCGAAAGATTTGAACGTGAAAATCTATTATTAAGATATGAGAAAGGTTATTTAGTTTTATCTTCTTTATGGGATGCCTGGAATGAAAAATTAAAAGATTACATGACTTTCCTTATGGCTGTCCGATGGGGAAATCTTTGCAAAGATTATTCATATAATATGACCATCAAGGTTTTACCTAGCATGGATAGTGGGATCCCTTTTAAGAGTATTAAAGAACTCCCCATTAGTAGAACATTCAAAAGACCTCCTAATGATTCTATGCTTGAAGCTTTTAGGAAAGTTGCTTATCCTAGTGAATATAATCCTAACCTTATGGTTCTTGTTCAAGGAGAAGAAAACAAAATCAGCTTTTTATTGGAAGAGAAAAAACTTTTTCTTGATCATAGCAAAAGAACTGCATACATAAAACCTGATGTATGGGAAAATTTATCCGGTAAACAAAAACGGATAATTACTACTATCATAGCAGTAAAGTGTGCGGATGACTGTCGAAGCCCTAATTACAGATTATCCATATATAATCTGAAAGATAAAAAACAATTATATGCTACATACAATAACAAAAAATACAAAGCTTTTTCTTTGTAAGACCATTCTCCGGTTGGTGGTAGTGGTTGTGGGGGGTGGAGATTATTCTTCACCCCTTTAATCCTCTTGTCTTCATTATTTGATTAGACATTCTATGCAACTGATTAAGTGTATCACGATCTAAATAGCGCAATTTTCTTCTTAAGATCTCAAGACTTATCTCTTTATGCATCTTCTTCAATTGATCCTCTGTCATAGATAACAATTCAGCTTGCCAATAGTCTAAAGGTTGTGCATATAAATCAGATGTGTGTATATTATTATCCATGGTATATCCAAAAGATATATATTAACCATTAATCTTTTCAAGGCAAAATATTATGATAATTGATACCGACAAATTAAAAGAAGCTCTTTATCATGTTTATGCTATAGAAGCTGAACAAATAGATAATAATACTAAAAGTGATAGTCTTGCCATAAAACGTCTTACAGTATCTGAAACAAGACAAATAGAAGATACAGAAATTATAGATTCTTTTATCTATCTGGCACAACGCATTTCAGAACAGGTAAAAAATAATCCTGATTTAAAAAATATCATCTTATAAACAATCTTTAATAGAAAGATTTATTATGTATCAGTGTTCCTATTTATATCAATATGCATCATGCTCAAGAAAACTTTTCAAGATCAACCTGGGGTGCACTCCTGAAAGCATTCCTAGAGAAGTAATGGAACAATTTATACAAAGAACAAACAATTATAAAAGACCTGTTGAGATAATTGAATGTTCCTGGATAAAAGTTCCTAACAACAATCTTAATATCTCCAAGATAGACTATGAGGACATAAATATACCTGAAACAAAAATAGAATCAATACGAAATGGTATTGCTGAACGTATGGCACATGGTATGAATGCTAATGAAATACTTAGAGATCTTATTAAGATAACCCGACCTGAACTTATCAGAGTCATTATGGATATACTTGTAAAAAACTAACGAATAAGAAAGGATATTATTATCTATGACTATTAATTTGATCTTGAACCATCTTTTTAATCCCTCCGGAAAATTAAATAGAAAAGAATTTATTATAGGTAATATCGCTTGGATAATTCTTGTATGCCTATCATGTTTTCTTTTTATTTTAATTCGACCTCTAGCTATACTCGCTCTCTTGTTACTTTATCCTTTCTATCTATTAGCTATTAAACGATTGAGAGATGCAGGTCTTTCTTTATGGCTTGTTATTGCTTATATCATACCTGCTTTTATTATTCCCATGATGATCTTTCTGGCAATATATAAACATAGAAGATAATTCTTTTCCCATAATAAGTGGGAATGCCCTCAAGTAATGGCCTCCACGTTTGGCGAGGGTGGAAATACTTGGAAACACCAGGTCAACCAACATTACAAATCCAGGAAGCACCTGGAAAGGAGTTAATACTATGAAGTACCATGTATCAATTTCATCAACAAAAGCTCTCATTATGGGTCATAACTCAGGTACATACGAAGGAGAAATTAATGTATCTAAGTTAACAGTAAAACAGCGGAAATTTCTTGCTGAGAAAACCTCCGAAAAAGATGGTGATATCTGTATCTCAGATGATAGACTCTTAAATTCTTCAGGGGATCTTACACCTGAATCTATCCAGGTAGCTATGGATGAAATTCAGAAAAATATCAATGAAACCTTCAATAGATACGCAAACGAAGCTATAGAAAAGATTAAGAAATGTGAAAAGGATACCGGGTATTATCCTGGAACATTATTCTATGATTACCGTTGTTCAGATAAAGTCTTATCCAAAAAACAAAGAACAATTAAGAATAATCTTATGAGAAAAGCAAAAGCTCTCAAAGAAAAACATGTTGCAGAAAAGCAAGCAAAAATTGATAAGTTCACTACAGACATACTTCCTCTTATTGAAGAATATGAAAATGGTGGTGAACGTCCTGAATGGGATGAACCATTTATAGGATCTGATAAATTAAAGAATCGTATATATACGGAAGATCGAAAAAGAAAAACACAACAGGAACATATTTATCTCACCGAAATAGTAAATAAATACGGCACAGATCTGCAGAAGCGTAAATGGTCAAATGGCATGATGAGGGATGAAGAAGTTATCCACCTTACTTGGATTAATACCTTCACCAAAGGTAATCCTTTACCTACTAATGTATGGAAATCAGAAGATAATGTATGGAAATCAGAAAATGAAGAAGATCTCAAACATAGGGAAGGTGAGATCGATAAAATATCTGATGATGAATTCAAAGTATACGAAGAAATAATCACTATGTATCCCGCTTTTTCCGCACAACTTATGCGGGAAATTGCTTATTATGATGAAGAATATATATTCGAGTGTAACTTCGTAAGACTCTCAAAAAAAATCGGAGAATACGAGATAGAAGCTGATTTCCTTTTAGACTAACTTTCTCTAAGCTTACAATAGGGGAAAAGAGTTATCCTCTTTTCTCCTGGTAAGTATGCCCTCATGTAATGGCCTCCACGTTCGGCGAGGGTGGAAATACTTGGAAACACCAGGTCAACCAACATTACAAATCCAGGAAACACCTGGAAAGGAGTTAATACTATGAAGTACTATGTATCAATTTCATCAAAAAAAGCTCTCATTATGGGTCATAACTCAGATACATATGAAGGAGAGATTGATGTATCTAAGTTAACAGTAAAACAACGGAAATTTCTTGCTGAGAAAACCTACGGAGTAGATGATGGCATCTCCATCTCAGATGAGATACTCTTAAATTCTTCAGGGTATCTTACACCTGAATCTATACAGACAGCTATGGATGAAACTCAGAAAGAAATCGATAAAATCTTCAATAGATATGTAAAAAAAGCTGAAGAAAAAATCCAAGAATATGAAAATGATCCTGAGCATGATCCTGGGAGATTATTCTTTGATTACCATTGTCAAGATAAAATATTATCTGAAGAACAAAGAACAATTAAGAATAATCTTGTAAGCAAAGCAAAAGCTCTCAAAGAAAGATATGCTGCGGAAAAACAAGCAAAAATTGATGAGTTCACTACATACATACTTCCTCTTATTGAAGAATATGAAAATGGTGGTGAATGTCCTGAATGGGGTGGAAAATTTATAGGACCTCAAAGTTTACTGGGTCGTATATGTAAGGAAGATAATAAGAGACATGATCAGAAAATAAAAGCTGCGGAAGAAAGGAAACATAATCAGCTCACCGAAATAGTAAATAAATACGGCACAGATCTGCAGAAGCGTAAATGGGAGAAAGGCATGATGAAACATAAGGAAGCAATTCATCTGCTTTGGATTAATACCTTCACCAAAGGTGATCCTAAACCTAATAATGAATGGAAATTAGAAGGTGATAGTCTCAGACATCAGGAATATAAGAACGAGGAAATATCTGATGATGAATTCAGAGCATACGAAAAAATAATCGCTATGTATCCCGATTCTTCCGCACAACTTATGCGGGAAATTGGTTATGATGATGATGAATATATATTCGAGTGTAACTTCGTAAGACTCTCAAAGAAAATCGGAGAATACGAGATAGAAGCTGATTTCCTTTTAAAATAACTTTCTATAGGCTTACAATAGGAGAAAAGAGTTAACCTCTTTTCTCCTGGTAAGTATGCCCTCATGTAATGGCCTCCACGTTTGGCGAGGGTGGAAATACTTGGAAACGCCAAGTCAACTAACATTACAAATCCAGGAAACACCTGGAAAGGAGTTAATACTATGAAGTACTCTGTATCAATTTCATCAACAAAAGCTCTCATGATGGGTCATAACTCAGGTACATATGAAGGAAAGATTGATGTATCTAAGTTAACAGAAGAACAGCGGAAATTTCTTGCTGAGAAAACCTACGGATATGATAATAGCATCTCCATCTCAGATGAGATACTCTTAAATTCTTCAGGGGATCTTACACCTGAATCTATCCAGGTAGCTATGGATAAAATTCAGAAAGATATCGATGAAACCTTCAGTAGATTCGCAAAAGAAGCTGAAGAAAAAATCCAAAAATATGAAAATGATCCTGAGCATTATCCTGGGTCATTATTCTCTGATTACCGCTGTCAAGATAAAGTCTTATCTGAAGGACAAAGAACAATTAAAAATAATCTTGTGAGCAAAGCAAAAGCTCTCCAAGAAAGATATGCTGCGGAAAAACAGGCAAAAATTGATAAGTTCACTACAGACATACTTCCTCTTATTGAAGAATATGAAAATGGTGGTGAACGTCCTGAATGGGATGAAAGGTTTATAGGACCTCAAAGTTTACTGGATCGTATATGTAAGGAAGATCAAAAGAGATCTAAACAGAAAAAAGAAGCTGCGGAAGAAAGGAAACATAATCAGCTCACCGAAATAGTAAATAAATACGGCACAGATCTGCAGAAGCGTAAATGGGAGAAAGGCATGATGGAACGTAAGGAAGCAATCCATCTGCTTTGGATTAATACCTTCATCAAGGGTAATCCTTTACCTATTAATGTATGGAAATCAGAAGATGAAGAAGATCTCAGACATAAGGAAGGTGAGATCGAGAAAATATCTGATGATGAATTCAAGACATACGAAGAAATAATCACTATGTATCCCGATTTTTCCGCACAACTTATGCAGGAAATTGCTTATTATGATGATGATGATGAATATACATTCGAGTGTCACTTCGTAAGACTCTCAAAGAAAATCGGAGAATACGAGATAGAAGCTGATTTCCTTTTAAAATAACTTTCTCTAAGCTTACAATAGGAGAAAAGAGTTATCCTCTTTTCTCCTAGTAAGTATGCCCTCAAGTAATGGCCTCCACGTTTGGCGAGGGTGGAAATACTTGAAAACGTCAAGTCAACCAACATTACAAATCCAGGAAACACCTGGAAAGGAGTTAATACTATGGAAGAACAGGCAAAAATTGATGAATTCACTACAGACATACTTCCTCTTATTGAAGAATATGAAAATGGTGGTGAACGTCCTGAATTGGATGATATTCTTTTAAGACGTGAATCTGGATATTTACTAGATCGTATACTTAAGGAAGATAGTAAGAGACGTAAACAAAAAATATAAGCTGCGAAAGAAAGGAGACATATTCAGCTCACCGAAAGGGAAAAGAGTTAACCTCTTTTCTCCTGGTAAGTATGCTCTCAGGTAATGACCTCCACGTTTGGTGAGAGTGGAAATACTTGGAAACACCAGGTCAACCAACATTACAAAAAATAATTTCTATCCGTAGTACTATTTAACTCATTTTGATTTCATAAATAATAGGAGGTTTTTATATCTCAAGGTTTGATTGAAAGTAATGTTCCTAAAAATCTTATTTTAC
>Ga0315542_1002758_pt1 | contig 10562 bp, 10 predicted proteins | sample SalMarSW160120MG_FD_202541 | JGI IMG/M metagenome (GOLD analysis project Ga0315542, IMG submission 202541) | Salt marsh sediment microbial communities from the Plum Island Ecosystem LTER, Massachusetts, United States - Salt Marsh Sediment SW1601-20 ... | reverse complement strand
AAAAACGATCATAAAAATGTTTGCTTTCGATCATACAATGATCAATATTAAAAAAAACTTCATTTTCGTTGAATGCGTTTAGAAGTTATACTTTGAATTAGTTAATTTAAGCAAATAAGTAAAATAGAACGTAATTATTAAAGCTGATGAGATAATCCACTATCTGAAATATATTAATAAAAATTAGCTTAATTTTTGATATTTTAATTCAAGATATTAAATTATCTTCAATTTTCTTTCAATTTAAAGTAGTTCCGCTTTAATATTCCAATTTTTCTATGTTAATTAGAACTTATAAAATTAAGATCTAACGTTGAATGATAATGTCAGAATATTTAGTATTTAAAACAGCAAAATCAAATGGTGGTAAGTTTCTAATTGGTACAACTATAGGAATGGCTATTCTATTAATCATAATTTCAGTTTTTACCTATCCTAGCATTAATAGTATTCACATTTCAATACTTCTACTAGGGATTTTTGTAGCGATAATAGCTATCTTCGTATATTTAATCTATGCCTATTATGAAATGGAATATCTCTTATCAAATGAATTTCTTTTAATCAAGTGGGGATTAAAAACTACAAAAATCCCCATTAATAACGTTAAAAGAATAATTAGACCTGAAACTAATGATTACGAAGGTATTAGAATAGGAGGTGTAGGATTGCCGGGATATTTAATGGGAAAATTTAAATACTTGATCGAAGGTAATTTTGAAACCGTTTCCTTATATGTGACTAAGTTAGATCATCTTTTGTTTGTTGAAACCAATCATGGGAATAAAAAATTCTATGGAATCTCTCCAAGTGAGGAGGAAGAGTTTTTGAATGCTTTTAAAAATTTAAATGAAAAAATGGCACTACAGATAACAACAGATAAAATACCATTTAAATCATCAAAAAGTTCAACTAGAGACATAAAATTTGCTTTATCTTTATTTATTGTTTCAATTGTTCTTTCCCTCATAGGTTTAATCTATTTCTTAGTTGTATACTTTCAATTACCACAAATAATTCCACTTCACTTTGGTTATAACTTTACTCCCGACAGATATGGAAATAAAATTGGTTTAATCGTTGTGTTTGTATTATTCGTTGTTTTCGGTATTGGATTCAGTTCGTTGCTTTATTACTACATTCACAAAAGGACGCATTTAGATCAAACAAAGTATGGTTATACTATTATGATATTACCCCTCGCGATCGTTATATTATTTTTAATCATATCGGTTATTACGCTAAATGTGACTCTTACTTATGTGTAATCACATAAATCAAGAGGATTTTGTGCCTTATGAGTTATATCTACAAATGTATCACCTGAAATGAAAGGAAGTGATTCATTGTTCGTTATTGCCTCCATAATAAAGAATTCGGTTGATTATAATTATTTTGCACGATCGATAACAAAATAAGATATTGCTTTCTCGCGAGATGTCCAAATATAAAAAAAAGCATTTTTTTTCATGGTAATGAAAATCTAATTTTTATTTCAAGGTTTAAAGATAAGAAAAGGAATTTTATTCTTAAAAAAATTTATTTTCGGTAAACCCCATATTTATGTACTGCATCCGTCATGGCTTTCACGTTCTCATGAGTAGCTTCATTGGGTATACCAGAAACTCCACCGTCTACTATATACCCTCCACCTTCCATGCATCCTTCAATTGACTTTTTTACGTATTCTTCAACAGCTGAAGGGGGTCCTCCAACTAATAAAGAAGCGGGAACATTTCCTTTAATAGTTACGTAGTCACCCATGATTTCTTTAACTTTAATAATGTCAGTATCATGGAACCAGTAAACTGCTTTAGCTCTATGTTTTTTAGCAAATTCAGCTAGAAATTCTAAGCGATCATTATATCTACCCTCAAAAAAGGGCATGGGAATTATATTCTTTTTAATCATCCCATCCATGAGCTTACTTAAAGAAGGCCAGTAAAACTCTTCAAATTGATCATTCGACATGAATCCATCGGCACCCCTATGTAATGGTATAAAGGATAGAGCAACTGTATTTTCATCGGGACTTCCGATTTTTAAAGGTGAGGTCTCCATTGCTGATAAACTTGGTTCAACTAAACGATCACATGTTGCTTTTAATTCCTCAGGATTTCGATACATATCCATCATAGCTCCCCGCATCCCTCTTAAGCTATCAGATACCATGTCAAATGGTGCTTGTCCTAAAACACATTCTCCCGAAACAGGATTTCCCATTTTTTTCATTTTTTTAACGTAACTTCCCATTCCTATTAATCCACCAATCATTTTCAATAATGTCCTCTTATATCTTTTAATTAACTTCTTTAGATCTTTATCAATGAAAAAAAAGAAGAAGAGGGCTCCATTAAACATCATGGCCATATCTGAGATTTGAGGAAATTTTTTGAAAATACTTAGAGATGTATTCTGGGCAGGAATAGTGTTTCGAAGTAAAAATCCTGTAGGATCTTTTAACAATTCTTCGTAGTCACTTGCTTCCATCCATGCTTTTTCTATATATTGATAAGGCTGATTATCCCCTAAACGAAGTTCTGGATTTGCTGCTCCCGGCCATTTTATCATAGTATGTCCTATTCCATCAAACAATTTACCTAAACCTGCTACAAGTAGCGGGGGATAAAGATCCCAATCATATCTACTATATACTTTAGTACAAGCTTTAGCATATTTCTTGCCTTTATACATCGCTTGCTTATGATTCATGCCTACTTGTATTGCTGGAAAAAATATATCCGTCCATGGTGCAATCGGTACGCGATCGGGTTCTTTTAATGCTACTGTATCTCTCACTCTTTGAACTCTTTCTTCATATAATTTTTCTACATTCATTATGTTCTACCCTCCATCCATTTAGTTGCTATATTTACGGCATCAACTGCACTCTGTCCGTATGCATCTGCTCCGACATAATCCAAGATTCTTTCATCAATAGTACCTCCACCAATCATAATTTTTATGCTTTCTCTCAAGCCAACTGTTTTTAACTTATCGATAATTTCCTTCATAGAATCGAAAGCGAGTGTTAAAAATCCACTCAGAGCTAATACATTTGGCTTATACTCCTTTAAACTGTCTATAAACTTATTAGCTGGAACATCCACTCCTAAATCGATCACTTCAAATCCATTTGCATCTAACATAAATTTAACAACATCCTTTCCAATGTCATGAATATCACCAAATACCGTTCCTATTACTATTTTTCCTTTCTTGCCTTCACTCATCTGTGATTCCTTTAGTTTTGGTCCTATTTCTTCAAAAACTTGTCGTAAAATTTCCCCAGACATAATTAATTCAGGTAAAAAATACTCTTTTTTACTGAACTTTTCTCCAATAATTTTCATCGCTTCTCTAACATCATCCATAATCTTGAGTGGATCCTCATTATTATGAAGACGTTCTTTTACTAATTCATTTACCCTATTTTCATTTAACTCTACAATTTCTTCTATAAAATCCATAGTTATTCTCATTTAAGATTTGATATATATTTAAAATTATATGTTAACTCGTTTTTTTTAGTCAGTCCAGAAATTCTTTGCGAGCTTTCTTCGTATATCCCATAATTTACTTTTCGATGCAAATGCCTGGATCCCATCCCCTTTGTCAGCATCCTTAACTTGCCACATTCCATTAACAGCTCCTATCAATCCTCCTGATAATACTTCAAATCCTTGAGATGTATAAAGATCTGCTTCAATTCCTCGATTAATTATAAATTTTAACTGTCTTAACCCTTGTTGATTTTTAGACTTCAATACTTCCAATAATTTATTTACTTCTGAATCCAATTCATCATTAGGAACTACACGATTCCAGAGATCCCAATCAACAGCTTTTTTTGCAGGATGTAAGGCTCCAATGAGGTTTATTTCTTTTACTCTCCTCCGACCGATTAATCGAGCCAAACGAGTCGTACCACCCCATCCAGGAGTTATTCCTACATCTACCTCTGGCATTCCCCATTTTGCTCGTTCAGTTGCTATCACGAAATCACAGACCATCGTAATTTCAAGACCCCCACCTACAGTATATCCATCTACCGCAGCAATCGTAATTTTATCTAATTCCTCTAGTTGGTTAGCCATATTCTGATAAAATCTCACTCGGCGCATAATATCATTTGCGTCCCCCCAATTTATCATCTCTTTTATGTCATCACCGACACAAAAATTACCTCCAGCTCCCTTTATCACGAGAAACTTTAATTTAGTGGATTTTCGTACTTCTTCGATAGCAAGTACCAACTCATCTGATAGTCTCATGCTTAATGCGTTCATTACTTGTGGTCTGTTTAAAGTTATCCAAGCAACATTTTCTTTCTCTTCATAAATTAATTGATTGAACTCCATATTACAAATTTAAAGCTTAGTATTTTTAAAGTTTAATATTCCTTTTTTTAATCAAGTTACAAATTATAAGGCCAATAACAAGCATTCAAATATTAAGACAGATTGTAAATTATATTCTTCTTAAGGAAGTGCATAAAATGGGATATGGATCAGTAAAGGTTAATGGTAAAAAATATGAAGTAAAAGAAGCCATTGGTCTTTTAAGGTTAAATCTTACAGATTTAGAAATTAAGGAAATATCCGAGATTAAAGGCTTAGAGAAGTTAAAAAAAGTCGAGAGCATCGATCTTTCGAACAATATATTGACAGATTTAAATGGTTTGGATGTAATTCCTCAGATCCAGCAATTATTTGCTAATAACAATCATATCAAGGATTTGGGAGGTCTGGAATCATTCAAGAATCTTGATAGATTATTTCTAAATAGATGTGAAATCACAGAACTCAATGGATTGGATTATCTAACTAATCTAATCTGGTTGGAACTTAATGAGAATAAGATATCCGAGCTTAAAGGATTAGACTCATTATTAAATCTCCTCCGTTTAGATCTTAGAGGGAATCAAATTGAAAATATTAGAGGTTTAGACAAATTACACAATCTTCAAGTGCTAATTTTTAGTCGTAATCAAATTAAAGAAATTACTGGTCTAAATAAGTCAATTAATCTTACAATGTTACATTTAGATCACAATTTGATAGCCGAAATTAAAGGTTTAGATAACTTAGTAAATCTTGAACATTTAAAACTCGAGGATAATAAAATTACTAAGATCGAAGGTTTGGAGAATTTGGTCAATCTCGAATCGTTATATTTAGATTCGAATCAAATTACTGAAATTAGAGGTCTCGAAAAGTTAAATAAATTAAAATTATTATTCCTTGGGTTTAATCCAATTGAGGGAGACTTTGAAAAAAACGTTATGGGCAGAGAAAACGTAGAGAATTTAGTAAAATCACTTAATAAATAAGAAATGCAATATGATGAAAGTTCGTGAAAGGTAGATTTCACGAAATTCTAATTTAAAGATTCTTATTTTGCTGGAATGTACTTTTTTAATCCTAAGTATAAGAATAAAAATCCTAATATCATAATAATCAAGGTAAGCAGGGGAGAAACAAAAGCAAAAGGATTTGAATCTATATATACTCGACCGTCAGAAATCTGACTCCCCAGGTGAATTAAACCATCATCATTTCCAAGAAATGCTTGAAACTCTATAATCAGAATTGTTATAACAAGCACTAATGGGAAGTAAATGAGGAATTCTTTTAATATTGACTTCAAATCCTTATTTCTATTAAATATTAAAAAGAAGACTAAGAACATGAATAGAAACCCTAAAATCATTATCTCAGTAAATACAATATTAAATCCCCAAAAAAATTGTATAATCCAATATGCAACAAAAAATAGAATTAAGAATGCACAAATAACCATATTTCTAATCAATTTTCGTTGTGTATCGAGATACCAAAAAAAGAACCCTCCAATAAATGCGATGAGAGTGATAAAAATTGGCACTAGCAATGAAGGCCGAAGACCATATATTAATAAAGCAAGCACATCCCTTCCAAATTTAGCAGTTCCTAAAGGATGATCATTACTTGGAGGATTCCACGATCCAGTATATACACTTAAAGTTTCATCAATCGAATAAGGAGTCATTATGTTAGGAAAAATGGAGATAATGATAAATAATGCCGTGATAACTAACCCGATAAGAAAAAGGGGATATTTAAATAAATTAATGATGGCTCTTTTATCACTTTTTTGAAGATCCCCTATTTTTTGATTTTCTTCTTTATGGTGATCTTTATTTATCTCACTACTATTCATAGCTTCAAATCTAGTTTTATCTTTTGAGTTTTATAATGAAAATCTTATATTTAAATGTTATAGTGTTCCAAGAAAATTAGAGATATTTGAAGAAAGTGGGACTTTTACATTAAAATAATGTTCCGCAACTCCTATCAAGTAATCCAAATAAGGCATTTGAACTTTAACGTTATGGCTATCCTTTAATTTTTCGATTAGAGTTTTTGAATAAAGTTTTTCACTCTTCTTTAAGTTGTTTACTATATCTGCAATCGAGGAAGATAAATCATATATTTGCTTAATTTCTTTTTTTAAGTTCAACATGCTAGACTTTGGATCCACCTCATTTAAAAATGCTTGAGTAATTGTTCTTTCCATCTTTAACTTTTTAGGATCAATGATCTTGTCATCATCTTTTATGATCTCAATACCCTTGATAGCAATGTGATCACCATAATTGGAAATATTATATTGATCCATAGGGATCAGTGATAAGTCAACATCAAATGCTTCAGAGGTCACAAATTTGAATAGATTTAACAGATGATCCCCTAAGAACTCCTTGTCAGAAATTATGATGATCTTTTTCTTAAATAACATCGCTCTGAGGATAAAAGCAATCGTAGAGGCAGTGAGATTAATTTTTATGAGATCTATATCTATATTATCTGTTAGTTTAGGTTCATCTTCTTTCTGCGATTCAGGTGTGTCTGGTAGAGTTATCTGAAAATCTGCAATAAATGTGTCTCTTACCACTAAATTCTTGTCTAAATATGCAACAAAGGAATGTTCACATACAATTCCTTCAGAAACATTTACCGCGTATAAGCCTCTCGTTGTATTTTTTACTTCTTCTTCTAAAACTTCAATTTTATTTCGTTTTGAACACTTTGGACAACGAACCTCAACTTTTACCATGATGAAATATTTTACCTATTTCTTTCTCATTGAATAATTTAGAGATAAAGCATTATTTAAATATTGAGTTATCGCTTGAATTAGTCTATAATAGATTCATAAAAAGGGGGGATATTTATTATTTTTGTTATCAATTAGAAACGACGAACTTTAGCATAATTTTTTTCAAACAGATTAGCTATTAATAAACACACTATTGCCGAGCTAACTTCTGCAATTAAATATGAATCTTGAGGACTTACAAAAATTAAGCTTATAGAATAGATCACAAAGAAGAACACGGTAAAAAAGATAAAAGTTATAAGCAAGGGTCTTACAATCGGAAAGTACAAGAAACTTTTTATGCGAGAAGAATATCCTTTAGATTTTTTAAATTGTTTTCTTAATCTTTGATTTCGTTCAACTTGAGCATATGCTTCAAAAATTATAATTGAAGCAAAAAATAATGCCACAACAACACCTGTTGGAATTAAGATAACGATAAGGTAGTTTCCAACATCAAGGACGTATTGTCCGAGATAAATATACAATACTTGAAAAAATCCACAAGCAGAAAAAAGCAAAATTGCGAAAGGGATATATTCTTTCGAAGTCCAACGTATTTTTAATGGCATGTTTACTTCCTTTATTCAATAATTAAATGGGCCCAGGGAGATTTGAACTCCCGACCTTCCGCACGTCAAGCGGACGTCATACGACTAGACCATGAGCCCATGATTTTGTGCTATATATTTTCGTATATATATTTATATATCTTTATATATTATTTTCTTATTTTAAGATATAATATTATAAGTTAAAAAGAGAGAAAAAATAAATATTTTTTAGTTTTTGAATTATTTTTGTCATATTTAGTAATTTCACAAAAATTATTATTATGATGGTTAAAGCTTCTTTTCTCGCAATGCTTTTATCATTGGGAGATCATGACCAGAAAGAATTTCAAGCATGGCTCCTCCTGCTGTTGAAATAAAGGAAACATCATCAGCTTTACCTGCCATCGAAGCAGCAGCTCCCATTTCTCCTCCCCCAATTATTGTTAAAGCCTTATTTTTCTTAGTCGCTTCGACCATCGCATCTATCAACTCGTTAGTCGATTTTCTGAAGACTTCCTTTTCAAAAATACCTGGAGGGCCATTTGCAATAATAGTTTTACATTTCATAATTACTTCTTTGAATTCTCTGACAGTTTCTGGACCGATGTCTCCAGTCGTAACGTTATAAGTCCCCGCTTCATCCACAGTGATGATCTTTCTATTCCCATTGTCATCAATAACTAAATCTTTGGGAAGGAGAATTTTTTCTTTAAATTTCTCATAAGTTTTTTTAATTAAATTATGGTTTTCTTCCAAATCCTTGGCAATAATTTTATGATTTGGTTCGCCCATATTTTTACCAAGAGCTTCGAAAATTAGTACTGCAGTCAATCCTGAACAAAGGGCATAATCTAATTTCTCATCTTCGAAATTGAATTCCATTGCTTTAAATTTATCTATTGCTTTTGCTCCACCGATCAACATCGCCATTGGTCTATCTGGAACATCAATCACTTTTCTTAATGCTCCTAATTCTTCATCTGTAATCGGCCCAGCAAGCATTTTTGGCCATCCGACTATGGAGGCGTGAGCGCGATGAGCAGCACCGAAGGCATCAACAATCACATAATCTACTAAAGGGTAAAGAGTTTGAACTAATTTTGTGTTTTCTGCATCTTTAAAATCTGTATAATTTTTCATTTCTCCTTCAAATTTCCTAACATTATCGAGTACTAAAATTTCACCCGGTTTGAGTTCTTTTATTGCTTTTACAGCTTTCTCACCAAAAATGTCATCAACAAACTTTACTGGTCGACCTGTTTCTTTCTCAATTTCTTTTGCATGAAGACTCATATCAGTAAAATCATCATGGCCAGGTCTAGATTGATGGGCTAAAATTATAACAGCACATTTCTTGAAATGTTCATTTAATTGGGGAGCTAATGCTCTAATTCGAGGAGAGTCTCTAATTTCCATCTTGTCTGTATCGATGTTCGAGTTAATATCTACTCTAATGAGAACTTTTTTTCCTTTTAATTTAACATCTTTATAAGACGTATAATCAATTTTCATAATTTTTCGCTTCTTAATTTTGGATTTAACTGATTTTAATATTAACTTTCTTAAAAAAATTTAGTTAAATAATTATAAATCTTGATGATAAAAAAAATTTAATCTGATTTTTAATTTAGGTAGAAGCGACATAAAACCGTAAACTAAACAAGCTAAGACATTTAATATTTATTCATTATTTTTTAAAAAGCTTATATCTAATTGCCCTAACTATATAATCGATAATCTAAATTAACATATATTTATTAAAACTTCTCTTAATTTTTAATAAATGCATATTTTAATAAAGTAAAAAGAATTCTTAGTAATTGTAGAATAGAGTTTTTTTCTATGAGTAAAAATCGTTTGGATATCGGTTTTTTTTCGTGCATGTACAGTCAAGTTAATGGAACTGCTCATGCTGTAAGGTTTCTTTCAGAGGCACTAGCTAAATTAGGGCACAATGTGCATGTATTTGCTCCTAAAATTGAAAATGGTCATGATATTCCAAAAACTCTTCATTATCATAGTTTAGGAGGTGCAGTGGTGGATTCTAATACTGGCTTTGTTTTAAGTGCCCCGATTAACAAATATTTTAATTGCGACTTTGATAATTTAGATGTTTTACATGCTCATACTCATGCGACGGTCGGTTTAATGGGTATAATATGGGCAAAGGAATTGGGTATACCGATCATAGGGACACATAACAGTCCTATGGCATTTTATTCTGCTCAGTATCTTCCAATTATTGGGAAAGCATTAATGAAATCTGATATACTATGGAGATATGAACGCAACATACTTGATAAATATGATTTCGTTCATGTTCCTACAAAATCAAAAAAAGAATTACTCCGAAATTATAGATTTAGAGAACCAATAATTTCTTTGTCTAATGGGATACCTGATCTATTTTATTCTGAAGTAAAAGAAAATGGGATAAGAGAGAAATATGGTCTTAATAATAAAAAAGTATTGTTGTATGCATCAAGATTATCACCAGAAAAACATAATATTGCAGTCATAAAGAGTTTTAAGAAAGTACATGATCAAGTACCAGAATCCCATTTATTATTAGTAGGGAGTGCGGGACCATCCACTGAAAAAGTTAAAAGTATAGTTAAAAATCCTAAATACGAGGATTTTGTTTCATATGCAGGAAGGGTTCCTTTTTTAGATTTATTAAGATTATATAATGCTGCTGATATAACTTGTTTATGGTCATGGGTAGAAGCGGAAGGTTTGGTTTTGATTGAAGCAATGGCTCAAGGAACGCCTAGTGTTGGGGCAAATTCATATGGTATAAAGGATGTGATACTTCATGGGGAGACGGGTTACTTAGCAAATAATATACAAGAATTTCAGAATTACGTC
>Ga0315542_1002757_pt1 | contig 10564 bp, 10 predicted proteins | sample SalMarSW160120MG_FD_202541 | JGI IMG/M metagenome (GOLD analysis project Ga0315542, IMG submission 202541) | Salt marsh sediment microbial communities from the Plum Island Ecosystem LTER, Massachusetts, United States - Salt Marsh Sediment SW1601-20 ... | reverse complement strand
GCCAACCGCGACCGAACTGATTCTGCAGATTCCTCGAGAGCTCGAGGGGTGGCGGAAGATGATTGGCATCTCCATGAGCGGATTCGCTGCGAAGTATCTGGGCGTGAGCCCCTCGACTTACAGACGCTGGCTAACTGAGAGATTCAACCCAGACCTGAGAACGGTGGACCGATTAGAAGCACTTCTAGAGGAGTGGGACTCCTGCCCTCCCGTGCTCAATGAGCGGACTGCGCCAGAACTCGCTGCGCTTTGGGACAATCCACAGGACGCTACCTACGACGAACTGCCGCCCTCCCCGCCCCTGCTATAATAGTGACGCCGGCAGCGAGCCGGGTGCAAAGGAGGACCACCATGGCCGTGAAGGAATACAAGGCGCGCATCATCGCCAAAGGGCTGAACATCGCAATCGTCTGCTCGCGGTTCAACGAGCTCGTGACCAAGGAGCTGCTCGCGGGCGCGCTGGACAAGCTGGAGCGCCTGAGCGCCGAGGAATGCGAGGTGGACATCCACTGGGTGCCCGGCAGCTTTGAGATTCCCGGCACGGTGGCGCGGCTCATCAAGAAGGGCGGCTACGACGGAGTGCTCGCGCTGGGCTGCCTGATTGAAGGGCACACCGACCATTACAAGCTGCTGGCGAGCGAAGTGGCGAAGGGCTGCGCGTCGCTGGCGATGAAGAAGGACGTGCCCATCGGCTTCGGCATCCTCACCACGCCGACGCTGGAAACCGCGCTGGAGCGCGCCGGCACCAAGTCCGGCAACAAAGGCGCGGACGCGATGGAGAGCCTGCTGGAGACCATCGCGGTTTACCGCCACATAGCCGAGTAGCGCGGTATAGCCAAATGCGCCCGGCGGAACGCGGGGCGGCAACGATAAGGAGGCGAGAGGAATGCGCCAGAATGGAGGCGGCCAACCACGCATCACTTCCGAACAGAAACGGGCTGCGGTTGTGCGCGTGCGCGCCCGCGAGCCGGTGGCGTCGGTGGCGGCTTCGCTGGGAGTGAGTGTGGCGGAAGTGGAAGACTGGGTGCGCAAGTTCGAGGCGGCGCGGGTGAACCTTACGCCGGAGCCGGGGAAGGACTTCCAGGACGCGTTCAAGCGCAAGTACGGGCCGGATGTGGAAGCACCGTCAATGTCCCACCTGATGTACCCGGAGCTGATGCAGGAGGTTGATCCCAGGCTGTTTGACCGGCTTACGGCGGAGCAGATCAAGGACCTATTCATCCTCCAGGCCATCGCGCAGGAGAAGGTGGGATACGAGAAGCATGCCCCGAAGTTCTTCCTGCCGGAGGACGAAGACCCCTTTCCCGAGACGCGGGTTCGGCACGGCGATGCCTATATCACTCGGGAAATTAACCGCCCGATGCTCATTTTCGGAGGGCTGCTGCTGGGCGCCGTGGTGATGGTGGTGGGCGCGAAGATGGGTTTCATCCTGGAGGATGCCACCACCTGGGTGGTGGGCGCCGCGGCGGTATTCGGCCTGGGGCTGGTGATACTCGGCGGGCGGTGAGACCCGGCGGCATATTAGGAATGACGGTGGAGAGTGTGCTGACTTCACCAGTGGATTGGGGTATAATGCGAGTGGCCGCAAAGGGGAATGTGCGGCCTGACGCCAGACTGCCGACCGAATGGGTCAGGCACGGTTTCGCTCGTTATCCGATAGTCGGCTGTGCGGCTGCCAGCGACGTTATTGGAGGCTTTATATGAACCGCTTATTCTTATTCCTAGTTAGCATCGTTGTTATTGCTGCGGCCTCGTGCGGAGGCGGCGGGGGCGCGCAGACGCCTGTTGCCACCAATAATGGCAGCCCGGCGGCAACTACGCCTGCGCCCCAAGACACCTCCAGCACGCTTGCTGCCGAGCTTGCGCGGCTGGACACGATGACCGCCCCTGCGGGCGTGGAGCCGGATACCTGGCTAACCCTGAAGGCGTCACTGCGCGAGGCGATGGTTGCGCTGATGCCTGACAAGGTAACGCAGGCTCCGCCGGACAGCGAGCATAGCGCCATCACCGACCTGGCGTATTCGGTGGATGACGATCAGATCGGCTGGTTCACCTGGAGCTTCCAGCATTACGCGGACTACAACCTGGACGGCATAGTGGACACCGACGACATCGTGACTTTGGCTGAGCACTACCTGGAGCTTGTGGGTGAAGAAGCGCCTATCGCCGCGCGGCTGGATACCAGCGGCAACGGAGTGGTTGATATTGCGGACGTCACTGCCATTGCGCGGCACTACGGCAGCGAGCTGGCGGGCTTCTCCGTACGCAGTTACACGGACGAAATGGAGTTCAACGAGCTGGGGCCGGTGGCGCGGGAGGAAGCCATCAATCAGGAGACTCCCGAGTTCCCGATTGACGGAGTACTCCGGTACCAGTTCCAGTACGAAGGCACTGAGGAGTGGGTGGATATCGCAGTAGCAGCGCTTGACGGCGAGGGAGTGGCGGGAGAGCTGTCGAATATCGTGCAGTTCCAGCCGCCGCGCATTATCTCGGTGAGCGTTCCCAGCGGCAAGGTGGGCGACACCGGCACCGCCAGCGCGATGGTGGAAGGCGCAGAGCCACTGACTTACGAGTGGATACTAACTAATGGGCTAAGCCCTACCCGCTCTAGCGAGCCAGAAGTTGCGGTAGAGCTGGTGCGCCAGGGGATGTTCAACGGCCGGCTCACAGTCAGCAATACCTTTGGCTCGGCTACGCAGAACTTCGCGGTCAGCGTCGGCGTTCCGCCGACCATCAGCACAGCGGGCCCCGACTTCGCCGTGTGCGGGCAACGGGTGGAGTTTTCCGCCACCGCCAGTGGCACGGCGCCGCTGGCGTACAGCTGGGATTTCGGCACTAGCGCCTTCCCGCAAACCAGCGCGCTGGCGCGACCCACAGTGGAGTTTGACGCGGCCGGCACGCACAACGTTAACTTGCAGGTCTCTAATGCGCACGGCTCCGCACTCCACACCTTCACCGTAACAGCGGGCTTCCCACCCACCATAATTGCTGTCACGCCCGCCAAAGGAACACTGGGCAGTTCCGTGAACTTCAACTCTTCGGTTCTCGGCACTTCTCCAATGGAGTACCTGTGGAACTTCAAGAACATGGGAGATCCAACAGTGTCCGGGGACGCCACGCCGGTAGTGAACCTGACTAGGGCGGGAAATTACCTGTGCAATGTGAAAATATCAAACGACTTCGGCGACGCAACGACCTGGTTCAACTTCTATGTCGGCAAAGCTCCGCATATAGCCCGGGTCCTCTGGACCTCAACCATAGGTGGCCACCTTTGCTGGTACTTCGCGGACGTGACCGGTGACTTCCCGATGACCTGGACCTGGACGTTCTTCGATATTTTCGCTCCTTCGCCGCCGTACGTAATGGAGGGCATTCCTGTCGTCCTGCTGCTACCGAGTTACACGGGGGTGTTCAACTGCCAGCTTGAAGCCGTGAACGACTTCGGCAGCGACGTGTTTGAATTCGAGTACGAAGTTACTGAAGTACCGCCACCGCCTATGTAGGCGACGGATTGGGGAGACTGATTACGCTAGCAACCGGCGATGCTCTTCGCCGCGCCAACGAAACCGGCGAACAACGGGTGCGGGCGCAGCGGCCGGCTCTTGAACTCGGGGTGGAACTGGGACGCCACAAAGTACGGGTGGTCCCGGTATTCCATCAACTCCACGAGCATCCCGTCCGGGGACAGGCCGCTGAATACCATGCCATGCTTTTGCAGCGTCTCGTGGTACTTCGGATTAACCTCGTAGCGGTGGCGGTGGCGTTCCCAGACTTTCGCGCGCTGGTAGAGCTTTCGCGCGACTGTGCGGGGCTGAAGCTCGCAGGGGTACTTGCCCAGGCGCATCGTACCGCCCATGTCAGTAATGTCGCGCTGCGCCGGCAGGTAATCGATGACCGGGTGCGGGCAGCTCTCATCGAACTCGCTGGAGTTCGCGTTCTCAAGACCGCAGACATTGCGGGCGAACTCAATCACGGCAATCTGCATCCCCAGGCATAGCCCCAAGTATGGGATGTCGTTCTCGCGGGCGAACTTCGCCGCCAGTATCTTGCCCTCAATACCCCGATACCCGAAGCCGTAGGGAACGAGAACACCGTGGGCGTTCGCCAGGTGGCGGGCGCAGTTATCTTCGGTGAGCTTCTCGGCATCCACCCACACCAAATCGAACTCAACGCCGTGGTGGATCGCTGCGTGGGTGAGCGACTCCAGGATGGACATATAAGCGTCCTTCAGCGCTGTGTACTTGCCGACGATCGCTATCTTCACCTTGCCTTCGCAGCTGGCCTGCTTATCCAAAAAGGCTTGCCATTCGTCCATTCGGGGCTGGCAGCTCTTAAGGCCCAGCCTCTCGCTTACCAGGTCGGTGATGCGTTGGGCATTGAGCATCAGCGGGACGCGGTAGATGCTGTCCACGTCCAGTCCCTCGATCACGCACTCGACGGGAACGTCGCAGAACAGGCTGATCTTCTCCTTCATATCCGGGGTGATGGGCACATGGGTTCGCGCCAGAATCAGGTCGGGCTGGATGCCGATGGAGCGAAGCTCCTTCACCGAGTGCTGCGTGAGCTTGGTTTTCAGCTCGCCGCCGGGGTGCAGAAAAGGTATCAGCGTCACGTGGATGTTGACCGCGTTGTTGCGGCCGACATCGTTGCGGTACTGGCGGATGGCTTCCAGGTATGGCAGACCCTCAATGTCGCCCACCGTGCCGCCGACCTCCACCAGCACCACGTCCGCCTGCGAACGCCTGGCGGCAACGGTGATGCGGTGCTTTATCTCGTCGGTGACGTGGGGAATCACCTGAACGCACTTGCCCAGATAATCGCCACGCCGCTCCTTCATTATCACAGACTCGTAAATCTGGCCGGTGGTCACGTTGTTGTATTTGCGCAAGTCTTCGTCCAGGAAGCGCTCGTAGTGGCCCAGGTCCAGGTCGGTTTCGGCGCCGTCGTCGGTGACGAAGACTTCGCCGTGCTGGATGGGGTTCATAGTCCCGGCGTCAACATTCACATAGGGGTCAAACTTCAGCGCGGTCACTTTGTAGCCCGCGCTCTTAAACAGCAGCCCAACCGAGGCGGACAGAATGCCCTTGCCGATTGAACTTACGTTACCGCCGGTTACGAAGACGAATCTGGTCATCTAGCAGCTCGCGAAATGTGGATTTGTCGCCCTATTCTACACTCTGGTGGCGGCTAAGTCACTAGCTCCAGTGCACGAAAATGGGATGAATCGAGCTGTAGGTGCCGTTTCTCTCAGCTTCGGCGCGTAACCCGCGTACCGGCAACGATGTCGTGCACAGAGCGCCCGTACGGGTCAATCAGGCAGTACAGGCCGGCAAACACCAGGTATAGCCCCATCGTCAGGTAGGTGAATACCCACAGGAAAGCTGACCGCAGAAGCGCTGCGCCCAACCCTACTTCGCTACCGTCAAACTTGGTTACCTTGATGCCCATGATGGCTTTGCCGGGAGTGCTACCGCCGTAGGCGGTGAAAACGGCGTACAGCCCAATCAGCAGCGCAAGTATCAAAACCGTCAGAAGCTCCATAGCATGCCCCACGCCGGCGGGCAACGCTTCAGGATCGGCGAAGGCCGCCCATCCTCTCTCCAAGAAGATACTCTCCACCTCCGCGACCACGGTCTCAGCACCGATGAAGTAGAGCACGATGGTAAAAACCAGGTAAACCGTCACCCAGTCCAGCGCTAGCGCCAGCGTCCGTTTACCAAGGCTGGCGGGCTTAACCTGAGCTTCCACCACTTGAGGGGTAAAGAGGTAGCGAAACTGCGAACCTTCATCCTCCGGCAATTCCTGCCGGGGCTGCTCTATAGCGCGGCGCTGTTCAGCAGCAACCCGCTGCTCCTCTTCCCCCTGCGCTCTGGCTTCCGGGGCATCGCCGCTCTTCTCGAAGTCGTTCGAATGGTGCGCCTTGTAGTCCGGCTCCTTATCCTCAGGATGCACGCCCAAGGCTTCACCCACCGAGCGATAACGCACACTTGACGGCTGGAATCGCTGGCCGCACTCGGGGCAGGCTTCTGCATCCGGCACAATGTTTGCGCCGCAAACCGGACACTTCCGTCCGCTCTGGGCAGCAGTGTCGCCCTCATTCTCGGCGCGTTTAGTGCTGTCGTATTCCATTAAAACCAGGTGCACAGGCGCCGCAGCCTAGAGCACCGTCTCCTTATGACGGGCGGCATTGCACTGGATGGCTATGGCCACCGGGAAGGTGGCGATGTGGCAAGGGCGCACTTCCACCTTGACCGCTGCGGCGGTCTGGGTCCCCCCAAAGCCTCCGGGGCCGACCCCCGTCTTATTGACGAGTTCCAGCAGCTCATCCTCCAGCGCCGCCACCTCCGGGTCGGGATTGCGGTCGTCCACCGGCCGCATTAGCGCTTTCTTGGCCAGCAAGGCCGAAAGCTCGAAGTTGCCTCCGATGCAAACTCCCACCACAATAGGCGGGCAGGGGTTGCCGCCGGCCTGGGTCACCCAGTCCGTCACGAGCTTCTTCACGCCCTCAATACCGTCGGCCGGGCGCATCATGCGCACAGTGCTCATATTCTCGCTGCCGCCGCCCTTGGCAGCGAAGAGGATATGCACCTGGTCACCGGGCACCAGATCAATGTGGATGATGGAGGGGGTGTTGTCGCCGGTGTTTTTGTCGCGCTTGTACGGGTTCTCATAGATGCTCTTGCGCAGGTAGTGCTTCTCGTAGGCGCGGCGCACGCCCTCGTCGATGGCCTCGCGCAGGCTGCCGCCCACGATGTGCGCGTCCTGGCCGACATCCACGAACACAGTGGCCATGCCGGTGTCCTGGCACATGGGCACCCGTTCGTCATGCGCCAGCTTCGCGTTCTTGAGCAGTTGGTCAATCACGTGCCGGCCGAGCTCGGACTCCTCCTTGCCGCGCATCCTTTCCAGTGCGGCGAAGAAGTCCTCCGGCAAGTCAAAGGCCGCGTCGCGCGCCAGCTCTTCAACTGCCGCGGTTATATCATCAACATGGATTTCCCGCATCGGACGATGTTCCTCCTTGTCCAGTAGTTCTATTGTAGCATCACGACGCTAACGGCTGCTGCCGGATGCAACGGCACTCTGGTATAATCCCACCGAAGGAAATGGATAACAAACCTCACTGGAAACCCATTCTTGACTGGCGGCGATCAGTAACATATGGCGAGTGGGCGATAGACGCTATCGGCGTCTTGTTCTTCGCCTTGGGAGTCGGCTTGCTGTTCGTTTCCTTCAACGACTACAGCCTGGCGCTGGGCTCGGACGAGTACGTGCCCTGGTTGCAGCAGGCAACCGGTCTTTTTCCTGATATGGAAGGGGTTAGCTTCGTCGTTTCGCAGATGTTCACCGGCGTGCTGTGCTTCATCATCAGCGTGCTCGTGCTCAAGCGCACGCGGATTCTCCAGGGCTAGGGACTGCCCACCACCACGGTCAGCTTCGCCTGATCGGCCTTCTGCAGCGGCAAGTTGAATAGCACGCTTACGGTTGCCACGCCCGGGGCGAGGGCTATCAGCCGCCCCTCGCTATCCACCGTCACCACCGACGAGTTGCTGCTGGTATAGCGGCACTCGGCCGTGACCTCCTCCTCGTAGTAGTACTTGCGTCCCAAGCTGTCGTCGCGAATCTGGCGGTGGAGGATGCGCAGCTGGAATTCCTCATCCACCGCGAGGTGCAGCGTGCTGTAGGCGTTCATAATGCTGATGGTGGAAGTCTCGGTGCCCCAGAGGTCGTTTATGTAGTAGCCCGCCAGCACCGCCCCCACCCCGCCCCCGCAGGAGGACGCCGCTCCCAGCACGAGAGCCGCCAGCAAGGCAAGCAGTGAAGTGCGCGGTTTACGCATACGGGGAGATTCTACCCCATGTGCAGACTAACCTGCTCAACGCCGGCTCGGTTGCCCGACTCAAGGCACTCGTTCACTCGAGGCGCCCGAACACCTCGCCGACCTCCCGACGTGAGAGTCTGTAGAGGGAGAATACTACACCGGTTACTGTCGCTATCGCTATCAACGCCGCATATCTGACAGAAAGCCAAGTTAGATCTCCGTAAGTTGGCAAGAGCGCAGGAAAGCCAGCAGCCTCAAGGAATGCCAGCCTCGCCTTGAGGGCTGCGTACTGCCAGCTAATGAGCCATGGCACTACGAGGACACTAACCGCTAAAGGCAAGAAAACCGCCAAAGAGTAAGCTGCCAAGCACCGCCGGAAAACCTGGGAGCGTGGCCCAGCATACGCGAAAAGGACTGCAAGAGTTCTAGTGTGGCGGCTGACGAGAAGAATGCCAGCGGCCAGTCCCAACAACGCAAGTACGGGGAGAAGCAAGGTTTCAGCATACACATGACCTTGCTGCAGGAAGTCGATTACAGGCGCAATAACAGCCGTGTAGGTGCCTATGCCTGAGATAGAGACTCTGCGCACTCGTGATAAGCGAGCCAGCCCAAGCCATGACCGACTCAGGTCAGAGATGCTTGAAAAGCAGACGTACCATGAATCATGCGCCAGCTCGGCCTGACCGCTCGTGTACTCACCCATGTTGATCAGGCCACCCCTGACATGTCCCGCGCTGAACCGTCCAGCCAGCCTGGGCCCAAATTCCGGCCATCTCATTTCGTCCGCATGCATCCAAGCAGCAGCAGCTACGGGCAACCGCGCCATACTCTCTCTCATGCCATCGGGCCAAATGGCTATGCTTCCTAGGACCGCGGCTTCGCGTAGACGCCCGGCATCAACCACGACAGGCCCCTCGTCAAAGGCAACGGCGTTGGGGCTCTCAAGAAAAGCATCATCTCTAATCCCAACCAGAATGAAGCTGTAAGTTGCTGGCTCCGAGGCCAGACTGGCGAACGTCCCCTCGGGGAAGAGGTTCAGGAGCTCTTGGGAGCAACGCATCACCACTTCAAACTCGCTTCCGATTGCAGCTTTCGCCTTACCACCGAACAGAAGCTCAGCTTCCGCTTCAGTCAGTACCGCCTCTCCTGCTTTTTCCGGTAGCCTGCCGCTTATGAATGCATGATCTGTTACCGCTTGCGAGTACGACTCACCTATTGGCCACAGACGCACGGGGCCGCTCCCTTGATCAGATACCGCCCAGAACACATGGCGAGGAATAATACCCGCGCGCTCAGGGGCATTCCTCACAGGCTCAACCACATATGCGGATAGAATCACCGGCGTCCCTTTGCAGCCAAGTAAGACCTCATTGTGAAGATAATCCTCCACAAAGGGAGTTTCCGGCCTAGCGGTAGGTGTTAGCCAGAGCTGCGTGAGCTCTGCCCGCACGCCAAATCTGTGCGCGGTATCCCCCAAAGACGCGACTTCAACAGACAACAGAACAGCAGCAACAAGCCCGATAGACGCTAAGACCGTCCTTGCACACAACCGTAATAGCATGCGAGTAGTGCCAATCACGGTTTCTCTAGAACTCCCTTATCGAGTAAGTACACATGCGATGCGCCCGGCGGAGCTTCTGCCTGGCTAGTGACTGCGAGCATTACATACGGGATCTTCACGCGATGAAGCGCAGTCTCGATCATGATGTCGGCAATTTCGCGCTGAATATGGGCGTATGGGTCATCAATGCACAGCACATTGGGACCGTGCACGATTGCGCGAGCGTACTGCACAAACCGCTTCTGTCCATCGGACATAGCATACGCAGGTTTCAGCAACAGACCATCCGAAATCGCCCCGCCCAACCCAGTGATGATCTCCGCAATCTTGCTCCTTACATCACGCGGGCGTCGTCTGCCTATGCTGATGTTGGCAACCCCACTGGCAAAGGGAATTAGGTCAGCGCTACCTGCGGAGACCATACCGGTGCTAGCATACCGCCAACGGGAAAGCTCCTCATCACCAAGACTGGTGATGATCTCCCCTCCGACTGCGTAAGCCCCCTTGTTAGCTCTGAGATGTCCGGCGAGAATCCGCAATAAGGTGCTCTTGCCCGAGCCGTTGACCCCGCAGAAAGCTACGCAGCTTCCGGGTGGAACGCTTAGAGTTATTCCAGACAACACTTGAGTCCACCCGGAGGCTGTCCTGAATCCCCTGTGTATTGACCTCAGTTCCAGCACGTAAGATCAACTGACCCCCGGAAGATTCTACCCCATACGCGCTCGACCGGTTGCGCTGGCGCCCCATTGCAGAGGGGCGCCACTACCCCAACTTCTCGCCGACCAGGCGGACGATGTCGGGGACAGTGTCAGCCACGGGCGTGTTGGCGGCCTGGAAGGCCTTAATCTTGGTTTCGGCCGTGCCCTTGCCGCCGCTCACGATGGCGCCCGCGTGGCCCATGCGCTTGCCCGGAGGCGCGGTGCGCCCGCTGATGAAGGCGACCACCGGCTTGGACATATCCGGAATGAACTCCGCGGCGTCTTCCTCGTCGCTGCCGCCGATTTCGCCGATGATGACCACGCACTCGGTCGCCGGGTCTTCCTCAAACTCCATCAGCAGCTCCAGGAAGCTGGTGCCGATGATGGGGTCGCCGCCCACGCCGATGCAGGTCGTCTGGCCGAGGCCACCCTTGGTCAGCGCGTTCACCACTTCGTAGGTAAGGGTGCCGCTGCGGGAGATCACTC
>Ga0315542_1002755_pt1 | contig 10565 bp, 7 predicted proteins | sample SalMarSW160120MG_FD_202541 | JGI IMG/M metagenome (GOLD analysis project Ga0315542, IMG submission 202541) | Salt marsh sediment microbial communities from the Plum Island Ecosystem LTER, Massachusetts, United States - Salt Marsh Sediment SW1601-20 ... | reverse complement strand
CCGCCAGGTGGAAGATGAGATCCGGCTTGATGTCCGCCACGAGCTCCACCATCGCCCGGGAATCGGTCACGTCGCCTTCCACCAGGGTGACGCGGTTCAGGATGTGCGACACGTTCTCCAGGCGGCTGCGCCAGCGGTGCAGCCCGTAGATGGTGTAGCCGCCCTCGGCCAGCAGGTGATCCGCCAGGTGGGAACCCACGAAGCCCGTGAATCCGGTGATGAATACCCTCTTCATCCACGACTCCTTTGCCCCGCGGGCGTCCGCTCGACCTCGCGCCGCACGGCCCGGTCCGCTCAGGCGTTCATCAGCCGGAGCCACTCCTGGTAGATGCAGCGATCCATGACCACCTCGAGGCCCGCAGCGCGGGCGCGGAGGGCGGCCTCCTCGTGGACGACCCCCTCCTGCAGCCAGAGGGTCTTGGCGCCGACGGCGATGGCCTCGTCTGCGATGGCCGGAACCGCCTCGCTGCGGCGAAAGACGTCCACCACGTCGATGGGCCCCGGCACCTCGGCCAGGCTGGCGAAGACCGGCCGGCCCAGGGCCTCTTTCAGCGCGGGGTTGACGCCGAAGACCTCGAAGCCATGGCTGATGAGGAACTTGGCGATACCGTGGCTGGCGCGGTCTTCCTTGTTGGAGATCCCCACCACGGCGATCCGCTTCATCCCGCCGAGGATCTGCCGGATCCGCGCATCGTCCGGGTTCTGGAAGCCGTTTCCCTGCTTGCTCATGGCTCGGTCCTCCGGATCGTTCGCTCTGGGTCCGTTCTTGCATGGGCCGGACAGGATCCGGCCCTGTGTGTTTCGTCCCTGCCCTCCACCGCCGGGCGCGGACGGGCTGAAAACGCGCGAGCCGGGACGTGATCCGGCCGGGCCGGCGACACGGGGCGGCCGCCAGACCGGTGGCCGCTGGCAGGGACTGGGGCCGAGGAAGGGGAAAAACCTTCCCGATCCGCCCGCGGAAAGGCCCCCAGAATGTACTTGCCTCACCTGGCGCTGTCCAGTCAATCCCCCCGGGGGACGCCGGCCCGGCGGGGGTAGGCCCCGCGAGGTCGCTCCCGGCGGGGGCGGCCCCGGCAGGGACGGCTCAGGCAGGAGGGGGCCGGCAAGCTCCGGCCGCCTGCCCGCGAGAGGAGGCAGCGTGTCCGTCGAGAGCACCACCCAGCCGGATGCCGGCGATTCGCCGCCCCTGCGGATCGTCACCGTCAACTCGCACCAGCCGTACCTGCACCTGCTGGCGGGCTTGCGTCATGCCTTCACGGTGGTGGATCACGGACTCCGCGGTTTTGGCTGCCGGTGGCAGGAGAGCGTGCGGCCCCGGCCGCCCCACTTCGCGACGGTCGGCCTGACCGACGCCAGCCTGCGAGCCCGCGAGCGGCCCTTCGACGTGGGCCTCGCGCACAACGTGACCGACTTGCTGGTCCTCAAGGAACTCTGCCCGCGGCTGGTCCTGCTGGTGCACGGCACCCTGGAGGGCCGGGTGGCCAACGAGCGGAGCCAGGTCTCGCCGGCGGCCTTCCTGGCGACCACCCGGCGCTACCTGGAGCTCGTGCCGGCCCAGGCGGTCTACATCTCGCCCCTCAAGGCACGCAGCTGGCGGGGCCTGCCGGGGCAGGTCATCCCGCACGGACTGCCCGCCGATCAGTACCAGGGCTGGAACGGGGAGCTGCCGGCGGTCCTGCGGGTGGCCAACATGCAACGGGCTCGCGATGTCCTGCTGGGGCACGCGCTGCAGCAGGAGGTGCTGCGGGGCCTGCCCAGCCGTCTGGTGGGCTGGAATCCGGACGTGCCGGGGGCCGCCCCGGCCCGGGACTGGGAGGATCTGAAGAGCTGCTACCGGCGCCACCGCTGCTTCCTGATCAGTAACCAGGCGCCGCTGGAGGACGGCTTCAACCTGGCCCTGCTGGAGGCCATGGCCACGGGAATGCCGGTCGTCTCGACGCCGCATCCCACCTCCCCGGTGCGCCATGGTGAGAACGGCCTGGTGGGGGAGACCCGCGCCGAGCTGCGGGACCACCTGACCCGCCTGCTCCAGGACAGGGACCTGGCCCGGGAGCTGGGCGCGCGGGCCCGCGCCACCGTGCTGGAGGAATTCCCCTACTCCGCGTTCCTGGCGGCCTGGGACCGCCTGCTGCGCCAGGTCGCGGCCGAGAAGACACCCGCTGGCGAGATGAGGGCTTCGGCGGCGGTGGAGAAGGCGGCCGATCCCCCCCGCCCGCAACTGAAGCTGCTGCGCGGTGGCGCTCCCGTTCCCGTCGCGGGCCCCACTCGGCCGCGGCCCGACCTGCGGCCGGTTCCCGATCCGGCCTGATCCCCTTCCGGGGGCATCCAGCCGCCATGGCTGTGCCGCGGAGACTGTGTCCGCTCCGTCCGACCTGGGAAATGTCGCATGATATTTGACGTAATAGAACCCATAGGTCAAATATCTGCCTCCAGCGAGGTCGAAACACAATCTCCGCGGCACAACCAAAGGCTTGGGTGGCGCCGCCGCATGACGTATTCTACGCCGGACATCGCCCCCGAACCGATCCTCGAGCCCTCAGCGGGAAAGGGAAACCCATGAGCCCCGTTCTCATGAGCGCGCTGCTCTTCCTGGCCCTCGCCATGTTCATCAACACCATCGCCGATCGTTACTGGCTGCTGCGGGCCGGCGAGCCGGAACGCCGCTGGGATCGCCTGGCGGCGCGGCTCAAGTCCTTGTTCGTCATCGGCTTCGGCCAGCAACGCATGGTCTGGGAGCGAGGCGCCGGCTGGATGCACGTGGGCATCTTCGCCGGTTTCCTGGTGGTCTCGCTGCGCAGCATCACGCTCATGGGGCGGGGCTTCGACCTCGGCTTCCAGCTGCCATTCCTGCACGGGGGGCTGGGCCACGCCTATGCGGCGCTCAAGGACACCTTCGCGGTGATCGTCCTGGCGGCCGTCCTCTACGGACTCTGGCGGCGCCTGGTCACGCATCCGTCGCGGCTGAAGTTCTCCCTGGAGGGCGTGCTGATCCTGATCTGGATCGGGGCCCTCATGGCCAGCGATCTGCTCGGCGATGCCGCCCTCTTCGCCCGGGTTCCCGGCAGCCCGGAGCGGGGTTCGGCCTACGTCTCGACGGCGCTGAGCGGGATCTTCGCCGGCGTCGATCCGTCCGTGCAGAAGACCTGGTGGCAGGTCATGTTCTGGTGTCACGTGACCCTCATCCTGGCTTTCCTCAACTACCTGCCCTTCGGCAAGCACTTCCACGTGCTGACCGCCCTGCCGTCCACCTTCCTGCGCCGCCTGACGCCGTCGGCCGCCGCCGACCGCATGGAGTTCGAGGGCAAGGAGAGCTTCGGTGTGGGGCATCTCGAGGACTTCAGCTGGCGGCGCATGCTGGACATGTACAGCTGCACCGAGTGCGGCCGCTGCAACGTTCACTGCCCGACCTACACCACCGGCAAGCCGCTGCATCCGCGGGAGCTCATCTGCGACGAGCGCGATCATCTCTACGCTTACGCTGGCGCCTACCAGGAGATCGGCAAGCTCAAAGCGCGCGGCCACCCGGAAGAGGCTGCAGAGTTCGCGGGCAAGCTGGAGCGTCCCTCGCTGATCGGGGACGTGAATTCCGAGGACACCATCTGGGCCTGCACCACCTGCGGCTACTGCCAGATCCACTGCCCCGTGGTCATCGAGCACATCCCGCACATCCTCGATCAGCGCCGCTACCAGACCATGACCCTGGCCAAGGTGCCGTCCGAGCTGCAGAATGCCCTCCAGGGCCTGGAAAACAACTCCAATCCCTGGAACCAGGGGGCCGCCGCTCGCGAGGACTGGATCGGCGACCTCCCGGTGCCTCTCTTGCGGGAGAAGGGGAGCGCCGAGTACCTGTTCTTCGTGGGCTGCGCCGGAGCCTACGACGAGCGTAACAAGCAGGTGGTGCGCACCCTCTGCAAGCTCTTCGACCGGGCCGGCCTGGACTATGCGATCCTGGGCACCGAGGAGGGCTGCTGCGGCGATCCCACCCGGCGCGTCGGACACGAGTACCTGTTCCAGATGCAGGCCGAGCGCAACGTCCAGACCTTCCAGAAGTACGAGGTGCGCAAGGTGGTAACCGCCTGCCCGCACGGCTTCAACGTCATCAAGAACGAGTATCCGCAGTTCGGCCTGGAGGGGGTCGAGGTGGTCCACCATTCCGAGCTCCTGCAGGAGCTGCTGGCCCAGGGGCGCCTGCCGTTGCAGGACGGCGCCGAGGGCACGGTGACCTTCCACGACAGCTGCTACCTCGGCCGTCACAACAACGTCTACGATGCGCCCCGCCAGGTGCTGGCCGCCGTCCGGGGACTGCACCAGCTGGAGATGGTGCGCCACCGGCGCGAAGGTTTCTGCTGCGGCGCCGGCGGCGGACGCATGTTCATGGAGGAGCACCTGGGCACCCGCATCAACCACAATCGGATCGCCGAGGTGGCGGACACGGGTGCGGCCAGGGTGGCGACGGCCTGTCCCTTCTGCTTGACTATGCTGGGGGATGCGATCAAGGAGACCGACCGCAGCGAGGAGCTGTCCGCCCTCGACATCGCCGAGGTGATCGCCGAGCGGCTCGCCCCCTGACCCGGTGCGGACGCGGCGGCTCCGGCGGCGCGGGGAGATCGAGAGTATGTCCGCCACCACCAGCGGGATCCTGCCTTTTGCCGTGAAGGACTGTGCGCTCATAGCCCTCGCCACGGGCCGGTGCGCCCAAAACCTGCGCGAGCTGCGCGACGCCCTGGAGGCGGTGCAGCCGAGCAGCCTCTACCACCACTTCTGGGGCGGGCTCCTGCGACCGCGCTTCGACGAGCCCGAGTTCAACAACGACTTCGCGGCCTGGGCGCGACACGCCCTCCATGACTGGGTGCTGGCGGAACGACTGGCCGTGATCGATCCCACGGAATTTCAGGAGCTGGAGGGCCTGCGGCGGGAGCTGGTCGAGGTCATCGAGGAGCGGCTGGACGAGCGCGAGCTGATTCCCTGGTCCAAGCCGGACCAGCAGTTCCATTTCCTCGATTCGCTGATCGTGGTCTTCGACACCCACCGGCGGGTGGAGCACCCCCGCGAGCTGGTCGAGGCCCTGGCGGGTATGACCCGCAGCTCCGTGTTCTACCACTTCATCGACGCCCGCCGCCGCCGGCCGGACGGCATCGACGACTTCCGCGGCTGGCTGCGCGAGCAGGGCGACGGCTACCCGGAGCTGTGCGAGCAGCTGGCCACCATGGATCCCTTCTTCTCGAGCCTCGCCGAGACCCGTCAGCGCCTGCTGGAACTTATCGAGGACCACTTCGGAGGTCCCCGGCTATGACCATCAGCCTCGACCGCTACGCCGAGGTCGCCGGCGAGGACGTGATCGAGCACCTGCGCCAGCTGGCCGCTCCCCTGCGCGGGCGCAGGGTGGTCCACGTCAACTCGACGCGCAAGGGCGGGGGCGTGGCCGAGATCCTGGACAAGCTCGTGCCCTTCATGAACGAGCTGGGGCTGGACGCGAGCTGGGAGATCATCAGCGGGGACGAGTCCTTCTACGAGCTGACCAAGCGCTTCCACAACGGTTTGCAGGGCAACATGGTGGAGCTGTCGCCGGCGTTGTTACAGGTCTACGAGGAGACGAACGCCCGCAACGCGGAGGCACTGCGCGATACGTTGCAGGAAGCCGACGTGGTCTTCGTGCACGATCCGCAGCCGGCCCTGCTGCTGCGCCAGGTTCCGGAACGACAGGGCAAGTGGGTCTGGCGCTGTCACATCGACGTCAGCCGCCCCTTCCGGCCGGTCTGGAAGTACTTGCGCGAGCACGTCTCGGCCTACGACGCCAGCGTCTTCTCGCTTGCCGATTTCGCGCAGCGCCTGCCGCATCCCCAGTACCTGATCTCGCCCAGCATCGATCCGCTGAGCGAGAAGAACATCCCCTTGCCCGCCGATGAGGTGGCGGGCGTGCGCGAGCAGTTCGGCCTGGACCCCGATCGCGAGCTGATCCTGCAGGTCTCGCGCTTCGACCGCTTCAAGGATCCGGTGGGGGTCATCCACGCTTACCGGCTCGCGCGGCGCTCCATCCCGACGTTGCAGCTCGTGCTGGCGGGCGGCGAGGCCACCGACGATCCCGAGGGCGCCGCCGTGCTCGAGGAGGTGCGCCAGGCCGCGGCCGAGGATCGCGACATCAAGATCCTCCTGCTGCCGGCCGATGCCCATCGCACCATCAACGCGCTGCAGCGGTCCGCCGATCTGGTACTGCAGAAGTCCGTGCGCGAGGGTTTCGGCCTGACCGTGACCGAAGCGATGTGGAAGGGCAAGCCGGTCATCGGCGGCAACACCGGCGGCATCCGCCTGCAGATCGTCAACCACCATACGGGCTTTTTGGTCGACAGTCCGGAAGGGGCGGCCCTGCGGATCCGCTACCTGCTCTCCCATCGCCACAAGCTGGAGGAGATGGGGGAGAAGGCCCAGGCCTTCGTTCACGACAACTTCCTGCTGACCCGGCACCTGGTCGAGTACCTGACGCTGATCCACGGCGTGGCCAGCCCCGAGGACAATCGCATCGAGCTGGGTTGATAGGTCGCACCGGGTGGCGGGCGGCGGCCGCCGGCGGCTGGATGTTCGCGCAATCGATGGAGACGAACATGGCGGGAACCGACAAGCGGCTCATCATCGTCTCCAACCGCTTGCCGGTGGTGATCCACCGCAGCGACGTCGGTGACTGGGAAATCCGCCCCGGCGCCGGAGGTCTCGTGACCGCCATGGCCCCGGTGCTGCGCGACCGCGGCGGTCTCTGGATCGGCTGGCCGGGCACCGTGACGGAAGACGATGTGGATCTGGATCCACTGCTGAGGTCGGCCACGCGCGACAGCGGCTACGAGCTGAGCCCGGTGGTGCTGACCATGGAGCAAAAGCTGAACTACTACCGCGGCTTCGCCAACGAGATCATTTGGCCGCTGTTTCACGATCTGCAATCCCGCTGCCGTTTCGAGCCGGCGTACTACTACACCTACCGGGCCGTGAATCACCTCTTCGCCGAGAAGATCGTCCACCACGCCGGACCGGACGACTTCGTCTGGATCCACGACTACCACCTGATGAGCGTGGCCATGGAGCTGCGGGCGATGCGCCAGGCCAACCGCCTGGCCTTCTTCCTGCACATCCCCTTCCCGCCGCTGGACATCTTTCTGAAGCTCCCCTGGCGCTATCAGGTCCTCCGCGACCTCCTGGCGCACGATCTGCTGGGTTTTCAGACCCAGCGCGACCGCCGCAACTTCGTACAGTGCGTGCGGGCCCTGATCAAGGACGCGCGGGTCGGCTCCAAGGGACTGCGCACCACGGTCCACCTGGAGGGACGCGATATCCACGCCGGCGTCTTCCCGATCGGCATCGACTTCGACCAGTTCGCCCGGGACGCGGCCTCGCAGGAGGTCTCGGAGGAGGCCTGGTACCTCCACGAGCACGAGCCGGATCGCAAGATCTACCTCGGCGTGGATCGCCTGGACTACACCAAGGGCATCCCCGAGAAGCTGCGGGCCTTTCGCGACGCCCTGCGCCGCTTCCCCCAGCTGCACGAGCGCATCGTGCTCTTCCAGCTGGTGGTGCCGAGCCGCTGGGAGATCCCGGAGTACGCCGACCTCAAGACGGAGATCGAGCGGCTGGTCGGCAAGATCAACGGGGAGTTCAGCCGCGCCGGTTGGGCGCCAGTGCAGTATTTTTTCCGCAGCCTCGAGCGCCGGGAGCTGCTGGCTCTCTACCGCACCGCCGAGGTCCTGCTGACCACGCCCTGGAAGGACGGCATGAACCTGGTGGCCAAGGAGTACTGCGCCTGCAACGTGGACGAGAGCGGCGTGGTGATCCTGAGCGAGTTCGCGGGCGCGCTGGCCCAGATGCACCGCTCCAGCCTCCAGGTCAATCCGCACGACATCGAGGGGATGGCCGAGGCCATCTTCCAGGCCTACGCGATGACCCTCGAGGAGCGGCGCGAGCGCATGCGCCGGCTGCGCCAGTCCATCCGCCGCCAGAACGTGTTCTGGTGGGTCGACAGCTTCCTGGAGGCGGCCATCGAGCGGCGGCTGGACAGCTTCCCGCACGTCGAGGAGTACGTGCCGCGACCCGACCTGCCGTGAAGCCGGGACCGGGCGGTTGATAATTTAGATTATTCCGGTATTGTATGTCCTGCCGGCGGGCGGCAGTGCATCCGCCCAGGGATTCGCGCAGAGCGAAGGAGACGACATGAGCGGTCACGATCCCGTGCACGCGACCGAGCGGCTGGAGCGGATCTGGAAGCGGGGAAAGGAGTTCCTCGGCAGCGAGCTGCCCATCATGTGCGGCGCCATGACCTGGATCAGCGATCCCCAGCTGGTCTCGCTCATGTCCAACCTGGGCGCCTTCGGCAGCCTCGCCGCGGGCAACATGCCGCCGGAGCAGTGGGCCTCCTACCTGGACGAAACCCGGCGGCTGACCGACCGGCCCTTCGCCGGCAACGTCATCACCATCGCGCCCAATTACCTGCCCCACCTGGAGATCCTCTGCGAGAAGAAGGTGAGCCACATCATCTTCGCCGGTTCCATCCCGCGGCAGTCCGAGGTGCGGATGGCCAAGGAGAGCGGAGCCAAGGTGCTCTGCTTTGCCAGCACCGACACCATCGCGCAGCGCATGATCGACTACGGCGCCGACGCGCTCATCCTCGAGGGCAGCGAGGCCGGCGGACACATCGGGCACGTCTCGACGGTGGTGCTGCTGCAGGAGATCCTCTTCCAGTTTCAAGACAGGCTGCCCATCTTCGTGGCCGGCGGTCTGGCCGACGGGCGCATGATCGGACATCTCTGCCTGATGGGCGCGGCCGGCGTCCAGATGGGCACGCGCTTCGTCATGGCCGAGGAATGCGCGGCCCACCCCCGCTTCAAGGAGGTGTTCATCCGCGCCCGCGCGCGGGAGGCCATCGCCACCCCGCAGTACAGCAGCAAGCTGCCCGTGGTCTCGGTGCGGGCCCTCTACAACAAGGCCATGGACGATTTCGGCCACCTGCAGCTCGACCTGCTGCAGAAGCTCGAGCGCGGCGAGATGTCCCGTCCCGACGCCCAGTACCAGGTGGAGAAGTTCTGGGTCGGCTCCCTGCGCGAGGCCGCGGTGGAGGGCAACACGGACCGCGGCTCGCTCATGGCCGGCCAGTCCGTCGGGCTGGTCAAGCAGGTGCAGCCGCTGCGGGAGATCCTGGAGCAGCTGGTCCGCGAGGCGGACGAGGCGGTCGCGGCGGCCGAGGAACGCCTGCTGGGACGCCGGGCCACGGCCCGGCCCTCTTCCGGAGCTTGACGGCGAGAGCGAGCCGGGCCCCCTTGTGCGCGGCCTCAGCGCGCCGACGTCGCGCCGCTGGGGAGTTCGGCCAGCCGCCGCCGCGCCTCGGCGCAGCCGGGATCGGCGGCCAGGGCCCTCTCGAAGTGCGGGCGGGCCAGGTCCGGGCGGCCGGCCGCCGCGTAGAGGATGCCCAGGTTGAGCGGGGGATCGGGGTGGCCGGGCAGCAGCCGCTGCGCCCGCTCCAGTGCGGCCCGGGCCTCCTCGCCGCGCCGGCTCAACAGATGCCAGGCTCCCAGGCTGTTCCAGAACAGCCCCTGGGCCGGGGCCAGCTCCAGGGCGCGCTGCAGATCCGGCCCCGCCTCGCTCGGGCGATTGCGCTTGAGGGCGATCAGTCCGCGGGTGTGCAGGGCCTCGGCCAACTGTTCGCCGGTCACCCGCGGGGCCTCGATGACCCGCGCCAGCTGGCGGGCGGCGGCTTCCCACCGCTCCAGCTCGCAGAGCAGCAGGCCGGCCTTCAGGGCCAGCCCCGGATCGCCGGGCGCCAGCGCCACGGCCACCTCCAGGGCGGCCAGGGCCTCCTGGCGGCGGCCCAGGTTCTGCTGGCAATCCGCCAGCTCGGACCAGGCCCCGGGATCGCGCGGCTGCTGCGCCGTCTTGCGCCGAGCCAGACGCAGGTAGCGGCGGAGCTTCTCCGGAGCGGGCTGCAGCGTCCCAAAGTGGTGGACCGGCACCTCCAGCGGTTCCACCCGGCCGCCGGCCCGCTGCAGGCTCGGCTCCACCAGCTCGTGCAGGCAACCCTCGAAACGCACCTCGCTGCGGTTGGGAAACACGCGCACCTTGCGGGTGATCACGTATCCGGGCGCGGGCGGGCCGCCGGGCAGGGCGTGGGGATCGTCCGCGGGCACGGGGAGCCAGCCGCGCCGGCCGGCGGACCGGACCTGGTAGTTGCGGGTCGGCAGCTCCGCGCCCACGCAGCGGCCGCGGCGGTCGGCCGTTGCGACCCAGTCGCGCAGGGTGCGGCCGTCCCGGGGCGCCAGCGCCTCGTCGGCGTCCAGCACCAGGATCCAGCGCCCGCGGCAGGCGTCCAGGGCGGCGTTGCGCGCGGCGGCGAAGTCCTCCTCCCAGCGGCGGTGCAGCACGACGGCCCCGGCATCCGCCGCCACGGCGGGGCTGCCGTCGGTCGAGCCGGTGTCCACCACTACCATCTCTTCCACCCAGGGGGCCGCCGAGGCCAGGCAGCGCCGCAGATCCGGGTCGCCGTCCCGGACGATCATGGCCAGGGAGAGCAGAACTTGCCGGTCTGCCGGCGGCAC
>Ga0315542_1002753_pt1 | contig 10575 bp, 7 predicted proteins | sample SalMarSW160120MG_FD_202541 | JGI IMG/M metagenome (GOLD analysis project Ga0315542, IMG submission 202541) | Salt marsh sediment microbial communities from the Plum Island Ecosystem LTER, Massachusetts, United States - Salt Marsh Sediment SW1601-20 ... | reverse complement strand
AGGATTGCCGGAAGACCTGGCTTATCTTCCTCACATCGAATCTTCGTATAATCCACTGGCGCACTCTTACGCCGGCGCTGCCGGCATGTGGCAGTTTATGCGCTCTACTGCCCGCCTCTACATGAAGGTAAATCGTGTTATTGACCAGCGGTATGATCCGATGATTTCTACCCGCGCTGCGGCACGCCTGTTAAAATGGAATTATAAAGAGACCGGCAACTGGGGCCTGGCAATTACGGCCTACAATTTCGGCCTGGCGGGAATAAAAAAAGCAGCCCGGCAGTGTGGCTCCGACTATCTGAAGGTAAGGGAATCGTTTAATCACCGCCGGTTCCGGTTTGCCTCGCGCAATTTCTACCCCGAATTTTTGGCAGTAGTTGACATAATGAGAGATGTTGACAAATATTTCCCTGATGTGAGACCGACCACCCTTCCCGCATTCCTCCAATACGAATTAAAAAATTCTGTAAGTTTGCCCCGCCTTGCGAAGCGCCTAAATGTCGACATCACTACCCTGCGCCAGCTTAATCCAGTGTATACCAGCCGGGTTTGGAGGGGATGGACCAATGTTCCCGCCGGATACAGCCTGCTGCTACCGGTGGATTGCGACTTGGCGGCGGTCGAAAATTATTTCCGGAAAACAGTGGTGGATATACCGGAAGAGAAAATTGCCGAAGCTCAATCCGAACTTAAGCCGGTGAGCCCCAAACAACCGCTTTCTGTTTTACTGCCGGAACCGGACCAGGTCTCCCCGCAGATTGGTGGAACTGCCCCGATTTCGCTGAGAAAACCGGGTGTTGAAGCGGATAATGTGTTGCGCACCGGGCTATCTGCATCGTGGAAAAATTTGCTGGCACCAGGGCAAAAAACAGATATCGAATTATCGCTCAGTGGTTTGGAATCTGAGCTTGGGAAACGACTCGCAGTAAATGGAAATACAATTGTTGTATTCACCAACGAAACGATGGGGCATTATGCCGAGTGGTTGAATATTCCCATCAACCAATTGCGGCGACTTAACGGCTTTCGGCACAGCCGCACCATTTACCAGGGACAGAAGTTGCAGCTCGATTTTAGCCGCGTTTCCGGAGAAGAATTCGTGAAGAGGCGTTTAAATTATCATCTCTCAACTTTAAAGGATTATTTAAACAAACGACAGATCGTACGTTTTATCGATTACCAGGTAAATCGCGGCGAATCGGTCTGGAAAATTGCGCAAAACCATTACCGCGTACCGCTTGAAATAATTCAGTATTTGAATTCGGGTGCAGATATTAATAGATTATACCCGGGTGATGTAGTTCGAATACCTGTATTTGAAACCATCAATTCAATAGAGGAGACCTTATGAAAATTAAAGAAAAAATTGAAGGGGACGTGGCTGTAATTGCCCTTTCCGGAAATATGATGGGAGGTCCGGAAACCACCGCGCTGCACGAAAAAGTAAAGAGCTTGATTGCGGACGGAGTGAAAAAGATTGTTATTGACTTGAAAGGTGTGAAATGGATGAATAGCTCCGGGCTGGGGGTTTTGATGGCCTGCATGACCTCATTGAACAATGTGGGTGGAAAGCTGAAGATTGCCAGCGTCACTGAAAAAGTAAAGAGTTTGTTGATGATTACGCAGCTCATGAGAATTTTTGATACTTATGAAAACTCGGAGCGAGCTGTGGCTGCTTTTTACGAGGATGAGAGTAAATAGAAAGAAAAACCCGCACCGGGTTGGAGGTACACGAAATAAGTGCTTTCATGACTGCACCGGGCGGAACGGTTGTGTTAGTGAAGCGGGATGAAGCGCGCCCCGCGGGGGCAAGATAGTGCGGAAAAACAAATCCTGACCACTTTGGAATAATCGCAGATTTGTATTGTTAATTGATCCGGGGCGTGAAACATAAATGCCCCGGATTTTTTTTGAATAACCTTTTTTTACCGGGAAATTCCCGCAGGCCCAACAGCTTTTTGAAGGAAGGGAATTAAGGGAATGGTCATTCATGATTTGCATAGCTGGAATGTTAGTCCCGCTGCAGCCAAGATTATTCAGCTTTCGCTGAGAAACAAGATTGATATGACATCCACGATTGGCCCGGAGCAGATCCGCACCGTGGCAGCCGCCGACATATCGTTCACCCGATATGGAAAAGTTCTCTATGCAGCGGTAGTTATCTCGGATTTCCCTTCGCTGCAGATTCATTCTATCTACACCGGAACATCGGGTGTCACTTTTCCTTACGTGCCGGGATTTCTCTCCTTTCGCGAGGTGCCGCCCTTGCTGGAAATCTTCCGGAAAATTTCTCCCGCCCCGGATGTCTTGCTGTGCGACGGGCATGGCATAGCCCATCCGCGCGGCTTTGGGCTGGCTTCACACCTGGGTTTGATACTCGATATTCCGACGATCGGCTGCGCGAAATCGGTATTGGTGGGTGATTATAAAGAGCCGGGTATGGAGAAGGGCTGCAAATCCCCGTTGATCTACCGAGACCAGCAAATTGGCGCAGCATTGCGGACCCGCCGCAGCGTGAAACCGGTATTTGTCTCGGTGGGCCATAAAATTTCGCTGCCGAATGCGATGGAAATTGTACTACGCTGCAGTCCCCGTTACCGTATCCCGGAGCCGTTGCGGTTCGCACATCGAAAGGTAAATGAGCTGCGCCGTCAGCGTGAAAAACATGAAGATTCGGGTGGATAGCCGTTATTCGCGCAATTTCCATATTCTCGATATCACGCAACGCTACTCCCTATCGCAACACAATATTACACTTCAGAATTTTGATTTTTCATATTTTAATTTTATCTTTAAGCACTTCAAATGCAGGGCGAATAATTTAAATCTGGTGCGAGGGCAAAAAATGAAAGAACAGGCCGGGGGCAATCTCAGGATTCAGCTTGCGCAAAAGGAGCGGGAGCTTTATTCCATTCAGAAGATCGGGCAGGCGCTGAGCAACACACTGAAACTGGATGATTTGCTGAACCTGATTATGAAAGAGATCACTGAAATAATGGAGGCGGAGCGCAGCACGCTTTACATTGTGGATCATCAAAGAAACGAGATCTGGTCCAAAATCGCACTGAAAGCGGAAGTCAGGGAGATTCGGCAGAAATTCGGCAAAGGCATATCGGGCTGGGTAGCGGAAACCGGCGGGAAGCTGAATATTCCGGATGCCTATCAGGATTCGCGATTCGATCCGTCCACCGATAAACGCACCGGCTATCGCACCCGTTCCATCCTCTGCATTCCTGTGTGGGAGCCGCTAAGCAGTGGTGCACAGCGCAAGATGGTCGGGGTTATCCAGGTGCTGAATAAGAAGGCTGGCTTTTTTACGGACGGGGATGAAGGAATTCTGGAGGCAATTGCCTCGCAGGTTGCCATCGCGATTTCCAATGCCCATCTCTACCAGCAGCTTGAAAAGAAATTCCGTGAGATTGATCTGCTTTATGAATTCGAGCAGCAGCTTTCCTCCGAATACGATGTGCGCGAAGTGTTCCGCCAAATACTGGATCGCACGGTTCGGCACCAGGCAGGGGAATTCGCGGCTGTGGCTTACCCGCTCAATAATCAGGTCAACCTGATCTCTGTGTCCGGGAGTGGTCAAACTGATTTCCGTTCCATCCCGGCCACGGTATATAAAGAAATTTACGCCCTTTCCGGCGGGAACATGGCCGCCGGTGAGCTTCCACCGGGCGAAATGAAAAAGCTTCTACCGGAAGTAAGCGAAGTCCAGTCACTCTACGCCAAAATTATCCCGGCCGAACCGGCTGAGGAAAAAAGGATGCCGGCGATATTTGTTTTCCAGGCGAGATCGCCGGAATTGAGAGAAACGCCGGATGGAGATTTCCAATTCCTGGGAATGGTAGAACAAAAAATCTCACGTGCGCTGGAGCTCAACGCTTTGCGCGAGGCACTGCTGAAGCAGGAACGCCTCTCCGCGGTCGGTCAGATGATGAGCACTGTTGTCCATGATTTGAGAAGCCCGGTTAACAGCATCTACGGGTTCATGGAGCTGCTGCTGGAAGGGGATAACACGAAGGAGGAGCGGGAAGAATACGCCCAAATTATCCGAATGGAGATCCAATCCATAACCAACATGACCAGCGAAATCCTGGATTTCGCCAAGGGAAAAACAAGCATCATCCCGCGGAAAACGGCGGTGAAAGATATCCTTAAGCGATTTATTCCGGAGACAGAACAACTCTTTAGGCAGTCGAAAATCAGTTTTCGCAGCCAGGGAGAATCGCAAAAGCTGGTTTATGCGGATGTTGACAAATTTACGCGAGTGCTCTATAATATTGCAAAAAATGCCAAAGAAGCTATGTCGAACGAGGGCGAATTCTATTTCAAGATTTATGATGATAACGGCAAAGTCGTTTTTGAGCTTTCCGATACCGGGCCTGGTATTCCGGAGGAGATTCGTGACCGTCTCTTCGAGTCGTTTGTTACCAGCGGAAAGAAAAGTGGAACAGGTCTGGGATTAGCAATTGTCAAAAAGATTGTTGACGACCATCGCGGTGAAATAGAGGTCAAATCGGAGCCCGGGAAAGGCACCATTTTTTATATAAAACTACCGGAATATGTCCAGGAACATGTTTAAAAAATGACGCTCTGGCTTCCGCTGAAAGTCACTCACTGAATTCCCGAACGATGAGTGAAGATAAAAAATATGATCGTTATAGTTTTAAAATGCAGATGAAACAGATGAAGCCTACGTGGTACTTTTTGCTCATCCCGGTTTTAGGTGCAATTTGCCAACAGGCAGGAGAAAAACAAATGGATGAACAGGAAGACAAGTTTCAGAAAATGCGGTTGGAAATGGTGGAAAAGCAGATTGAATCGCGGGGTGTGAAAGATCAGCGAATTCTTGAAGTTTTCAGAAAAGTTCCCCGTCATAAATTTGTTGCCCGCAACCTGCAAAAACAGGCTTATACGGATGAGCCGCTGCCAATTGGGGAGGGGCAGAGTATTTCGCAACCCTATATTGTAGCCTACATGACTGAGCAGCTTAAGCTCGGCGGCGGTGAGCGTGTGCTTGAAATCGGGACGGGCAGCGGCTACCAGGCAGCCATTCTCGCTGAGTTGTGCGATTCGGTATTTACGATTGAAATATTGCCGGATTTGTCGGAGCACACCGCCCAAACACTGCAATCATTGGGTTACAGCAATATTCAATTTAAGGTCGGCGACGGCTACCGTGGCTGGCTCGAGAAGGCTCCGTTCGACGCCATCATTGTGACTGCCGCACCAGACCATGTTCCGCAACCGCTGATTGGGCAATTGAAAATCGGCGGTCGCATGATCATCCCGATCGGCGAATACTACCAGGAACTTTACCTGTTCCGGCAAACCGACGAAGGATTGCAAAAAGAGAAGAAACTGCCGGTTCGTTTCGTTCCCATGCGTGGTGAAGTGGACGAACATTGATTTCCGGGTTCTCTCTTGGTCGGGTGAAACCGTTAGTCAATGTTGCCTTCCTTGATATCTGGACCCTGCCTAATTCCAAAACTCAGATCCAGGACAGAATTACTTCACCGAATTCAACCTCCGGTTGCTATCCAATCGAGGGCTTCATTTAACCAATATTATTTTTTGTCAAAAAAATTGTCCTGTTTTCATTAAATATTTGAAATAGGGGGTCGATGATGAAAAGGTAAACAATATGTGAGGACCCGAAATGACACGGACGTCATATTCGAAATGGTTGGAAAGATTTCACCGCACCCTTTGTAAGCCGTTATTTCCTATCGGATTACTGGCTCTTGGAATACTCTTACCAGTATTGCCACTCCATAATATTAGCGCCCAAAGCTACATGGATTATCAAAACCAGAGCACCGGATTTCAGGTTTTTGTGGATTACTGGAATGGGTGGGATGATGAGAAGGAAAATCCGCTAAGTGTTCTTTTCATCCAAACCACACCATCTGAAATGGAATACCGGCAGTATAAAAACAGGATGTGGGCGAGCTATCAACTGGATATCTCGATTTACGATAGCAGGGGAAGTTTCTACGGCAGGCAACTGATTAGCGATACTTTGCGCATGAACACTGCTGATTTATCACCTGGTCCCACCCAGCATCGGCTTATTCGGCTGCCGCTTGATTTGCCGGTTGGCGACTATCGGCTGATGATCGGGGTTGCCGACGACTGTCGCAATGTCAAACGTGTTATCGAAAAACACATCCAGGTGCGTGGCCTGAACAGGGCTTCGCTAACGATGAGCGAGATTCTCCTGGCGGGGAAAGTTAAGCCGGATAATGAAAAGAACGAAGCTGAGGGCATATCGCCGTTTCCGGCAGCCGTTTTCGGCGCCAATCAAAAAGCGCTTTTCTATTATTTTGAAGTCTATGATAACGATTTTGCGATGAATGATTCGATTACCTACAATATTTCGGTCAGGAACCTGAAAGGCAAAGAGAAGCTGATCTCCAGCGGCAGGCAAAAATTAAAAGAGAAGAAGGTCTGCGTGTTCTCGACTCTGAATACCGCACAGTATGCGGCGGGAGAATATGAGTTGATAATCCGCCTGCTTGGAAAAAATGGAAATCCCACGATGCGCCGAAGAAAGAATTTCTGGGTTTACCAAAGCCCGGTGGACCTGCAGTTCAAACCATTCTCGCAGGTTTTGCATGAGCTAAGATTTGTGGCAACACCGGAAGAATTAACGAAACTGGAAACCATGCCACAATCCCAACGCCAGGCCGGACTGAACCTCTTCTGGAAACAAAAAGACCGAACTCCATTGACCGAAATAAATGAGACGATGAAGGAATATTACCAGCGATATGCCTGCGCCGAAGCCCGATATCGACGGGACGATTCTGCGGAAGGCGACTTTACCGACCAGGGAAGGATTTTCCTGCTTTACGGTGAGCCGAGCAAAATTATCCGGCAGCAAGATCCGATGAGCTCCGTAACGTTGGAGATTTGGCAATATTCCAATCCTGCCATCCAGATTGTATTCGAAGATTATTCCGGCTCCGGGGAATTTTTTCTTGTCCGGCCGCTTACTCTGATGAAAAATCAGAAAGCTTCCGGGCTGCACTCATTTTAGCGCCACCGAACCTCATTCCACTCCTTATTTCGCAGTCGGAGCCAAACTGCGCCATCAAAATCTGTTCTGAAGTACCTTATCCCTAAATTCCTCAAGCGGTTCAAAACGTCTTTTCCGGGGTGGCCGTAACGATTATTCCTGCCCACCGGGATGATGCAAAATTGCGGAGAGACCTGCTCCAGGAACTGTTGGCCGGAAGAAGTGCCGCTGCCGTGATGTCCGGCCTTCAGAATTTCGCTGTGCGCAAGTGAGCCCCATTCTGCCAAACGAGTCTCCACCGGAAGTTCCGCATCGCCGGTGAACAGGATTGATGCATTGCCTGTTTTGAGCAGCGCAACCAGCGATGTGTTGTTGATCTGGGAGCCGCTTGTACCGGAAGGTTCCCTGAATTTTGTGAACGGCGCCAGGATGAAAATGCGGGTTTTTGCATCTACCCGCACGATGTCTCCCATTTTTAGCAATCGCACCGGAATATGGTGATTACCCAATTCCCGCAGCAGGCTGTCCTGCAGAAAATAATATGTTCTGAGATCGGGAAGATAGACCGAATCAATATCCACCAGCTCTATTAAAGAGAACATACCTCCAATGTGATCGGCATGTGGGTGGCTGATAATAACTTTGTCCAAATGCAGTTTGCCCATCCGTTGAATTGCAGGGAAAATAACGCTACGGCCGTTGTCCCATTCGGGTGATGCGGAACCGGCGTCGAACAGCAGCAATTTGTTTTCGGAAGTGCGAACCAGGCTGGCTTCTGCCTGACCAACATCCAAAGTTAAAATTTCGGGATGATATGCACGAGGGGCGATAAGCCACAGAAAACCTGCGACAATCGCGATCAATGCGGGTTTTCTCACCTGGAGATTTGGCTCGCTCGTCCAGGTAAATACCAGCCACAAGATCAACAGATAAAGAATCACCGCAAAAATTGTAAAGTCAGGCAGGTTGAAATAGCTCCAGGGCAGGTTTGCAGCCAGGTGCACAATGTTTATTAGCGCTTGAATGATACTCGCCAGCAAACTGCTGACCGGAACAGCCAGACTAAAGGAAAGATAGGAGATGCTAACAGCCAGAAATCCGAGCGGAACGATGAGACCGACCAGGGGAATGGCAATCAGGTTTAAGACGAATGATATCAAAGGTATTTTGTGAAAATAAACAGCCATCAGCGGAATGGTTCCCAGTTGGGCAGACAGCGAAACCAGGAATGGGGTGATGATCAGATTCTTCACCCATTTTCCGGATTTTCCGGAACCGAAAAGCTGCATCGCTTTCGATTCCAGGGGCTTTAATGCCCGATAAAAATAGATGATGGAGAGAACTGCCACGAATGAAAACTGGAAACCTGCCAGGAATAATTGCTGCGGTTGCAACAGGAGAATGATGCAGGCAGCAGTGAAAATCGTATTGTAAACATTTGGCACTCGCTCTAAATTTTTGCCAATCAGATATATGGCAACCATCAACGTTGCCCGAACCACCGGCGGATTGGCGCCGGTGAGCAGCATATAGAATGACAAAAAAGCAATTGTCAGGATATTATGCCAGCGAAAGCCGATTGGCAGAAATGAGAGAAGAATATGGATTATGATAACCACAAAACCGACATGCAGCCCGCTGATTGCTAAAACGTGGGCAACCCCGCTGTTTTGAAAATCGGATTTTACCTCACGCGATATACCTTCTTTTTCGCCCAGCAAAATGCCTGTCAGAAAGGAGGCCGCTTCCGGTGGCAGCATTTTTCTAATTTGGGAGGACAGATTTTCACGGAGAGAATAGAGAAAACGGGAGGGCAGGAATTTCTCTTCAGTGGCAGAATAGTGTATTGATGAGGCTGTTGTCATCCTGACCATTCCCAGAATGCCGCGTTCCCGCAGGCACGATCCGTAGTTGAACTGGCCGGGATTGCGGAGCGGCGGCAGGTGTTCGATGTGGACGTTTTTCAACTCAACCCGATCTCCCGGAAGCACCGCGCTGCGGGCCTTTCTTAATTTGACAATGAAATTCTGCTGAATGCGGAGAGCACTTTCTTCCGCAATGATTTCTTCGCTTCTGATAATCATTTCCGGTTTTCCAGCAGAGGGCGGTTTGAGAATAGTGCCGTTAATGGATGCATTTTCAAGCGGGAAAAATTGCAGAAGTGGGTGTTGTATATGGCTGTCTGCCCACAAGCGGTAGCTTACGCTTCCTGCCAGGATGAACATAATGGAGAACAATAATGCGGGCCAAGCATGTTTCCTGAGCAAAAGCGCCAGAATGGTCGCAATAATGAATATTGCCAGGAGCGGAAGTATCGGGATAGCCAAATATCTCTCGATTACGATGCCTGCAGCCAGCCCAAAGGCGAGAAGTGCACCGGGGTAATGTGCGAATTTCTCCCTCAACTTTTTCTTCCTTCTTCATCCATTTTTTATAGCAGCTCAATTATTGGGTAGTTTGCTGAGTGAAAATTCCATCGGCGAAACAGTGCTGTTTTGGTGCACTCAAAGAGCACTGGCGGGAGTTGAAAAATATGATTTAATCTAATCCCTGACGCACCACCGGTCTCAGCAAGTCAGATGAAACGCGCCGCCAATTTTTCTCTCTCCTGCAGCCCAAAGCTCATTATAAATATTCACGGCATCATCGCTTTTAGCTGATCTGAGCTTGATATCCAACCGCCGCAGATGTTCCTCCATGCGAAAGCTGATTTTCATATATCCGTATTTCCCCTGGCCAACCACCAGGAGTTTTGGTGGATTTTCATTAAGAAAGGGGAGATCGTCCGGGATCAGGAGATGACCTTCCCTGCGCCACCAGGAATCATCCACGTGATCCGGGTAGAGAATGATGTCCGAACGATAGATGGTGCCATCTATGATAATGTACCCGAAGTCATACTTCTCAATTCGAATGTGACCTGCCATAACATCCTTCTTGCTTCCCCAAACCCGGAGCAGAGAGATTGTTCCTCTTTTTTTCGGCTTACTCTTTATTTTAATGCTTTGAATTGAAATATGAAATAAAAAAAACGAAAATTTGCAGAGCTACGCTGAAATGAGAAAAATGATTAGCCTGACGCCTGAATGGTTAACATTCATTGATAAAAAAAGCCCGGACACTTTTCATGCCCGGGCATTCTGCTAACCCTTTTATCAAATAATGTAAGTCTCAGTTTACATTTACGTTCTTGTTATCTTCCACCAGATAGAAACCCAGCTCATTCTTGTTCTTCATTTTAACCTTGATCGTGCAACCGTCATTAAAGCGGCCTTTCAGGATCTCGTCGGCCAGTGGATCTTCAACATTCTTCTGAATGGCTCTTTTTAATGGTCGTGCGCCCAGAACCGGGTCGTAACCCTGGTCCGCGATAAATTCTTTGGCGCCATCGGTCAATTCCAGAGAGATATTCCTCTCCAACAGCCTGGTGCTCATTTCGGAAATCAACAAGTCCACAATTTTGACAATCTCTTTTTTGGTTAATTTCTTGAAAAAGATGAAATCATCCAACCGGTTCAGGAATTCCGGGTTAAAAAGTCGCCTGAGTTCCT
>Ga0315542_1002750_pt1 | contig 10585 bp, 6 predicted proteins | sample SalMarSW160120MG_FD_202541 | JGI IMG/M metagenome (GOLD analysis project Ga0315542, IMG submission 202541) | Salt marsh sediment microbial communities from the Plum Island Ecosystem LTER, Massachusetts, United States - Salt Marsh Sediment SW1601-20 ... | reverse complement strand
GAGGAAGAGGCTGACCGCACATTTGACCTGCCGTATATGTACCTTCCTCATCCGAAATATAATGGAAAGGGTAATATTCCGGCTTACGAGATGATTAAATTCTCTGTTAATATTCATCGGGGATGTTTCGGGGGATGCAGTTTTTGCGCAATTGCAGCCCACCAGGGTAAACAGATAATAAGCAGATCGGAACATTCGATTCTGAATGAGGTCGGAAAAATATCTGCATTGCCTGATTTTAAAGGGTATCTGTCAGACCTGGGAGGTCCGTCGGCAAATATGTACAGGATGAAAGGCAGGGATTTGGAACTTTGCAGGACATGTTCACGGCCATCTTGTATCTGGCCCTCAGTCTGTAAAAATCTGGATTCGAATCATAAAACCCTGACGGGTCTCTACAGGAAGGTTGACAGTATGGAGGGAATAAAAAAATCATTTGTCGGCAGCGGCATACGCTATGATCTGTTATTTCCTGAATGGAATAAATCAGCCGGAAAAGATGAAAAAGAATATCTCGAAGAACTTGTTACCTTACATGTTTCCGGCCGACTTAAGGTTGCTCCCGAGCATACGTCACCCGGTGTATTGTACGAGATGCGGAAGGTCCCTTTTGATCTCTTTAAGAAACTAAAAAGGCGATTTGATGAAATCATAACAAAGCATGGTCTAAAATATGAGATCATACCATATTTTATATCATCGCACCCGGGATGCACGGATGCCGACATGAAAGAGCTGGCAGCAGAGGTAAAGAGTCTGGGTATCAGGCCGGAACAGGTACAGGATTTTACTCCTACACCAATGACACTGGCTACACTTATGTATTATACGGGATATGATCCATATACCGGAAAGAGGGTTTATGTAGCAAGAAAGACAGAAGAAAAAAGAAGGCAGAAAGAATATTTTTTCTGGTATACGAAGGCGCAAGGGCTTAAAGGCACAAAGGCGCAGAGGAAGAAGAGGTGAGGGGCAGACAATGTAGGGACATGGCATGTCCCTACAAATCATATTCTTTCAGAATATTTTTTACATCATCCGGTGCTACCCTGCCATATGTTTTGTCACCAACAAGGACAACAGGCGCCAGCCCGCAGGCTCCCACGCATCTCAGGCTTGATAATGAAAATTTATTGTCCTCTGTTGATTCCCCTACCTGGATGCCAAGTTCTTTCTTGAACTCATCAAGGACTTTCTCGGCACCTCTTACATAGCATGCTGTTCCCAGGCAAATACTTATCGGGTGTTTTCCTTTCGGCGTCATGGTGAAAAATGAGTAAAAAGTCACAACACCATAAATTTTAGCTACAGGAATGTTTAATTCTTCGGAAACAACCTCCTGAATTTCTGCAGGAAGATAACCAAAGTGTTCCTGGCAGGCATGAAGTACATTTATAAGTTCCTGCGGATCATTATTAAAAGACTCACATACTCTATTAATAAAGTCCACATCTTCTTTTCTTAATTCTATTTTTATATGAGACATTGCGGTGAATTTTATAATTGGCTAATATTTATAGTTATTGTTTGATAATGACTTTGCTTTGTTTGTTAAAATAATGAGTATGAAGAAGATGGTGAGCCTTCTCGCTGTTGGGCTTCCCAAGGAACTCCTCATAAAGTTTTATAATGAACGGATTCTCATGCGATTTCCGGAGAGGTTTTTTCCTGTCTTCCTCATAAATAGCGGTTGCCCTTGCTTTAAGAATTTCTGAGTTACCATGAAGCAGGGGTTGTCCTCCTCCGCCAATACAGCCCCCGGGACATGCCATTACTTCAATAGCATGAAACTGTGATTTTCCTGATCTGACATCATTAAGAAGTTTTCTTGCATTTCCCAGGCCATGAGCTATTCCTATATTTAAAGGAAGACCATCGAAGTCGATGGTTGCGGAGCGTACACCTTCCATCCCTCTCAGCTCAGTGAAATCGAGTCTCTGAAGTTTCTTGCCGGTATATAATTCGTAGGCTGTACGGCAGGCTGCCTCGATTACTCCTCCTGTAGCGCCAAAAATAACACCTGCTCCCGTCGATTCACCAAGCGGTGAATCAAATTCCTCGTCATGAAGATTACTGATATCTATATTGGCCTGTTTGATGAAATTTGCAAGTTCCCTTGTAGATATTGAAAAATCAACATCCGGATTACCATCCACGGAGAACTCATCTCTCTGACATTCATATTTTTTTGCCAGGCATGGCATAATTGAAACAACAACCATATCCTTGCGATTGACTCCTATCTTATCGGCAAAGTACGTTTTGGCTATTGCCCCGAACATCTGCTGTGGTGACTTAGCTGTTGAGGGTACATCCTTGAGATCAGGAAAATAATGTTCAAAGAAGTTAACCCAGCCCGGACAGCATGAAGTTAATATGGGGATCCTGGCATTTTTATCACCTTTCAGATACCTGGTAAGCCTTTCAAGAAACTCCGTCCCTTCTTCCATTATTGTCAGGTCGGCAGCGAAATCGGTGTCAAAAACATAGTCGAATCCGAGAGCTCTAAGAGCTGCAGTCATTTTCCCTGTTACAATAGTGCCTGGTTCGAGTCCGAATTCCTCACCAAGCGCTACTCGCACTGCCGGGGCAGTCTGTACAACAACTGTTTTGGAAGGATCAACCAGGGCTCTTAATACACTCGGTACATGGTTAACTTCTGTAAGAGCTCCGGTCGGGCACACGGCAACACACTGACCGCAATATGTGCATGTTGAATGTTCGAGATTTTGCTCAAAAGCCGGAGCAACCGTTGCCATGAATCCTCTGTTAACTGCAGACAAAGCTCCAACTGTCTGAACTTCATTACACATCATTTCACAACGCCTGCACATAATACATTTGTCAAGGTCGCGTATGATCGATGGCGATGTATCTTCCCTGTATGTTGATACTTCAGCATATTCAGCTCCGGGAATCTCTCTTATGCCAAGACGATGAGCCATAGCCTGAAGTTCACAATTACCTGATTTGGCACAGATAAGGCAATCTTTCGGATGGTCGGACAAAATAAATTCCATAACAGTCCGTCTTGCATTCAGAACCCTGGGAGTATGTGTTTTAACAACCATTCCCTGTTCGCAATTTGTTGAACATGTAGGTGCAAGATTTCTCCTGCCCGAGACTTCTGCCACACAGATCCGGCAACCAGCTGGTTTGTTCTCGATGTTCATATCATGAAGGTCCATATAGCAAAGAGTAGGAATATCAATGCCAAGTTCCTTTGCAGCCTTATATATTGTAGTACCTTTTGGTACATCAATCTCCTTATTATCAATAGTAAGCTTTATAGTTTCCATTATGTTATTGATTATCTGATAAATATTGCATCAAACTTACATTTCTCCATACACGCACCACATTTTATGCAAATTGCCGGATTTATAAGGTGCACCTCTTTTCTTTCGCCGGAAATAGCATTGACAGGACACACCCTGGCACATGCGGTACAGCCCACACAATTCTCAGCATTTATTACATATTCCATAAGGCTGCGACACTGCCCGGCCGGACACTTCTTATCAGTCACATGAGCAACATATTCATCGTAGTAATTATCCAGCATGGAGAGAACTGGGTTTGGTGATGTTTGTCCAAGCCCACAGAGTGCAGTGTCCTTAATGACAATGCTCATGTTCCTCAGTCTGTCAAGGTCCTCAAGTGACCCTTTCCCCTCGCATATCTGCCCCAGAAGTTCATGAAGGCGTTTGTTCCCGATCCTGCAGGGAGCGCATTTCCCGCATGATTCTTCAACTGTAAATTCGAGGAAGAATTTAGCCATCGAAACCATACAATCATCTTCATCGAGAACGATCATTGCCCCGGATCCCATTATTGAACCGGCAGCAAGAAGATTATCGAAATCGATGGGAGTGTCGAGGTGTTTGTCCGACAGACAACCGCCAGATGGTCCTCCTGTTTGTATACCTTTAAATTTTTTCCCGTTCCTTATACCTCCTCCTATTTCAAAGATAACCTCCCTTAGTGTTGTCCCCATCGGCACTTCAATCAGTCCAACATTATTGATCTTTCCGGCAAGTGCAAAAACCTTGGTTCCTTTTGATTTTTCAGTTCCTATACTGCTGAACCATTTAGCTCCTTTAAGAATGATTGCAGGAATTGCAGCAAATGTTTCGACATTATTAACATTGGTGGGTTTACCACGATAACCAGCTTCAGCCGGGAATGGTGGTTTTACAGTTGGTTCACCGCGAAGCCCTTCCATTGAATGAATAAGGGCTGTTTCCTCTCCACAGACAAAAGCGCCGGCTCCATAACGAAGCTTAATGTCAAAATTAAAGCCTGTTCCCAGAATATCGCTGCCCAGCAGACCATATTCTCTTGCCTGGTTAATTGCTATTTTAAGCCGTTCAATTGCAAGTGGATATTCTGCCCGGATATATATCAAACCATTGGAAGCTCCAATACTGAACCCGCAAATTGCCATTGCCTCGAGGACAGAATGAGGATCACCTTCGAGCACTGAGCGGTCCATGAATGCGCCCGGGTCACCTTCATCCGCGTTACAAACAACATATTTTTCATCTGACTGGTTCCGTCGGGCTAGTTCCCACTTGAGACCTGTTGAGAAACCAGCACCTCCGCGGCCTCTCTGACCTGAGTCCTTTACCTCTTTTATTACTTCTTCAGGTGTCATTTCGGTCAACACCTTTCCCAGCGCCTGGTAGCCCTCGCGGGCAATATATTCGTCGATATTCTCAGGATTGATAAATCCGCAATTGCGAAGGACTATCCTTAGCTGCTTCCTGAACTGGCTTATGGCAGCTGAATCAGGAATTGGCTGGTTGCTTAAGGGATCTTTATATAGGAGTCTGGTTACCTTTCTGCCTTTAATAATATGTTCTTCAATTATTTCCTTTGCATCATCGGGTTTAACCTCGACATAGAAAGTATTGTCGGGCATGACTTTTACTATAGGCCCTTTCCCGCAGAATCCAAAACAACCGGTAATGATCACCTGGACTGAATCAGCCAGGTCCTTCGCTTCAAGTTCATCCCTTAAGTTACAAACTATAGAATCACTTTCCGAGGCATGACATCCTGTGCCACCACAAACCAGGAGATGTCTGTTGTATTTTGACATAGTTAATCCTCCTTATTCATTAAGTCAATAGTTTCATAATTCACAGGTATAATACCGTCAACAAGCTCCCCGGTCTTAATATATTTTTCAATTATCTGATCAGCTCTTTTCAGGTCGACAAAACCAAATACTACAGGCTCCTGTCCGGGTAGTCTTACCTCAATGGTTGGTTCTGCATAGCAATATCCCATGCATCCAGTCTGGGAAACGACAGCTGCTACATTTCTCCTCTCAAGCTGCTCCAGGAAAAACTCCATCACGTTTCTTGCTCCGGATGCAATTCCGCACGTTGCCATGGCTACCTTAACCTGCACAGGAGCCCCGGGTTCAACTGCACTGATCCCCGCTTCTGTACTTCTTTTCAATTCTTCGCGTTTCTTTTTCAGATCCGAAAATGACTTGATCTTTGACATTCTTTTAGACTTAATGTTTAATTTCTTATTCTTTGCAATTCCCTTTCAGGATTTATTAAATTAATTTCCGCACAAAATTAGTATTATTATTGTTAATAAAATAACAATGTTAATAAAATAACAGAAATATATTGTAATTCTAAATAATAAGCAGGCTTGGATGCAAAAAAAATTACTGTTATTCTATGTACAGAAAGAACTTATTTTCTTAAGTTTTTAAATTCGGAGCCTGTCTTCCATGCCGGGAAGAAATCTGAGTTAGCGAGTCTGTAACCCACTTTAAATGCAAGTCTGGCGTCTTCTACTATGCCATTCAAATCCCATTTGTCAGGTTCATAGTTATCTGCAGGCCGGTGATACCTGTTTTCAATATAATCTTTCTCCATCATTGCGGCCCATTCTTTTCCATGTTGACGGCTGTCAACATTGCCACGCGCAAACATTGAAGGCACTCCTTTTTTCGCAAATGAAAAATGATCGGATCTGAAATACATACCGGTCTGGGAATTCGGATCTTTTGCAACATATCTGTCCTGTTCACCAGCCGCTTCTGCTATCATGTCATCCAGATCTGACTGTCCGTAACCGGTGATCATTACATCGCGCATTCGTCCAATGGGTAATATAATGTCATTATTAAAACATGCAATTGTCTTGCCCATTGAGAACACGGGGTTTTCTGTATAGTATTGCGATCCGAGGAGACCCTGTTCTTCAGCAGTAGGGAAGAGGATAAGGATCGAACGGGCCGGGCGTTTCTTAAGTTTCGAAAAGGCTTTGCCGATACCAAGTGCCCAGGCCATTGAAGTTCCGTTGTCAACAGCCCCGTTATAGATAGAATCACCATTCTCTTTCTCTCCGATACCGAAATGATCCCAATGGGCTGAATAAACTATACATTCATCGGCTCGGGTAGTTCCTCTCAGCAAACCGGCAACGTTTGTGGAAGTATTATATCTCACTTTATTCTGAATGGAAAGGGACATTGTTGCATTCATAATGAATCCTTTATATCCTTTCTTTGTTGCTGATTGTCTGAGATTGTTTACTTTATATCCCAGATTACCGAAAAGCTTATCAGCCGACTCTGATGACATCCAGCCTGAGAAAGCACACATCGTTTTATTGCTGTCGGCTGTCTGCATGTATAACCTGGGTGTGATAGAACTTTTCCTCGGAATTGTGTATTGATAACCGGCCCCTTCCGTCTCATGAATGATCAGAATACCCTCTGCACCATGTCGCGCTGCCTCTTCAAATTTGTAGGTCCATCTTCCGTAATAGGTCATTTCACGGCCTTTGAATAATGTACTGTCACCTGTATATAAACCCGGATCATTTACAAGCACAACAACTGTTTTCCCCTTAACATCCAGACCATTATAATCATCCCATCCATATTCCGGGGCAACAATACCAAAGCCGGCGAATACCAAAGCAGAGCCTTTTATGTTCACTTCATTATCAAGACTGGGAGAGTTAATTGCTATATCGTCCGGCGCACTCAGGGAAAGATTATTACTTCCATATTTAACTATTAAAGGTCCTTTTACAATTGAACTTATCTCCACCATGGGAACAGGTTGAAAGTAGCTACCGTTAAAAGCCGGTTCGAAGCCAATTCGTTTTAATTGTGCAGCCAGGTAATCTACAGTAATCTTTTCACCGGCAGTAAAAGGTTTCCTACCCATGAATTCATCCGACGCCAGGTTCTTAACATATTCCTTCATATCAGATAACGCGATGCTCTTCTCACAGACTTTGAGATTATGATTCTGACAGGATACTGTCAGTAATAGCAATAAAATCGGGATAATGTAATATTTCATTTTTTTGAGTTTATTTCGACTTTTCAAATTTATCAACGTATTTTAATACTGATTTTAATACGTTGATTTTTATTATTAAATCCTTTTAACCACGGAGTAGGGACATGCCATGGCATGTCCCTACAAGGTCCCCACTCTTGCCCTAAGCTTACCTTAGAACCATATTCCCTAAAAGCACTCTTCCGCTTTTCCAGAAACCTCTGAAATATGGGTCATCGGTTATATAGATTACATGACCTTCGCCGATGGTTTCAGAACCGATAACAATCGTATTCTTAACCTTTTCTTTGAATTTATATCCGGCAAACCCGGTGACCGGGTCTTTGTCAAGGACATAGCCAATGTTGCTTCCTTTGTCAAGAAATGGATATCCTGGTGACCGTTTCATTGTATACCATTCTTTTCCTAATCCGAAAGCGTATGGATGTGTATCGTCAAGCTTTGTTTTATAGATGCTGCCTTCAGATCTGTCTGATAGTCTATATCTTCCTTCATTTTCATATTCATACTTTTTAAGCATGGTGGTATCATCGCTCTTTATTTTTTTCTCCGCAGCTTTCTTTTCGGCAGCGCGTGTCTCTATAGCCTTAGCCAGTGCCGTGGTCTTTATACCGGAAAAGGTTGAAATAGCACTTTCCAAAGCAATAACCCTTCCTCCTCTTTTTACCCAATCGACTATCGTGTCTTTTAATTTTGTGTAGTTTCCTGAACTAAGGATCAGAACTTCATAATTCCGCAGATCAGGATTTCTCGTGATTTCGGTATTTATCAGGCTAACAGGGTAATTTAGCTCTCTTTCGAAAAAGAACCATAATTCCCCTGCAGATATTGATGAAGTTCCCTCCCCGCAAAGTATGGCCACATCTCTTTTTTTCATAAGAGGTGAATATTGTGAGCCGAAATCTTTCCCGGAATCCACTAAACCTGTATTTGTCCCGGCAAGATATACCTGGCAATCGTTTGCTGCATTTGCAACAATCTTGTCAAAGTCTCCGGCCAGGTTAGTATTATCTCCGCGGGCTACTATAATACTGCCCCTGTTATAACTCTTGCCATCGAGTGTAACAGGGTAAAGTGAATATCTTAGCTTAACGCTCTTTTTGTATAATGCAGCGATAAATTTAAGTTCATTAAATCCTGTGAAATTTGTAATATAAGCGTATGTTGATTTTTCTCCCTGCCTGTTTTCTATTTTTCTTTGTTCCATTTTGCCAGTGTCAGCTGCAATCTTATCATTTGCTGCAAATGCTTTTAGATTATAAACATAAGGAACTGACCAGGACGTAATATCGTAACTGAGTGAATCAGAAATTTTGCAGTCGGGTTCAAACAGAACCTGCATAAGGTGCGACTGAGGCTGGACTGCATTTATAAGGATGTCCCCCTTTTCTACAGTTACCTCACCGTTTCTATGCGCGTAATAATCGAACCCTTTGAATTTTTTACCTGTGTTACCGGCATAACTGTACTTTATCTGGTTCCTGTCAAGCAGTTTTAAAAGCTCGCTTATATCTGATCTGTTATTTGAACCTTTGATTATAACTGATTTATATTGGAACTGAGGATTTTTAGAACTCTCATCAAAGAATTTATCATATTCAGATATCAGTTTTTCCCTGTTTTCGTACGATACTTTTATTGTTGCCATTGAAGAAGTGAAATGACCTTCGATTCTCTTTTTTAAGGTTAACGTATCACCTGATTCCTGTTTATATGCAATACCTGCAGATCCTCCTCCTCCCTGTTCATAAGTGAATCCGATAGCTCCGTTTAATGAAGGCCAGGTGTCGCCGTAGGCGGGGTAGAAGAAATCATAGTCTTCTCTTGTAAAGTAGAGCCTGAACTTCTCATTGAACAGAGCTGCATTTCCTTTTCCCATGAGCTTATGGAATTCATGCTGCCATGGTGTGAACACTGTATTCCAGGGATCGGCCGATGGGGCAAAGAAGTAAGTGGATTCAGGCCCCATCTCGTGGAAATCGGCATGAACCTGGGGCATAAACTGGCTGTAAAATGCAATACGCTGCTGCGTTTCAGCCTGAGTCTGCCATACCCAGTCGCGGTTCAGGTCGAACATATAATGATTTGTCCTGGCCGGAGGCCAACCCTGGTTATGCTCCCATGAATTCTTATCGGTATTTTCCCCGGTATTCATTGATTTCCTGTATCTTTCAGTATACAGATCGTGCCCATCAGGATTCTGGCATGGATCGATGATAATGATGCACTCTTTAAGATAATCTGAAACCCCGGGGTAAGAATCTGTAACCAGGGTATAAAGTGTTTTCATGGAAGCCTCCATTCCAACTGCCTCACTCCCATGTATATTGTAGGCCAGCCAGATAAATGGCATCTGTTTGCCCATAAATTCACCTTTCAGTAATCCGGCTTTGATAAGATTATTCTTTCTGTATTCTTCAAGCTTTACAAGATTTTCTTCACTAGAAATGATGCACACCCCAAGCTGGCGTCCCTCGTATGTTTTCCCATATTCCCGAAATACAGCCCGTGGAGAATTATCTGCAATATATTTGAAATACTCAATAGCTCTGTGCTGGAATGTAAACTGGGTACCAAGTTTATATCCAAGAAATTCATCTGGTGATTTAAGTTCCTGTGATTTCAAAACTGAAGAAAAAATAACCAGGATAATTGCAGATAGGAGGCTTCTTTTCATTTTTTGGAATATTTAGTTTTGAGAGGGATAAATATAATCTTTTTTCAAATCTCTCCTAAAAGATTTCAATCTGCTTTTAAACAGGGTAAAATTCTTAATAATATCTTCCAAACTATAAAATAAGTGATTGGATTATGCCTAGCGTCCCCATTATCAGGCAGATGTTGTTGAACATATGACTTGAATTCAAATTTAAAATTCTTATTTTTGCTATCCTGTTAAATAAAAGTTCAATAAAAATAGATTGTATATGAGAAGATTCAGATTTCTTCAAATCCTGATTTGCCTGCTGCTATTGGTGTCGCAGGTCAGCCGGATGGATGCCCAGATGAGACGCAGGGGCGAAAACCAGGTAGCAATAACGGGATGGACTGATGACAACCATTATCTGATCCGGACATTTGATGGCAATAAAAATCCGGTTATCAAAAGTGTTGATATTAAAAGTGGTAAAGAAGTTTTGGTTCCTGCCGTAAAATCTGACAGGGAACTCATTTCTGAGTCCCTGCCCAAAGGAACTGCTCTTTCCATGAATGATGTCATTAGTCCCGACAAAAAAAGT
>Ga0315542_1002748_pt1 | contig 10588 bp, 7 predicted proteins | sample SalMarSW160120MG_FD_202541 | JGI IMG/M metagenome (GOLD analysis project Ga0315542, IMG submission 202541) | Salt marsh sediment microbial communities from the Plum Island Ecosystem LTER, Massachusetts, United States - Salt Marsh Sediment SW1601-20 ... | reverse complement strand
GGTCTCTTGATAATAAGATTATTGTCAGATGAAGGTCTTTGCCCCAGACCTTGAGCTTGCATCGAATGCATTTGTATGCTCTCCAAGATTTGAGTTTTTGGAATTATTTGAAGGCCCTGCCAATATGGCCAATAGTATTGTCGCACCCTAATTTTCATTTTGTCGCATTTGCTCAAGTATCTTCCGGCGCTCTTCTTCCTGCGCCTTCTTCTTCTCCTGTTGAGCTTTCTGCATATTTTCCGACATCAGTTTTTCCACCTGCTCCAATAGCGAAATGCTGCTTACCGGGTTCTGCTCCACATACCGGTCATAGAACTTTTTGTAATCGGCTGCCGTGATATTATACTGATCGAAAATATCCTGTATGCGAGTGTATCGCAGACTGTCCGGTCCCGGAATTCGGGCAGCTACTATGACTTTTTCCAGAATTTCCGGCCAGTCGCCGGTTTTTGCTGTCGATTTCTTTGATTGACAACCTTGGCCGAAAATAATCGTTACCAGAGAAAGTGTAAAAATAATCTTTATCAGCACGCGCATTTTTTCTGCCATTTTTCAAAAAATTTACTGAGCAAAGTCATCATATCCAAGCGCAAAGCAAGAATGCCGATGCTGAGACCGGCATTCTTCGGTTGGCCATAAATAATATCGCATTGGGATCGCACGTGCCCGCATCGAAAGTTATCTTTTTCAATTATTATCGAAATCTGCACTACTGTTAATAGATCAAGCAAGTTACCTGGCTGACAGTTGTCAAAATAATGAAAATTTATAGCGACCAGGGATTAGCAAGTTCTGCGATCCAAACTCGACAGAAAAAACCATAAAGGAACCCCGGTACCCGTTTCAATGTTTTATTAAAAAGGAATTGCCCAATGAGATAGCACATGAAGGGCCGGCAAGGGCTTACCTAATAAATCACTTGTAATCCCGGTCGGGTAGAATTAATTTTTTGTTGATTATGAATTTATGCAGTGTCTTTGAGTTTTATAAGCTGTATTTGGAGGAAAGATGAAATTTCGGCCATTGTTTTTTTTCATTATTGTTTCCGCAATAATGATGAGTAATGTTCTTGCACAATCCTTTGGTAAAAATAAAATTCAGTATAAGAATTTTGAATGGTATTACATCCAAAGCCAGCATTTCGATGTTTACTACTACCAGGGTGGGAAAGAGCTGGCCGATTTTACAGCCGAAGTGGCGGAATCTGCTTATGTGCAGTTGAAACGGGATTTTTCCTATGAATTAAAGCAGCGGGTGGTTATTGTTGTATATAAATCGCACAACGACTGGCAGCAGACCAATGTGGTGCTTTCCTACCTGGATGAAGGAATCGGCGGTGTTACCGAGTTGTATAAAAACCGCGTTGTTGTGCCCTTCGAGGGCTCCTACGACCAGTTTCGCCATGTGGTTAGACATGAGCTTGTTCACGCAGTAATGAACGACATGCTCTACGGCGGTTCCATCCAGTCGCTTGTGATGGGGGAGGTAATCCCGGTGCCGTTGTGGGTTTCGGAAGGGCTGGCGGAATTCGAATCCAATGGTTGGGACGTCCACACAGATATGATTGTTCGCGATGCGGTGCTGAGCGGCTACATGCCGCCGGTGCAATACCTGGAATATATTCTTGCCTACCAGGGAGGGAATTCGGTATTTCGTTATATTGCCGAAACGTACGGCCGGCAGAAGATAGGCGAGCTGCTGAATAAAGCGCGCGGCAAAATGGGATTTCAGCAGGTAATGAAATCCGCGGTTGGGCTGGATTACGAAGAGTTCACCGAGCGCTGGCATCGCTACCTGAAGAAGCAGTACTGGCCGGAAGTGGCGGATCGCCTGGTCCCGAAGGAGTTCAGCAAACAGTTGACGGATCATCAAAAACAGAACAATTTTCTCAACGTAAGTCCGACCATCACGCCGCAGGGCGATAAAATTGCCTACATCTCCGACCGCGCCGGTTATCAGAACATTTACCTGATGTCCGCCATCGATGGAAAAGAGTTGAAGGTCCTCGTCAAAGGACAGCGATCTGAAAGCTTCGAGGAGCTGCATTTCCTGCGACCCGGCATGAGTTTTTCGCCGGATGGCAAAAAACTGGCCTTCGCCGCTAAGAGCGGGCCGTGGGATGCCATCTACATTGTAAATGTGGATAACGGTAGTATTGAAAAACATTTGATGAAAATGGACGGCGCTTTTACGACAGCCTGGTCGCCGGATGGGAGCAGGATCGCATTTGTGGGTAACCGGAATGGAAAGAGCGACATCTTTATTTATGAGATAAAAACCGGCGAAGTGAAGAACGTTACCGACGATTATTTCACTGATGACCAACCGTCCTGGTCACCCGATGGACGGTATCTTGCGTTTGTTTCCGAGCGGGGCGATTTTCTCAATGCCAAGGATATTCCTGCCGATTTCGACATGAATTCCTATGATTATGAATACAATAATATTTATACCATAAATCTGGAAACCGGCGAAATTGTGCGCCGAACCAATACCCCATGGAACGAAGCGTCGCCGATCTTTTCCCCGGATGGTAAGAAAATAGCATTTACTTCTGAGCAGAATGGCATATCGAACTTATATATCCAGGATCTTGAGACAGGCGAGTACTATCCGGTGACCAATATTATTTCAGGGATATACCAGATTGGCTGGGACAAGAATGCGAATAAGCTCGTTTATTCTTCTTTCTACAAGGGCGGATTCGATGTTTATCTGATCAACACCCCGCTGGAGCTGAAGTCGCTTACCTTGAAAAACACAGGTTATGCGGACCAGATGCGAAGCGGCGTTGTTCCTGTTTATTCAAGGAACTGGAAACCGGATGCCGCCAAAAGCCATTCCCCCAAAATGGCCGACGCAAAAACCGAGGAACTGGTAGGAGAGCAACCTGCCGATTACAGCCGCTACGTTTTCGGAAAATACCATAATCGGAATGAAAACAGGAATCCGCGCTCCATTGAGATTCCGGAGGAAAAGCTCAAAGACGATAACGGCGAATATAAGTCGCATAAATACAAATTGAAGTTTTCTCCCGATTTTGTAACCGGCGCTGCCGGATACAATACATTTTTCGGTCTTCAGGGATACACCTCCTTTGCTTTTAGCGATCTGCTTGGCGACCACCAAATAATGCTGAATACCAATCTGTGGGCCGATTTGCGGAATAGTGATTTTATGCTGATGTACTACAACCTTAAGCATCGTGTGAATCTCGGATTCGGCGGCTATCACCTGGTTTATCTGTTCCAGGATTTGAACTATGGATTCATCCGTTATCGAAATTTCGGGGCGGTAACCAGCGCCTCCTACCCCTTCAGCCGTTTTAACCGGATGGATTTAAGTCTTCTGTGGTACAATGTTTACCTGGAGTATCTCGACATTGGTGTTCCCACTGAGAAAGTGAGCACGGTGCTGCCGGAAATAAGCTATATTCATGACAATGTTTTGTGGGGATTTCAATGGGGTGTTTTGGCGCCCGTCAATGGCTCACGTTACAGCATCACCGCCAGATTCAGTCCGAAGTACAGCGACACCAGCCGCGATTTTAAGACGCTTCAGTTCGATTATCGTAAATATTTTATGCTGAGCCCGCAATATCAATTGGGATTCCGTGCCACAGCCGGCGCCAGCTTTGGCAAGAATTCGCAGCAATTCTTCCTGGGCGGAACCGAGAATTGGATAAACCGGAAATTTGCGACCGCAGATAATCGGCCGATTGTCCGGCGGATTGACGATGTGTTCTTCTCGGAGTTTATTACCCCGTTGCGCGGCGCTTTTTATTATAACAGTATCGGCGATCGCTTTTTCCTGATCAATTCCGAATTCCGATTCCCGCTCATCGAATACTTAAAACTCGGTTTTCCCCCGCTGACGCTCTTTAACATTCGTGGAGCGGCATTCTTTGATATCGGAAGTGCCTGGTACAATACTGGCGACTGGTGGGATGTTTCCAATTTCCGTGGCATCCACAAAAACGCGGCCGGGCAGACTGTATTTCAGGATCTGGTCAGCGGCTATGGCGTTGGTGCCCGCGTTTACTTCCTTGGCTTTTTGCTGAAATACGATCTGGCGTGGCCTTACGATTTGAAACACTCCGGGTATCCGATTCACTATATTTCACTGGGACTCGATTTCTAAATTAAGTTTAAAATATTTTACTCTGATATTAAAAGCCTGTGGCGATGCCGCAGGCTTTTTCTGCACTTTAGGGCGATGATACTTTGTTCGGAAACTATTACGGTTTAAGCAAGACTTGGCTTTCGCAAGATATCACCAGTTCCGATATTTTCTAATTCATTCAGGTAATTTTATGCGAATTGGCGCCACACATGACTGGTGATTAAATAATGCTTTTGTTCGTTTTTCTTCAATTTCGTATATTAGCCTCGTAGCCGGGAAAAGAAAATCCTGAGTAATATGCCGAAAACAAAAAAAGTATATATTTGCAGCAATTGTGGTTACGAAAGCCTGAAATGGGCCGGGAAATGCCCGGAGTGCGGCCGATGGAACAGCTTTGAGGAGACCGAAATCAGCGCATCGCCAAAGGGCAAAGGCCGCCATGAAAACAGCGCAGCCCCTCATTTGTTATCCGAAATTGGCGAGGATGCCCAGGAGCGTTTGAACTCGGGAATCGGTGAATTGGATCGTGTATTGGGTGGCGGAATTTTTCCCGCTTCGGTGGTCCTTATCGCCGGCGATCCCGGCATTGGAAAATCTACTTTGCTGCTGCAATTGTCTGCGGCGCTTACCAAAAATAACGTGTCGGTTTTATACGTAAGCGGGGAAGAATCGCTGCAGCAGGTCCGGAACCGCGCCCAGCGATTGGGTTTCGGGCAGGTTCCCCTGCTGTTATTAGCCGAGACCGAGCTTGAAAATATTCTTTACCAGATTGAAGCTACAAAGCCGGAACTGGTTGTCATCGATTCCATTCAATCCATATTTTCCAGGGAAATTGGCGGCGCGCCGGGCAATGTTGGACAGGTTCGCGAATGTGCATCGCGGCTTTTTCGCGCTGCCAAAGAAAGCAATCGCTGCCTGTTCCTGGTTGGCCATATCACCAAGGACGGTGGAATAGCAGGGCCAAAGCTTCTGGAGCATACTGTCGATGTGGTCATCTATTTCGAGGGGGACAACCTTTACCAATATCGTATTTTGAGAGCGCTGAAAAATCGCTTCGGCGCGGCCAACGAGATGGGCCTGTTCCAGATGGAGAGGGAAGGGCTGAAAGAGGTGAATAATCCTTCCGTCCTTTTTCTCTCGGATAACCGGCAATCCAAAACCGGCTCAAGCGTAGTTTGCAGCTTCGGCGGCTCCCGCCCGATATTGGCGGAGGTGCAGGCGCTGGTTTCCCGGTCCAACTATGGCGTACCGCAGCGCACCGTCAGTGGTTTCGATCACCGTCGCCTGGCCCTGCTTTTGGCAATTCTGGAAAAGCACTGCGGTTTAACATTTGGTTACCTGGATGTTTTTATCAAAATTGCAGGCGGGTTGCGCATCGACGATCCCGGGATCGATCTTGGGATTGCCGCCGCTGTCTACTCCAGCACCAGGGATGAAGCGCTGCCGGAGAGCTCGATTTTTATCGGAGAGATCGGTTTGAACGGCGATATTCGTCCGGTGACCCAGCTCGAACGGCGCATCGGGGAAGCGGCAAAACTGGGTTTCAAAAATATTTACATCCCGCAAGCCGGCGGTTTAAAGATCAGCGTTCAAACTCCTGCCGGATTCCGCCTGCGCGAGATGAAACATATTTCCGAGATCGTGCGACCTTTACAAAATTGATTTCGAATTAACCGGAGTATTTCAATTTGGCAAATCGTTTCTTACTAAGAGTTGGCACTATCCTTTTAATGATGCTCGCAACGTCGTCATTGTGGTCGCAGAACTCTGCCGCAACGCAGCGGTTCGACGCCTGGAAATTGAAGAAAGTTGTGGATGGCAGCAATACACCAGCCGGCCCGTTCCGCGAAGCAGCGGCTATAAGCCTGGATTCCGGGGACAATGTTTTTGTTGTCGATAGAGGGCTTAACCGGGTTGTGAAGTTCTCACCGGACGGGGTTTTCAAAGAAGACATTGGCGGTTTTGGTGACGGTCCCGATCAACTGAACGATCCGCGGGATGTGGATGCGCATCTTACGCTTAATGTTTACGTTGCCGATTTCAATAATAACCGCATTGTCCGTTACGATAACAACCTGAATTTCCTGAATGAATTCGAAACCGGACCGGACGATCCGTACTATTTCGAAATGCCGTTGAGCGTGGCGGTATCGCAGCAGTACGACATGTTTATCCTGGAAGACCTGGATAAAAGCGTGATTAAGCTAAACCGTTTTGGGCAGGCAGTGGGTGAATTTGGCAACGCGTCCGAAAACCTGGGGCAGCTATTAGGCCCGCACCAGTTGGCAATCAGCGAGCACAACAAGATTTACGTCAGCGATCCGGTAAAGCAGGCGATTGTTGTGTTTGATTACCTGGGGAATTTCCTGCAGGAGATTATTCACCCTGATTTTAAGCAGCCGATGGGGATTTCGGTGAGCGCGCAGGATGACCTGGTTGTCTCCGACAAGAGCGGTCAGCGGATTTACTTCTTCCGCAAAGGGCAGGTCTTTGCCGGTTATTTCGATCTGGCAAAATTAAAAATAGAACCAGTGGATGCCGCGCTGTGGCAGCCGAAGGGTGCTGTCAGACCACTTCTCTATGTTCTCTCCGCACAGAAGTATTTCATTTTTGAAAGTGCGGACTGAAAATCATCTGTATGAAAAATCCTGTTGTTCCGGGAGGCAGGAATCGCATGTCCGGCTTCGTCCACTGAGATTGAATTCGCTCTGCTTTATAGGGAATTTGGCGACATTGCATTGGCTGACAGCCTTTCTCCGCTGAAATTTTTATTTCAAAATCACAAAAAAACATTTCTTTCAGCAAGCCGACATCATATATTTAAGCGACAAGTATGCGATTGTGCGTGTTGGAATGTTGAAACGGTTTATGTGCTGTAAATATTATTGATTCCAAGCAAAATTTTTATAGATTTATTTATTGCCGTATCGGCTGCTAAAAGAAGATTTTTTCAAAAGGAATGGAGTAAAAAATGAATACTTTAATAATAATCGGTGCTGTACTTATTTCGCTGTTGGCCGGCGCCGGAATATGTCAGTTGATCAGCAGGCGAAAAATTGCCAGCGCTGAAAGACAGGCCAAAGAAATTCTGGAACAGGCGCAAAAAAAAGTTGAAAAAATGGAGCGCGATGCTTACCTGGCGGCTAAAGAAAAACTCTACCAGGAAAAGAACGATTTCATAAAAGAGATGAAACAAAGGGAAGCGAACCTGGCTAAATCCGAAGAACGCCTCCGCTTTAAAGAAAAAGATTTGCGACGGCTGGGCAATAAAATTCAGGAGAAGGAATGGCAGACCCGCAAAAAAGAGCAGGAAATGGTTAACTGGCAGAAGAACATTCAGTCCAAGGAAAACCAAATCAAGGATATGTACGAAGAAGGTGTGAAGCGACTGGAAGAGATCAGCAAATTAAATAAGGATGAAGCAAAAAAGAAACTGATGGAAAATATGATTTCGCAAGCCAGGGCGGAAGCCGTTCAGACCATCCTGGATATCAAAAATGAAGCCGAAGAGAGGGGGCGCTGGGAGGCAAAGGAGATTATGGCATTTGCCATTGAACGGATGGCTACCGAATATACGATGGAATCCACACTCATCTCGGTTGAGCTGCCCAGTGACGACTGGAAGGGAATCATCATCGGCAGGGAAGGGCGCAATATCAAGGCCTTCGAAGCGGCAACCGGTGTAAAAGTGATCGTTGATGACACACCTGAAACGGTTGTCATGTCCAGTTTCGATCCTATCCGGCGGGAAGTCGCCCGCATCTCTATGGAAAGGCTTATAAAAAATAAGAATATCAATCCCAAGGCGATTGATGCGGAGGTCGAAAAAGCAACAAAGGAAGTGGAAGCCAGCATCAAAAAAGCTGCGGATGAGACATTGCACGAGTTGAAAATAAAAAACGTCCATCCCGAAATGCGGGAATATCTCGGTCGTCTGAAATATCGCACCAGCTACGGACAGAATATCTTGCAGCATTCCAAGGAAGTAGCCTGGCTGGCCGGCGGCATGGCCGCAGAGCTGGGCCTGGATGTTGAGCTGGCAAAACGGGCCGGCCTGTTCCACGATATTGGCAAGGCAGTAAGCGGCGATTCGGAAGGAAGTCACGTTTCCATTGGCGTGGAAGTAACCACCCGTTGCGCAGAGCATCCGGTGGTCATAAATTCGGTTCTGGCGCATCATGAAGAAGCCGAACCGATTTCACCTATCTCGGTACTGGTGACGGCAGCGGACCGAATCAGTGGTGCCCGTCCCGGCGCTCGTCGCGAATCCCTGGAAGCCTACGCGCAGCGAATTTCCAAGCTGGAAGAGTTAGCCAATTCATTTGAGGGGGTAGGGAAAACCTACGCGCTTTCCGCCGGCCGGGAAATTCGGGTAATGATTGTGCCGGAAAAAATCTCGGACGGAGAGGCAAAACTCTTATCCAGCGACATTGCCCGCAAGATCAAGGAAACCATGGAATATCCGGGGCAGATAAAGGTCACGGTTATCCGGCAGACAATAGCCAACAGTTTTACCGACGAATTTCTGCCCGGGCACAACGGAGAGAAGGTGGATCCTGTTTTAAAAGAAGTTTAATGTTTAATTCAAATTAAGGATAAAAACATGGAGTCTATTTCCCCGGATGCGGTGCACGCGCTGCTGATGGCCAGACAGAATGAGCTTGACACCGTGCGCATCTACCGGCACATGTTGAAACAAGTCAGGAATTCGAAAACCAAGGAGATATTGCAGCAGTTGATTGATGAAGAGCATAATCATGTGAAAAGAATAGACGAAAAAATAAAATATGGTGGAAACGAGCTGCCCTTATCTGATGAAATCGAAGTGGATTTGCCGGAGCGGGAGAAACTGATGGAAATGGAGTTAGATAATTGCTCCGTCAGCGAACTCATCCATCTGGCGATTGAAAATGAGAAAATCAGCCGGGATTTTTACCAGGCGCAGCACGACCGGGCCGAAGATGAGCAGGTGCGAAAGGTGTTTAACTGGCTGGTAGATCAGGAGATGCAACATATTGATCATTTGGAAAGCGAGTACCTGGCTCACCGGGATTACGAGGAAGTCCGGATGTCGGACCGGGATGAATCGCCGGAAGCCAATGCGTAAGATTAGCTGCATTGCGCCTGGCGTAAGCATATAAAAATAATTTGGATTAACAGATCGATAATCAGGGATGAAATCGGGATTACAATGGCGTGAACCGGGAGGATCGGACACTTCCCTTTGCGCGCGATTTAGCCCCACCCGCAAATTTTCTTACATAAATTTATTTTATTTGTTATATTAGTCAGGTGCAACCGATGAAGAACGGTATTTTACATGACGCTTACGACTAATATTCGGCCCCCAGGTGTGGCCGGTACGTTTTATTCCGGCGACAAGATGATCCTGGAGCGCGAACTCAGCCTCTTTTTCGAAGCTGCTCCGGTGGTGGAAAGCAGCCGGCCTGTGGCGGCAATAATTGCGCCGCACGCCGGGTACATTTACTCCGGTGGAGTTGCAGCGCGCGCCTACCGGCAAATTCTGGGAGCAAAATACCGACGGGTGGTGATCCTGGCACCAAGCCACCATGAGGAATTCCCTTTTGCCAGCATCTATAACGGGCCGGGTTATCGTACACCGCTGGGGGAAATTGAGATCGATCTGGGCGCGGCCCAGGAATTAACGGCCTTCGACAGCCGAATTCAATTTTCCGAAGCCGGACACGGTCTGAAGGAACACTCCCTCGAAGTTCAGTTACCGTTTCTGCAATGGTCTTTAAATAAATTCAAATTGATTCCCATCTCTATTGGTCGGCAGGAATTTGAGTTGATGAAAATCCTGGGAGAGGCGCTTCCCAAAGTGCTGCCTCCCGGTGAATCTCTTATCGTTGCCAGCAGCGATCTTTCTCATTTCCATCCGGATGACCGGGCCCGAATGCTCGACCAGGTGGCCCGCGAAAATATCGAAAAATTTAACGAAGATGAATTGTGGGAAGATATAAACGCCCGCCGTACGCAAATGTGCGGCTACGGTCCGGTGATAGCAGCCATGAAAGCAGCCCGCAACATGGGAGCGGAAGAAGCGAAGGTTCTGCTTTACCGAAATTCCGGCGATATTACCGGGAACAGGGATGATGTCGTCGGTTACCTGTCCGCCATCCTTTATTAGTGATTTGACTTTCCGGGACAAGCCGGTTCCGTCGACTCTTCCCAATTGACTGTCCGAGCGCCGTCCGAAGTGCTCGCGAATTTTCTCCCGGCGATGATGCAGAAATGTTGTGCAGCCGGGGCTTGATTTCTGGAATTACTGGTTAAGATTCGTTTTTCGGAAATCCTGGTGATGCCGGTTGGCGAGTTCAAACAAACTGTCTTAAAAGCACTGGAATTGCAATATGCTAAAAAATGCTTTTTTTATGGTTACTTTTTTTATCATCTTATCTCAGAGAGGTTTTACGATGATTGATGTTAAGGATGAAACCATTGT
>Ga0315542_1002747_pt1 | contig 10592 bp, 9 predicted proteins | sample SalMarSW160120MG_FD_202541 | JGI IMG/M metagenome (GOLD analysis project Ga0315542, IMG submission 202541) | Salt marsh sediment microbial communities from the Plum Island Ecosystem LTER, Massachusetts, United States - Salt Marsh Sediment SW1601-20 ... | reverse complement strand
CGTAGTCGCCGTCATTGTTCCAGTTGCCGTCCAGGCAGGAGAAGTAGAGATCCGTGGGAATGTCCGTGGTGCCGCCGGGGGGATGATACGTGCTCGTGACAAAGCGGGCCGGGATGACGTCGGTGTCGCCGCCCAGCAGCACGTACTCCACGCCCCACCGCTCGTACGCCTCCCGGATGAACAGCCGGATCGTCTCCTGGATATCCGCACCCTGCCGGTAGTTCGCCGTGATCCAGTCCAGCGTCTCGACCACCGCCGGCAGACCCAGCGCCGTCTTGTGATCCGCCAGCACCTGGAACGCCGGCGCCATCGCCGCGTTCGTGACGATCAGGTAGCGCACCGCGCTGCCACCCAGGCTCGGCGTCTTGCTCGGCTGAAAACCGCCCGCCGGCTCCGCCACCGCCACCCCGTCCTGCCTACCGTAGCTCCCCAGAACCTCCGGATTGGCCACCAGCTCCCGCAGCGTCGCCTCGCAACGCTCCCGCTCCCCGGGAACCAGACGCTCCCGCACCGCCACCTCCGACGGGATCGCTCCACCCTCCACCAGCCGCACCGCGTAGCGGTCCAGGACCTCCAGCTCCGTCCAGCCGCCCGCCGCCGAGCTCCGCACCGCCCGCAACGGGTACACCTGCACCGAGATCCAGCGGTAACCACGCCACACGTGGCTGCCCGCGTACTCCCCCCACACCTCGGGGTACGAACTCTCGCCCACCGGCAGCCGGTCCACCGTCACCGCCACGCCCTGGTCGTCGTACACCGGCCCGCCCAGCGCCAGCGGACCCGGTACACGCTCCCGGTGCGTCGCCAGCGCCACCACCTGCACCCCCGCCACCGTACTCTCCAGCGGCACCAGCAGGTTCAACGGCCGCGCCGCCAGCACCGGCTTGCCGGTCTCCGCCAGCGCGCGGACGCCCGGCAGCTGCGGCTGCCACAGCCCGTCGGCCGTCGCCGTCCAGCTCAACGACGCGGCCGCGATGCGTCCCTCGTAGACGGCCGGTCCCGCCGTCGCCGCCGGGGCCGGCGAGGTCGCCGCCGGCACCACGGCCGCCACGAGAACCGCCAGGAACAGGGGATGGAAGCGCGAGATTGCAGACATGCGGGCCCTCCACGGTTGGACAACCTAGGACCGCCAGGCACGGGGGCCGGCGGGATGCATGCACACGTGGACTTCTTCGCTGGAGAAGACCTGTACTCCTCGGGGTCTGGGAGCCTCGTTCATCAAGGGAGCGTTCCGGGAACGCATCCACTGCTGCACGTTAGCAAGTTGAGCTGCTCTGCCGGCCCTCCCGTAGCGCTCCGTTCACGGGATCCCTCGAGGCAGGACATGATTGAAATACGAGCATACCACATGGGAGGCTGCGCGTCAAACCCATTGAAGACAAACTCATTGACTTGATTCTCGGGATGCAGCCGGTGGTGAGGGGCTAACTTCATCCGGAGAAACGGCCACGGGCAACGCGAGGATCTCCCCTGGCGCCAGCAGCAGGAAATCCGGCAGGGCGCGACCGGCGCTCCGGAGGGCCCCGACGGCCGCGATCACGTCGGGGGCCGCGGCGCCCGGATCCGCGGGCACCGGCAAAACGCGGCGGCCACCCGTGAAGTTGCGCGCCACGAGCCACGAGCCACGGACGCTCCAGCTCGTCCCACCGCGCTGGAGCTGCGCCAGCTCGGCGTCCACCAGATAGTGCACGCCGCCCTCCGCAGCGAGAGAGCGCAGCAGTTCCGCCAGGGCGGCCAGACCCTTCGCGCGCTCGACGGGATCCAGGTGCACGAAGTTGAGACGATGCGTCTCGACGACGGCCGGCTCTCCCCGCCGCCAGGCCCGGCGAATTTCCGCGAGGCAACGGGCGGCCGCGGCCGCGGCGTCCGCGGCCTGCAGCGGCTCGAAGCGGCAGTTGCGCTCCAGATAGGTCCGGTTGGGATGGCGCATGCGTGCCCAGCCTCGCTCCAGCACCTTCTCCAGGCGCTGGCGAAGGCCGCCGCCTCGCCGCCGGGGGTCGCGCTGCTCGCGCTTGCCCTGGATCACGCGCAGACCCTGCGCCGCCCACCGTCGCTCACAGGCCGGGTCCCAGACGTAGTCGGGCGCCATGACCGAGACCGGCGGACGCCCGAACAGCTGCTCGAACACCGCCAGCGAATGCTCCAGCTCACGGGAGAGGACCTTCTCGCCGCGCCACGGTCCCAGCTCCCAGGCGCGCTCGCTCCCGGGAAAGGGCAGCACGCCCCGTGCAGCCGCGCGGCGGGCTTCGGCATCGGCGGCCACCGCCTGCCGTCGCCGCGCGGGATCGTAGTGGTAGGCGCCGTGCAGCTCGGGGCGCCAGGTCCCGCGGCGACGTGCCGCGGCCACGGCCTCCCAGAGTCCCGGCCGGCCGTAGGCCGCCGGCAGATCCGGCAGATCGTGCTCCCGCCAGGAGCCTGCCTGTGCTCCGGTCGGGTCCCCGCCGGGCAAGTACTCGAGCGAGCTGAGGATGTAGTTGGCCTGGAAAACCGGCGGCAGGCCGTCCGCTCCCCGCTGGCCCCCCAGCAGGCGCGACAGTCCCGCGACCGTGGCGCTGTCCTCGAGCGTCGTCTCCCAGTAGCCCTCGATCACCCGTCCCGCGAGCCGCTGGCGATCCAGTCCCACCAGCGACTCGCGGTCCGGCACGAAGCCGCAAAGGCCCCAGTCGTCGCTCTCGAAGACGACGGCCCGCGCCCGCCGCCAGTCCACGCAGCTGCGCTGGGGACCGGCCAGCCAGGCGGCCGCGAGGGCCGCGCCCAGCAGGCCGGCCGCCGCGGCGAGTATCCATCTGCGGATCGCCATCAGGCCCCTTCCCCGGACGACCAGCGCGCCCACCAGTAATCGCCGTAGCCGAGGCCGTCACGCTCCAGGGCCTCGGCGAGCCGGACACCCTCATTGCCACCGGGCGCCTGCCGCCCGGGCCCCGCGGCACCGGTCCCCGCGGAACCGCGCAGCCAGGAGGCCACCGCGCCGGCGTCCGCCGTGTAGTCGTTGCGTGCCTGCCCGTGCCGCCAGCCTTCCAGCTCACCGGCGACGCGCAGGCGCTTCAGGAACCGCCCGCGCGGCAGCAGCGGGCGGCGGAGCTGGGGAGCCACCCGCGCCAGGAAAGCCTGCAGCTCCATATAGTTGTGCGCGGCCGGCGTGCTCTGCGTCGGCTCGTCCTCGAGCAGGAAGAGAACGCCCCCGGGGCGCAGGCAGCGACGCCACTCGTCGGGCACCGGCCGAACGCCGCCCGGCGGCCAGAGCTGATGCAGCAGGTTGGCGCAGATCAGCAGGCCGATGCCGCCCGTGGGAAAAGGGAGCAGCCTGGCGTCCGCGACCAGATCGGCGGCGCTGCCCGCCCAGGGAGGACGGCGATCCATCCGCCACAGCGAGGCGCCGGCGGCGGCGAGCACCGCCGAGAAGCATCCGTCGCCGCAGCCGAGTTCCACGATCGGCTCGCCGCGGAATCGCGCCAGGTCTTCAAGAAGCGTCGTGGGAAGAGGGAAAAAGGACATCCTCTGGTCGCTCTTTGTCCAGCTCGCCTGCGCCGCCGGCGTAAGGCTCGACCACCTGGCCTCCGCCCATCTCGGCGGCGAGGGCCTTGGCCCGAGGCTTTCCGACGCGCTGCCGCTCCACCTGCAGATCGATGATGTCGGCGACGTGTCGCCCGTTGAAACGGGACAGCTCATCCAGACGATAATCCATTCCCAGGACGTAGACCAGCTCCGAGAATAGATCCAGGCCAATCTGGCGGTTCTTGAGGTGCTGCTGCGCCCCGAGCTGGGCGGCCCAGAGCCCGGCCGCCATGGCGGGCAGGCCGAGCCAGGGTAGGCGCAGGAAATCGGAAAGCGCGAAGAGTTCCGCCCCCACGGTGATCAGCAGCAGGCAGATCACCGCCCCTCCGGGCGAGAAGCCCAGCCTCACCAGACGGTGATGCAGGTGATAGTCGTCGGCCTGGAAGATGGAGGTCCGCTTGCGGCAGCGCCGGACGATGGTAGTGCCGGTGTCCCAGATCGGGACGATCATGGGCGCCAGCAGCACGGGCAGCGAGATGCCCACCTTCTGACTCAGCTTCAGGATCAGGCTGGCGAGCACCAGCCCCATCCACATGCTGCCGGAATCTCCCAGGAAGATCTTGCGCTTGCTGATGTTCCAGTAGAAGAAGGCCAGCGTGGCCCCGCCGAGGGTGGCTGCGAAGAGCATGGAGTAGTACTCGCCCACGGCCAGGGAGATGACGACCAGGGCCAGGGAGGCCAGGACGCTGATGCCGCTGGCCAGGCCGTCGAGGCCGTCGATCAGGTTCATGGAGTTGATGAAGCCGAGGTACCAGAACAGGGTGATGGGCCAGGCCCAGCCACCGAGGTGGATCTCTCCGATCAGGGGCAGCACGACCGTGTCCAGTCGCTGACCGAACAGCATCAGGCCCATGATCACCACCAGCTGACCGTAGAGCTTCTTCTCGGCGTGGATGCCGAAGCGATCGTCGCCCACACCGAGGGCGAGGATGGCGAGGCCCGCCCCGATCAGGATGCCCAGCCAGGACCAGGGCAGCGGCGTGTCGAGAACGACGTGTTCGAGGAAGTAGAGGGCGCAGAAGAACGAGATGAAGATGGCCATGCCGCCGGTCCGCGGCACGGGCTCGCGATGCGGGCGCCGATAGCCGGGATGGTCGACGATCTCCGTCAAGAAGCCCAGGTTGCGGAAGTGAGGTTGGACCAGCCAAGAAAGGAGAAAGGCGACTACTCCGCTCAGCAGAGCCACGATCTCCCTATCCACGATGACTCCTTGATGCAGGATTGTCTTCTATTGGCCGGCAATGTACTGCTGCCCCAGGCCAACCTATCCCAACGCTCAGGGCCGGGCAATCATTTTCTTAGACGCCTCGTGCAGCATCGGCGGTCAGGACTTCACCGTAGACCGCCACCGTCTCCGCTGCAGTTCTTTCCCAGCTCAGGGCCCGCGCCCGGGCCCGACCTCTCGTCGCCAGCTGCTCTCTCAGCTCGGAATCGTCGGCGAGGCGTTGCAGCCCCTGGACGAGGGCCGGCTCGCTCTCGGGATCGACCAGCAAGGCGGCATTCCCGGCCACCTCCCGCATCGCCCCGCGATCCGCCGTCATGACCGGCAGTCCGGCCGCCATGGCCTCGAGGATCGGAAAGCCGAACCCCTCGTGCAGGGAGGGCAGAAGCAATGCGCGTGCCGAAACGTAAAGTTCCCACAGATGATCCAGGTCACAGTACCCCGCCAGCTCCAACCGGCCGATAGCGTGCAGGGGACGGATCAGCTCGCGCAGTGCGGAATCCAGCCAGCCGCGTCCCCCGGCCAGCACCAGTCGGGGCGCCGTGCGGACCTGGCCCTCCTCCTCCCGCAAGGAGCGGAAGCGGCGGTAGGCCCGCAACAGCCTCTCCAGATTCTTGCGGGGCTCGAGCGTGCCCACGAACAGAAAGGGGGCGTCCGGGGCGACGGGCCCCGTGCGGGCCGGTCGATCCCACACCCAGCTGGGCGTGCCGAAGCGGGTGACCCGCACGCGGCCGGCAACCTCCGGGAAGGCATCTTTCACGTCCGCGGCCGTGGCGGCCGAATTGGTCAGGATCCTCGCCGCCCGCCGCAGGGTGGCCGGCACGCAGACGCGATAGTACGCGCGCCGCGGCTGCTCCACGGTGCCGGAAAAGCGCAGGTAGCTGAGATCGTGCACGGTGACCACGCTGGGACGCGCGAGGCGGAGCGGCGCGACGAACTGCAGGCTGTGCAGCAGATCGCCCCGCAGGCGCCGCACCAGTCCGGGCAGGACCGCCTGGGCATGGAGCGCTTTGCGCAGGGTGCCGCCGCGGGCCCCCGGACAGGCATGGACGGTCCAGCCGTTCACGCCTGCCAGGAACCCGAACATCTCGGGATGGGTGCACAGCAGGTGGAAATCGAGATCCCGGTCGGCGGCGGCCAGAGCCCGGGTCAGCTCCAGGATGGAACGGCCCACGCCGGTAACCCCGGGGCGGACCAGCAGGGCATCCAGCACGATGCATCCGCGCTCAGGCACCAGGAGCACCTCCCGGCGCATCCGTCTCCTGCAGAGCCGCCAGCAGCAGCCCCACGGCGACCCAGATATGGGGCAGGTTGAACTGGGAGAAGGTCAGCAGCTGGCTCCAGACGCCGGCCACGGAGACCGCGGCCAGGGAGACGCGCCAGCGCCGCCCTTCTCCTCGCGGCCAGCCGCCGGCCGGCTGCGCGCCGACGGCCCGCCAGACGGCCCGGACCAGCAGGGCGGCGGCGGCCAGGAAGACGCCCAGCCCGATCAGCCCGGTCTCGCAAAGGATCTGCAGCGGGTAGTTGTTGACCACCGGCCAGGCGAACTGGCTCTGCAGACCCAGGGGATCGACCAGGGCCGGAAAGTGAAAGGCGAACTGGCCCCATCCCACACCCCAGAGGGGACTGAGCAGAAAGGCGCGCCATCCCGCCTGCATTGAGTAGTAGCGCGTCAGGTTGGACCAGTCCCGCAGGTTCAGCGACTGCCCCAGTCGCCGCAACGGCAGCAGCAGGGCCTCGCCCCCCCCCAGCAGGAGGATGGCGAGGATCAGCAGGACCAGGGCGCCCAGCAGGCCCAGGGCGAGGGCCGGTCGCGGGCGCGCGCGCAGCCCGGCGCGCCGCGCGAGAATCAGGCCGACGGCCGCCGCCACCCCGCCCGCCAGCCAGGCACCCCTGGCCCAGGTCGCGAGCAGCAGGAGCAGCCCGGCGCCGAAGGTCGCCAGGTGCCAGCGGCGGCGCTCCGGCAGCAGCAGCAGCGGCAGGACCGCGAGCAGGTAGCTGCCCAGGTAGAGGGGCTCGCAGGCGGTGCCGCGCAGGCGGGGAATCCCGGTGAACGCCTCGCCCAGGTAGAGCTCCTGCGAGCCGGCGAGGATGGCCGGGTTGGAGGTGAACCAGCCGTCCAACTCGCGGAACCACGGGAGCGGATGATAGAAGTGGACGGCCTGCAGGGCCCCGTAGACCACCTGGAGGCCGACACCCGCCGCCAGCAGGTCGAGCGTGCAGCGCCAGCGGTGCTCGCCGCGGGTCCAGGCCGCCGGGATCACCACGAAGCAGAACATGATGCCGAGCTGGATGACCTGCTTCCCGTAGCGCCACCAGCGCTCGGCCGCCGGGAACTCCGCCGGCCGCCAGACGAGTCCGGCCGCCGACAGGCCCACCGCCAGCAGGGCCAGCAATCCCAGCTGGCTCCAGGGTCGCACCGCCAGCAGATCCCCGCCCACGCGCGCCGGGGAGCGCCGCCACAGCTCCAGCAGCACGACGAGGGCCAGAAACAGGTAGGATGGCTGGAAGCCGGCGCCGAGATCCCGGCCCGTGGCCAGATGCAGAACTCCCAGTCCCACCCAGGCGAGGGTCAAGAGCGCGCCGCCGTACGCGGCCGGCACGAGGCGGCTGGTCCTGGCGCGGGTCATGAGCCGTGGAGGCGGCGACGCAGGCGCACCATGAGCATGACCGTCAGCAGCAGGATCCCGGCCAGCAGGAGGTACTGGGCCCGCTGATCGCGCGGCCGTGCGCTCCGCCGGTAGATGATCCGGCCCTCCCCGACCTCCAGGATCCCGCGCGTCAGGACCAGGCTGAACCGTCCGTCGGCCAGCAGCAAGGTCCGCTCGATGCGATGCCGGCCGGGAGCGAAGACGAGCCGTCGTCCCGCGCTGGCGCCCTGCAGCTCCGGCCCGTAGGGCACCGTCAAATCCGCGACACCAAAGGTGCCGGTGTCCAGATCGGCGGGAATGAAGAGCGCCCCCCCCTCCCACAGGAGGCTCAGCCTCCCCAGCTCGGGTAGCGGCACCCAGCGAAAGTCCTGCGTCGAATCGCGCACGGACTCGATCACCAGCAACCCGGCACGCAGGGGATGCAGCGGCGGCTCCTGCGCCCGCAGCGCCGGTGCGGCGCAGGCCAGCCACACGGCCGCCGACGCCAGGACCCGCACCGACGCCGACAGGACCCGCCGGCGGCGCCGGGGCCCCCGCAGGGGATGTCGCAAGTGCCGAACCATGGCTGCCGAGCCTACCCCTTTCCCGCGTCCGCGCCAAGCAGCTTGTCGCCGGCGCCCGGGCAGCGGCCCCGCAGGTCCAGGGCAGCCAGCTTGAGACTGCCGCTCAGGCGGCCCAGGAACTCGGCCAGCAATGGGACCTGGCCGTCCGCTTCCTCTCCCGCAGGCGAGAGGACCGGCAGCAGCAGCACCTCCTGGGGACAGCCCGGGGCGGCGGCCAGGCAGCGCTCGGCGCACAGGGATGCCCGGCGCTCCGGCCAGGAGGACGGCGCCAGGTCGGCCGCGTCGGCCCGGATCAAGACCTTGACCTGGGCGGGGCGCAGCATGCGGACCAGCCACCCCAGCCGGTAGGCGGCCCACCAGGAGTCGGCTTCGCCGGCCTCCAGGCACCAGACGAGTCCGTCGCAGCCCGCCGCCGGCCCCCTGCGGATCACGAGCGGTTCCGCGGCCTCGGCGGCGCGCAGCCGGCGCAGGCTGGTCCCGCCCAGGTGACGCCAGCGGAACTCCGGCGGAGGTCCGCCGGCCCGGCCGGCCCCGGCAGCGGTGGCGGATCGGAGCTGATCTGCGGTCCAGCGCGCGAAGGACTCGCTGGTGGCGGCTGCCACCGCGAAGGTCAGGATGAAGGATGAGGGCCCCACGTCCGCATCGGTTCGATCAGAGCTGACACCCAGGAACAGATCGGCCACGGATGCTATGTGGTGCGGCTCCTTCCGCGGGGTGACCACGCAAGCCCTCCGTCGCTCAGGGGACCTCCAGCAGAGAATTGGTCTCGCCGAAGGCGTTGGACACGGCCTCCCGGTTGTGGGGATCGGCACGCCAGATCCCGTCCACGACGTAGCGGTATTCGTGCCGGCCGGCCGGCAGGACGGCCTCGCACTCCCACAGGCCGTCCGCGCGCCGCTCCAGAGCGAGCCCCTCGGCTGACCAGTCGCTGAAGGTGCCGGTCAGACGCACCGACTCCGCCTTGGGGAAGTCCACCAGGAAATGCACGCGATCGCCGCTGACCTGCGGGCCGTGCAGCAGCTCGGTCCAGTGCTCCAGACCCACGACCTCCAGGTTGACCTCCTGGGCCACCAGTTCCTGGGCCAGGTTGCGGATATCCAGCGCGGCACGGGATGCGGCATCGAAGCGAACGACCGGACACCCCGCGCTGGCCGCCTCGTGATAGCGGACCGAGCGGTGCAGGATGGTCTCGAGCAGCTCCCGGTCGTACTGCTCCTCGAACTCGGCGGCCAGCCGCCGGGCGAAGCGCGGCCGCGTATCGTAGTTGCTTAGCAGGAGATGCGGGATGAGGTCGTGCCCCCGTTTCTCGCGCAGGACCGCCAGCGTCTCCCGCAGCTTGCGCACGGCCTGCAAGCTGAAGGCGCTGGCGTCCACCGGAATGATTACCTCGCCGCTGGCCAGCAGGGCGTTGAAGGTCAGCAGGCCGACGCTGGGGGGATTGTCGATGAGCAGGTAGTCGTAGGGCAACCGGGAGCGGCTGAGAGTGCGTCGCAACCGCAGTTCCCGGTCCCGTTTTCCGGCCAGGGCCTGTTCCACGGCGCTCAGCTCCACGCCCGCGGGAACCAGATGCAGGCCCGGCTCCAGCTCCAGACAGGCATCCTCCACGAGGACGTCGCTCGTCAGGTAGAGATCGTAGGTTCCGAGGGTGAATTCGCGCTCCTGGACGCCGAGCGCCAGCGTGGCATGACCTTGAGGATCGTTATCGAGGATTAAGACTCTCTTTTCCAGACGCGCGAGGGCCGAGGCGAGGTTTGTGGCCACCGTTGTCTTCCCGCAGCCACCCTTCTGGTTGGCAAGGGCTATGACTCGCATCACGAATCCTTTCGTTACGTCGCCATAGACTGCCTTTTTCCGACCGTTTACTCTCCTTTGCCGTGAAGCCACCTCCCCGCCCGTAGGCGGGGCGCTCAGCCCTCCAGGAACTCCCCCGATTCCGGAGCTTAGGGGTCCGGCTCAGGCTGTCAAGGAAATTTCCACCCTTTCCGGGGCAGAGAATCAGGAGCAGAAGCCGCGACAGAGCAGGAAGCCGGCCACCCCGCAGAGGGCGCCGCCGGCCGCCTCGGCCCAGGTGTGGCCGACGAACTCGCGCAGGCGGCGGCGATCCAGCTGCCGGGTGGCGATCAGCTCATCCAGCAGCTCGTTGAGCAGGTGGGCCTGGTTGCCGACCTCCTGCCGCAGGCCGGTGGCCTCGAAGATCACGTAGAGGCTGAAGATGGCCGTCAGGCTGAACAGGGACGAGGCCACACCCTCGCGCTGACCCACCAGGCAGCTGAGGGCCACCACCACGGCCGTGTGGGAGCTGGGCATGCCGCCGTTGGCGAAGAGCAACGCCCAGTGCAGACGCCGCTCCCGCAGCGAACCCAGGATCATCTTGACGACCTGGGCCAGACCGCCGCTGCCCAGCGCGATCAGGCCGATGTTCAGCATGCTCCCTCCGTCGCACCGGACGGCAAGCTCAGTAGGACCCGAGGTAGCGGTCCAGCTCCCAGGCATGGACCTGGGCGCTGTACTCGTTCCAGACCTCCTCCTTGGCCCGCAGGAACTGCTGAAAGACGTGCTCGCCGAGGGCCCCCCGCAGCAGCTCGTCGCGGCCCAGCTCCT
>Ga0315542_1002744_pt1 | contig 10596 bp, 11 predicted proteins | sample SalMarSW160120MG_FD_202541 | JGI IMG/M metagenome (GOLD analysis project Ga0315542, IMG submission 202541) | Salt marsh sediment microbial communities from the Plum Island Ecosystem LTER, Massachusetts, United States - Salt Marsh Sediment SW1601-20 ... | reverse complement strand
CCCCACCCTCCCACGGGGCGGGGAACGGTATCGAGAAAACACTCACCGGAATGCGCCACCTTTGCGCCGGATTTTCACCTCGGCGCCGATCTCGAGTAGTCGGTCGAGCGCGCTCAGACGCTCCCGGCGCCGGCGCGAACCCGGACGGCTACTTGTGTACCCGACCGCGGGCCGGCCGCAGGCCCTTGGCGATGGCGATCATCGTCTCGTTCGAAAGCATGTTGTCGAGGGTGTTGGTCACCCAGTAGCTGGCTCCGTTCGCGCGCAGGACGACCATGTGCAGGTGGCCGCTGTCGTAGTAGAAGTCGAACGTACGCCTACCGATGCGGCGCGTGAAGTGCGTCTCGGCCAGAATCGGCGCGTCGGCGAAGTCGGTCTCCTCGATCGACCAGTAGCCGGTGAGGTAGCCCGGTAGCTTGAAGGTCAGGCGAAGCGCCCTCTGCTTGCTGGTGATGCGATAGACGCGCGGCGGCGTGTCGGAGGGTATATAGGAGGAGCTCGCCAGGGTCGAGGGGACTTCGAGCCGGAAGTGGAAGCGCGGCTGCAGGCCGCGCAGAGTGGCCGAGGTCAAGCCGGGGTTGGTCGTGATCCTGGGTGCCTGTGCCGCCGGGACTTCGATCTTCGGCGGAATCTCGGGCAGCGCGCCGTCGAAGGTCTGGCCGAGTGCCGCGACCACCATGGCGCCGTTGGCCATCGACGCGACGCTGGGCACCATCTTCTGCACGCTGCCGGCGTCGAACATCGTCAGCAGCTTCTTTGCCGCCAGCTCCGACTTGGCCTGGGCCGGGTCGTAGTAGACGATCGTGTGCCAGAGCCTCTTGCCGGGATAGTTGGCCACCACGCCGCCCGTGGGCTCGACGACCTTGTAGCCGCGCAGGGCGAGGCCGCTCGAGGTGTCGGTCGCAAGCCCTTCGGTGTTGCCCGCGTTCAGTACGAGCACGGTCGTCTTCTCGGGCGCGGGCGCCGCGTCCGCCTGCGACTTGGCGTGACCCACCTTGTTTTGAGTGGCAGCACGCGAATCGGCGGTCAGGTCCGGATTTATGAACTGATCGACCGCGCTCGCGATGGCGCTCTGTGAGGTGATCAGATCGGAGCTGCCGTCGGACGCGTTGACGACGTTGTCGAGCTTGACCTGAACCACGCTTCCACCCGACAGGCCGTGGATGAGTTGCGCGTAGCCGATCAGCGTCTTGACCGAGATCGAGCCGCCGCGCTCGACGTTGTCCGAGATGGTGTTGACGATGCTCAGATAGTCGGTGAGCGACTGCTTGGAAAACTGCTGTCGAAGCGAGCGGACGAACGCCTGCTGGCGGATGATGCGGAAGAGATCGGAGTCGCCGTGACGGTAACGGGCGTAGTCGAGCGCCTGCCCGCCGCGCAGGCGCTGGTAGCCGGGCTGAAGGTCGATCGAGGAGTAGCCGGCGCCCGGCGGCACGTAGTAACGGCGGTCGACGTCGATCCAGACGCCGCCCATCTTGTTGACGATGTCCTTGAAGCCGCGGAAGTTTACGGACACGTCGTAGTTGATGGGCAGACCGGTCAGCGCCTTCACGGTCAGGAGCGTGCCCTTGAGCCCGCAGCGGGCGTAGGCCGAGTTGATCTTGCCCGTGGCGAAGGGGGTGCCGGGGTCGCAGTAGAGCGGCACCTTCAGATCGCGCGGAAAGGAGAGCAACGAGATGCTCCGCGAATCCTCGCGCGGGTCGAGCCGGACGAGCATCACCGTGTCGGAGCGACCTGGATCTCCCGCCAGCCCTCTTCGCTTGTCGTACCCCACCACGAGCGCAAGTACCGGCTGGTTCGGAGCCGTTACCACGAGGTGCTCCTCGCTCTTGACCACGTCCGGCGTGGTGGCCGCCGTCTGGCTGAGCTCCTGGTTCGCCCAGAGGTAGAGACCGCCGGCGGCGCCGCCGGCCACAACCGCAGCAAAAAGCGCGAGGTTGAGCAGGAAGCGCCCGATACCACGCAGGACGCGCCCGCTTGCGGGCGGCTGCTGGTAGCGGCTGATCTTGCTACGCGCCGCAAGAGCCGAAGCGGCACGGCCGTTGCCGGTGACCTGCTCCCAGCGCCCGATCCTTCTCTTTAGCGTCGTCCGCATGCGAATAAAGCGAGGCGCGCATCCGCGCGTTCGAGGACGTCAGCATAGCTGCCTTTACGGCCGATCCAACGAAGCAGCCGGGTCACCGTCGTTAGCGACCTCCGGCGGCCAGCTGGTTCTCGGCGTGCTTGATCTTCTGCTCGATTCGCCAGCGATCGCCCTCGACCTCGCCGCTTTCCAGGCGTGCGAGCTCGGCTCTTGCCTCCTCGAGCTGATTGGTCGCGCGAGTGGAATCGATCTCGCGCACGTCGACCGCGTCGTCGACGAGAACGAGCGCGCGGCTCGCGTGGACCTCGAAAAAGCCGGGCCCGGTGGCCAGCTCGATCTTCTCGCCGTTGGAAACGTGAATGCGCGTCAAGCCCGACTCGAGCAGCGCCTCGAGCCCCACGTGCCGGGCCAGTACCCCTATCTCGCCCGCCTCGCCCGGGACCACGAGCAGCTCGGCCTCGCCGTCGAAGACGGCCCGCTCGGGCGTGACCACCGAGACGCTGAATGGGGTCCGCTCGGCCATCCGCCTAGGCCGTTGCGGCGGCCGGCGCGTGCTTGCGCTCGACCTGCGCCTTCTCGAACACCTGCTCGATCGTGCCGGCGAGCATGAATGCCTGCTCGGGTAGCCCGTCGCACTCGCCGTCGATGATGGCGCGGAAGCCGGCGATGGTGTCGGCGACCTTGACGTACTCGCCGGGGATGCCGGTGAAGACCTCGGCGACGAAGTTCGGCTGCGAGAGGAAACGCTCGATTCGGCGGGCGCGCTGCACGATCAGGCGATCCTCATCGGAGAGCTCGTCGATGCCGAGGATGGCGATGATGTCCTGCAGGTCCTTGTAGCGCTGGAGGATCCGCTGCACCTCGGTCGCCGTGCGGTAGTGCTCGTCGGAGACGACGCCCGGCTGCAGCGCGCGGGAGGTCGAGTCGAGCGGATCGACCGCGGGGTAGATGCCCTTCTCGGCGATCGAGCGGGCCAGCACGGTGGTTGCGTCGAGGTGGGCGAAGGTGTTGGCCGGCGCCGGGTCGGTGAGGTCGTCGGCGGGCACGTAGATCGCCTGCACCGAGGTGATCGAGCCGGTGCGGGTGGAGGTGATGCGCTCCTGCAGCTGGCCCATCTCGGTGGCCAGCGTCGGCTGGTAGCCGACGGCGCTCGGCATCCGCCCGAGCAGCGCCGAGACCTCGGAGCCGGCCTGGACGAAGCGGAAGATGTTGTCGATGAACAACAGCACGTCCTGGCCCTGCTCGCGGAAGTACTCCGAAACCGTGAGCGCGGAGAGGGCGACGCGCAGGCGCGCGCCGGGCGGCTCGTTCATCTGCCCGTAGACGAGCGCGACCTTGTCGATCACCTTCGACTCGTTCATCTCGAGCCAGAGGTCGTTGCCCTCGCGTGTGCGCTCGCCGACGCCCGCGAAGACCGAGACGCCGCCGTGCTGCTTGGCGATGTTGTGAATCAGCTCCTCGATCAGTACGGTCTTGCCGACACCGGCGCCGCCGAAGAAGCCGATCTTGCCGCCTTTGATGTAGGGCGTGAGCAGGTCGATGACCTTGATCCCGGTCTCGAATATCTCCAGCTTCGGCGAGAGATCGCGGAAGGAGGGCGGATCACGGTGAATCGGCCAGCGCTCCATATCGGCCCGCGGCGCCTCGCGCCCGTCGATCGCCTGCCCGAGCACGTTCCAGAGCCGGCCCAGCGTCTCCTGTCCCACGGGAACCGTGATCGAGCTGCCGGTGTCGAGCGCGACCGCGCCGCGCGCGAGCCCGTCGGTCGATTCCATCGCCACGGCTCGCACTCGGTCGTCACCCAGGTGCTGCTGCACCTCGGCGGTAAGCGTCCTGGTCTCTTCGCTCTCGTCGAGCGGCGCGATCTCGATCTCGAGCGCGTTGTAGATCGCCGGTAGCTGATCGCCGAAGGCCACGTCGATCACGACGCCCTTGACCTCGATCACTCTGCCGGTGTTGGGCGCGTCTTTCTTTGGCTCGGTCATCTCTCTCCTACGACGAGGCAAACTCGGTCTGACGTGTGGGCAGCGCCCTTTCGGGCACCGCGCGCCAGTCTAGCCCACGCGTTTGTCCGGCGAACGGTCGGACTGTAAAGGCGCGCTCGCGCATCGAGGCCGGCCCACCGCGAGCGCTAGGGCAGCCAGACCACGACGGCGACCGCACGCTGGTGCGGCTGCGGCGGCAGCGAGTGGGTAACCGGCGAAAGCCTCACCGCGTTCGACACCGGCACGACGGGGCTGATGCCGCCGGAGCCCACATTCACCGATCCCTGGAGTGCCACCAGCCCGAGTGAGGCGACGATCATCGCCGCCGCGGCGGGGAAGCCGGTACGAGAGACCCTGCGCCGCCAGGGCAGGTGCGGTAGCGCAGCGACCGAGGGAGTCTCGAGCGGAAGACCTCTGAGCGTGCGAGCGATCGCCTCGAGGCCGGCGCCTCGACGCCTGCAATCGGGACAGTCGTGGATGTGACGCTCCAGCTTGTGGCGCTCCAGAGGGCTCAGCTCCTCGTCGAGCGAAAGCGAGAGTAACGCCAGCGCATCGGCGCAGGCGTGCTTTCCATTGATCGGACTCACGTCGAATAGGACGGCCGCCTCACCCGATTGTTAGAGAAAGGTAAGAACGCGTCTCGGCGCCGTGGCGAGCGACGCAATCGATTCGATAGTCCGCGAAAGGTCGGGACGGTCCAAAGCGGACACGCCCAACTTGTAAATGCCCGCTCGATGCCGCATTTCCGCCCGCCCGGCCGTGTCCCCGTGCCTGGCACCGGGCCATGTCCGCCGCAGCCGACATGCGTGGCTGCGGCTCACTCGCGACGAACAAACGCCGGAGGCGCGGTTTTTCGCCCACTTGGTTCACCGGCGAAAATCCGCAGGACTTTCGCCGGCACTAAAGGGCGTCCGCCCCGGCCACGACCTCGAGAATCTCTTGCGTGATCGCCGCCTGACGGGCACGGTTCATGATCAGCGTGAGCAGATCGATCAGCTCCTCGGCGTTCGTGCTGGCGTTACGCATGGCGCTCATGCGCGCACCGTGCTCCGAGGCCGCCGACTCGAGCAGCGCCCGGAAGATCTCGGTCTCCAGATACGCCGGTATGAGCCGCTCTAGGATGAGCTCCGGATCGGGCTCGTAAAGCATCTCGCCGTGCGTGGACTCCGCCAGCGAGCCCTCGTCGAAGCTCTCCAGGACCTGCTTGGGCAGCGGCAAGATCGCCTGCTCGACGACTGTCTGCACCATCGCGGTGCCGAAACGGTTATAGACGAGCAGCACGGAGTCGGCGGCGCCGCTCGTGTACAGCTCCGCCAGATGGTGAGCCACCGCCTGGGCCTCGGCGAACTCCGGCCGGTCGCTGAAGCCCGTCCAGGCCGTCTCGATCTCGCGCCTGCGAAAGCGAAGCGAGGAGCGGCCGCGCTTGCCCGCTACCAGCCACTTGACCTCGATACCCTGAGCCTGGAGGTCGTGCTCGAGGGCGAACGACCGGCGCAGCACCTGGGCGTTGAAGGCGCCGGCCAGCCCGCGGTCTCCGGTCAGGGGTAGTAGCGCGATCGTGTGCGTCTCGCGCTCTTCGAGCAGGGGCAGCCCGTGCATCGTTCCAAGCATCTGAGCCGTGCTGGTGATCAGCTCGAGCATCCGGTCGGCATAGGGGCGCATGGCCATGATCCGCTGCTGCGAGCGCCTGAGCTTGGCGGCCGAGATGAGCTCCATCGCCTTGGTGATCTTGTGAGTCGAGGAAACGGAGCGGATTCGCCGCTTGATGTCCTGTTGTGAGGCCATGAGTCGGAGCCCGCGAGGCTAGATCGCCAGGCCCGATTCCTGCTCGACGTTGAAGACCTGCTCGAATCTCTGGAGCTGAGTTTCGAGCCGGGCGGCGACCTCGTCGGAGAGCTCGCCCGTCTCGCGAATCTCCTTTAGGGTCGTATCCTCGCTGCGCAGCTGCTCGCGCAGCTCCTCCTGGAAGCGCGGTACCTGGCTGGGCGGGACGCTGTCGAGGAAGCCGTGGATACCGGCGTAGATCGCCGCCACCTGCTCTTCCATCGGCCAGGGCTGGTGCTGAGGCTGGTTGAGCGTGGCCACCATCCGCTGACCGCGCGCCAGCGTCTGCAAGGTCGCCGGGTCGAGCTCGGAGCCGAACTGGGCGAAGGCCTCGAGCTCGCGGAACGAGGCCAGGTCGAGGCGCAGGCGGCCGGCCACCTTCTTCATCGCCTTGGTCTGCGCGTTCGAGCCCACGCGCGAGACCGAGATGCCGACGTTGATGGCCGGGCGAACGCCCGAGTAGAAGAGGTCGGACTCGAGGAAGATCTGCCCGTCGGTGATCGAGATGACGTTGGTAGGGATGTAGGCGGAGACGTCGCCGGCCTGTGTCTCGATTATCGGCAGCGCCGTGAGCGAGCCGCCGCCGAGCTCGTCGGAGAGCTTGCAGGCGCGCTCGAGCAACCGCGAGTGCAGGTAGAAGACGTCGCCGGGGAAGGCCTCGCGGCCGGGCGGGCGCCGGAGTAGCAGCGAGAGCTGGCGATAGGCGTCGGCGTGCTTGGAGAGGTCGTCGTAGATGCACAGCGCGTGCCGGCCGGCGTAGAGGAAGTGCTCGCCGAGGGCGCAACCGGCGAAGGGGGCCATCCACTTGATCGGGGCGGCCTCGTGGGCGGCGGCGCTGACAATGACCGTGTACTCCATCGCGCCGGCCTCCTTCAGGCGCTCGTAAACCTGAGCGACGGTCGAAGCCTTCTGCCCGATCGCCACGTAGACGCAGATCATGTCCTTGCCGGCCTGGTTCAGGATCGTGTCGACGGCGATGGCCGTCTTGCCGGTGCCGCGGTCGCCGATGATCAGCTCGCGCTGACCGCGACCGATCGGGATCATCGAATCGACCGCCTTGATTCCGGTCTGCAGCGGCTCGTGGACGGGCTGGCGAGCGATCACACCCGGCGCCTTGAGCTCCAGCGGACGGCGCTCGCCGGTGGTGATCGGGCCACCGCCGTCGAGCGGATTACCGAGCGGGTCGACCACGCGCCCAAGCATCTCGTCTCCGACCTGGACGCTGGCTACGCGGCCGGTTCGGCGCGCGCTCGAGCCTTCGGAGAGCTTCTGCCACTCGCCGAACAGCGCCGCGCCGACGTTGTCTTCTTCCAGGTTGAAGGCGACACCGACGATATCGTGCTCGAACTCCAGCATCTCCAGCGCCACGCAGCTCTCCAGCCCGTGCACGCGCGCGATGCCGTCGGCGACCTGCAGCACGGTGCCGGTCTCGGAGAGATCGGTCTCGATCTCGAACTGCTCGATCCTCTGCTTGAGGATCGAGGTGATCTCTTCGGGTCGCAGCTTCACGGCTCTCCTCAGCTCCTTGTCTCGACAAGCTCTTTACGAAGGTTTTCTATGCGCCCGCGGATGCTGGTGTCCAAACGCAGCGATCCCGCCTGAACGACCAGACCGCCGATCAGCGACGGGTCGACGCGGTGCCGGGCCTCGACCGGCCGCCCGGTTGCCGCCTCGATCTTGGCGACAAGCGAGCTCGCCTCCTCACCCGACAGCTCCTGAGCCGTGGTCACGACCACACGCAGGCGCTTCTCACCCGCGGCCACCAAAGCCTCGAACTCGTGCGCGATCTCTTCGAGCACGGAGACTCGCTCTTTCTCGGCCAGCAGGCGCAGGAAGTTGCGCACGAGCGGTTCCGAGCCGGCCAGCAGATCGCTTAGCAGCGCGCCCTTGCTGACCGAGTCGAGCATCGGGTTGGCGAGCAGCGCGGCCAGCTCGGGCACCGCGTGCTCGGCCTCGACGAAGTCGGCCAGGCCGCTTCGAACCTCGGCCATGCGCCCCTTGTCGAGAGCGGCCTCGTAGAGCGCCTGCGCGTACTTTCGCTCGACCAGCCCCACTAGTGGGCTCCATCGCGAGCGCCGTATCGCGCTGCCAGATCGAGAGTTTCCGCCGTGGCGATCACTAGTTGCGGTTCTCCTCCAGGGCCGAGAAGTCGAGCTCCTCGACCGCACTGTCAATCAGGCGGCGATGATCTTCGGGGGTGAGCAGCTTGCCGGTCACCTTGGCGGTGGTGATCAACGCCAGCTCGGCGATCTCGTTCTTGATCTGGCCGAGCGCACGCTCGGTCTCGGAGTTGACCTGGCGCTCGGTCTCGGCCAGGCGGCGGGCGCGATCGCTCTCGAGCTCGCCGTGCAGGCGCTCTCGCTGCGACTCGGCCACCCTGCGCGCGTCCTCGAGGATCTCCTCGGCTTGCCCGCGCGCCTGAACGAGCATCGTCCGGTGCTCCTCGAGCAGCCGCGCCGCCTCGTCGCGAGCCTGCTCGGCCTGCTCGATCGAGCGGTGAATGCGATCTCGCCGCTCGTCGATGATCCTCTGGATCTGCGCGAAGCCGAAGCGCCTGAGAACGAGGTAGACCAGCAGGAAGCAGACGAGCGTCCAGATCATCAGACCCGGGACGACGGTGATCAGTGAGTTGGCCGCGACTGGCATCAGCTGGATCCGCTTCCCTCTAGACCAGGACGAAGGCCAGCAGGCCGCCGATGAGACCGTAGAAGACGACCGCCTCGGTGAGCGCGAAGCCGATCCACATGATTCCCTGAAGCTCACCGCGCAGCTCCGGTTGGCGCGCGACCGACTGGATCATCGAGCTGAAGATGTTGCCCAGACCGATGCCGGCGCCGAGCGAGCCGAAGCCGATGCCGAGAGCGAGCGCGAACGCCTTTCCCATCTTGGTCACGTCGCCTGTGAGTGCAGCAAGGATGTGCATGGAGTTCCCTTTCGCTAGTGCTCGGGCTCGATCGCCGAGCCGATGTAGGTGGCAGAGAGGATGGCGAAGATGAAGGCCTGGATCGAGACCACGATCCCGACCTCGAACAGGTAGAGAAGCACCGTAACCGGAATCAAGATAGGCGCCAGGTAGACCGTTTGCAGGATGAACATCAGGCCGATCAGGGTCAGGATCAACATGTGGCCGACGAGCATGTTGGCGAAGAGGCGGACGCTCAGCGAGACGATCCGCATCATCTGGCTGATCACCTCGAGCAGGTAGAGCAGGGCGAGTGGAATCGCCCAGACGATGCTGAGCTTGGGCATGCCGCCGGGCAGCCAGCTGGCGAAGTACTTTCCGGCGCCGTTCCAGCGAACGCCCTCGAAGTGCGAGAAGAAGATGGTCATCAGGGACAGCGCCAGGGTCACCGAGAGTGCCGAGGTGGCGGCGTAGATGCCGAGCGTCGGCAGCTTTATACCGAACAGGTGGAAGGTGTCGCCGGTCAGCGGCAGCGGGATGAAGCTGATGAAGTTGAGCACCAAGACGAAGAGAAAGAGGCTCGCCACGTAGGGGAACCAGCGTCCCATCGCCCGCGTCGGCAGGCCCTGGCCTGCGATTCCGTTCTGAGCCAGCTCGTAGACCATCTCGCCGATCGTCTGGCGCCGCCCCGGATCCTGGCGCAGGCGCGTGCGCATCAGCGTGAGACCGAGCACGATCGTGACGATCGTGCCGAGAAAGAGGTAGGCGACCGCCTTGGTGATCGAGAGATCGAGAGGACCGAGGTGAATCGGGATCCAGGGCTTGAGCATGAACTCCTCGGAGGGATCGAACTCGCCCTTGGCCAGGGCGTTCGTCGGCAGAGCCAGCGCAACGAACGAGGCCGCCGCCAGAGCCCGGCTCAGGGAGATGCGGCTCATCCGAGAGGCTCCGTCGAGAAGTAGCTGAGCAGCGAGAGCGCCAACTCGACCGTGAACGCAAGCAGGTAGAGCAGAGCCGCCGCGAGTGCGATCCGCTTGTCGGAGACGGCGACGAAGACGAGCGCGACCCCGACGACGAGCGAGCGAAAGATCATGCCCAGGCCGACGGCGGCCGAAGTGCCGGTGCTACCCGCACCGAGCGGAAAGCGCGTCAGGAGGAGGCCGAACACCTGCCCGGCGGCCCAGAGCGCCGCCGCCAGGGCCCAGCCGCGAAGCGACCAGCCCGCCAGCCAGAAGATCGGCAGCGTCAGCAGGATGAACGCCGAGGCAACGAGCGGGGGCAGCGTCCGATTCGGCAACGGCCGCGGTGCTGTCAAACGGCTCGGCTTGGACGGACTCAACTGAAATACCCCCGGTAACGCCGGTAGACGACGAAGATGCCCGCGGGAATCCCTGCGGCCGCTCCGGCCGCCGCTCCGACCTCGGCGCTGCCCAGCACCCAGCCGATCAGCGCGCCGAGACCGGCCACTACGACGATCGTCGCAACAAGGAGTCCACCGGCCCCCGCGGGCTGTAAAGACGGGCGCGGTGAACGCTCCATGCCGGCGCCGAGGATACCAGCGTTTCTGCGCCGGTGAACGCTGGATCAGGCGCTGCGGCGCTCGTCGAGTCGCGCCTCGCGGCGGGCTCGCCGACGAGCGCGCGGACTCGCCACCTTGACGATCTCGAGCACGTAGACGATGTAGGCCGAAGCCGCCACGACCGAGAGCCCGATAGCGGCGTCGGCGAGACTCGGCCAGAGCTGCCAGTGACCGTGCGCGTGCGGCGCCAGAAAGCGGGTGGCCAGCGCCGCTCCGGCCAGTG
>Ga0315542_1002743_pt1 | contig 10596 bp, 12 predicted proteins | sample SalMarSW160120MG_FD_202541 | JGI IMG/M metagenome (GOLD analysis project Ga0315542, IMG submission 202541) | Salt marsh sediment microbial communities from the Plum Island Ecosystem LTER, Massachusetts, United States - Salt Marsh Sediment SW1601-20 ... | reverse complement strand
GATCGCGAACAAGAGCCAGTCGGCGACGATGATCACCGCTCCGATTCTGAGCAACAGGTCCGCTCCTGACTCCCGATGTGCTCCAGTCTGGTCGTCCATTGAACCCTCCCTCTTTTGGGACAACCTACACCCGGTCGTGACGAACGTAAGGAAGAGTCAGGCATATCGGAAACGTCGAGGCCGATGGTCGGTTTGTCGAGAGACAACACTCCCGGCTTGTGGAGAGCGCGTTGATCAGCTCGAACCTTCATGGGCTCCCCAAGGGACGGGTTTCGGATGGGTTTGGTGATGAGCTCGCCGGCTTCCATCATGTCGACGTACTCGTCGCGTTGGCGGATGTCGTCGTCGGGGATGCCGTAGATGGCCTTGTTGAGGTTGAACGAGTCGATCGCAGGCAGGCCCCCCTGAGGTTGTTGCGCTGAGCCATCACGAGTGTGATACGGCGTAGGAACTCCTTCTGCTCAGCTGTTCAGCCGGTGGCTGCCAGTGTTCAGGGACCACGCCATTGGGAACGAGGGTGAGCGAGCGGAGCCGGCACCCGGTTGCAGGAAGCCGAGCAGACTGGCCTCGGGCTGCCCGATCTGTCGCACTGCGTTCACGATGCGGCGGTCAGCGTCTACCTCCTGGCTTCATGTTTGGAAGCCCACGATCCGCCAAAGAGGAAGCGCCCCTTTGTCGGGGCGCTTCTGGGAGGGAAGGGAGGATGAGATTTGATGTTGTCAGTATCCGACCCGCTCATGAGCTGAGTGTGAAGCGAACCTAAGGAGTTCCTGAGAATCGAGGGCCGGGCGTCTTGCTCGGGAGTTCGCGTACTCTTGAAGCCATGAGATCACTTGCTTCCCATGGAATCGACGCCACCAAGAAGGTCTACTGGAGCCTGAAGACGCCCGAGCTGTACGAGCACACCTTGCGCCGAGGCGAGGGATCACTTGCCCATCGGGGCGGGTTGGTCGTCAAGACCGTCCCCTATACGGGCCGGAGCCCCAAGGACAAGTTCGTCGTTCGAGAAGAGAACACCGAGCAAGACATCTGGTGGGGTGACGTCAACCACCCGATGGAGCCCGAGGTGTTCGATGCGCTCTACCGGAAGGTTTGCGAGTACCTGGGTGAACGAGATCTCTATGTGCAGGACATGTACGCAGGCGCAGATCCGAAGAACCGTCTGTCGGTACGCAGCATCACGGAGAGCCCGTGGCACTCGCTGTTCACCCGCAACGCATTCATCCTTCCGCGTCGATTCGACATCTCGGACGAGATCGATCCGTTCGTTCCCGACTTCACGATTGTCCACGCGCCTCACTTCAAGGCCGAACCGGCGCGGGATGGCACGCGCAGCGAGGTGTTCATCTGCATCAGCTTCGACCAGAAGATCCTGTTGATCGGCGGCACGACCTACGCGGGCGAGATGAAGAAGTCCGTGTTCTCCGTGATGAACTACTTGCTTCCGAAGAGGGGCGTCCTACCGATGCACGCGTCTGCGAGCGTTGGGAGAGAACGCGGAGACTCGGCGGTCATCTTCGGCTTGTCGGGTACGGGAAAGACAACCCTGTCGAGTGACCCAGCGCGCCTGATGGTCGGAGACGACGAAATCGGATGGGGCTCCGACGGTGTGTTCAACATCGAGGGTGGCTCGTACGCCAAGACGATCAACCTGTCGCGTACAGACGAACCGCTCATCTATCGGGCTGCGAACCAATTCGAGTCGATCCTCGAGAACGTGGTGGTGAGTCCGGAAACCCGGCGCCCGGAATGGGATGATGCGTCCAACACCCAGAACACGCGTGTCTCATATCCGCTCGCCCACCTTCCGAACGCCGAACCGACAATGACAGGGCCGCACCCGGAGAACGTTGTGTTTCTGTCGGCGGACGCGTTCGGAATACTGCCGCCCATCGTGCGGCTCACCAAAGAACAGGCGATGTACTACTTCATCAGTGGCTACACGGCGAAACTCGCGGGAACCGAACGTGGTGTAACCGAACCTTCGGCGACATTCTCGCCATGCTTCGGTGCTCCGTTCCTCCCACTGCCACCCGCGGACTACGCCGCGGTCCTGGCCGACAAGATCGATGAGCTTGGATGCCGATTGTGGATGATCTCGACGGGGTGGACTGGAGGTCCCTACGGCGTTGGCACCAGGATGCGCATTCCTCATACGAGGGCGATGCTCAACGCCGCACTCGAGGGCAACCTCGACGACGTCGAGTACGTTGAAGACCCGATCTTCGGGTTCGAGGTGCCGACGTCGGTTCCCGGGGTGCCGTCGGCGTTGTTGATCCCTCGCAATACGTGGAGTGACAAGGATGCCTTCGACCGGGAGGCACGAAAACTCGCCGGAATGTTCGCGAAGAACTTCGAGGCGTATGCCGACACGGTTGGTGAAGCAGTAGCAAAGGCCGGCCCGAGGCTCTGAACTCCGCGCGCAGATCGTGTGGGAGTGGTGCCGTGGTAGGATTCTCGGGCCGCACCGGGTGGAGGCCAGCGCATAGTCGCTTCCCCGGCGATCACACGGCAGAGTTTCTCACCGGTTGGAACGCCTCTTCGGCCGACCCTCGATCGTCGAGGGAGAGATCGGCAGATTCCCAACCAGAAAGCCTTCCCCATGCCAACACGCTTCACTCAGCTCGGCCTGCCCGCGCGACTCGTGGATACCCTCACGAGGGGCGGTATCGTCGACACGTTCCCGATTCAGGCCGCCACGATCCCCGACGCGCTCGAAGGACGGGACGTGTCAGGTCGTGCGCCAACCGGCTCCGGCAAGACGCTTGCGTTCGGTCTTCCACTGCTCGCCACCGTTCCCAAGGCGTCCCGCCACCGCCCGACGGGCCTGATCCTTGCACCGACCCGTGAGCTGGCCGAACAGATCAAACGTGAGCTGGCCCCCTTGGCCGACGCTGTGCAGAGGCACGCATTCGCCATCTACGGTGGCGTCGGGTACCAACCGCAGCGAGAAGCGCTCCGCAAGGGTGTCGATGTGCTCGTTGCGACGCCTGGCCGCCTCGAAGATCTCGTTGCTCAAGGCACCGTCGATCTCGGACAGGTCGCTGTTGCAGTCATCGACGAGGCGGACCGGATGGCCGACATGGGATTCCTTCCCGCGGTACGCAGGATCCTCGACAGGACGCCCGAGCGGCGGCAGACAATGCTGTTTTCTGCAACCCTCGACGGAGACGTTGCCGTACTCAGCCACGACTACCAGCGAAGCCCGGTAGTTCGCGAGGTGGGAGAGACGGGGAGGATCGATCTCGACGCCGAACATCTCTTCTGGCTCGTCAAGCACCCCGATCGCGTTCAGCACGTTGCCGATCTGGTAGGCGATGAAGGGCGGTCGATCATCTTTGCTCGCACTCGTCGCGGAACAGATCGCCTTGTGAAACAGCTCGCCGGACATGGAGTGAAGACAGTCGCTCTCCATGGCGGCCGATCTCAGGCCCAACGGAACAGAGCGCTTCGGGAGTTCGCGTCGGGACGTGTGCAAGGGCTCGTCGCGACAGATGTCGCGGCGCGGGGTATTCACGTTGATGGCGTCGCATCCGTGATCCACTTCGATCCACCCGCGGACGCAAAAGACTACGTTCACCGGTCGGGGCGCACTGCGAGAGCCGGGGCCGGAGGCACGGTGATCACGATGGTGACCGGTGCACAGCAGGCAGCGGTCCGACGGATGCAACGCGAACTCGGACTCGAGGTTCCGATAGGGGCTCCCGATTCCCAGGGCGCGGTTTCCGAGGCGTCCGCGGCAGGACCTGAACCCGAGCAGACGAGTCTCTATGTGGCGAATCTGCCATGGCGCGCGACAGCAGCGGACATGCGCGTGCTGTTCGGCCGTTTCGGCGAAGTGAGCGAGTCGACCGTGATCAGCGACCGTCGAACCGGCCGTTCGAGGGGTTTCGGGTTCGTCGACATGCCGGTGCCCGCTGCACGAGAAGCAGTGCGGGCATTGAACGGTTCCACACTGGGCGGTCGAAGCTTGAAAGTGCGCGTCGCAAGACCGCGACGCAGCCGCCCTTGACCAACCTCAATTCCAAGGAGGACTCGATGGGTCTTCAACATCTCAATCCTGATCGCACACTGCTCAGCCGGCTTCATCGAGGCGCAACCTATCGAGCAGACACAGCCGACAACGGGGTTGTTGTTGGCGAGTTTCTGGGTGTCGAGGTTCCGTTCGGAAGATGGGCGATCTTGCTTCGCCACACCACCGGCACGGAGTCTGTTGCGATCGGTGACATCATCACGATCCTGCCGGCCGCGGCCTGAGTTCATCGGGATCACCGCCCACCGGTGTGAGCAGCCAGGTCGGTAGAACTCTGTCAGGCACACTGCCCTCGTAGAGTCATCTGCATGAGTGTGCTGACCGAATCCGAACGTTCCGAGTTTCTCGCCAACCATCCCGAATGGGCCATCGAGAATGAGATGCTCGTTCGCACCTATGAGTTCAAGGACTTCGTCGAAGCGTTTGCATTCGTCGCTCGCGTGGCGCTGCATGCAGAGAAGATCTTCCACCACCCCGACATCGAGATCAAGTGGAACACCGTCACTCTGAATCTGACGACCCACTCCGCCGGAGGGGTGACGAGCAAGGACGTCGAACTCGTCGAGGCGATCGAAAAGGGCTAGTGCACTCCATCAACGCGTGCTTCGTCCTGCGTCCTTGCCATCGGCGCCCCTGCCTCACCCTGCACATCACCACCGTCGCCAGACGGAGCCTGGTGCACCGTCCAGCAACGTTTGGCGCGTTCAGGGTGGCCAGCTGACACCGCTTGCTGTGTCCTCGTCCTTGACGCACCGCTGCGGGTGCGCCTTCGTCCTGCGTCCTTGCCATCGGCGCCCCTGCCTCACCCTGCACATCACCACCGTCGCCAGACGGAGCACCGCCTCACTCTGCCCACGCGGGACAGCGGTCCTTGAACGAACACCAGTTGCAGAGCGGACCCGGCTTGGTCGGGAAGCTGCCGGTGTCGATCGCCTCGTTGATCCGATCCCACAATGCCCGCAGTCCCTTTCTCGTTGCGTCCAGTGCCTGGTCGTCGATCGGGAGGCGGTAGAGAACGGGGCCATTGAGGTAGAGGAGCCGCACCTCGGACGGGGTTCGGCCGAGTCGGGTCCGAATGAGCAGTGCATAGATCTTGAGGGCGAAGAACGCAGATCTCGCATACCGCTCGGGCGGAGCCTTGCCCGTCTTGTAGTCGAGGATGACGAGATCGCCGCCGTCCGTTTCGTCGATGCGGTCGAGAATGCCTCGGATCGACATGCCGTCGATGTCTTCGATCATGTCCAGCTCACGATGGAGCGGTGAGACGGCTTCGGGGTCCTCGAGTGCGAAGTAGTTGGCGAGCAATGCGAGGCTCTCGATGCCCCATGCACGTTCGGTGTCGGGATCTTCGAAGAGCTCGGAGTAGTCGTCCGTGCCCCTGATCTCGGTCCACGCGTCTCTGAAGAGCTGGTAGAGACGTTCCGGCGTCCGCTTCGGAGCCGGTAGGTCGTAGAGGCGTTCTAATGCGAGATGAGCGGTCGTGCCACGGGCCTGGTAGATGGTCGTGGGCTCGGGCAGTCTGTCGATCGCCCTGAACTTGAACAGCTGTGGACACGACTTGAAGTCACCAGCACGGCTTGGAGAGAGGGTCTCGAGGCTCATGGCTGCGACGTTAGCCAGTCCCTGTGACAGATCGCGAAAACCCGATATCGGTCGCGAAAACGCGGCAGCGGCTGAGTTTGCGGAGGCCCCCCCCGAGACGTACATTCCGACTCCTGCATGAGAGACGTTTGATGCAGGCGCGAAGCGACCGGGCAACCGGTCGGGGAGCAAAGGCCTACCGCCCTGCGCTCCACGGGAGCCGCTCTCCGTGAGGAAGCGTATGGTCTCGGGGTGTGCGATCGGCAGGCAGGTCTTCCTTCCGGAAACGGAAGGAGCACCGTTCGAAGCGCGATTCGAACGGGGCAAGCGCTTCGGTTCGCCGAAGCAGGCGGGCAACCGCCTCACCGCAGAGCTGCGGAATCGGAGCCGGAATCCGGCTTCGAGACCCTGAGGAGCGGTGTTTCGACACCGAGCCAAAGGGGTAGGAACCCCGAGAGGGTGGACGTTTCGGCAGAAGCTCCCTCGGGGTTTCCCGCGTCCGAGGGTGGTTTTGTATGGTCGCGAAATCCAGGTGTGGATCGCGAAATCTGAGGTTCCACCGGGGTTGCGATGGTGGGGCGGTGCCAGTACAAATACGTCACGCACTCGGAGGCAACTCCGGGACGCACCGAAGACGGTCGAGAGATCATCTTTGGTTCCCCACCGGGAAGACCGGCCCTTTCGGGGGCGCAGGAGTTCTCGTGGGGTAGGAACCCCGAGAGGGCGGACGTTTCGACAGAAGCTCCCTCGGGGTTTCCCGCGTTCGGAGACGGTCCACGGACGGAAGCGGTCTGCGAGTCGCGAAATCCAGGTGTGGATCGCGAAAACTGAAGCCCGTTTGAGGTTGCGAGCGGTAGCGAAGAAGGTTACAAATAGGTTGCGCACTGAGGGCAACCTCGGAACGCACCGAAGACGGTCGAGAGATCATCTTTGGTTCCCCACCGGGAAGACCGGCCCTTTCGGGGGCGCAGGAGTTCTCGTGGGGTAGGAACCCCGAGAGGGCGGACGTTTCGACAGAAGCTCCCTCGGGGTTTCCCGCGTCCGAACACAGCCGCTGTTCGGTGTAACGCGACGGGGCGATCTGCAACTTGTCTTGCAGGTCGAGGTCAGGAATTCCAGCCCACCTGGCACGGCCAAGGCCCTTGCCGCGATGAGGCTCCGGGAAACCGGGGCTTCTTCGCGTCTACGGTGGGACAATGCATGAAGAACTCGCTGGCGTGGACCATCGGATCGTCACGTTCGCCCCACCGAGAGACGTCGAGGAATCGGCACGCCTGCAAGGCATTCCGCTGTCGTCACTGATCAAGACCATCGTCGTTCGTCGGGGTGAAGAGGACTATGTCTTCGTGCTCGTTCCAGGAGATCGGGTGATCGACTGGGCCAAACTCCGGCGACACCTCGGTGTCTCACGGATGTCATTGCCCGACCGTGAAACGGCCAAGAGGGTCACTGGCTACGAACCGGGAACGATCACACCGTTCGGAGCCACCACATCCTGGCCCGTCGTGTGCGACTCACGACTCGTCGACATCGACCCTGTGGCCATCGGTGGCGGCGCTAGGGGTGTCACGGTTCACCTCTCGGGCAGGACACTCGCCGCGTTGCTCCAGGCCGATTTGGCCGATGTGACACGTCCCAATGCGGTATCGTGAAGGCAAGGAGGCGCCATGTACGAAGCGATCGAGTACATCGAGGAAGAGGAGAACGGCCTCCCAACCGGAACCTCGCTCGAACGAGTGCTCGGGACGTTCGAGACCGAGGACGGCGGCGTCGCAGCAGCCCGCGATGCGATGATCCGGTACGGGGATCGCCACGAATACGCCTGGTGGATCGTCCGCAAGCAAGGTGAGCGAATCGCGGCATGGATCGCCGATTCCAGAAGTGGGCGTGAATTCCTGATGGATCTCACGAAGGAAGAGATCGTCGACCTGCAGTAGCGGTCGGAGGTACCATCGCACGATGTTCCACGCGGTGTGGGGATGGGTCGCGATCGTGCTCGACAGTGTTGCTGGGCTCTACGGACTGGGTCTCGCGCTCTTCAAGCGTGACGCCGGCCGAACGTTCAAGGCGGCGGTGATGGCGGCTATCGGGGCATCCTGCATACAGGTCGTTGTGGGGCTGATCTTGTACGGCACAGGTGAACGTCCAGGCAGGTTTCATGTGTTCTACGGCGTGTTGACGGCATTGGCTCTCGCCGGAGCATATGTGTATCGAAGCGACCTGAGTGCCAAGCGTCCGGCGTTTCGGTGGGGACTGTTGAGCCTCTTCCTTGCCGGCCTCGGTCTGAGAGCAGTCACGACGTTTGGGAGATGAGAGGAGCGAGAGACATGTTGCTATCGGGGAAGCGATTCTTGATCACAGGGGCGTTGACGGATGACTCGATTGCCTGGCACGTCGCTCGAATCGCGCAAGAAGAGGGGGCCGACATCGTTCTCACGAACCTCGGCAAAGGCCTTCGAATCACCCAGCGAGCCGCGCGCCGTTTGCCGAATCCTCCGGACGTGCTCGAGATGGACATCAACGAACTCGAACAGGTAGATGCTGTGGTCGAGGACCTCCGGGAGCGGTGGGGAACGATCGATGGTGCACTGCACGGCATCGGGTTCGCACCGGGCGACGCCCTCGGCGGCGCATTTCTCAACACGCCACCGGAGAGCGCTCAGACAGCCTTCATGACGTCGGCGTTCTCGTTCAAGACGCTGGCAACCGCGCTGATGCCCCTCATGCCCGATGGGGGTTCACTCGTCACGCTCGATTTCGACAATCGCCAAGCATGGCCGGCCTATGACTGGATGGGAGTTGCCAAGGCTGCTCTGGAGTCCATCACTAGATACCTCGCACGCGACCTGGGCCCTCTGGGAATCAGGGTGAACGCGGTTGCGGCGGGACCGCTGAAGACGGTAGCTGCCAAGTCGATTCCGGGGTTCGAGCGGTTCGATGAGGCATGGTCCGAGCGTGCCCCACTCCTATGGGACGTGACCAACCCTGTGCCGGTCGCACGCATGGTGTGTCTCCTGTTCTCGGACTGGACACCGATGACGACCGGCGAACTCATTCACGTCGATGGTGGGTTCCATGCGATCGCCATCGCCACGCCGCCAGGCGGCTGATCACCCCCCGGTTCGCTCGATGGCGCCGTCCGGTGGCGACACGGGGACCTTGACCTCGAAGGTGGCCCCGCCGCCAGGGGTGTCTGTAATGCGCACGGCACCGCCGATTGTCGTCGCGAGGCCGCGGACGATCGCCAATCCGAGTCCGGTTCCTCCCTGACGCCTTGTCGCGATGGGTGCCAGCTGGGTGAACCGCTCGAACACCCGATCACGGTCCTGGACTGGGATTCCCGGACCGTGATCGACAAAGAGGAGAAGCGCGGCGTCCGATTCGGCACGAACGACCACCTCGACGGGGGAGGAGGGAGCGTATCTGAGCGCGTTTTGGATCAGATTGATCACGATCCTCCTGATGTGCTCCGGGTCCGAGGTCACCGTGACGTTCGCACCTTCCACTCGAACCCGCTCCGACTGGGGTATTTCGCGAACGGTTCGTTCAACGAAGGGGATCAGGTCGATCGACTCCGCAACCATTGGGAGGGCCTTGCCCTCGATGCGAGACACGATCAGAAGGTCCTCGATCAAGTAGTTCAGACGATTGGCCTGCGTGCGGGCAGACTCGAGAAGTTCCTTGGCCATGTCGTTGGCCGGGAGGAGTTCGGGGCGAGCAAGCGTGGCCAGCGCCCCGATAATCGACGTCAACGGGGTTCGCAGCTCGTGACTGACCACCGATACGAAGTCGGTCTTCATCGCTGCGAGCTCCTCCATCCTGCGACTCGTTTCGGCAGCCTCCTGGATGCGCTCGAGCTGGGAGATGGCAAGAGCCGTGGGGGTCGAAAGGGAGACGAGGCGATCGAGGTCCCTGTCGGTGAACGGTCCATCCACCCTATCTGCAAGCACCATGACACCCAGTGTCCGTTGGTCGACCTGCACGGGGGTCGCGATCGCGTTTCGCACGCCGAGCTCCCCGAGAAGTCCATGGTGTTCGGGTTCCTTGTCGAGATCGTTGAAGATCCGTGGCCTGCCTGACGTGTAGACACGTTCCAGCTCACCCCCGGAGCGGAGGAGGAGCCTGTATCCCTCCACCTCCAGCTCGTGCCCGCTCGCCCAGATGGGGCTCATCACGTTCAGAACCGGGCGCTGTGGGTCTTTGAGGAGGAGTGCGCCGACCTGTGCATGAAGGTACTGCCCGATCCTCCCAACAAGCATCGGGAGAGCGTCTTCAACCCGCTCAGCCGCCGAGGTTGCCGTCGACACCTCGTACAGCCGCTTGAGGTCGGTTTCTCTCGCCGTGAGTGTGTCGAGCCGTTCATTCGCGAGGATGTGTTCCCGCCTGAAACCGCGCATCAACGCGGCGACGGCGAAGGAGACTCCCGCGACGGCGATCACAGGTACGGTCAGGTTTGGAATGCTGTCGCCGTTGATGATCGAGATCGTCGCGTAGGACGCCGCGACGGTGCCCGTGACGAAGACATGAACGGTGAGCCCAGCCATCGCAGCCGAAAGGGCGACAATCGCGAGATCGGCAGCGAGGATCGCGGGCTGAAGAACCGGAATCGTCCCTGAAGCCGTGAGCATCGCGATAAACACGGCGAACAGCAGGGCGAGCATGACGACGCCGATCGGCCGATCCAGAAGTGTCGTCCATCGCACCAGGAGGAGGAGCAGCAGCGCGATGCTGGTCAGGAGGGCGGGCCCCCACACGCGAAGATCCCCGATGACGCCGTCGAAGTAGGCGGTGATGAGCAACCCGATGATCAACAGGATCATGACTCGCACGCCAAGCAAGGCGGTCTGCTGGCTGACTGGACGCTCCACGATTCTCAAGTATGGTCGGAGCTTCGTCCCGTCGGCGGTAATCTCGTCGCAGCGATCGGGACAGATGCGTGGCGTTGACGACGTTCGAGGGCCTGTTCGGGGAACGTTACGGAG
>Ga0315542_1002742_pt1 | contig 10598 bp, 11 predicted proteins | sample SalMarSW160120MG_FD_202541 | JGI IMG/M metagenome (GOLD analysis project Ga0315542, IMG submission 202541) | Salt marsh sediment microbial communities from the Plum Island Ecosystem LTER, Massachusetts, United States - Salt Marsh Sediment SW1601-20 ... | reverse complement strand
ATAATTAATCTTAAATTTCGAATAATTCAAGTTCCAATTGCAAAAAGTGAGAATGGTGTTCCTTACCGAGGGCACAGCATTTGAAAATTTTAGGCAAGAATTCATGAACTCCGGCTTGAAGTTTCCTTAAAAATAAATTAAAATATGCAAAGAAATCAAAGGGAGTACAAGAATGAACCCGGAGACCTGGAAGACTTCCATCACCAAAATTGAGCCCAACAAAATTGTGGTGCGCGGATACCTGCTGGATCAATTAATGGGCAATTTTTCTTACTGCCAGCTAATTTACCTGTTAATTAAGGGTGAGCTGCCAACAAGGAATGTGGGAAAAATCCTGGATGCCATTCTGGTTTCGTGCGTGGATCATGGTGTCTCTCCTCCCTCCTGCCAGAATGCGATGATCGCAGCTTCTACCGGTGCGCAATTGAATGCCGCAATCGCCTCCGGCATCCTGGCAATCAATGAATTTCACGGCGGAGCCATTGAAAAGAGCATGCAGTTCCTGGAGGCGGCGGCAGATATGATGAACCAGGAAAAACTCTCCCCGGAAGAGGCCGCCGAGCAGACCGTGAAGCGCTATCTGGACAACGGCCAAAAAATAATGGGGTACGGCCATCGGCTGCACACTGAGGACCCGCGTACCGGAAAACTTTACGCCCTGGCGCAGGAATATGGTATTTCGGGGAGATACATCCAACTGAGCCGGGCCGCTAAGGATGCTATCAAGAAACTTAACGGAACAGATCTTCCGATCAATGTGGACGGGGCGATTGCCGCAGTTTTGTGCGAACTCAATATTCCCAGCGAGCTGGCAAACGCCTTTTTCATCATGGCACGAATTCCCGGCCTGGTGGCTCATATTTATGAAGAGAAAAAACGATACCAGCCGATGCGGCCAATCAATTTCTCACTGGCCGAATACGACGGGCCAACCGAGAGGGAAATCTGAGAAAATATCTTATGAATTTCTGTCGAGCACTTCCGTATTTTTGCGGAATGGAATTGCGCGAATATCAATACCCGAAAGAGGTACTTTTATGAACTGGATCAGAGAAGTTGTTCTCGATTTTGCAATCACCATTCTGATAATCATCGCGGTAATTTCGCAAGCTAGCTGGCTCATTTGGTTCGTGCAGATCTACACCATCCTTATGTTAGTCCTCAAAATCATATCGTTCTTTGGAGGACTGCAGCCAGCAGCGGGCAAACGGAAAACGCCGTTGGCCCCGCCATGGATTATCCATCTCCTGTATGCAACAAACGTCATATTTCTTATCGCTTTCCGGTGGTGGATTCCTGGTGCAGGATGGATTGCCATTTGGATTATTTCATATATCACTTTCAGGAAGAACCGGAAGGGCAAAGGTAAACAGTCCGGGCGAAAATAATCCGGCAGCAATCTTTCATTCCCAAGATCCGGACGATTCGCTAATTAAGGTAATATTCATTACCTGTCTGCAAACTTTAGGATGGCGGAAAGCCAGCTTTTATCCTGCAAATATTTCCGAATGAGCATTTGAAACCTGCTATTGCAACCGGCGTTATACTTATCTATTTAACAAGGTTTTTAATCACTATGATATTAAAAAACAGGTTTCCTTCCAGCCTGAAATTGAACTTTCCATATTTATCTCTGAAATCTACGAAAATTTGCATCAACGAAATCAGAGCATTTGTTAGAAAATGCAACAAAAGGAGGAATCGATATGCGTATATTTCAAATATTCCTGGCAATTCTGATAGCGGCATTGCCGGTTCTCGCGCAGCAGACAATGGATCCCGACCGGATGGTGACCGGCAGCGGCAAGCTGCCTGACGGATGGCAAATGCGGCTTGACAAGCCGGACGCCAGCGCCAAAGAAGTGAATTTTGTAAACGTGGATGGAAAATACCGCTTTACAACCGGGCCGGCTGCAATCTACTACAACCAAAACGATGTGGAGAAAGGTTCATTCCAGGTTGAGGCGAAATTCGATCAACTACAGATGTCCGCCCACCCGGAGGCCTACGGCCTGTTTATCGGGGGGAAAGATTTGCAGGGTGAAAAACAGCAGTATATCTACTTCCTGGTTCGGCAGGACGGAAAATATCTGATAAAGCGCCGCAACGGCTCCGAAACGCCGGTGGTGGTGGACTGGACTGCCGCTCCGGCGGTAAACAAAGCCGACGGTTCCGGCAAAACTGTGAACTCTCTGGCCATTGAAGTTACACCTAAAACAGTGCGGTTCATTGCCAATAATAAAGAGGTGAAAAGCATCGGCCTCGCCGATTTGCCTGCTACCAACGGACAGGTCGGTTTGAGAATCAATCACAACCTGGATGTACAGGTCACGGATTTCCAGGTAAAACCAATGATGAAATAGTGCTGACACCAAAATCAGATTGAGTTGACAGGATTCGAAAAGTACGCCGGCATGGTCGCTTTGCGTAATCGATGAAATTCCAATATAGATCAAAATGGCTCCCATAATTTTGCATTTGGACTTCAACTTTCGTTAAATTTGCGCGTGTAAAATCCCGGGTCACGGATATTTTGCGGAACGATTTCAAACACTACATCTATATTACTATCCTGTTAATTCTCCCATGTCTGTTTTGGATCGTGAAGGGGGATCAACTTCATTCAATAACTTTCTACCTGCTGGGGATGTCGGTTATTGTCGCGCGCTACTGGGAGAAAATCAAATCTTTTCGCGATACACTGGAATATATTTTTCTGTTCTTCCTGACCGAATACCTGCTCTCCCGCATCGGTCTCGACAAACTGTTTCCTCTGAATCACATACTTTCTATCTTCGTATTGTTCTTTTTTATTTTTAAGATCAAAAAATACCGGCGCCGCGATTTTTTTATCGTCAAAGGAAATATAAAAGGATCAGCGGGAATCGGTATTCTGTTTGCCTTGCTGGCCATTTCCGGTTTGTCGATCTGGTTTATTCTTGAAAAAACCGGCCGGTTCTCGGCAATGATCCCGAATGCTCCGATTTATCTTTTGATGCCACTGGGTATCGGGTTTGCCATTATCAATTCGGTTTATGAAGAAGGAATTTTCAGGAGTTATTTTTTAACCGGTTTTATGAGGCAAGCCGGTTTGAAAACCGCGATCGTGCTGCAGGCGGTTTGGTTTGCCTGTTTGCATTATCAGGCGGGATTCCCCTCAGGTATTTGGGGCGTTTTGCTGACATTCATTTTCGGTTTGATGATGGGCTACCTGGTATGGAAAAGTCATGGTATTTTGCTGCCGATCATCGTACATGCCGTGGCGGATTTCGCAGTTTTTCTCTTGGTTGTAATGCGGCTCAACGGCCTGTTTTGAAAGCGGAAAGGCCGCAAAATTGCCCAACGGGGAAAGAGATTTAGTTCTAACAGATCAATTGTCGAATTGCAAGTGCATTTTGCGGCAGAAAACAAGAACATCGAAGCATTCCGGATTCATTTTAAAATGATGAAACTTTTTTAATATTTCATCTTTTATTTTCCATGTGCTATTGGGGTACAATAGTTACTAAATTATGCAATTGGTTGACCGGTATCCCAAACCGGTATAATTTTCAATGAATTGGAGGAGTGTTTACATGAACCACAAGAATTTCAGCCGGATTTCAATTTCACTGATTTCCCTGATACTCACTGTATTTTTAATTGGGATCGGCTGCAGCAAAAATGAAAGTGACACAAAAAAATCCACTGAGGAGGCTGCTATGCCAGAAGTTAAATTCTCTACCACGCTCGGCGATTTCGTGATTGAGCTTTATCCTGACAAAGCACCAATTAGCGTGCAGAATTTCCTTGATTATGTGAACAGCGGTTTCTACAATGGAACCATCTTTCATCGCGTGATCCCCGGATTTGTTATTCAGGGAGGCGGATTTACCGCCGACATGCAGCGGAAGCAAACCCGCCCGCCAATCACCAATGAGGCAGAAAATGGACTGAAAAATCTGCGTGGAACTCTTTCCATGGCAAGAACCCAGGACGTGAACAGCGCCACCTCACAGTTTTTTATCAACCTGGTGGACAATGCAGCCCTGGATCATACTCCCGGCAACTACGGCTATGCTGTTTTTGGCAAAGTTGTGAAGGGGATGGATGTAGTGGACAAAATTGCGCAGGTTCAAACCGGAAATAAAGGCCCGTACCAAAATGTGCCCCTGGAACCGGTAGTGGTCGAAACTGCCAAGCAGGAAAAGAAATAGGTTTGGCGCAAACCCCCTGTCGGACACCGGCCTTAAAAACCATATTTTTCTTCACAAATTACATCATTTGCTGACAAATTAATTTGGGAGAGTCGCTCATAACCGGCAGCTCTCCCCTTACCTTTTCGGAATATGCCATGAATACCACAGATTTTAAGAAAAGAAATCCGGTGCTTGTTTTATTTTGGGGATTTGGATTGTTCCTGCTCACCCAGATTGTGTTGAGCATCGGTGCCTATGGCGCGTTCTTTTATACCGGTGAGGATTTAGCAAATCTGGCTAAAATGCAGATGACCAACCCACTAACCGTACTGTTCCTCGGGCTTTACGCCCTGTTCATCGGAATACCTGCTACCTGGCTGATTGTGAAATATCTCTGGCGAAGAAACATCGATTTCATGGTATTGCGGTTTGACATGAAGCTGCTCTGGCAAGGTGTTCTTTTTGGCATCATACTTTCCATTCTGATTATGCTGGTGCTTTTCCTCTTTGGGAATGCCCACATCACCGGCTATCCCGGACGGCTTTCCGGCATTCACATCCTCGAATCTCTTGTTGGCTATTGGGGCCTGATGATGTTGGTCGGTTTTAACGAAGAGATACTTTTTCGCGGTATGTTTACCAGGGAGTGGGCAACAAGATGGGGCTGGTTGGCAGCCACTATTGTTGGCGGCCTGATATTTGGCGCCGTTCATATTATGAATGTCGGCGAGATCAGTGTCGCTACCGATCTCTGGATCTCCGCCGCCGGCTTGCTTATCGGCTCCCTGCTGGTGGCGCTGATGGTGCGCGGCAAGTCGCTCTGGCTTCCCATCGGATTTCATGCCGGCTGGAATTTCAGCCTCACGGCGCTGCTGGGCACAACCATGAGCGGACTACCATCCAACCTGGGGCTGTTTCAGATTGACCTGACCGGTAATATTCTGCTGACCGGCGGCAAATTCGGAATCGAACTCTCCTTCGTTACCTTTGTATTTACAATCGCCGCAATAGTGCTCGTTCTGCGCTACCCATTTTCCCGCAGGATTACTTACCTGGAGTCCAGACCCGCTGAACCGGCACCGGAAGTCGATGTTTCCCAACCGGAAGGCACTGAGAACTAGATTTTTCTTTCGCAATCCGAAATTGGCACAGGCTTTTCGCTGCTTTGCAGATGAGACGCCAGACTCGATATTTTCGACTCAATACACATCCACCGTTCATTTGCAGTCTGGCGTCCTTGCCTGGGACTTCGCCAATCAACACCTGCCCAAACGACCTTGGATATTGGAAAACATTTCCCGGCTTTTTCCGTAAGGTGAAAAATGGATTTGGTCATAGCGCGCAGTTTGGGCTTATGTCGTGATCTGATTAAAAACAAAAAGGCGGAGGCAATAATGAAATTTGTAATCATGTTGTCATTTCTCATTTTTGCGGTTAGCGCATTCGGGGCAGATTATACGCAAACCAGGCAGTTGAACCTGGATGCGGAAGGAGTCGAAACCTTGGTGGTCGATTGCGGCGCTGGATTTTTAAAGATCTCCGGCGAGCCCGGCTTGGATAGGATAGAAGTTAAGGCAGAAATTGTTATCGGCGGGGTTTCTGAAAAACGGGCGATGGAAATCGTTGAAAAATCGCTGGAACTCAGCATCCGGAAGACAGGTAACCGGGCAAAACTCATCAGCAATTTCGAACACTCCGGCGGTCTTTTTTCGAATTTGTTCGGGGATAAAGGGCAGGGCGAAGTAAATCTTACCGTCAAATTCCCGCAGAATTTGGACCTTCGGATTGACGACGGTTCCGGTCACATGGAGATCAGGGACGCAATGGGTTCATTGAATATTGATGACGGCTCGGGCAACACGATAATAAGCAACATCGGCAAGGATGTATGGATTGATGATGGTTCCGGTGATCTGCGCATAGAACAGGTGGACGGAAATGTGACAATCGACGACGGCTCCGGGACGATATTCATTCAGCAGGTTGGCGGCACCGTGAAAATCGATGACGGCTCCGGTTCGATCCACATTGATGGTGTGGAGAAAGATGTGATCATCGAGGATTCGGGCAGTGGCGGTCTCGATATCCGCAATGTCAAAGGAAAAGTGTACCGGGACGACGATTGATTCTGCCGACCATCGCTTAATTAAATTGATTTGTAAGAGGCACGCCAATTAAGCGAATCGCGGAGCGTATGGCGCTGAATGGCGACAAGATCCGTTTTGCCCCATGCGCCACGCACCGTGCCCCAAGCTGCGTGCATATACATACAATTTGACATCCTTCCCTGTATGACGTAAATTTCCAGGCTATTTTACACAAAACCGGATTCGGGAAGGATTAGATGAGTTTAAATAATATTCGCAATTTCTGTATCATCGCCCATATAGATCACGGAAAATCGACCCTGGCCGACCGCCTCTTGGAATATACCCACACCCTCAGCCAGCGCGAGCTGAAGGAACAGGTTTTGGATGATATGGACCTGGAGCGTGAGCGGGGAATCACCATCAAAGCCCATTTCATCCGCATGGATTACCGGCAGGGAAATGGTGAGGCGTACATATTCAACCTGATTGATACACCCGGCCATGTTGATTTCTCCTATGAAGTATCGCGCAGCCTGGCCGCCGCCGAAGGGGCGCTGCTGCTGGTGGATGCGGCGCAAGGCGTCGAGGCGCAAACCATCAGCAATCTTTACCATGCCGTTGAAAATGACCTGGTTATCATTCCGGTGATCAACAAAATTGATCTTCCCGGGGCGCAGATTGAATCGGTAAAACACCAGCTTATGGAATTAATCGGCTGCGACGAATCGGAAATCATTCTTGCCAGCGCCAAGACCGGGGTTGGTGTGCCGGAAATCGTCGATGCCATCATTAAGCGCATTCCGCCGCCCGGCGGGAACGAGCAGGAACCGCTGCAGGCGCTTATATTTGATTCCAGCTTCGACAATTATCGCGGGGTGGTGGCTGCCATCAGGGTGTTTCACGGCAACCTGAACGAAGGCGATCACATAAAATTCTTTGCAACCAATGAATCGTTCGAAGTGGAAGAATTAGGAACCATGCGCCTGAAAAGAGTTCGGAAAAAACAGCTCTCCACCGGGGAGGTCGGTTATCTCATTTGCGGCGCCAAGAATGTGCGTGACATCCACGTGGGGGACACGGTTACGCACAGCAAAAACAGCGCATCCAAAGCGCTGCCCGGTTACCGCAAGGTAAAACCGATGGTTTACAGCGGAATCTACCCCGTGGTCAGCCAGGAATTCGAAGACCTGCGCACTTCCCTGGAGAAGCTGGTTTTGAACGATTCCGCCCTGCAGTACGAACCGGAAACTTCTACGGCACTTGGCTTTGGGTTTCGGGTGGGCTTCCTGGGCCTGCTGCACATGGAAATTGTACAGGAACGGCTGGAAAGGGAGTTCGGACAGAGCATTATTATCACCACGCCAAACGTGGTTTACCAGGTTACGACCACCGACGGCAAAGTGACGATGATCGATAATCCCACCCTGATGCCGGACCCGGGGAGGATCGAAAAGATCGAAGAACCGTACATCCGGGCGCAAATAATAACGCCCCCGGACTTCATCGGAAACGTGATGAAAGTTGCCATGGAACGTCGCGGCATACTAAAAAACACCGCCTACATCGATCCCTCACGTGCCGACATTCATTATGAATTCCCTCTTTCTGAAGTCATCTTCGATTTTTTCGATAAACTGAAGTCGGTCTCTCGCGGTTACGCCTCGCTGGATTACGAGTTCGCCGGCTATCGCGAATCCGACCTTGTGAAGCTGGACATTCTGATCAACGGCGAGCCGCTGGATGCACTGTCGACAATCGTCCATAAAGACCGTGCGTTCGACCAGGGGAAATCGCTGTGCACCAAATTACGCCGCCTGATTCCCAGGCAGATGTTCGAGGTCATCATCCAGGCCGGCATCGGCCACAAAATAATTGCCAGGGAATCTATCAAGCCGCTGCGTAAGAACGTTCTGGCCAAATGTTATGGCGGTGACATCACCCGCAAGCGAAAACTGCTGGAGAAGCAGAAAGAGGGCAAAAAGCGGATGAAACAGGTAGGCCGGGTGGAAATTCCGCAGGAAGCGTTTCTGGCAGTGCTGTCCGCGGATTAGACAGCAAAGGATTTCGTGAGAAAGGTGCTGGAATGTTGGAGTTGTCCGGCCGGAGAGACAGGAGGTGCGGATTTGGAATTCGCCACGCGCTATGAATGGAAGCGCTCACGATCTTTAATTATTTTGCGATTATTTCAATTAGGATGAAACTTTACACTGCCCAAAACCGATTAAAGAAATGCTAATTACGATTACAGAATCTTTTACAGGAGGTCATTTATTTGAAAGCGAATAATAAAAGGTGGGAATCGATTCAGGCCATTTTGGTGGCGGTATTTGCCGCGTTAATTTTGCGACAGTTTGTAATAGCCGCCTACAAAATACCCACCAGCTCAATGGAGGACACCTTACTGGTAGGTGATTTTCTGTTGGTCAATAAATTTTATTACGGAGCCCAAACACCTGAATGGATCGGAATTCCATTCACGCGGGTGGGTTTCAATGTTCCATGGTTCCGGTTCCCCAAAATAGCCGAGCCCAAACAGGACGATATTGTCGTTTTTCATTACCCCCGCGATCCGCATCTGGAATATATCAAGCGCTGTATTGCAGTAGGAGGACAGAGCGTGGAGGTAAAAAATAAGGAGGTTTTTGTGGACGGGAAGCAGTTTCCCGATCCGCCAAAGCTGAAACACATCGATCCGATAATTTACAGCCGTTTTGACCGGCGCTACCCCACATTCCGCCCGGGGCTGGGCAGCCGCGACAATTTCGGCCCGGTTACCGTTCCGGCGGAACACTATTTCATGATGGGAGATAACCGGGACAACAGTGCGGACAGCCGCGAATGGGGATTCGTCCCGCCGAAAAATATCGTCGGAAAACCATTGATAATTTACCTGTCCTGGAATAACCACATTCCATCTTACCGGCTGATGCACAAAATCCGGTGGAACCGGCTGGCAATGGTGATCCGGTAATTGAAATGCAAAATGCAGGTTTATATATACATATCCCCTTCTGCGAAAAGAAGTGCGGATACTGTGATTTTTACTCAATAACTACCTTGCAACGGCGCGGGGATTTTATCTCCGCGCTGTGCAGGGAAATGGAACTTATAGCACCTCACTATTCTCACCTTCGATTCGACACCATTTTTTTGGGCGGCGGAACACCCAGCATTCTGGACATGGAACAACTTTCTGAAATCTGGGACCGGCTTCATTCCAGCTTCGCCATCGAATCTGAGGGCGAATTCACAATTGAAAGCAATCCCGCAACGCTGACCACCGACAAGCTTGCAGCCTTGCGCAGACTGGGTTTTAACCGGCTCAGCATGGGTGTGCAATCATTCCAGGAAGAGGATTTGAAATTTCTGGGGCGCATTCACAACGTTCAGGATGTTTACAATAATTTTGATGCCGCCCGGAAAGCCGGTTTCGAAAATATTAATCTCGACCTGATGACGGCCTTTCCGGGATTAACCCGCAAGCGATTTGAAAACACGCTGGAGCAGGCGGCTTCGCTGCGGCCCGAACACATTTCCTGCTACACCCTTATTTTTGAACCAAGAACACCTTTTTACGCCAGAATGAAACGCGGCGAATTACAGCCGCTGACGGAAGAATCGGAATCGCAGTTTTATGAGACTGCAAATGATTTCCTCTCGGTTCGCGGCTATTCCGCATACGAGATCTCCAATTTTTCCTCGACCAAGGATTGGCGCTGCAAGCACAACCTGAAGTACTGGGAACATCAACCGTACCTGGGCTTGGGGCCATCCGCGCATTCCTTCGTTTCAAATCGCCGCTGGTGGAATATTCGCCCTCTTCGTTCGTACATCCAAACCCTGTCGGAAAATAAAGTGCCTGTTTCGGACCAGGAAGAACTGGACGACAGCACACTCGAATTTGAATACATTTACCTGCATCTCCGGCTGCGCGAGGGAATCAACACTTCTGATTACCAAAAAAAATTTCGCCACAATTTCCTGCGGAAGTACAAGAACGTGATTCAATCATTAAAAGAGGATGGATTGCTTCAGCAGATTGGAAAACAGGTGACGCTCACATCGCGTGGCTGGCTGCTGGCGGACGAGATCGCCGGTGCATTTTAGTCAAAACGGATTTAAATTATGAAAAGATTTTCATTGTTGGTGTTTGCGATAATTTCAGTTCTCGCAATACAGCCGCTTTTTTCCCAGGCGAACGCCTTGGACCAGTTGAAGAAAAATGCTGCCAAGGCCCGAAACTCCCAGCTTCTTCAAAATTCCACGGCACGGCGGGACCAGCAGCTTTTCCGATCTGCCCAAAGCTACATGAACATGAACCGGTACGATA
>Ga0315542_1002740_pt1 | contig 10606 bp, 8 predicted proteins | sample SalMarSW160120MG_FD_202541 | JGI IMG/M metagenome (GOLD analysis project Ga0315542, IMG submission 202541) | Salt marsh sediment microbial communities from the Plum Island Ecosystem LTER, Massachusetts, United States - Salt Marsh Sediment SW1601-20 ... | reverse complement strand
GCCCGAGATGCCGTTATCGAGTGCCAGCTTGGCCAGGCGCACTGCGTCGATGACGATACCGGCGGAGTTGGGCGAGTCCCAGACCTCCAGCTTCAGCTCGATGTTGAGCGGCACGTCGCCGAACGAGCGGCCCTCCATGCGGATGTAGGCCCACTTGCGGTCGGTCAGCCAGGGCACGTAGTCCGACGGCCCGACGTGGACGTTGTCCTTGCCCATGTCGTAGTCGAGCATCGAGGTGACGGCGTTGGTCTTGGAGATCTTCTTCGACTCCAGTCGCTCGCGCTCGAGCATGTTCAGGAAGTCCGAGTTGCCGCCGACGTTGAGCTGCATCGTTCGCTCGAGCTTGACGCCGCGCTCGCGATACAGGCTGGTCAGCACGCGGTGGGTGATCGTGGCACCCACCTGCGACTTGATGTCGTCACCGATGATCGGCACGCCCGCCTCGACGAAGCGCTTTTGCCAGTAGGCCTCGCGGGCGATGAAGACCGGCATGCAGTTCACCATCGCGACACCCGCGTTGAGTATCTGCTCGGTGTACCACTTGACCGCCTCTTCCGAGCCGACCGGTAGGTAGTTGACGACCACGTCGACGCCTCTCTCCTTGAGGATGCCGACCACGTCGTCGGTCGGGCCGGGCGCCTTCTCGACGATCTGCGACAGGTACTTGCCGAGGCCGTCGTGGGTCATGCCGCGTGAGACCTTGACGCCCGTCTTGGGAACGTCGCAGAACTTGATCGTGTTGTTGGGGTGAGCCCACATCGCCTCGGACATGTCCTTGCCGACCTTGCCCTTGACGACGTCGAAGGCGGCCACGAACTCGATGTCCGAGATGTGGTAGCCGCCCAGGTCGACGTGCATCAGACCGGGGATGAATTCGCCCGCGCCCGTGTTCTTGTAGTACTCGACGCCCTGCAACAACGAGTTCGCGCAGTTACCGACGCCGATGATCGCGACGCGAACCTTGCCGTTCGCGGAGCGTGGAGTTGAAGCCATTACTTTCCTCCCTGGAGCAGTTGCGAGCGGATGAAAAGCGCCCGCAAGATGACTGTGTACCAGGCCAGTGCCGTCAGCACTCCGATCGCCCAGGGGAGTACACCCCAGGGCGCGAGCACGAGGCCGGCCGTAATCACTACTACGCGTGTGGCGCGGTCGCCCAGGCCAACATCGCCGCGCAACCCGAGCATCTCGGCGCGTGCACGCGTGTAGCTGACGAGGAACGAGCCGAGGATCGCCGCGATCGCCAGCCCCACCGAGAAGAGCGCATTACCGCGCGCGAAGACGAGCACGATCGCACCGAGCATGAACACCTCACTGACGCGATCGGTCGTCGAGTCGATGAAGGCGCCGAACGGCGTTACGTTTCCGCTTGCCCGGGCGAGCGCGCCGTCCAGGATGTCGAGTAGCGAGCCGGCCACGAAGAGAGCCGCGGCGACCCAGAAGAACGCAAGCTCGTGGCGGTAGCTGAAGTAGACGAAGACGGAGCCCGCGATAGAGAGCGAAACCCCTGTGGCGGTAAGGGCATTTGGGGTGATAGGGGTGCGCACCAGCCCACCCATCGCCCTGGTGGCGAGCCGGCGAACGTCGTTCAAGAAGCCCTGTCTGACCGTCTCTGTCTTCGAGCTTGCCAATCGCATAGCTGCTATGAGGATAGCGGATTTGCGATCAGTGTGCCGGTCTTACTCTCGGGTTCCGCCCGGGCCGAAAGCGGGCGCGCCGGGCCGAGTCGGATGAAGGCGCACGGCCGCTCAATCGCGAGTAGCGACTGCCTCTGGTCGTGCCGATTTGTTGCGCCGCCAGAAGCGGAAGCGTGCATCTACGATCGGCGCCGCGGCGAGCGTCACCAGCACGCCGGCCAGGCAATCGAGCCAGAAGTGGTTGCCGGTGGCCATGACCGTGAACCAGACCCACGGCGGCCAGAGGAGCCAGAGCACTTTGGCCCACAGCCGCCGGCAGACAAAGGCCATCGAGACTCCAACGATTAGCGCGTCCGCAGCGTGGAGGCTGGGCATCGCCGCGTAGGGATTGGCGAAGGCGCCGACACCCTTGCTCGAGGTGGTGAGCCCAGAAAAGAGAGCCTCGATATCGAGGAAACCGAGGTTCGGGAACATCCGCGGAGGAGCGGTCGGGATGAGCACGTAACCGACCAGGCCGATGACGTTGGCGAGCATCAGCCAGTTGCGGAATCGCGTGAACGACTCCGTTTGCCGGAAGTAGACCCAGAGCAGCGCGAATCCGAGCACGACGAACTGCGACAGCCAGTAGGTCGCGGCCGCAAGGTCGACGAGCAGGCGCGAGGAGAGGAGGACTTTCTGCAGGCTCTGCTCGAAGAGCGCGTTCACGTGGCTCTCAAAGGCGATGACACGACGCGCGTTTTCCTTCGCCACCGGGGTGACGGATCCACCATGATCGGCGATGCCCCAGGCCAGCCGGTACACGAGGACGAAACCCAGCCAGAGCGAGATCTGGAGGATCAGATCGCCGAGACCGCGCGGCAACAGGCGTGTCGACCGCCGGGTATCAGCAGATGTAGTGCTATCAGTCATGGGTCAGGATTGTAGACGCGGGCGCGGGTGTTTGAACCGGTGGCTTGGTTATCGTCGCGGCAAGTCAGTATGCCCTCGCTTGATAGCCGTTACGCAGCGTTGAAAACCTTTTTCGATTCACTCTCAAGGTTCGCTGGTTTAAACCGATCCCAAGTATGAGAAACCTACTTGAAAGATAGAGGTTTGCGCACGAAAAGTCTCGTGTGTCACCTTCTTTCGAGAAGGAACAGCGGATCGAGCGGGGCGCCCTCACCGGCGCCCCGGCTGTGATCGGGCAGTGACTATGCTCGAGCGGTGCCGCTGGTCGCGCTCGTTCTCGTCACCGTTGTCTGGGGCATCACCTTCGTTCAGGTCAAAGACGCGGTGGCTATCTATCCGCTCTTCGCCTTCCTCGCGCTTCGTTTCGCCATCGGCAGTCTGGCCTTGTTTCCGTTCGCTGTCGCGCGCGCGCGGCGAGGTTCTTGGAGGAAGGGCGCCTTGGTCGGGGTCATACTCGGCATTCCGGTCGCCGGGGCCTACGCGTTTCAGACCGTGGGTCTCGTCCACACGACCGTCTCGGGTAGCGGCGTCCTCACCGGCCTCTACGTTGTAATGACCCCGCTACTCGCTTTGGTTCTCCTGCGCCGGCGGATCGAGCCAGCGACCTGGCTCGCGGTCGCGCTCGCGGGGCTCGGTTTCGCCATGCTCTCGGGCATTCCGCAGGGATCGCGCACGGGCAATGCGCTGGTGCTCGTGTCGGCGCTGCTCTGGGCGGTGCAGATCGTGCTGATGGAGCGCTATGCGCCGCGGTTCGATCCACTGATTCTCGCTCTCGGCGAGATGGTCACCTGTCTCGTCTGCTTCTCGGCGATCGCGCTGCTCAAGGGAGAGCTGAGCGTTCCACACGGCTGGGTCGTCTGGGGCGCGCTGCTCGTGACGGGCCTGCTCGCGAGCGCGTTCGCGTTCCTCGTTCAGAGCTGGGCCCAGCAGCAGATGAGCGCCGTTCGCACCGCCGTCGTATTCGCGCTCGAACCCGTTTTCGCCGCCGTTTTCGGGCTGCTGCTCGCCGGTGATCGGCTGGGATGGTTCGGTTGGGGCGGTTGCGCCGTGATCATGGCCGGGATCCTACTTGCCGAGCCGGCGGCTGCTCGGGCCTTGCGTGGACTTCTTCCGCGCGTCGCGACCGCAGAAGAACGCAGCAGCTAGTCGAGCCGGAAGCCTGCGAGCGCGGCAACGTGGGGAAGGATGACGCTTGGCGATCCTTCCCCACTTGCTCAAGTGGCGGGCTGTTGCCGGCTTCGACGCTGACACTGCGCCGAGTCGTGCGTACCTAGGTGGCAGTTGTGGTCGTCGGAGCGGGCTTGGCGGGCCTCGCGACCACGCGAGCTGCAAGTAGTGCAACCGCGTCGGCGCTCGTCTTGCAGGCGCGTGACTGCACGTTGAGGCGGTCGCCAATGGTGAGCTCGTTGAGCGCCACCTTGTGACCGAGGCGCCAGATCCTCGTCTTCGCGTTGACCTGGACGGTGACTGTCTGGCCCTTGTACAGCTTGGCACGCCTGTTGGTCTGCGTAACGTTCATCGTGAACGAGAGCTGATCGTCGGCAACTGAGACGAGCGTGCCCCTGAGAATAAGAGCGGCTCTGACGCGGCAGACTCTCTTGGTCTTGTGCGTCGTTGTGGCAGTAGTTCCCGTTTTTCCCTTCGGGCCCTGAGTTTGTGCCGCGACAGCGAGCGAGGCCGTCAAACCAACGGCAAGCGCGACGACTAACGCGATCCTGAACTTCATCTCTGTCTCCTCTATAGCTCGGGACCCCGCCGTTCAAAGGAGTCCACATAGAACCGAATGAAGCTTGCGATAAGTATTTAGGCTTTATGAACTCACGTGTCAATTGAATTGACGTAAAATGCGCGTAAATCGCACCGTATTCTTTTCGTAACGTAAAATCTATGTAAAGTGGATTAGTTCGAGGCCACTTTCAGCCGTCTATCCCGGTATGCGAATTGACTCAACGACTCGCCGACGAGGCGCGAAGAGCTACTGAGCGGTCTCGGCCGCGTCGGGAATCGCTCGAGGTGCAGTGGCCTGTTCGTCGAGCGGAAGCCGGACGGTGAACCTAGTGCCGCTTCCGAGCTCGCTCTTCACCGTGACCGTCCCTTTCATGCCGTCGACAAGCTCCTTGACGATGGCAAGACCGAGCCCGGTGCCGACCGAGCGTTCGCTTCTGTAGCGTGAATAGAGGAAGAAGCGCTCGAAGGCGCGTGGAAGCTCGTCGGACGCCAGGCCGGGACCGGTGTCTTCGACTGCGAGCATTCCCTTCGCGACGGCGACGCGAACCGATCCTCCCACCGGCGTGACCCGGAGGGCGTTCTCGATCAGGTTCGACGCAACCTGTAGCGTTCGATCGTGGTCGCCGAGAGCCGGCGACGCTCCATCCGAGTCGATCTCCAGCCGTATGCCAAACGACTTCGCCTGTGACTGGAAGCGCCGAAGCGCCTCGCGCGCGACCTCGTCGAGATCGAGTGGCGCGCTACGGATGCTGAACTCGCTCCGGCTCATGCGAGCAAGGTCGAGTAGGTCGCCGACCAATCGCTCCAGCCGAAGCGCCTCGCGACCAATCGTGCCGGCCGCTTCTCGGGGCGCGATCGCGTCATCGGCCAGCGCTTCCGAATAGCCGCGCACAGCGGCGAGGGGGGTTCTCAGCTCGTGACTCACCGAGAGTAGGAATGCCTTTTCGGCCTCTCTCGCGGCGACGAGCTGCGTCGCCATCTCGTTGAACGAGGTAGCGAGCGAGCGCAGCTCTCTCGCGCCTTCCAGCGGAACCGGTTCCGAGGCGCCCCGCTCGGCAAGCGCCCGGCTGGCAAGCGCCACACGGTCGAGCGGGCGCGTGATCAGGCGACCAAGTAGGAGCGAGATCAGCGCGGCCAGCAGCATGCCTGCGGCTGCGGCAATCGCGAGCGCGTTGAGGAACGGGAGCCAATCGGAAGAAGCGCTGCGATGCGGGCGTAGAAGCACGAACGCCTTGCGGAAGTCCTTACTACCGAGCGGGCGGGCGGCGAAGTAGTTACTCGTTCCATCGATCGTTATCGAGCCGTCAACGGCGTTGCCGGCACGCAACTCGCGCAGTGTCTCTTCCGAGGCGAACGGCGACTCTGGCGGGAGCGAAGACAGCACGACGACTTGCTCGTTCTGACGGGCGAGGTACGGTTCGAGCTTGGGCAGACGCGCGAGCGGCAAGATGTCTGTCTGCTCGCGGCGCGCAAGCAGATCGGCCTGGTGGGAGAGATCGCGCAACGTCGCCCGGTCGACGGCCTGGCGGGTGAGCAACCCTCCGACGCCAAGTGTGAGAGCGGCCGAGAGCAACAGAATCACGCCTATCGCGGCGAAGAGTTGGGTTCGAAGCGAGTTGAGTCGCGGTCTCATTCGCGGACGGCTTTGTATCCGGCACCCCGTACGGTGAGAATGAGATCCTGCAGGCTGAGCTTGCGCCTCAACTGGGCAATGTGCACGTCGACGGTTCGCGTGTCGCCGGGATAGGTCATGCCCCAGACCTCATCCAGGAGCTTCTCGCGCGAGAGCACGAGGCCGGCGTTTTCGATCATCACCGCCAAGAGGTCGAACTCCTTGTTCGTGAGCTTGACCTCCTGCTCGTCCGCGAGCGCGACTCGCTCACTGCGGCGGAGCTCGACATTGCCGAGATGGAGCACGTCCTGGTAGGCGGCCTGTCTACCTCGGCGCAGTATCGCGTTCGCACGGGCGACCAGCTCGCGGGGAGAGAACGGCTTTAACACGTAATCGTCCGCTCCGAGCTCGAACCCGGCGATTCGATCGGGCTCTTCGTCTCGCGCGGTCAGCATCAGGATGGGTACCTGCGAGCGAGACCGGACGCGGCGGCAGACCTCGAAGCCGTCGATTCCCGGTAGGCCTATGTCGAGCACCACGAGGTCGATCTTCCGGCCCGCCAGCTCGAGCAGGGCTTCCTCGCCGGATCGCAGCCAGACGACGGCGAACTCGTCGCGTTCGAAGTAGGTTCGGACAAGGTTCCCGATGCTCTCCTCGTCCTCGATGAGAAGAACCGTGCGCGGAGCTCGGTGGGTAAGCGCGCCGGATTCAGAGAGCGGGGCAGCTGCCGACACGCTCTACCTCCTTCCGACGCCCGATTTCTTGCCGTAGGCCCAGATCTGACTAGCCGTTCCTTCGCCGTCACCGATCGTTGTCGTCTTCATACCCGATCTGAGGTCTGTCGTGATGGACGTCTTGTTGTTGATCCGCACCTGCGTAGAGCTGTCGACTTGCATCTGCACCGTCGTACCGTCGCGTTCTAGCAGCGTCAGCGAGGCGTCGTCTGCGCTCTCAATGACGCCGGTGTCAGCGCGGCTATCGAGCACGGTGCCGCCGGCCCATGAGACCACCTCCGCTCGAACGAAGCCGGCCGAAAGAAGCGATTTGATCCTGGGCCCGGATTTATCGATCAATCCTCTAGCCACGTAAAGCCAGGACGCCGCGGCATTTCCCCTCCTCATCAACGTGGCATGCATGCCTCGCCGGATACGTTTCGCTGCGCGCTTCCGGCTGCCGATTCTGATCTGCGTGGCCGCCGAGAGCCTGACCCGAACGACAGCTCCGTCGCGTTCGATCAGCGTCAGTTGGCGTTTACGCAGCTTTCGTATGACGCCTCGATAGATCCTGTAGTCGCCGACCTCCCCGCCTCTGAAGGTCACGATCTCGGCGCGGATGAGAGCGGGCCGGACGAGGGCTTTCACGGCCTTGTTCGCTTTTTGACCGGGCGCCGTCCGTGCGCCGGAAGCGGACGACGAGAGCGCTACGCCGCCGATCGTCACGACCAGCGCGGCCAGCAGCAGTAGTTGTGCAGATTGCTTCCGCCTCATGGTTCTCACCGTGTTGAATTGTCGTCAGTTACCGCTGTCACTGCAAATAGCGAAGGTAATGACGACGTAAATACTTCGCGTCTCGCGTTTAGGTGCTAGGGCCGTGCGGCACGCTCGTGCGCGGCCGTGCGGGCCCGTCCGCAAGTTCTTTCAACAGGAGGCCGAAGCCGGCTCAGAACCAAGCTTCGCGGAACTTCGCTTCGAGAGCGACATGATTGACGCCGCGCGCCTTGGCGGTGTGTAGGGCGGCGCGCGCGGCGTCAAGCGTCTCGACTGCGGAGAAATCCGGGTCGAGTGCTACTACGCCACAGGACACCGAAAGGCGAACCTCGCCATCGGGCATGACCAGCGGCTCGTGCTCGATCGACTCGCAGAGTCTGTCACAGGCGACCACAGAATCCTCTGGGGCGCAGTCGTAAAGAACGATGGTGAACTTGTCGTCGCCGAGCCGGCCGACCGTGTCGGCCTCGCGCGCGGTCGAGCGCAGCGTACGAGCGACGCGTAGGACGGCCAGATCGCCGCCGGCACGGCCGTAGGCGTCGTTGATCTCGCGCATGTGGTCGATGTCGACCAGCGCCAGGCACGAGGGAGGGCTCTCCCGATCCTGCCGCGCTATCTCGGTGCCGAGCATGTCGTAGATCGACTGGCGGTTCGGTAGCCCGGTCAGCGTGTCGGTCATGGCGAGCGTAGAGATGCGGTGATTGGCAAAGTCGAGCTCGTGCTGGAGCGTGACGATGCGCACGCCGATATAAACGCTCGCCAGCAGATCGGCGATCTCGAACGGCTTGTTCACGCAGTCGTCGGGTCCGACGGGGGCTCCGAGCGGCCGCTTGTCGTCGCTGTCGCCCAGCGCGATCAGGTAGAGATCGCGACCGTCCGGCTCGGTGCGCAGGCGATCGAAGATGGACAGCCCGTCGATCTCGCCGAGGCTCGTGTCGAGAACGGCGAGGTCGTAGCGACGCGGCTCGAGCGAGGCCATCACGGTCTCACTGTCCAGCGCCGCCTCGACGCGGTAGCCGGCGTCCTGCAACGCTCGGCGAACGTCTTTCAGGTACGTCTCGTCCGAGCTGCCCAAAAGGATGCGGGGTTTCCGCACCTCGCTACCGATGCCGCCATCGCCTGCCACTGCCCGGGATAATCGGCGTGGCCCGGGGCCGCGTTAATCCCTCGTTCTCGCTGTTGACATCGGCGTTTTTCACCCAAAAGGGTGCTTTCCGCGCGAATCAGGTGGCTCATCCGGGTGAGACGGCGATCACTCGAACGAGGGATCTTGCGTATTCCCTCGACGAAAGATCGAGAGATCTCTATCAGCACCCTTCGTGTCGGGCCATGCGGCCGTCGGGCGCGGTCGTCGAGGAGTTAGACCCTTGCCGATGAAGGGAAGGTTGATACACTGAGACTTAGATTTTCTTAGCAGCTAACAACGTACGAAGGAGATTCTTAAAATGGCAAAGACGATCGGTATCGACCTGGGCACGACCAACAGCTGTATGGCCGTGCTCGAAGGCGGCGAGCCGACGGTCATTCCGAACGCCGAGGGCGGACGGACGACGCCGTCGGTGGTCGCCTTCGCCAAGGATGGCCAGCGGCTCGTCGGCGCTCCCGCCAAGCGCCAGCAGGTCACCAATCCGCAGAACACCATCTTCTCGATCAAGCGCTTCATGGGGCGCAAATTCGAGGAGGTGAACGAGGAGATGAAGATCGTCCCCTACGAGGTCGTGAAAGGCCCGAACGCGGATGTGCGCGTCATGGCGGAAGGCAAGCAGTACGCGCCGCCGGAGATCTCGGCGATGACTCTGCAGAAGCTGAAGACCGACGCCGAGGCCTACCTGGGCGAACCGGTCTCGGACGCGGTGATCACCGTCCCTGCTTACTTCAACAACGCCCAGCGCGAGGCCACGCGCGACGCCGGCAAGATCGCCGGCCTGAATGTGCTTCGCATCATCAACGAGCCGACCGCGGCTTCGCTCGCCTACGGTCTCGACAAGGAGCACGACCAGACGATCCTCGTCTTCGACCTGGGCGGCGGCACCTTCGACGTCTCGGTGCTCGAGCTGGGCGAGGGCGTCTTCGAGGTCAAGTCCACCTCGGGCGACAATCACCTCGGCGGCGACAACTTCGACAAGGCCGTGGTGGACTGGATGGTGGCCGAGTTCAAACGCGATAACGGCATCGATCTGAGCCAGGATCCGATGGCGCTGCAGCGCCTGTACGAGGCCGGCGAGAAGGCCAAGATCGAGCTCTCCACAACGATGTCGACGCAGATCAACCTGCCCTTCATCACCGCCACCGCCGAGGGCCCCAAGCACCTCGATCTGCAGCTCACCCGCGCCAAGCTGAACGAACTGACCGCCGCGCTGCTCGAGCGCGTGGTCGAGCCAACCAAGCGAGCGCTCTCCGACGCCGGGCTCACGCCCGACAAGATCGATCACGTCATCCTGGTAGGCGGTATGACCCGCATGCCGGCGGTGCAGGAGCGGGTCAAGGAGATAGTCGGCAAGGATCCGCACAAGGGCGTCAACCCCGATGAGGTGGTTGCGGTCGGCGCTGCGATCCAGGCCGGTGTGCTCAAGGGCGAGGTCAAGGACATCCTGCTGCTCGACGTGACCCCGCTCTCGCTCGGAATCGAGACCAAGGGTGGTGTCTTCACGCGTCTAATCGAGCGCAACACCACCATTCCTACGCGCAAGTCGGAGATCTTCACCACGGCCTCCGACAACCAGGACTCGGTTGAGGTGCACGTGCTGCAGGGCGAGTCCGAGATGGCGACCTACAACAAGACGCTGGGCAAGTTCCACCTGATGGGCATCCCGCCTGCACCGCGCGGCATCCCGCAGGTTGAGGTCGCCTTCGACATCGACGCCAACGGCATCATCGCCGTCTCGGCCAAGGATCTCGGCACCGGCAACCAACAGCAGATCAAGATCGAAGGCGGCTCGGGGCTGAACCCGAACGAGGTCGAGCGGATGGTGCACGAGGCCGAGGCTCACGCCGACGAGGCGCACAAGCTGCACGAGCTGGCCGAGGCCAAGAACGCGGCCGAGCAACTGCTCTACGCCAGCGAGCGCACGCTCAAGGAGCATCGCGACAAGCTCTCCTCCGACGAGGTCTCGAACATCGAGAGCCGCCTGGAAGAGCTGCGCAAGTCGGTCGAAGGCAGCGACGTGAGCGAGATCCGCGCGAAGACCGAAGCGCTT
>Ga0315542_1002737_pt1 | contig 10609 bp, 7 predicted proteins | sample SalMarSW160120MG_FD_202541 | JGI IMG/M metagenome (GOLD analysis project Ga0315542, IMG submission 202541) | Salt marsh sediment microbial communities from the Plum Island Ecosystem LTER, Massachusetts, United States - Salt Marsh Sediment SW1601-20 ... | reverse complement strand
AATAATGCCGTCTACCAGGGGGGCAAAGGCCAAGGGGTCGGCATAGAGCAACGGCGGCAAATCAAAGATCACGTAACGGTCCTGATAATAGTGCTTCAATTCCCGGACCAAATCCACCATCAGGGGCGAACTGAGAAGTTCCACGGATTGGGCGGTAGGGTTGCCTGCCGGGAGCACCACGAGATTGGCCAGGCCTTCCGGATGCACCAGAGATTCCGCCACGGGATAGCCTGAGGCCAAATAATCAACGAGTCCCGGTCCCGAGGGCAAATCCAGATAGCGGTGTATGGACGGATTGCGCAGATCACCATCCACCAGCAGCACCGTCTGCCCGACTTTCTGGGCAATGGAAATGGCTAAATTGATGGAGGTGAGAGTTTTTCCTTCGTTCGGCAGAGGCCCGGTGAACATTAAGGTATTCCGGCCTTCTCGCTTGGTGCGATGCAAGATGTGGGTCCGCAACAATTTATAGGCTTCCCCCAGGGTCTCGTCACTGCCGTCAACGATCAAGCGATTCCGGCGCAGACTATCCATGTCCACCGCGACTTTGTGAGTATAGGTGTATTGGATCTCGATTGGAGCCTCTTCAAACCCAGTCACTTCATCCAGGTCGGGCAAAGGCACCCTCACTGGTTCCGGGCGGGAGGCAGAGGCCGGCTTCACCTTCTGGTGATGCAAAGCCTTGGCTTTTTCTAAAGCTTTATTGATAAAACTCAATTTATTGACTTCCCAAGCTTAATTTTGTGATTAGTCGGAGGGAAAAAGCGATTCCTGTCCCCTCGCTCCACCACTCTCCCCCAGAGGGCGACAGGGGAAACGGCTTGAATCTCTTTAGGGTTCGGATTAATAATTAAACTCGCTGCATGGCTCATGCCAGATTCTCCATGGTCAGGAGTATTTGTTAGCCAGGCGCAAAAGCTTCGCGGTGAGCACCCAGAGATCCATGTAAAAAAAGTGAAAGAGGGCCAGGCCCAAAATCAGGCAACAACCGGTAACCACCCACAGCAAGCGCCGTTTCTGGTGGGCCCAGGCGATATCTTCGCTGGTCTGAATGCGAATGATCGATCCCAGTACCGGCAGGCCGGTCAAGCGGGACAGGTCGTCGCTGTTTTTCACTGAGTGGTCCAGGTGTTCGGCCAAAGCCACGGTGCCGAGCCCTGCCCCCAAGCTGCAGATGAACCCGGCCAAAAGGATTAGCCACCTTTTCGGCGATACCGGTTTCTCAGGGTAACTCGCCGGGTCGATGAGGGTGAATTTCTCGCCTTTTTGATGTTCCTCCATGCCCTCGGCGATGCGAGCCTCCAGAATTTTGTTCAGGACCTCCTGGTGCTTGGCCGTGGCGTTTTGATAATCCCGCATGAGCGACAGGTATGGCTGCTCCACTTTGGGAGCTTCCTCGAGACGCTGCCGATACATCTGCTCTTTGGCTTTCATCGCGGCTTGCTGGCTCCGGAGAGAGGCGATATCGGCATCGGCGCTCTTGATCTGGGTATTCAGGCTGATGTAAGCCGGGTTATCCGCGTCAGTTACTTTTCGAGGCGCAGGAGATGATAGGGGTTCTTTTTCCAGGCGGGCTATCTCATTTTTCAGCTTGATAATTTCCGGGTGCTGGTCGGAATATTTCCCCTGTTCCTGGGCCAACTGGGATTTCAGTTGGGCAAGCTTTTTCTGGCGCGTGGAGCCGCTGCCACCGGTTTGCCCCACCATTTTCTTGAGTGAGGCGATTTCCCGGCGCGCCGTTTGCACATCCGGGTAATTGTCAGAGAACTTGGACCGCAGGTCGGCCAGCTTGAGCTCCAGAGCCTTCAGGCGGTCACTGGGGGCCATGATCCGCTCGCCGGTCGCCCCGATGAGGGGGATATCCGGCTTGACGGTGGCAAGCTGGCCTCCCAGATAGATTTTGCGCTCCGCCGCGTTCTGAATCATGGAGTCCAAGCGTTTAATATCCATATCCAGGCTCGCCGCTTGTTGCCGGTTAAACTGTTGTTGTTCCGGGAGCAGACCATCATACTTCTCCTTGAAGGCGGTGATCTTGTCTCCCAGACCTTTGATGCGCTCCTGCAAGGCTTTCAGTTCCACTTCTAAAAATTTGGTGGTTGATTGGGCCTGGGCTTCCCGGGTCTTGAGATTTTGTTCCAAATAAAGGGAGGCCAGGGTGCCAGCCACCTTTTGCACCGCCCCCGGATTTTTTCCTCGATACGCGATGGAGAAGGCAATGGTCACATTTGCCTTACCCGCACCCTTCTTACCACCCACCTCGGCGCTGATCGTGTCCAGCTTAATATTATCGCGCATCTTCTTGATAATCTCTTCCCGCGTCAGTTTCTCTCGCAGGTCGCGGTAGAGCTTAAATTGCTGGATAATTTCCCAGAGCTTGACCCGGGAAAGAATTTGCTGGGTCAGGCTCTGAATCCGCTGATCCGCAAAGCCGGTCACCGTGGAGCGGACAAACTCCTCGGGAATCTGCTGTTCCTCGATCAAAATGGTCGAACTCGATTCATAGATAGACGGCAACAGCCGCGCCACCAAAATGGCCCCCACCAATACCACCAAGGCGGGAATAATAAAATATCTCTTCCGGCGTTTTAAGATAGCTAGATACTGACCGATATCTGCGGCTTCATCCGGCATCTTAATTTAAACCTCTCACGTGCCAAAATTCCTTATGTATCATCTAGTATCGACTGAGCATAAGCAGTCGTTAAATTAATTCCGGTTGATAAATATCGTGTATCCGAATTAAGCCCAGGCACCGGTGGCTCCGCGAGTCCACCACCGGCAGGACGGAAATCTGCGAAGGGCGATCTTCCATCAGCCGGGCCGCCTCCCGGAGGCTGGCCTCGGGGCTGATGCTCACCGGTTGCCGCGTCATGCCGTCGCCGGCGTGCAAGGCTCGGATATCTTCATGGGTAAGGAGGACCCGGCGCAAGTCACCGTCGGTGACAATCCCCAGCAGCCGATAATCTTCATCCACCACGCAAGCCGCCCCCAAGGGCCGCTGGGACATGGCAATGATCACCTGGCGCAGGGGCGTATCCGGCTTAACCCAGGCCACGGCATCATTTTGATGCATAACATCCGCCACTTTCAGCCAGAGATTGCGACCCAACTGGCCGGCCGGATGGTACCGGGCGAAATCTTGATGGGTAAAGCGCCGGGCCATCATCAGGGCCACCGCCAAGGCATCCCCTAAGGCTAAGGCGGCGGTGGTGCTGCAGGTGGGGGCCAGATTCAAAGGATCAGCCTCTCTTGCCACCCCGGCATCCAGCGTTACGTCGGCCTGTTGGGCCATGGGGGATTTGAGGTTTCCCAGAATGGCGATTAACGGCGAGCGGAATTGCCGTAAGATCGGGATGAGCCGCAGCAATTCCGCGGTGCTGCCGCTTTTGGAGATCAGGAGGCTCGGGTCCCCCGGGGTATAAATGCCCAAATCGCCGTGCACGGCCTCGGCCGCATGGAGAAACACCGCCGGAGTTCCCGTGCTGGCCAGCGTGGCCGCAATTTTCTGGCCGATGTGGCCCGACTTGCCAATGCCGCTGACCACCACCTTGCCGGCATGCTTCAGCAGCAGCTCCACCGCGGTGGTCAGGTTGTGATCCAGGCGCGCCGCCACCGCAGTCAGGGCGCGGGCCTCAGCCTCTAAAACCGCCTGGGCGATTTCCCGCCAATCGGTCGCCGGAGAGGCGGATGGCATTTTGTCTAGGCGAGCACCGGGCAAGTTACAGCCCCTCTTAAATTATTATGATACATTACTGCCCCTCAAAAACCCAGACCTCTTATTTCTGATAATGCAGGGGATAGGCATAAGATAATTGCACAAAGACCATATGGTTATGACCGGAGCCGCCTCCGGTGGTCAAGCTCGCGTTATTTTGAAAACTATATCCCGATGAGAGCGACAATTTTTCGGTGAGCCGATAAGTAAGCTGCGGGCTGATATTATAGTAATTATATTTACTGCTGATATTTTGGCTGGACTGATTGCTCAGAGAATAACTCCCACTCAAGGCGCCCGTCAGTCTCTCGGTAAATTTATAAGCCATAGAAAAGCCAAGTCGGTCAACCTCATAAACGGCCCCATACGCGGAAGGTTGTTCGTCCCGGCTAAAGGTGCCGCTGACGGTTAAGTTATTGGTCCAGCGATAACTGGTGGAAGCATTAAAATATGGGGTCACGCTGGATTGATTGATCCTCTTGGTCTTGAGGGTGATAAAATAGGGAAACTGAGAATAATCCGCTACCTGGGTGTCAAAACTGAAGTAGGAGATATTGGCTCCCGACATGAGACTGGCATCCCAGCGTTCGGTAAACTTATGGCTGACTCCCGCATAAATCCCCACCGATTTAAAGTCGTTGCCGCCGGCATAGAGGGTCTCCCGGACGATATTATTACTGATCAGTGAGGTCTTCTCGTTTTTTAAGAGATAGGTGAAGTTCAGCCCCACCTGGTGACTGGTATAATCGGTGTACTGGGGGGCCTGGTAGAGGACGCGGTTAAAATTATAATTTATGGTCCCCAAGAGGCGTTCGGTGATGTTGTACGTTACCCCCGGGTTGGCCATGAAGGCTTGACGGGGGGTGCGGCCCATCACCAGTCCGGAAGTCAGCAGCTCCTGGTACATAGTGGTATCCACAATATAGGAGGTGTTCAGCGACAGATTCAGCCGGGGCGCGGCCTGGTAGCGCCCGTTGATCTGGTAGTTCTGGTCAATATGGTCGAGATTGCTATTGGTGATGTAATGCTGGCCGCTCAACCCCAAATGCCCCTGTAACTGGCTGATTTCCGTGGTGTAGTTGAAGTCCACGGCCGGCGAGAGAGTCAGGACATAGTCGCTGATGGGGTTGGTATACGAGATATTCAAATTGCTGTCGAATTCGGATTTTTGCGTCACCGAGGGCACCACGGACCAATCAGCCGCCAGCGCGCCATTGGCGGCCAATATGCATAGGCATAGAGCCACCCCTCCCCACTTTTTCATGCCCATAGAGCCCCCCCGCTCTGCGCTTCTCTTAGGGCACTACCACTACATCCCCCGGTAACAGCGTCCGGTTCTGTTCCAAAAATTCGCCCCTAGCCACCTCTTTATAATCAAAGGGGAATACTTCCTCTTTGCCGTTTATGGTCCGGATGATCGTGATCGATCCCGGAGAAGCGAAGGGCGTCAACCCCCCAGCCATGGCAATGGCCTGCATCACGTTGACGGGCTTGCCGATGGTGAAATCCGAGGGCTTGTTGACCTTACCGGTTACATAGATCTTATAATTCTGCGCCTTGAGCAGGATAACGGTCACATGCGCATCCGTCACATACTTCTCCAGACGTTTCAAAATCTCTGCCTGCAGTTGATTGACGGTGCGCCCCGCGGCCTGCACCTCCCCAATCAAGGGGTAGGTAATCTTGCCGTCCGGCCGGACGACCAGTTGCTTGGTCAGGTCGGGTTCTTTCCAGACCGAGACTTCAATGGCATCTTCCGGTCCCAACAAATATTCGTTCTTGTCGGGATTGGCCACCGCGGCGGCCGCGGCCTGGGCCTCGGTAAGGTGGCTCACCGGTGGGGTACAGCTGCACATCACCACCAAGCTGAGCACCAACCCCGCACCCCCAATCACCCCTTGCCAGTTCATGCGCGTTGAGAGCCTTGTCAATTTCACACCTGCCCCCTCAGGTCACTTTGGACCACAATATTAACACTTATTCTTAATATCCTAAAATTATTTTCAAAAAGCCTCAATGTCTTTTTGCCGGAAGATGCCAGCTATGGGCAATAAAAATGCATTGTTAACCTGGCCTCAACCTGAATAGAGCAGGGTCTCATGATAATGACCCCAGGTTACCATAATTTTACCAAATTCCAACAATATTTAGCAATTTTAGCCCCATAAAAGCAAGGTTTTAATTATATTAACTTAATCAGCTTTACCTGGCCTCCCCATAGCAATGTCAGGATTATGGACCCTCTGTTAACTTAGATTCCTTTGTTATGAGATAATCATAGGGAAGCGCTAGAAAACAATTGGGGTCTCCGCTGGTTTTCGCCTTCCAAATTCCTGATTAAAAGAGGAAAAAATCCTGAACCGCATTCTGCCGGTGAGAGCTTAGGGGAGTCGGCCCCCGGCAGGGCTCAGGCCCCCGGCGCGTATTTCTTTGATTCTTTTATGGACAGTGAAGTATAATAAACGAGACGGGAACCAGGACTGTGGTCGGCGCCAGGTGTGGGAAGCCCTGTCCCGCCATGCCGTCAAGCCTTGTGTGGGTAGAACTGCGAGGCTTACCGGTGTCCTTTTCAACGCCGCCCGCATTAAACCTTGGCCCGCAGGTTACCGATAATTCCATCACCCGGACCCCTGTCTTACCGCGGCATTTGCAGCTAAGCGGGCCAGGGATGGGGTCTGGAGCCTTGCTGGGGTGACGGTCGGTCTCCGGCTGCCCCGGCAGACGGTCTTCCCTTTAACCGGAGCGCCAGGGGCCATGCCCTCAGGACTTCATAGAGGTAGTCGATGCGGGTTCTCCTGATCAACCCTGAATTTCCCCCCTCATTCTGGTCGATGAAAGATTTGTGCGAACTTGCGGGATGCAAAACCCTCATGCCGCCCTTGGGTCTCCTTACCTTGGCCGCGCTCCTCCCGGGTGACTGGGAGTTACGCCTGGTGGACCTCAATACCCGGCAACTCCGCCCCGACGACTGGGATTGGGCCGAAATCGTCATGGTTTCCGGCATGATCGTCCAGCGGGATGGCATGGTAAACCTCATCCGGGAAGCCAAACAACGTCATAAAACCGTGGTGGTCGGCGGCCCCTTTGCCACCTCGGTGCCCCAGGACATCTTGGAGGCGGGGGCCGACTTCCTCGTGCGCGGCGAGGGGGAAAATACCATACCGGTCTGGCTGGCGGCCTGGCGGGCCGGTGAGACCCATGGCGTCATCGAGCCGGACGGCCGGCCGGAAATGACCGCCTCGCCGGTGCCCCGCTTTGACCTGCTCAATCTAGACGATTATAATATGTTAGGCATCCAGACTTCCCGGGGGTGTCCCTTCAATTGCGAATTCTGCGACATCGTCAACCTGTACGGCCGCAAGCCCCGTTATAAAACCCCCGATCAGGTGCTGGCGGAGCTGGAGGTCCTCTTCAACCTCGGGTGGCGACGCGAGGTTTTCATCTGCGACGACAATTTCATCGGCAATCACAGCCATGCCCGGGCTATCCTTGAGAAACTCATTCCCTGGATAGAGAGCCATGGCGAACCCTTCAGTTTTTGGACCCAGGCATCCGCCAATCTCGGGGAAAATATGCCCATGGTGGACCTCTTGACCGCGGCCAATTTCAGCAATGTCTTCATCGGCGTCGAGTCTCCGGACGAAGCGGTTTTGGTCGGCAACCGCAAGTATCAAAACGTCAAGAACCCCCTGGGTCAGTCATTGACCAACATCAGGGACAACGGCCTGGGAGTGCTCGCCAGCTTTATTATGGGCTTCGATCAAGAGGCCCCAGGGGCCGGTGACCGGATTTGCGCCTTCGTGGAACAGCATAATCTGCCCCTGGTCATGCTGAACCTGTTGCGAGCCCTCCCCAATACGAGCCTCTGGGAGCGACTCAAGCGCGAGAATCGGCTTATTGAAACCGAAATTTCCGCAGACATGTTTGATATGAATTTTAATTATGTGCCCACCCGCCCCCTCGCAGAGATCGTGGACGAGTATATCCGGGCGGTGGACTACCTCTACGAGCCTTCAAAATATCTGGCCCGGGCCTACCGTGACATTCTGGCCATGCGACCCACCCGCGCCGCCGCCGGTCAGCGCCAGGCCCGGAGCAACGGCACGCCCAAAGCCCGGATGCCCCTCCGGGGTCAGGCCAGAGATCTGGCGGCGCTGCTCAAACTGGTCTGGCACCAGGGGGTCGTGGCCGACTACCGGCGGCAATTTTGGCGGCAGTTAGCAGGGGTGTACCGGCACAACCCCAGCCGCCTGAAAAAATACCTCGTAAAATGCGGCATGGGAGAAAATCTCTTCCGAATCCGCGCCAGCCTCCTGGCCGAAGCCGGCCAGTCCCAACCGGTCAACCCCGAGGGTGCTTGACCGGGCCAGGGCCCGGCCAACCGCACAAGATTGTATTTATCACTGCGGCGATTATGACAAAAATGTGTTAATTAGTAGGGAAAAGTTTCCGCCGCCCGCCCCCCGCCACCGTCCGGAAGTTCACCAAATCCAGGTCTGATCGCCAAAATTGGCCGTCCCCACGCCTCCCGCCGCCCCAGGCATATTTCTTGCTCCAAATTTTGGCATATGGAAGCCAGGCTCAATGAACTGGAACTCAAGGTTCTTTACGAAATCAGCCAGATTATCGGCCAGGCCCTGAACCTTGATCAAGCCATGGAAGCTGTCCTGGCCATTTTATCCGATTCCCTGGCCATGCAGCGCGGCACCGTCACCCTCAAAGATCCGGAAACCGGCCATCTCCGCATCTGCGCCTCCCACGGCCTGACCCCGGAAGAAAAACAGCGGGGCATCTACCGCCTGGATGAGGGCGTCACCGGCCTGATCTTTCGCACCGCCCAGCCCTTCGTGGTGCCCGACGTCAGCAAGGAACCCCTGTTCCTGAATAAAACCAGGTCCCGGGACATCGACAAAGGCCAGCTCTCCTTCATCGGGGTGCCCGTTATCCTCCAGGGGGCCCCCATCGGGGTCTTGAGCGTCGACCGCCTCTATGGGGAGGAAATCGCCTTTGAAGAGGATATCCGCTTTCTCAGCATTGTGGCCACCCTTATCGTCCAGTTTGTCAGCCTCAACCTCCAGGTCGCGGCCCGGGAAGCCAACCTGCGCCAGGAAAACCTGTCCCTCCGGGCCGAGCTCTCGGAGAAAACCCATAATCTGGTGATCGGCGGGAAAAGTCCGGCCATCGCCGCCATCCGGCAGTTGATCAAGAAAGTGGCCCCCGTCAAGGCCGCGGCCTTGCTGGTGGGGGAGTCGGGCACCGGCAAGACCCTGGTGGCCCGGGTGATCCACGCCTTAAGTCCCCGGGCCAACTATCCCTTCCTGAAGATTAATTGCGCCTCCATGCCGGAAAATCTCCTGGAGATCGAGTTGTTCGGCCTGGAGAAAGGCGCCGCCCCGGGGGCGGTCCGGGCCAAACCCGGACGCCTGGAAGAAGCCGACGGCGGCAGCATCTTTCTGGATGAAGTGGAGGAACTCTCCCTGACCCTCCAGGCCAGGCTGTTGCGCTTTCTCCAGGAACGGGAATTCGAGCGCCTGGGCGGCACCCGGACCCGCAAGGTCGACGTCCGCATCATTGCGGCCACTTCCCGGGAACTGGCGGAACAGGTCAACGCCGGCGCCTTCCGGGAGGATCTCTACTACCTCCTCAGCGTCTTTCCCATCCGGGTGCCGGCGCTCCGGGACCGCCGGGAGGACATCCCGCCCCTGCTGGATCACTTCCTGGACAAGGTCTCCGAGGAATACGGCCGCCGCTTTTATTTCACCCAAAAGGCCCAGACAGTCTTGCAGGAATACGGCTGGCCGGGGAATGTCCGGGAAATGGAGAACCTGGTGGAACGCCTGTGCATCATGGTGGAAGGCTCGGAAATCGATCTCAAGGACCTGCCGGCCTATCTGGCCCCGGCCCTGAGCCGGACGGAGCCTGAGGATCAGGCCTTTCTTTCCCGCCTCAAGGAGATGGAAAAACGGGAGATCGTCGCCGCCCTGGAACGCAACCACTGGATCCAATCCCAGGCCGCCATGGACCTGGGCCTCACCCTGCGGCAGATCGGCTACCGGGTCAAGCAGTTCGGCCTGGAAAGGCTCATCAAGGAACAACGGGGCCACGGCGGGGGAGGCAAATTGAAGAGTCTGGCCGGCCGGTAATCTCCACCCCTCAGATTGCCAGACCCTCCTGCCGCCATCCGGTTCGCAATCCACCCAAAGCTAAATTTCTTTCTTGGTTATCTGGCCTGCAAAGTCTTTCGTGCGTTCTCCGCACCATCAGCTTGCAGTTGATAATTTGCGGGTGGGCCGCAGGCCCAGGCGGAACTGTCCTGAAAGGTGTTTTCCGGGCCGCCTATCTCACCCTCTCCCCCCGGCGGGGGGAGAGGGCTGGGGTGAGGGGGGGGACACTACTCATCCTTGAGAAGTTAATCCAAGGCGCATGGCTCCTTACTTTTTTGTTAACCAATCCGTCAGGGGCGCGGCAACTTCCGCAGACGCTGCCCTTCCCTGCACCGCCAGGCCCGCCGTCCCCGGCCCTCCTCACCTAAAGCGAGTTTAATTGCAGGGTTAGGGGCTTGGTGTCCGCGGCCGGCCCGTCGAACTGAATGGGGCCGGGGAACCGGTAGAGGTCTTCCTGAGCCCACTTCTGCCGTTCCTGCTCCAGGAATTTAAAGGCCGGCGCCTCCAGGTCCACCTTCTGCTTGGCGATCACCAGTTCCAGGCGTCCCTTGCGCTCTTCCAGGTGCATCAGGGGCGCCAGCGGGATGCCGATGGGCTGCCACTCCGCCACCGGCTTATGCAGGTCCTTGATGGCCGCCATGTAGCCCGTGGCGCCGTTGGCCAGGAGGCTGAACGCCGCATACCCCAGGTTGTAGCCGTAGTCGCAGTCGAACTTGGTGGGGAAGGTGCC
>Ga0315542_1002736_pt1 | contig 10609 bp, 10 predicted proteins | sample SalMarSW160120MG_FD_202541 | JGI IMG/M metagenome (GOLD analysis project Ga0315542, IMG submission 202541) | Salt marsh sediment microbial communities from the Plum Island Ecosystem LTER, Massachusetts, United States - Salt Marsh Sediment SW1601-20 ... | reverse complement strand
GCGCGTTGAAGAAGAAAGAGAGCCGGGCGGCGAAGCGGTCAATATCCAGCCCCGACCTGACCGCCGCCGTGCAGTACTCAATGGCGTCCGCCAGGGTGAAAGCAATCTCCTGCGCGGCGGTGCAGCCAGCCTCGCGGATGTGGTAGCCGGAGACACTGATCATATTCCATTGCGGCAGATTCTCGGTGCAGAAGCGGAAGGTGTCCACCGTCAGCGCCAGGCTGGGATCGGGTGGGAAGATGTAGGTGCCCCGCGCCATATACTCCTTCAAGACGTCGTTCTGGATGGTGCCGCCGAGCTTGCTCCAGGCCACTCCCTGCCCCTCCGCCAGTACGATGTACTGGGCGAGCAGCACCATGGCGGGCGCGTTTATCGTCATTGAGGTGGTCACGCCGTCCAGCGGTATGCCGCGGAAGAGGATGCGCAAGTCCTCCAGCATGTCAACCGGAACTCCCACTCGGCCGACCTCGCCGGCGGCCAGCTCGTGGTCGCTGTCGTATCCCATCTGGGTGGGGAGGTCAAAGGCCACCGAGAGGCCGGTCTGGCCGGACTCCAACAGGTAGCGGTAACGCTTGTTGGTCTCCTCGGCGGTGCGGAAGCCCGCGTACTGGCGCATAGTCCAAAAGCGCCCACGGTACATCGTGGGGAGCACGCCGCGGGTGAAGGGGTATTCGCCGGGGAAGCCCTGCTTGCGCCGGTAGTCATCCCATCCCTCCTCCGACAGGTGGCCCTCGGAGGGCAATCCCACCCGTGGGAACTCAAACCCGCTGGTAGAGGTAAACTCCGGCTGTCTCTCCGGAGCTTTCCCGGTGAATGGCTTCAGTGTCTCTCGTTCCCAGTTTTCAAGCCCGCTGGATGATTTACCGCCCATTTTCAGACTCCTGGAACAAAGCAGTGCGCGGGAAGTCTAACATAACGGACACTGTTTAATGGTAGAATCCAAGGCGAAACCACTTGGAACACAAACGTAAAAACGACCGCAATGTGAGCTTCAGGCTTGACGTCACCGAGGACTATGAGTTCCTGCCGCAAGTGCCTGAGCAGTTTTTCGTGCGCGCGATGAACTCCGGCGTGCCCGTTTACCTCACCGAGGACTTGCTGGCGCGGGTAGGCCGGGTGAATCCCGACGAGCTGGTGGACCGCATTATTGACGACCTGCACAAGAGCAATGAAGAGACTGACCCGCTGCTGCGCTGGTTCTACCTGATGATGGACTTCCAGGACGATTTTCCGCGCCTGATGCAGATGCTGGCGCAGCGCGACGACAAGAAGCCCTACAGCGAGTCCTAGCCTGGACTCGGCTTTCTATTTCTACCCTTCTTTCAGCCCGTAGCTGTCCATGAACTGCGTGAGCAGGCGGCGCGCCTCCGGCTCGCACTGGCCGCAGCCGGTGGATATCTTCGTGCGGTGCTGAAGCTGCTCGAAGTTGCGCGCGCCGTGCAGCACCGCTTCCTCAATATCGGCCTCGGTGACCTGCAGGCAGTGGCACACCGTGCGCTCCGGCTCTGCGGGAATGCGTTCCTCCTGGCCGGTCTTCACCAGGTAGTCGCGTAGCGCCTCCCGCAGCGCCTTGTCGCCCAGCACGGAGCAGTGGATCTTGCGCTCCGGCAGCCCCCCCAGCTTCGCCAGAATGTCCTGGGGACGTAACTTGAACGCTTCTTCTACGGTGATGCCGCCGTCCGTGAGCACCATTTCCGACAGCATTGAGGTGGAGGCGATGGCGCTGGCGCAGCCGAAGGTCTTCCACTTGAAACCCACTATCCGGTCGGCTTTGGCGTCAACCACGATGTATACCTTCATCATATCGCCGCAAACCGGGCTGCCCACCACCCCGACGCCGTTCGCCTCCTTCAGCACCTCGGCGTCGTCACCGAAAACAACATTGCGGGGGTTGGTGAAGTGGTCCTTCACTATGTCCGAGTAGAGCCACTCGGTAAAGGCGTCAGTTTCGCTTTTCTGCTGGTTGTCCATAGTCGGGTTCCTCGCACGCAGCGCAAGGGCGCGATGCTCCGCGCCCAACAGATTATACACGAGCAAGGCGCGGATTATCGTCTGCGCGCGCCTGCAACGCCTCCTTGACTTAGCCCAACGCACAGTGTAATGTATCCGAACCTCGAGGGAGGTATGGGTAGAAACCACTTTTCCCTTCTTGACGATAACTTGCGCGAATTCGCCCTGCTGCTGAGGCGGAATCTGCGCTTTCTTCTGCTATACGCGCTGGTGGTGGGCGTCCTTGCAGGCGTCATTACCGTCTGCCTGCCCCGGGAGTGGCGGATGATCGCCACGGTGCAGGTGAAGGGCGGCTACGACTCCTCGCTGGGCGCCATGCTGAGCACGATGAGCAACTTCCAGATGACCTCGCCCGCGACCAACACCGAGATGCAGATTTTGCGGGCACGGTTTCTGCGCGAGCAGGCCATCGCCACCACGGCGATGCAGCTGCAGGACTCCAACCTGGCGTGGGACACCGTTTGGGGAAGAATCCTCTACTTCGTCCGCGACAAGCTGCCGCTGGTGCGCGATGTACCGACGGAGTACCTGCTACTCTCCGATGCGTCCATCGATTCGTCGTGGAACGGCAAGGTGCTGCAAGCGCAGGTTCGGGACGGCGGCAAGCTGTCCGTGCGGCTGCCCGACGGGAATGAGATGGTGGCGGGCCCGGGAGAGTACGTGCGGGCGGATGGCCTGTCCTTCCGCGTTGACGAAGTGCACGCCCCGGCAGGCAGGAAGTTCAAGCTGACGGTGTACCCCCTGCGGGAAACGCTACGCCTAGTGGCGGAGCACTCCGGCGTGTTTGAGGCCGGCGTCAATTCCGGTGTGGTGGCAGCGGCATTCATCTGGCACGACCCGCACCGGGGCGCGGAATACCTGAATGCGCTCATCACCGCCTATCTGGAGGATAACGAGAACTACGCCCGTACTGTCGGTGGTAGCCGCCTGGATTATCTGAAGGAGCAGATTTCCCGCGTGGAGAAGGCGCTGCGCGCGTCGGAAGTATCGCTGGCGGAGTTCAAGAAGGCTGAATCCACCATCGCGCTTTCGGAGGAGAGCAAGGCGCTGATTCAGAACTACTCCACGCGCAAGCTGGACCTGGAAAAGGCCAGGATGGACCTCGGCGAAGCGAAATCGCTGTTAGCGGTACTGCGTAAGGGCAAGACCGATGATTTCCTGCTGCACAGCACCGCGCTCACACAAGATCCGGTGCAGGTGTCGCTGGTGCAGCAGTTGGCCGACCGGGAGTACCGCCGCTCGGTGATGCTGGAGGAGATGACGGAGCAGCATCCGGACGTTCAGAAGGTGAATGCGTCGATTGCGGAGCTGAAAGGCTCCATAATAGCCAACCTGGAAAGCAAGGTGCATACGCTAGAGCAACGCGATTCGTCGTTGAGCCAGTCGCTTGTTGAGTATGAGGGGGAGATTCTTGCCGTGCCCGGCAAGGAGCGTGACCTGGCCGTTCTCATGCGGGACAACAAGGTGAACGAGAACCTGTACTACTTCCTGGTGAGCAAGCTCCAGGAAACGCAGGTGTTCGTGGAGGCCCAGGGGACGACCATCCGCAGGCTTGATGCTGCGGTAGTCCCCGACTTCCCGCAACGGCCATCGGTGAAGGTGAACGGCGTGCTGGGGCTCATTATGGGCTTCATCGCCGCGCTTCTGCTCGTCACCTGGCGCGCATACGGCTCCGGGAGTGTGCGGAATCTGCGCCATGCGCGGATGCTGGTGGCAGGCCGGTGCATCGCCTTGGCGACGACACGGGCAGGCGAGGCGGATAGAGCCTGCGGGTTGATTGCTGCGGAACTGCCAGTGTTGGCACCGGACGGCGGGACGGTGGCGTTCGTCGACCTTACCGCGGGACGCGGCGCCGAGCTGGTTGAGAAAGTGGCTGCGCGGGCATCGGCGCAGGGCAAGCCGGTGCGCACCGGCCAGCCCGGAGCGTCGGCGCAAAGCGGATGGACGCTCGTGCGGACGCCCGATCTGGTTGCCGCGCCGGAAATGCGCGAGCATGCAGCGGCCGCCGCCGCCCGCATTCTGCTCGTGGAAGGTGGAATGACTTCGATAGAAGCCTTGCAGGCAAATGCGGCGCTGGTGGGGACGGAAGGACTGCTCTACGCGTTTGTCGCGGGCGAGCTGGAAACCGAGAGCCTTTACAGCGCGCTGGCGCTTGAGGGGGTGAGGCAGTGAGAGTGAGCTTGCTCAACTTGCGGCTGGCGGTTTTGCTGCTGGTACTGCTGATGTCTGGCTTCGGCGCTGCCGCGCAGACTACGGGCGGCGGTGCGGAAACGGGCGCTGATGGCGCGGGACTGGCGGCGGGGCTGGAGGACTTTCTCCCAGCGTACCCTCTGTCTGTCGGCGATGTTGTTTTTGTGAAGGAGTACACGCCCACCTACCAGGGCATCCGCGCGACCATAGACGGGAACGGCGACATTGTGGTGCCTCCCCTGGGGCGGGTGCAGGTGCTGGGCCTGACGCTGGAGGAGGCCGCGGAGCGAATAGAACGCGAGCTTGCTCCCTACTACAAGAGCATCACGGTTACGCTGGAGCTGGTCAGGCTGTCGGCGGTGAGGGTGTTTGTTTTCGGCACGACGGACAAAGCCGGCGTGTTCACGTTGAAGGGCGGCACAACTGCGCTGGAGTTTCTCCAGCAACTCAAGCTGCCGAGCTGGGGGCAGAACCGGCGCATCCACCACTTCCGCTTCACCTCGTTCTTCCTCGGGCGCGAGGGTGAACTCGGCGGGAAGAACAGCGGTTTCCGGCTCAACTCGCAGCCGGAGGCCGAGGAGGAAATCTCCCACGAGATCGCATCGTCGCTGGGCAGCAGCGTCAAGCTGCTGAAGCTGGTGGAACAGACCGGGGCGGAGACAACCGTGATTGACCCCACGGATTTCGTCGCGGAGGGAGAGCTCAAGAGCAAGAATTTCCTGCTGCGCGACGGCGACGTTATCTACTTCCCGCCGCCCGGCAAGTCGGTGGAAGTGTTCGGGACGATGCGCCCGGGAGTCTACGAAGTCCTGCCCGACGAAGGATTGCTGGAAGTGATGCACCGGGCGGGTGACGTGGCGCCGGAAAAGAACCTCGCGCGCACGGTGATTGAGCGCCTGGGAGAAGAAGGCGGCCTGGCCTTCGTCATCGTGGACCTGGACAAGTACTACTTCTCCACCGAGGAGGGGAAAAAGATACCGCTGGAAAACGGCGACCGCATCAAGCTCTTCCCGCGCGAGCAGTTCGTCACGATTATCGGCGCGGTTAACGCCGCAGGCCGCTATCCGTTTGAGCCGGACCTCTCAGTCTCTGAATATCTGGCGCTCGCGGGAGGCATCCAGCCAGAAGCGCACACGGGCAAGGTGTTCCTCGCCCGCGGGCGGTGGAACGCCGCCGGGTCCTTTGAGACTACGGCGACCTTCGAGATTAACCTGGACGATTTCATCGCCGGGCGCGGCGGCACCATTCCGCCCATCATGCCGGGGGACGTGCTGTTTGTACCGCAGCGCGACCAGCTGAGGAAGCGCGATATCGTTGGCGCGATTACCAGCCTCACCATCAGCGCGCTGGCGCTGTTCAAGTAGGCTTGCGCCCGGTCATTTCGCCCGCAGCCGCAGATGCGGTAGAATATGCGCCGTCAGGAGGTGTACTGATGAAACTGCGAATACTCGTATCCGCCGGGATACTTGCGCTGATATTGCTGGGCGTGTGTGTGCTGTCGGTGGCCGGGCGCGCCGCAGACGATGAGAAAGAAAGCAAAGCGCCCAACACCTACTTCAAGACCGTGGGCGTCTACGTCTTTGACAACGCCACCCGGCGCCGGAACGCCGGCGAGGAGTTCTCCAAGGTTTTGTTTGAGCGCTTCGAGCGCAAGTTCCCCGACGTGAAGTTCGTCTACATCACGCCGGAGGATTCGGGCTTTCCCGAAGGGCCGGTGTTACTGAAGCACGCCATCCGCCTGGGCGAGAAGTACGAAGTGGAAGCTATCATCGACGGCACCTTCCTGGGTTACGTGATTACCGGCGGAACCTGGCCCAACCGCGCCACCCCCAGCCCCGAGGCCAACACCCACGCCAAGCTGCGGGTGGTGGAAACCGAGACGGGCACCATAGTCAAGGCTTACGTGGAAACGCCCAAGCGGCCCAAGGTGTACCCGTCGCGCATCCGCACCGAGCGGGAGCTGTGGAATCAGGCCATCCGCGATGTAATCGACAAGTGGGCGGACGAGATGCGCGACGACGGCATCTTCTACGAGGAAAAGAAAGAGGGCTAGAACCGCAGATGCCCCCACGCGGCGCCTTCATCTGCTTTGAAGGGGGCGAAGGCTCCGGCAAATCCACCCATGCGCGCAAGCTGGCCTCCGAGCTTGAAAGGAGAGGGCTGCCAATCGTGCGCTCGCGTGAGCCCGGCGGCACGCCGCTGGGCGAGGAACTGCGCGAGCTTCTGCTGCATCACCAGCACGAATTGCTGCCGCTGGAAGAATTTCTCCTGTTCTCCACCGCGCGGGCCGAGTTGGCGAACTCCATTGTCCGTCCCGCGCTGGACGCAGGCAGAACCGTCATCCTGGACCGCTACTACTACTCCAGCCTGGCGTACCAGGGCGCGGGCGGCCTGTCGCTGGAGCTGATGCGCCAGGTCACCACCACGGTGGTGAAGGACTGCGTGCCCGACCTGGTCCTGCTGCTGGAGGTGCCACCGGAGGTGGGAATGGAGCGTTCCGCCCGCATCAAGGGCGGAGGCAGCGACCGGTTTGAGCGCCGGGAGGCGGCGTTCCACCAGGAGGTGCGCCGGTTGTACCTTCAGTTTGCGCAAGAAGAGCCGGAGCGCTTCCGCGTGATTGAGACTACGCCGCCCCACGAGGAAGTCTTCGCGCGCATCCTGGAAGCAGTGCTGGACCTGCTCATGCGCCGAGGGCTCCTCACCGTCTGACCGGCCGCCCGCGCAGCCGTCGGCAAATCCTCAGGTATAATAACCACCCGCGGAGAGGTGGCCGAGTGGTTGAAGGCGGCAGTCTCGAAAACTGTTATGCAGTTTCCCTGCATCGGGGGTTCGAATCCCCCCCTCTCCGCACTGTGGACGATTGGCCGGGCTGATTATGAGTGCGAGAGGCCTGTGTTTGTGCGCGCTGTTTCTGCTGCTAGCGGCAGCCGTCTCGTGCGCGCGGCCGGAGCCTGCGGACAGAACTCTCGTCGCCACCATTCCGCCGCTGGGGGCCATCCTCCGGGAGCTGGCCCAAGGACGCGCGGAGGTCAAGACATTGCTGAAGCCCGGGGCCTCGCCTCACACCTACGAACCCAGCCCGTCGGACGCGAAAGCGGCGGAAACCGCGCTGGGGCTGTTCTTCGTTGATTCGTCGGTGGACGGTTGGGCAACGCGCCTGGCGCAAGATGAACGCATAGGCGTTTTCGTGCTGCTGCCCGAGGAGTTGAAGTTGCGTGTGGTTGCCGGACGCCATCCGGAGGGAATCCAGGAGCACGACTTGAACCAAGCCGCCCAGGACGCGCATTTCTGGACTTCGCCGCGGGCGGTGAAAGCGCTGCTGCCGGCGCTGACGCAAGAACTCAGCCGGCTGGATCCCGGCGGCGCCAGCATTTACCGGGAGAATGCCGACAAGTTCGCCGCCAAGCTGGACGCGCTGGACGCGGAGGTTGGCGCGCTGCTGGCGCCGGTCAAGGGCGAGAGCGTGCTGCTGTTCCATCCGTCCTTTCAGTACTTGCTCATGGACTACGGGCTGAACGTCGCGGCGGTGGTAGAGCCTTCTCCCGGCAAGGAGCCGACACCCCGGTTGATCGCCGACCTGGCGGAACTGGCGCGGGAGCAGCACTTGAAGGCGGTGTTCACCGAGCCGCAGCTGCCGGAAGCGCCGGTGCGGGTGATCAGCGAGGAGGCACATCTACCGGTGTTCGCCCTGGATCCGCTGGGCGGCCAGCCCGGGCGCGACACCTACGAGGCGATGGTCAGATACAACGCGCAGACGCTGGCGGAGGCGCTGCAATGAGCACGGCTGCCGTGATTGAGGTCTCCAACCTGACGGTGCGCCTGGGCGCGTTCACTGCGCTGGAGGGCGTGAGCTTCAGCGTGCAGCCGGGCGAGACCGTCGCGGTGCTGGGTCCCAACGGGGCGGGCAAGACCACGCTCATTCACGCGCTGCTGGGGCTGGTACAGCCAGCGGCAGGTAGCGTTGAAATACTGGGGCATCCGCCGTTGGAAGCTCCCGCGGAGCAGATAGGATACGTTCCCCAGCTCAAGACAGTTGACCGCGGCTTTCCGGCGCTAACCTGCGAGCTGGTGGCGAGCGGCCACCGGCGCAGCTGGCCCGGCCGCCTGAGCCGGGCGGAGCACCGCGAAACCACCCACGCGCTGAGCCTGGTGGGCGCGGCGCACCTGTGCCATAAGCCGCTGCGCTGGCTTTCCGGCGGGGAATTGCAGCGGGTGTATCTGGCGCGCGCGCTGATACGCCAGCCCAAGCTACTGCTGCTGGACGAGCCCGCCACCGGCATTGACCTGGTGGGCGAAGACGATATGTATACGCACCTTGAGCAGTACCAGCGCGAGAGCGGCTGCGCGGTGCTGATGGTGACCCACGACTGGCTGGCGGCGCAACACCATGCCACCAAGGCGCTGCTGCTCAACCGCAAGCTCATGGGCTTCGGCCCGCCCGCGGAAGCGCTATCGGACGAGAACATGCGCCAGGCCTTCGGCCACACCGGGCACGTCCATCCGCAGAACCGGGAGGGGCGCGATGACTGAGATGCTCGCGCTGGAGTTTATGCAGCGGGCGCTGCTGGCGGGAGTGCTGACCGCGCTGGTGGCGGGCTACCTGGGCGTGTTTGTGGTTCAGCGCGGAATGTCCTTCATCGGGAGCGGCCTGGCGCACGCGGCCTTCGGCGGGGTGGCGCTGGGATTGCTGCTGGGGCGCGAGCCGCTGTGGGTGGCGGTGCCGTTCACCGTGGCGGTGGCGCTGCTCATCACCTGGGTGCGCGACCGCACCTCGCTATCGGCCGACACGGTCATAGGCATCTTCTTCGCCACCTCCATGGCCCTGGGCATCCTCTTCATCTCGCGGTTGCCCACCTACGCGGCGGACGCGTTCACCTACCTGTTCGGCTCCATCCTCAGCGTGAGCTGGGTGGACACGGCCGCAGTGGGCGCGCTGGCGCTGGTGATGCTGGCGCTGCTGCCGCTGTGGGGGCGCTGGGCCTACGCCACGGTGGACCGCGAAGCGGCGCGGGCCGACCGCGTGCCGGTGCGGCTGGACGACTACATCCTGTCGGTGCTGGTGGCGGTGACGGTGGTGGTGGCGGCGAAAGTGGTGGGCATTGTGCTCATCAGCGCGTTTCTGGTGATACCGCCGGCGGCGGCGCGGCTGCTCTCGCGCCGGTTCTTGCAGATGACGGTGCTATCGGTGGCGCTGGGGGCGCTGACGGCGGCGGCGGGCCTGTTCGCATCGTATGCGCTGGATGCGCCCAGCGGCGCCACCATCATCCTGGTGCAGGCGCTGGTGTTCCTCGCCTGCGCGGGATACTACATCGCCTTCCGCAAAGCCGCGTCGGTGTGAGCCCGCACCGCTTGCGGTAGAATTGCGGCATGGACGCGGAATACGTGGTGGTGAGCACGACGCTGGAGGCGCGGGAGCCGGCGGAGGCGATGGCGCAGGAGATGGTGCAGCGGCGGCTGGCGGCCTGCGTGCAGCTTACGCCCATCACCAGCTTCTACCGCTGGGAGGGCGAGATTGAGCGGGCCGAGGAAGTTCTGCTGATCGCCAAGACCACGGCGGAGCGCGCTGAGGAGATACTCAGCTTCATCGCGCAGCATCATCCCTACGAATTACCCGAGATACTGGTGACGCCGGTACTCTCGGGCCACGCGCCGTACTTGCGGTGGTTGGAGCAGGAAACGGGGACCGGCGCGCGGTGCGAATGAGCTTCCGGCAGCCGTTATAGAGAAGCGCATGGTGCAGGCTTGGAGGATGTAGAGCGTCGCTGAACCCATTGTTTGACGATTGATGGCGGTGTTGAGGTATAATACTCCTAATCTGCCAGTGCCAAGTGGCACGGCCTCCATGCCAGCAGGAGGGAAGCGACATGGGAACCAGGGGCATTCTTCACGGCGTGAGCTGCACGCTAGTTGTCTTCGTAACGACCCTTGCGCTGTGTACGTGCGAGGGCGGTCATCACCGAAGCCATCCCGGCTTGCCGGGAGTAGTTGCACTGGATGCCGCAAGGCAGGCACCGGTGGTTCTTGCTCTGGATGAGGTCTTGGCTGAAATCGAAAGCCACGAGGCCCCGGAAGGCGTCGAGTCAACGCTTTACGAGCGGCTGAGGGATGAACTGGCCCGGCAGCTCCGGCTAAGGGCGGTCGGCAAGATAGTCTGCGCGCCACCCACCAGCGAGGCGAACCGGGTGAATGACCTTAGCGTAACTGACAACGGTGATGGCCATTACACGCTGATCTGGCACTACCGAAATCAGGGCGACTATGATCAAAACGGCACAGTCGCCATTGCGGATATCACCCCGATTGCGATGCACTTCAGCGAGGAGGTGCCGGAGGGCGATACTCAGGGCAACTCGCTGCAGGCGGTCATTGATAGCAGCGGCAATGGCAAAGTGGATATTGCCGACGTCAC
>Ga0315542_1002735_pt1 | contig 10610 bp, 9 predicted proteins | sample SalMarSW160120MG_FD_202541 | JGI IMG/M metagenome (GOLD analysis project Ga0315542, IMG submission 202541) | Salt marsh sediment microbial communities from the Plum Island Ecosystem LTER, Massachusetts, United States - Salt Marsh Sediment SW1601-20 ... | reverse complement strand
GGGCGACAGGGGAACAACAAAAGACCTCTTTCTTTGCAGAATCCCAAAAAGCGGATTCTTGGTAGAACTTTTCGCAAAGATGGATCGCCTGCAGGCAGATATCGACAAAGCCATAAATATTATCCATGATTTTGAAGAACGCCAACTGCTTGAATTTCTCCAGCAAAAGCTTTGGCAAACTTATCCCATGATTCAGGATCCTGAAAACAAGTTAAAACATGCGCAATCTCCGATAACAGAGCAGGATTTGGAAAAACTTCAGAGTTACATAAAATCCTGCGAAAAATTTTCCTCGAATTCTTTCGTGAGATTTCACAACGAAAAAAGCATAATCCTCAACGATTGCAGAATCTCAACCCGCGACGCAGAAATCTCGCTTCACAGATTTCTCGAAAGCTCCGAAAACCAAAATTCCGAAATCAGCCCGATCATCTCGCAGTTCTTTAACCGCCTTTCAAGTTTATTTTTCGCGATGGCTTTGAAGATGGAATTTAGTTGAATTAATAATTAGTAAAATTCTTTATCGCAGGAACAACTCTCTCAAAAAGATAATCAACACCTTGTTCAGGAGTCATGGAAGCAACATCATCTTCCGGATTTACATTTCCAAATCCGCCCAGGAGCCCAAGAACCGCTTTATATCCTGAATGGGTTGTCTCAAGATTATTCATACGCTCTGCAATAGTGGGCTCTGTTCTTTCACGAGGCTGTCCAAAGTCATCAAGTTCAGGTGCGGAAGAAATCAAATTATGGGAAGTGCATCTTGCTACATTATGGCAAAATTCTCCTTTCCTTGCTCTCATCCAACTTAACCTTGTTCCCAGAGTCTCACAAAAATCGCCATAAGGGTTATCAAACCCCCAAGTTCCTTCTCTCTTAAGCCATCTTAAAGAGAGGTAAACTTCTTCCGCCAAGCAGGCACCATTTACATAAAGCTCTGAATTGAGAGCATCAGAATCTCTGTCGGCAGGATAAAATCTCCTGATGCCGTAAGCACCAATATGCAATCTCTCAAATTGGTCAGGTTTCCATTCTGTTACATCGGTTCCGGAACCAAAAGAAACTCTTGCAACAACATTATCGTTTTTCCCAGATAAGTATTCATTCCATTTCTTGCCGCCAGTACCCTCCCCCTTATGGTATAACTCTTCTTCTTTGATATCTTTTATCAGAAACACTGAACCAATATCTCCATGCCCGCGCTTTGAAACCCACATAAAAGGAGGCAGTGCGCTCTCAAGACTTTTTACCCCTTTATCCAAAGCAGATTCAACAAGTTCAGGCAACGGGAGCTCAAATTTTGCAAAACCCCAAAAATGCCTAAGAGACTCCTGAGAACGGCGAGCAAATTGCTCTGGCATTGGTTCATGAGCAAATCCAATCCCATAGTCCACATCTTCCCCTTTCACAGCATGGGAATCTATTGGCAGAATTGCAACTTCCATAAAAGTATCTTCCTGCAATCTTTTTAATAATTATTGTCTCAAGAAATACACGTTCAACTACTACTTGCTTCTTTCTCTTCTTATTCTTCTCTTTCGCTTCTCTTTCTTAAGCCTTTTACGCTGCCACTTCCAGCGCATTTGCCATCGCTTTTTCCAACGTCTTGAAGATCTTTTCATAGTTATAGAATTTGAATTTCGCTTTATAAAGTTTCCTAACCTTTAAATCATTCGGAATAACCGTTGCTGTTCAGAGAATAAGTGCCGGTAAGAACTGCGCTGTCAATAACATGGCCATCTATGGCATTTTCAACATCATGGATCGTGGAACCTTCAGGAACATTCAATTCTGCATTGAGAGCATATGCTTTGAATTGATATCTGTGAGTCCCTGATCTTGGGCATGGTCCGCCATATCCAATGTTTCCGAAGTCATTTATCCCCTGTGTACACGAAGAAGCATCGCATTCCTCGAGAATCCTTTTTGTCTCTGGGCTTATGTCCCAAAGAATCCAATGAATCCATCTTTTTGAAGACGAGTCAGGATCCTCTGCTATTAGAACTATGCTCTTAGCACCCGAAGGGACTTCCGAAAATTCTATCGGCGGATTAACATCATCTCCGTCGCAGGTATAACGCTCGGGAATTCTCTCGCCGTCTTTAAACACGCTCTTTATTTTCATAAAAAGAAAAGGGAAATATAATTTATAAATTTATCAATAATTTAATAAACAATCTTCCGGTGTCCACTTCATGAAAAACTCTCCAAAAACCATGCACATAGATTTCCGCGATCAGATATCAAGAAATAAGACGAAATCATTTTTCCTGATAATCACAGTATTCATAGTCCTCGTGGCTCTTGGCTACGCGATTTCGCAAGCTTTCAGCCCGGGTTATTTCTTCAGCATAATGATCCTCTCGATAATAATCTCGCTGAGTTACATTCTTATCAGTTATTACAACTCGGACAAAATTGCAATAGCTTCCGTAGGAGCAAAGCCCGCGGACAAGATCAGGCATAAACAGTTTTACGATGTCGTAGAATCTCTCACGATAGCATCCGGCCTGCCAATGCCAAAACTTTACACCATGAATTCCAATCAAATAAACGCTTTCGCATCTGGCCGCGATCCGCAGCATGCGGTGATTTGCGTTACAACCGGCTGTTTGGAAAAACTCGAGAAAAAAGAACTCGAAGGCGTGCTGGCGCATGAACTTTCCCATGTTGCAAATTTCGATATCCGCTACATGACCCTGATAACTGTCATGGTCGGAATGATCTCGATAATCTCTGAAATATTTTTGAGAAGTTTGTGGTTCCGCGGAAACAACAGGAGCAATAACAACAGCGGCGCAATCTTCCTGATTATCGGCATAGCCCTCGCGATTCTCGCGCCGATAGTGGTTTACTTCATTCAGTTGTCGGTTTCAAGAAAACGGGAATTCGCGGCCGACGCTTCCGCAGTAAAATTCACGCGCTATCCCGGAGGCTTGATTTCAGCTCTCAAAAAAATCCAGGCAGAAACAAAAGAACAAATTACAAAACCTGACAAAAAAGTCAGCAAGGCTCTCGCCCCAATGTTCTTTTCGAATCCATTAAAAAACGCCGGTTCAACCCATCCGCCATTGGAAAAGAGAATTCAAATACTGGAAAGGATGTGAATGAAAATCGGGAATTTACTTTTCTAAAAAGCACAAATGTAACTTTTATAAATTATCCAAACTTGACATAAAAAATGATAAGGGGATTTTTCACGGTTGTTGCGAGCGTCGCGCTTTTCCTTTCCTTGCTCGTCGTGGGAATCTCTTGGGATTTGACATCTTCATTGAGTTATTCAAATGTCGAAAACAACGCCGCAGGAGTCGCGCTTAATTTGATAGGCACACAGGTAAACTTAAGCTCCGAAGTTGACACATTCCTGCCGCTTTTGAAAACCTACTGCCAAACCAATTCGCAATTAGTAGCCCCTTTTGACGGATACAACATAACAATCTCATGTTCGAACATAGCCAACAAAAGCGCGTCTGAAATCATAAATGACACGGTAAAAAATTTTATAGGAAATCTTTATCATCAAGAATATTCCTGTAATTATTGGAATTGCTTCTCTCAATCCCCAACGCCAACATTCCTGATATCTCAAAAATCTTATAATTATTGGAAAAAAATACTGGAACTCTCAATTCTTGTATCGGCGCTCCTTTCCGCAGGATTGTTCTTTTTAGTCAGGAAAAAACAAAACTTTCCGTTCGTCATCGGCGCAACCGCAGCCGTAAGTTCGCTCCCCCTTCTTGGAATACAAAAACTCATTTCAACATTGCCGGGAACACTCTCAATGGTCGTAAAGGTCTTCCTTTCGCAATCAAACGTGACTTTCTGGAGAATGATCGCCATTAGCGGAGCGATTCTGTTCATTGGGCTTGTCCTCAAAATCTTTGAAGCGGAATCAAAAATCTACAATTTCTTTTCAAAGTTCTCCAAAAACAAATCAGAAAAAGAAAATCCGGCTTCTGAAAAAAATGCGAAGCCAAAAACCAAAAGTTCCGGCCCGAAGAAAAATCTCTAAAGAGAGATTGAAATTAAAATTTTCAAAAATAAAAACAGAATTTCATAATGGGTTATAATATCATAGAAGAAAAAGACTTCGAGAAAGCGCGGAAAAAAATCCGCGAAGCAAAAATAAAAAGAGAAAAAGTTGCCTTCATAAACTCGGACGATGAACTAAACCGAAAAATTCTTGAAAAAGAAAAAATAGACATCCTCTTATTAAAACAGGCAGGCCGCAAAGATTTCTCAAAACAAAGAGATTCCGGATTCAATCAAGTCATGGCAAAGGCCGCAAAGAAAACAGGAACATCAATAGGAATTTTTCTAGATGAAATTCTCGCGGCCAAAGGGAAGGAAAAGTCCCGAGTTCTTGCAAGGATACGCCAAAACATAAAGCTATGCAACAAAAACAGGGTCAACATGGAGTTTATAACATTAACCCCGGGAAAGGGCAGGGAAATTCGCGACCTCGGCGCTCTTGGATTGATTCTGGGAATGCCAACCTGGATGATAAAAACACTGTGAAGCCGGCGGACGCGGTAACTGCGAAGGATCCGCGGGAGTTCCCATTGCGGGATCGGATAGTCGACAACTTAGGATAAGAATGCAATTCTTATGAAATATTTATAAAATCCCCATTCCTGCCATTAAAATGGACATCAAAGAACTTATGGAATCTCTTAGTCCGAATGAACTCAAGATTCTTCCGTTCATTGAAGACAAGGACGTGGTCTCTATATGCAGAAAATCCAACCTCGACAAGACCTCTGTTATAAGGGCCCTTGAATTCCTAAAGAACAAAGGCATAATAGATTTATCTTACGAAAAAAAAATCATAGTGGATCTTGACATAAATGGAATATTATATAGAAAAAAGGAACTTCCAGAGAGAAAGCTTTTGGATGTTCTCGGAGAGAAAAGAATACTTCCGCTGGAAGAGGCGGGAAAATTGGCAAAGCTTTCGGATGAAGAATTAAAAGCTTCAATTGGCAGTCTCAAAAAAAAATCGCTGATAGACATAAAAAACAAAAGAATAATCCTAAATCTTGGAGCCGGCACAATCTCAAAAAAAATGCCCGAAGAAATTTTTCTCGAAAGCCTTCCGCTTGATTACAATTCCCTCTCGGCAGACCAAATCCAGGTTTTCAAAGATTTGCAAAAAAGAAAGAACATGGTAAGGACAAAAGAAGAAAAAGCCACAAAGATTTCTGTGACTCCTCTTGGAAAAGAAGCAGTAAATTCGAAGATAAAATCTTCCGACCTTATCGAACAGGTAACGCCCGAAATCATAAAGTCCGAAAGCCTCTGGAGAGGGAAGAAATTCAGGAGATATGACGTCCTTTCTCAAGTGCCTTCAATAAACGGGGGCAAGAGGCACTTCGTGAATCAGGCCGCGGATTACGGGAGAAAAATATGGACAGAGATGGGCTTCAAAGAAATGACTGCAAACATGCTCGTAAGTTCCTTCTGGAATTTCGACGCGCTTTTCACCGCGCAAGACCATCCTGTCAGGGAAATGCAGGATACTTTCTTCATAAACCAAAAAGCGGAGTTGCCCGATAAGGAAATTGTCAAAAAAGTGAAAGAGAGTCACGAACAGGGAGTTGCCGGAAGCAGAGGCTGGCAATATCAATGGGATGAAGAAGAAGCCAAGAAGATGGTCCTGAGAACTCACACCACCAGCATCTCTTCGCAAACACTGTCAAGGCTGGATAAGAACAAGCTCCCGCAGAAATTCTTCGCTTTAGGAAAATGTTTTAGAAATGAAACAGTGGACTGGAGCCACGGCTTTGAATTCAACCAGACGGAAGGCATCGTTGTGGACCGGAACGCGAATTTCAGGCACTTGCTTGGATATTTGAAACAATTCTTCAAAAAGATGGGCTTCGAGAACATAAGGTTCAGGCCGGGTTACTTCCCTTACACTGAACCAAGCGTCGAAATAGATGCATGGAACGAAGACAAGAAAGTTTGGCTCGAAATAGGCGGAGCCGGAATCTTCAGGCCGGAAGTAACTATCCCTTTGCTTGGAGAACAAATTCCAGTTCTGGCATGGGGCCCGGGCTTCGACAGAGTGCTTATGGACTATTACCAAATAAAAGACCTCCGTGATCTTTACAAAAATGACCTAGCTCAATTGAGAAAAATGAAATTCTGGATGAAAAATTAAGATGGAAGGCTGCACATTCTGCAAAATTGTGAAAGGAGAAATTCCCTCGGTGAAAATCTGGGAAGATGAAGATCATATCGCGATCTTAGACATAGACCCATCAACGCGAGGACATAGCTTGATAATTCCTAAAGCACATCATGAAACCATCTTCGACATTTCAAAACCGGAATTCGACAAGGCAATGAATGCTGCGAAAAAAGTCGCAGAAATCTTGAAAGAAAAATTAAAAGCCGGCGGAATGAATCTCCTAATATCAAGCGGCGAAGCCGCCCAACAGGAAGTTCCTCACTTGCACGTTCATTTAATCCCAAGATACGAAGGAGAATCTTTTAAAATAAAACTTGAAAATAAAACCGAAAATAAAAACCTTGAAGAAGTCGCAAAACTTTTGAAGCAATAACATGAGATTAAATAAAATAACTATGAGAAGAACAGCATGGCAGTAATAACAATAGATAAAAGATTGTTCGAAAAAGAAATTGGAAAGCTCGACGAGAAAATGCAAAACCAGATAGCGATGCTTGGAACGCCCATAGAAAAACTCACGGACACGGAATTGCAGGTTGAAATATTCCCGAATAGGCCGGACATGCTTTCTTATCACGGTTTCAAAAGAGCCTTGCTTGCATTTCTGGACAAAAAAACGGGTCTGCAAAAATATAAAATAAATCGGCCGGAAAAAGATTATGTCGTAAAAGTAGACTCTTCCATGAAAGATATTCGGCCGTACACCGCCTGCGCGATTGTCCGCGGATTGAGGTTGGATTCCGAAAAAATCCGCGAGGTGATAGAGATCCAAGAAAAGCTCCATGCGACTCTCGGCAGAAAAAGAAAGAAGATGGCCATCGGAATTTACCCGCTCGACAAAATTTCGCTCCCGATCAGGTTCAAAGCCCTTGAACCCGACAAAATAAGATTTGTCCCGCTGGAATCTGAAAAAGAAATGTCCGGCCTGGAAATATTGCAAAAGCACCCGACGGGAAAAGAATATGCGCATCTGCTCGCCGGCAAAGCCCGCTTCCCTGTTTTTATAGATTCAAAAGAAAAAGTGTTGAGCATGCCGCCGATAATAAACTCCCACGAAACCGGCCGCGTCACAGAAAAAACAAGGAACATTTTCGTTGAATGCTCAGGATATGATTTGGAGAGCCTGAAAAAATGTCTTAATATTTTAGTGTCTTCTCTGGCGGACATGGGCGGAAAGGTTTACGCAATGACATTGGATTACGGCGTGAAAAAAATCCAGACCCCTGATTTTGAATCGGGCAGCATGAAAATCCGCATTGAAGAAATAAACAAGCTTCTTGGGCTGAGCCTAACAGAAAAAGAAGTCAAAAAATTTCTGGAAAAAATGGGCCATAATTACAATCTCGAAAAAAAAGAGGCAGAAATCGCGCCGTGGCGGGTGGATATAATGCATGAAGTTGATCTGGCTGAAGACATCGCTATAGCTTACGGTTACGGCAACCTTATCCCAGAAATCCCCGAAATATCGACAATAGGGCAGGAAAATTCAAGAGAGACGATAAAAAGAAAAATTTCCGACATTTTGTCAGGCTTGGGAATGCAGGAAACTTCTAACTATCATCTGACAACTGCGAAAGATCAGGATGAAAAAATGGGAGAAAAAAACAGCAAGAAAAACATAGCCATAGAAGATTCAAAAACAGATTACAATATCCTCCGGAGAAATCTTGCGTCTTACGCGTTGAAAACGTTTTCAGAAAACGTGAAGAACGATTATCCCCAAAAGATATTCGAAATCGGAAAAGTTTTTTCGGCAAGTAACGGTTTGGTTGAAACTGAAAATCTCGCGGTTGCGACATCCCCCGGAAATTTCACGGAACTTAAGCAGATTTTAGATTATCTCTCGAACATGATGGGAATAAATCTAAAAATCGAATCTCCAAAAGAAAGTCCGGGTTATTTCATCAAAGGGAGAGTGGCGGAAATTTTATTCAAGGACCAAAGCATCGGTTTCCTTGGAGAGATTCACCCGAAGATATTGAAAAATTGGAAGATAAGAATGCCGGTTGCATTATTTGAAATCAATGTAGAAAAGATGCTTGAAGAGATATCTGAAGAATAAAACTATTTATGTTCACGCTTCTCGCGTTCCATCTTCTTCATAAAATCATTTATGAATTTCTCGCTGCTGCTCCGGTCTTTCACTTCGAGCAGGGTGTAATAATCCATGTCTCCTTCAACGGCTTTCTCAGTCTTAACATCTGACATGAGATGCTCCCGAACATCTCTGCTAAGCAGGATTTCGCCTTTGGAAATAGATGCCAGTTTCTTCGCAACAGAAGAGAAATTCCCAAGACTCATGAACTTGATGCTGTCGCCAAATTTCTTTGCGACGATTGTTCCCCGGTTAACAGAAATGCCAAAATCAATCCTCTGTTTGAAAAGCTTGTTATGGCTTTCGAAGATTTTAGAAATTTCTCTCGCAGTTTGAACAGCCGGCTTCTCATTGGAAAACGTTCGGGTCTTCACCGGCGCAAATATAAAGAAAAGGTAATTTCCGTTTTCGTAAATTACCGACTTCGAGGCTACCGCAGACTGCTGCAATTTATCCATAGTCTCATTGACTCCGCCTTTTCCGGAGCGTATTTCTTCAAGGTTTTTCAGGTTTACGCAAACGACTGAAGCATCCTGCTTGTCTCCCTGGATTGAAAGCGACATATCTGCTCTTCCGGAACTCTTATCGACAATCCCGTCTTTTTGGACCGGAAGCCGTTCTTCTTTGCTTGGCTTGACCTTTGGCTTGGCCTTGTTTATGTTGGCTTTCCCGAAAAACTTCTTTTTCCTTATTCTTCTAAACAAGAGGAATATTACAAAAGCCAAAATCAAGACAATGAAAATCCAAACCAGGGGATATTTAACAAGGCTGACTATCCCGCTAGAAGCTTGTTCTACGCTGATAGCATTCCCTGTAAGCGCAAGATTGCCGTTGAATAAATTAGAATTGCCGCTGGAAACCTGCACTGAATAATTGCCATCGGGCGCGCTTAAGACATATTTTTGGGTCTTGTCAACACCTAAACTGACGTTAAATGAGGAAGATTCGTTTCCTAAATCCACCAAAAGCTTTTTATCGTAAGGGACATTCCCCACATTTTTAACTATAAGCGTCCGGTTTAGGAAATCAACAGAAACCGCTTCATTTGACAATATATTAAAAGATGAACTTGAATTGAGACCTCTTGAAACTGCGGAAACGCTCCAAGTCGCGGGAGGAGAATTATAAGCAATAGGAAGTTCAAGAAATTCCCCGGTGTTTTTGCTTTGTTGGTCCATGACTTGCCCGCTCTCGTCCTTGACGGTGAAATCCGCAACTGCATTAATCTTTTCTCCGGTCTGATCATGGAGTATTGTTCTGACTCGGAGAGTCTTTCCCGGCATAATAGAAGCCGTTTGGTTGCCAAATATTATTTCCAGGCTGGTCGGAACCTGATCTATCTTAACATTGAAACTTGACGCCCCAATATTGGTCTTTGTTCCAAGAGAATTCAGTTCATAAGCCTGAACGACTGCGGTGTAAGTCCCAGCCGCCAGATCCGAAGGAATCGAAAAATTGAACTGGAAAAAACCGTTCGAGACCATGGCCGTTCCTGAATATGCAGAACGGTTTCCCGAAGAAATTGCAATTTGCGCCGCGCCTTTTGCGCCGCGGCCGTTTTCCTTTTCGGCATTTCCTTGAATCAAAACCTGCTGACCGGGCTTGAATTCTCTTTCAGGAGTTGTAATGTTTACATTTATTTTATTTGAAACCGTGAAGCTAGAACTGAATTTCCGCTCGTTTCCGATAACCGCTTCGATTTTGCACGTCCCGACAGATCCGCCGACAAGAGTGGAGTTAAGGGGCGGGGTGATAACCTTGAGGCTGTCCTGAACTCCGTCGAGACACTGAAGATTAATCTGCGTCGTAACGCCGTTGCATATAAGAAAAGAGTTAAAACAGTCGCTCGTCGGAGAAAATCCAACGGCCGTCTGGACCATGTCCCCGAGGTTATAAAGGTTATTTGGCTGAACATTAAAAAGCACCTGCCCGCTTGCGGAAGAAACTAGCAAAATCAAAGAAAATGCAAAAAGTGCGAATATGAAATTTGTCTTCCCCATTTTACGTTTTTACAATGGGATTTTTGTTTATAAATATTTGTGGAATAATTTAAAAAGAATTTTCCCCACAACAAATCATGAAAAAAGAGTCGTTTAAAGTTGATCCCTGGAATGTTTCGGGAAAGATTGATTATGAAAAATTGATTAAAAAATTCGGGGTGGAAAAACTGGATGAAAAAACGCTTGCAAGAATAAAAAAGCACGCGAAAGAATTGCATTTTATGCTTCGCAGGAAGATATTTTTTGCTGACCGGGACTTGAACTGGCTTCTCGACAAATACGAAAAAGGTGAGAAATTTTTCCTCTATACAGGTTGCGGACC
>Ga0315542_1002733_pt1 | contig 10617 bp, 12 predicted proteins | sample SalMarSW160120MG_FD_202541 | JGI IMG/M metagenome (GOLD analysis project Ga0315542, IMG submission 202541) | Salt marsh sediment microbial communities from the Plum Island Ecosystem LTER, Massachusetts, United States - Salt Marsh Sediment SW1601-20 ... | reverse complement strand
AAGAGAGGATGCAGCATGATTACTATGCGCCGGCGGCTTTTGGAAATCCTACGGGTAAAATCTTTCCGGTATAGCCCCGATATGCCGTTCAAACTGGTGAGCGGCCGGGAGAGCCCCTACTATATCGATTGCCGGCCCACCACCCATAACGCCGAGGGTCTGGCCCTGGTGGGGGAAGTGTTTTTCGATCTGATCCGGGATCTAAAGGTAAACGCCATCGGGGGCCTCACCATGGGCGCGGACCCCATTGCCCACGCCACGGCCCTGACGAGCTTCCTGAAGGGGCAGCCCATTAACGCCTTTTCCGTGCGCCAGCGGCCCAAGGAACACGGTACCGGGGGCCTGCTGGTGGGGGATTTGGAGCCCGGAGACCGGGCGGTGGTCGTGGAAGACGTCACCACCACCGGTGGCTCCGCGTTGCGGGCGGTGGCCGCGGCCCGGGACTTCGGCCTGACGGTGGTCAAGGTCCTGATCCTGGTGGACCGGGAAGAGGGCGGCAAGGAGGCGGTGGCCGCGGAAGTCCCCGACGTGGAGGCGGTGTTTACCATTTCCGAATTAAAATAACGTCTCCGGTGCCAGCGGCCGGCGGCGCTTTTAGGGAGCCGGCACCTACCCACAATTTATTCCCCTGCCCAATTGTGCCGATGTAGCAAGAAGACGGAGGAATCATGTCCCTCGAATCAGCTAAAGCCTTTTTGGACAAGCTCAAGCACGATGAGAAGTTCCGAGAGCAGTGCACCAACGCCGCGTCCCATGAAGAACGCCGGAAGCTGGTCAAGGCGGCAGGGTTCGATTTCACCACGGCAGAATTGGACCAGGTATCAGGGGAGCTTTCTCTTGAGGAATTGGAACAGGTAGTGGGGGGGACAGTTTTAGTCTTTCTTGAGCCTCCGGTGAGTTCCCCTTTTGGATCAGGGGCGAATCAAGGAATGGACTTGAGCTTTTCCAGCTAGGCCTCGATGGGTTTGAAGATCAATACTATGCCCATGACTACGAATACCATGGTATCCGCGGCGGGGCCATAGAAGCGGCCGGTGATGGACATGACCATCCCCAGGGCAAACGCGGCCACGAAAGTCCCCCGGATGCTGCCCAGGCCTCCCACTATGACCACCGCAAAACAGATGAGCAGGACCTGGAAGCCCATGTAGGGATTGACCGCGGTAATGGGGGCATACAGAACCCCGCCCAGGGCGGCCAGGCAGCTTCCCAGGGTAAAGGCCGCGGCAAAATATTTATCCACGCTGATTCCCAGGCTGGCCACTGCCTCTTTGTCCTCCAGGCCCGCCACGATGATTTTACCCATCACCGTGCGTCCGAAGAAGATTTCCAGTCCTGCAAAGATGAGCAGGGAAATGAGAATAATGACGAGCCGGTAGACCGGCAGCTGCACGCCCCCCAGGGCCACGGTGGCGCTGATGGGGTCCGACAACGGGATGGGGATCGCCCCCCAGATCCACTTAATGGCGTCCACCCCGATGAGGAGGACGGCATAGGTGGCGATGATGGCGTAATCCACGGATTCACCGTAGAGCCTGCGGATGACGAACCGCTCGATCAGGTAGGATATGGGGATCACCGCGATGACCGCGATTATGGCCGAAACGAAAAATCCCACCCCCAGGTTTTGCAGGGAGGCCGCCAGGATATAGGCGCCCAGGGTGTAGACCAGGGCGTGCGCGAAATTGACGATGCGCATGGTGCCGAAGGTTAGAGACAGGCCGATGGAGATAATGTAAAAGATTCCCCCCACGGTCAGGCCGTAAGCCAGCGTGCTGATCATCGGCTCACCTCCGAGTGAGGTTTCGACTCTTCGGCCGGCTGCTCGTACCGCTTGAGGGCGCTTACCACATAGCCCCACACCCCGGCTCTAAACTTGAAGACCAGCAGGAGCATGACAGCCCCCAAGAACATCTCCCAGCGCTGAATGTAGTTGGGCAGGTAATTGCTGATGAGCTTGTAGCAGACGCCGCCCACCAGCGCGCCGTAAACACTGCCCGCGCCGCCGATGAGGCTGGCAAAGATCACCTCGACGCTCCGCAGGGGATCGATGAAGCTTGTGGTCACATAGCTGTAATTGAGAATAAACAGGGCCCCGGCAAACGCGGACAGGCTGGTGGAGACGATAAAGGCGACCATTTTGACGGCAAAGGTGTTATAGCCCAAAAACTGCACCCGGGTTTCGTTTTCCTTGATGCCGCGCAGGAGAATGCCGAAGAGGGAGCCCGTCAGCCGCCGTACCAGCCAGACCACCAGGATGAGGCAAACGAGGCTGAAGTAAAAGACGACGGTGTGCTTGGAAAAGTCGAAGATCCAGACCTTGTTGAAGACCGCGGACATGCCGTCTTCGCCGCCGGTCCAGGGGGCAAAGGCCACCATGGCCAGGAAAAGTCCCACCTGATTGAAGGCCAAATTTATGAGCGCGAAACAGGCGCCCGTGGTGCGCACGATGATGGGCCCTAAGATAAGGCCGACCACGGCGCCGGAGGCCACGGCAATCAGCAGGGCCAGGAAAGGGTTCCCCGACAGGTACGCCCCGGAGAGGGTAAAGGCATAGGCCCCCACGCCCAGATAGAGCATATGGCCGAAGGACAGTCGGCCCATGTAGCCGTAGAGCAGATCGTAGGCCAGCACGAAGATGCAGAAGATCATGAAGTCGATGCTGCGGTCCATGGAGATGATGGGCGTCAGCAGCAGAAAGAGGCCGGCGATGATGAGCACGTCAAATTTGCGTAACAAGGTCAAGGTGCTGTTCAGCATGGATTTTCCGCCATGAGGGGCGTGGTAGTCAGCCATTATAAGTACGTTTCCAGACAGGCCTGATTCTGGATATCGGCCGGCTGGGATAATTCCGCGGGTATATGGCCTTCTTTCATGCAGTAAATCCGGTCCGCCAGCCGGGAAACCACGGCCAGATTCTGTTCGACGATGACCAGGGTGACTTCGCCCCGCATCAGTTCGAGAGCTCTCAAAACTTCTTCGATGGTACCCGCGGCCAGACCTTCGGTGGGTTCGTCAATGAGCAGCAGGCGAGGTGAGCCCACCATGGCCCGGCCTATGAGCAAAAGCTGCCTTTGGCCTCCGGACAGGCCTCCAGCTTTGCTGTCCAGGAAGGTTTCGATCTTCGGATAAATCTGCACCACCCGCTCGATGGCCTCATGCAGTTTGACGCCCGCGGCGAACGCGGCCAGCTCGATGTTTTCTCTGACCGTGAGCTTGGTAAATACCCGTTTGTCCTGAAACACGTATCTGATGCCCAGGCGAGCCACCCGTTCCGGCAGCCAGCCGGAGATTTTCTTCCCATCAAAGGTAACGGTGCCGGCGGCGGGATGTAAAAAACCGGCAATAGTTTTCAACATGGTGGTCTTGCCGGCGCCGTTGCGGCCCACGATAAAAACGACTTCGCCCGCCGCGGCGTGCAACGAGACCTCGGAGAGGACCCGGGCGCTCCCGTAAAAGACACTGATCCGATCCACCGCGAGCAGCATATCAGGCTCCTGGAGGCCCGGATGGCGAAGGCAGCGCGCTGTCGCCCCAGTAAACCCGCCGGACCGTCTCATCTTCCAAAACCGCCTCGGGTAAGCCGTCGGCGATCAAGCGGCCCTCGTGCATGACGCTCAACCGCGTAATGAGGCCCAGGATGCGGGTAATCTTGTGCTCGATGATCACCAGAGTGAACTCGTCCTTTATTTGGTGAATCAACTCCAGCACATCGGTGATCTCCACCTCACTCAGGCCGGCAAAGGGCTCGTCCAGCAGGAGCACCTGGGGCTTAAGGGCCAGGGCCATGGCAATTTCGAGCTTGCGCTTGTCCCCGTAAGACAGTTCGGACGTGGGCAGCTGCAACTTGGCGGCGATGCCCACTTTTTCCAGGGCGTATCTACAGTTATCCACCACGTGGGGCGGATGGGGATTGCCCAGCAAGCGCCATAGCAGTCCTTTGGATTCCGGGTGGGCATGCACCACCGACATGATCATATTGTCGAGCACCGGCAGCGAGTTGAATACGGAGACCAGTTGGAAGGTACGGATCAATCCCAGGGCCACCCGCTGGTGGGCGCCGCGGCGGGTGATATCGGCGCCGTGATACATAATGGTGCCGCCCGTGGGCGGAAACAGCCCGGTGAGGAGGTTGAAGAAAGTTGACTTGCCGGCGCCGTTCGGCCCGATAATGCCCGCCACTTCCCCCGCCTGCAGGTGGTAGTCCACGCCGTCCACCGCGGTAAAATCACCGAAACGCTTGCTGATACCGCGGGTTTGGAGAATGACTTCGTCTGCCATGCGGGGTCCTGTTCCTCTTGATAAAACGGCGCCTCAGGCCCGGAGGAGGTCAGGAAGGGCCCCGGGGGCCGGTTCCTGACCTCAAAGGGAGAGTTTATGGTTATGGCTGATGGTTGCCGAAGAAATCTTCCGTATCTTTCTCCTCAGCGGCTTGGCGGGAGATAGTTTCATGCTTGGCCAAGTCGCCAAGCCGCCAAGGAAAAAGTTTTTACTTATAGCCTTCTGACTTTAAGGACGGCAGGTAATCTTTGCCGGTATAGGCGCCGATGACCTTTACCAGGTCCCATTTGCCCTTGCGTTCTTTGGCGCTCTTGCCCACCACCACAAAGGCGTTGTATTTGAAGATCGGCTGATGGTCTAGGCGCCAGGTGCCCTTGCCCTTCATGGAGTTGAAGGTGGGATGGGACATAATGGCCTTGGCGATGTCGATGCCCTTGTTGCTCTGGGCCAGGGACAGGCCGCGCAGGGCTTCCTTGGTGCCGATGTAGGCCATGGCGGTATAGGGATCGGGCGGATAGCCGTAAGCCTTGGTAAACTTATCGGAAAAGGCCTTGGCCTGCTCGACGATGGCTTTATCCGGTAAGCCGCTCAGATTATAGTACCAGCTCATCAGGGAGTAGACGCCGTCCAGGGCCTCGGGCGGCACGCCGCTGCCGAAGACGTCCGTCATCCAGTCAAACCAAATCTTGCTCTGTTTCTTCAGGCCGGTCTCATAGGACTGCTTGAGCACGTTGATGGCGTCGGTGCCCCAGTGGGCCAGCATGACGATCTGGGGATGCATAGCCATGATTTTCGTCAGGTAGGGAGTAAAATCGCTGGTCCCCACGGGTGATTCCAGGTAGGTGACTTTGATGCCCATTTTGTCGAAGGCAGCCTTGGCGCCGCGCCATTGATCCTTGCCAAAGGCATAAGCGGGACCGAAGAAGACGATTTTCTTCATATGCAGTTTTTTGACAATATAGGTGGCCCCGGCGTAACCGATGGAATAGGCGCAGCCATGCACGGCAAAGGTGGTGGGGGCCATCACGCCCTTTTCGAACATCTTCAGGGCCACCACGTTGACGGGGAAATAGCCGATGGGATTTCTTTTGACTTCCTGGTTAAGGGCGGCGCTGATGGACGCGAAGGTCTGCCCGATGATGACATCGGCCTTATCTTCGTTGACCAGTTCCCGGAACCGGCGGATAGCCACGTCCGGCTTGGTCTCGTCGTCTTTGACCACGTACTTGACGGGCACTTTTTTGCCGCCCCAATTGAGGCCGCCGGCCGCGTTAATCTCGTCAATGGCGAGCTTGGCGCCGTCCAACTGCACCGGGCCCACCGGCGAGGCCGGGCCGGTCAGACTGAACATCAGCCCCACCGTAACTTGTTTGGGCGCAGGCGCGGCATTGGCCGCGGTCCCAAAGGCAAACAACAGGCAGATCACTGTTGTTAACACCAGCAAACTCTTTCCGGATGTACGCTTCTGCATAAAGGGAGCCTCCTGATTTCCGCTGCGTGAAATGGTTTGGTAACTAAGTTGACTAAGAAATGGCCGCGAGGAACTCCTTGCTGGTCAGGACCTTGCCGATACGGGGGAAGATCACCTCTTCAGCATAGAGTTGCTCCCGGTCGGTGTCCGTGGCAGTACAGTCTTTAATAACCATCACCCGGTAGCCCAGGTCGTAGGCGGAACGGGCCGAGGATTCCACGCACCAGTTGGTGTGGAAGCCGGTGAAGGCCACATGCTCGATCTCGTTGGCCCGGAGCAGGTAGTTGAGCGCGGTGGAGTGAAAGGCATCCAGGGTCAGCTTGCCGCGCACGATGATGTCTCCTGCCTGGGGGGTGAGGGGATCGATGATCTCCGGGCCCGGGGTCCCTTCCAGCCAGGCGCCGGTGCCCCAGTCGGCCTTCATATCCATTTCGATGCCGCGCAGGCCCTCGGTGCCGGGGCCTCCCGGCTTCAATTCCGGAAAGCCGGGCTTAAATGCCTGAAAGGGGACATAGATGATCTTGACCTTGCCGCGGGCGTTGTCCAGCAGGGCCTTCAGGTTGTCGATAACGCCCCGCTTTTTCAATTGATCGGCAATGTACTGATACATCGTGCCCCCGGGACTGAGAAAGTCGTTTTGGGGCTCAATGAGCACAATAGCGGTTTTTTCGGCCGGCAACTTCATGGCGATCTCCTCCTGCACTAGTAATGGTATGGGTGTATGACTACGACAGGCGGGCGGGACCCGGCGTCACCGCCCCCCGAATTGCTTCCAGCGGCCTGCGTCCACGTCTTCCCGAATCTGGGCCATCATGTATTGGTTATGCCGGCGGAAGGCCTGTTCGGCCTTTTCCGGGTCGCGTCCTCGCAGGGCTTTGATAAGTTCAGCGTGGTGGTCGATGAGTATGAAAAAATCGGGCTGCATGTGCAGGGTCAAGGGGCGCATCTTATTTTTGATGGTTTCCAGAAGTTCCCGGAGCCACTCATTGCCACAGGCATCATAAACGGTGGCATGAAATTCAAAATCCAGTTTGGAATAAGCAATGAGATCCTGATGTTCGATGACTTCGCGCTGCTTTTGGAGGCATTCGGACATCCTATCGAGGGCGCGGTCGTCAATGCGGGCGGCGGCCAGCCGGGCCGCCATGCCCTCCAGCACCTCTCGGACCGCGTAAAGATCCAGGACCTTTTCGGCCGTGAGCGCGGACATGAACACGCCCCGGTTGGGGATATTTTCCACCAGGCCCTCTTGCTCCAAACGGCGCACCGCTTCCCAGACCGGGGTGCGGCTGACATCGAGCTCCCGGGCGATGCTTTCGATATTGAGCCGGGCTCCCGGCTGGAAGCGATGGTCAGCAATCATCTCCTTTAAGACGGCATAGATTTGATTGCTGAGCTTTTCCCGTTGCAGTTTGGCCACTCGTTTCTCCTCTGATTCATCCTAAGAAGGTGCTAGCGGAATGTCAACACATTTTTCATATTTCATTAAATATTATTCGTGAATCATTTCAGCCCCAGGGCGAAGGTTAGGGAGGTGAATGAATAACTATTTGAATAAAAAAGAATTTTGTCTTTTCTCCAATCTTCCCGCAAAAGGAGGGGGAGTTTAACTCGTTCCCAAGTTGTACTTGGGAACGAGACGAAATCAGTTTTTTGTCATCCTGAACGAAGTGAAGGATCTCAACCCGGTGAGAAGACAGGATTCTTCGTGGCGCTTAGCATGATTAAGAAAAAACGCCAGGAGGTTTTGCAATAGCTTGTAGGGAGTCGAGGAGGCGTGATCGACGATGAATCCGGGCAAGGATGTGTCGTCTGCAAGACGGTTGGTTTAGCCCACAGCAGTTGCTCTTTTAATCAAAAAATTTCCTCCAGCAGGGTGGGGAGGATATCGCGGGCCTGCAGGTCCGCCCGGCTCAGGCGCTGCACCACGGAGCCGTCCCGGAAGATGAGGGCCGCGTCGGCCAGCCGGCGGGCCTGGCTCAGGCTGTGGGACACGGCAATGACGGTATAGCGCTCTTTTAAGGATAACAGGAGTTCCTCTACCTTGAGGGCGGCGCGAAAGTCCAGGGACGCGGTGGGTTCGTCCAGCAGGAGGATTTCGGGTTCCAGGGCCAAAAGGCGGGCCAGGCAGAGGCGCTGCTGCTGGCCACCGGACAGGATATGCGCCGGGGCCTTCAGGCGGTCCTTGACTTCCTCCCAGAGATGGGCTTCCTCTAAAGCTCGGGCCGTCCGCGCCGGGATTTCCCGGCGCGGCAGTCCCAAGATGAGCTTGAGGGGCAGGGCCAGGTTTTCGGCAATGGATAAGGGCAACAGGTGGGGGGTTTGAAAGACCATGCCCACCCGGTGCCGCAATTCCGGCAAGGGCAGGCCATTTTCATAAATATCCCGCCAGTGGCCTTGCAGCTTTACCCTTAAGGACCCCCGGGTTTCACTTTGGGGGAAGCACTCGTTGAGCCGGTTCAGGGCCCGGAGAAAGGTGGTCTTGCCCGAGCCGGAGCGGCCCAGGATCATGGCCAGCCGCCCGCGGTGAAACTCGGCGCTCAGGCCATGCAAGACCTCCCGGCCCGCAAAGCCCACGTGCAGCTCTTCCACCACCACGGTGGGTTCTAAATCAACAGGTCCTTTTGATCCCATGATTTGGTAACTGTGCTCTTAAGGTAATAAGCTCCCAGGAAGAGCGCCGCGGTGATGAGCAGCAGGATCAACGCGGTGCCGAAGCCCTTGGCCAGTTCCGCTTCGTTCCGGGCCTGGGAAGCCAGGTAAAAGATATGAAACGGCAAGGCCTCGTACTTGTCCAGGATGCCCGAGGGCAAACCGGCGTTGGCCACCACGCCGGTGAGCAAAATCACTGCGGTGTCTTCCGCGGCGCGGCCCACCGCCAGGATGACCCCGCTCAGGATGCCCCGGCTGGCGGCCGGGAGCAGCACATGGAGCATATTCTGCCAGGGGGTGAACCCCAGGCTCAGGCCCGCCAGCCTGAGTTCCTCCGGCAGGCTCTCCAACGTGGTCTGCGTCATGAAAATCAGGTAAGGCAGTACCAGCAGGGCCAGGCAGCAGGCGGACAGAAGCAGACAGGTATTGGCCTGGGGCATGATGGTCTTTTTGAGAAACAGGATCAGGGCGAAGCCGAACAGCCCCATGAGGATGGAGGGAATGCCCGCCAGCACCTCCACCGCCAGGCCGAACCATCTTTTCCAGGCGCCTTGCGCGTAGTGGGCCAGATAGATGCCGCTGGCCACCCCCAGGGGAATGGCCAGGCCGGAGGCCAGCAGGACCAGGAAGACGGTGCCCACGCAGGCCGGCCAGATGCCGTGCCACACCGGCAGGCGTCCGGCAATGGCCGCCCAGACCGGGGTCTTGCCGAAAAACAGGCCCAGATTGAAGGTGCTGAGACCCCGGACCACCAGAAAACCCAAAAACAGCAGGACCACCGCCAGGACGGCCGCCACCGCCAGCCAGGCGAACACCTTTGCCAGCAAAGTGAGCCACTTATTCATGGCGCCTCCCCCCTGGAGCCCGGGATTGCAGCCGCCGCAAGGTCAGATTGACCGCAGCCGTGACTGCGAACAGGATCAGGCCGCTGACAAAAATCGACTGATAGGCCCGGCTGGTGCTGTCCGTGGCCACCACCAGGGCGATGTGCGCGGTGAGGGTGCGGATGGAATCCAGCATCGAGTGAGGCACCTGGGGGGCATTGCCCGCCACCATCAGGGCAATGAGGGTATCGCCCAAGGCCCGGCTGAAACCCAGCACCGCCGCGGCCCACAGGCCCCGGGCGGCCAGGGGCCGCATGACCCAGAGCAGGGTTTGGGCCGGGGAAAACCCCAGGGCGGCGCTGGCCAGGCGCACCTTGGCATCCACCTGCTGCAACTGGGCCTGGATCAAGAGCACAATGGTGGGCAGGATCATCAGGCTCAAGGTGAGCGTGGCGGTGAGCCAGGAGTAGCCCGTGCTCGCCGGGAAGGTCGTCCGCACCAGGGGAACCAGGAAGATCACCGATACGAACCCATAGACCACGGTGGGGATACTGGTCATGAAATTGATCAGGCCCAGGAGGGGGCTCCTGAGCCAGCGGGGCCCCAGGCCGTGGGCAAAGCCGCAAACCCCCAGCCCCAGGGGGTAAGCCACGGCCATGGCGGAGGCCGCCAGGCAGAGGGAGCCCACCACCATGGGCAGAATGCCGAATTTCCCGTGAAAGGGGCGCCAGGCCCAGGAAAAGATGGCCGCCAGATGGCCCTCGGTGAGGATGGGCACGGTAAAATAGGTCAGAAACCCCAGGATGGCCACCACCGAGCCGCAGGAGATCAGGGTGGCCAACAGCAGCAGCTTCTGGACGCGACCCTGCCGCCGGTTAAGGCGCCGCCAGTGTGTCTCAAGAGCGGCCTCGGCGGTTGGCGCCAGCGGAATTTCTCTTTGAATCGACATATATCCCGATTTTCAGTGCGGGGCGCCGGCCCCAAAACCGGCGCCCGGGTGCTGAAACTACTTGGTGAGGGGTAGAAACCCGTGTTTCTTGATGATCTTGGCCCCTTCGGGACCCCGGATATAAGCAATGAAGACCTTGACCAAGGGGGAGGGTTCGCCTTTGGTGTTCATATAGAGCAGGCGGGTCACCGGATATTTGCCGCTCTTGGCGTTTTCCTGGGTCGGTTCCACTCCGTTGAGTTTGATGCCTTTGACCGTTTTGTCCAGAAAGCCGATGCCCACATAACCGATGGCCTGGGGGTCCTGGGCGATGGCCATCTTCATGGCCCCGTTGGACGGCACCACATTGGCCTTGGCGTTGATGGGCCCTTTCTTCAGGAGTTTTTTCCAAAAGGTGGCCCGGGTGCCGCTGGCTTCATCCCGGGTGAACAGATGGATGG